>TARA_R110000751_G_scaffold176555_2_pt1 | contig 112483 bp, 110 predicted proteins | sample TARA_R110000751 | Tara Oceans TARA_R110000751 (sample SAMEA4398001) | marine metagenome | biome: Polar Biome; feature: [MES] marine water layer (ENVO:01000295) within the mesopelagic zone...; material: water (ENVO:00002006), including particulate matter (ENVO:01000060) such... | reverse complement strand
GGTAGATATTCGAGAGGATGTCACTGACTGCAATCTAAGTAAACCAGTATTAGGCGTGAACCTCGTCGGCTGCCTTCTGATCGCTCTTTGCTGACAAAAAGCACAAACAAAAATGCCCTCGGACTAGAGGGCATTAATCATCTATTTTACTGAACCTTTATTCCCGTTCAACTACAGCATTATGATAAACATGTTGCACGTCGTCACAGTCTTCTAACATATCCATAAATTTATCAAAAGTCGCTACATCATCGCCGCTAACAATAGACTCTGTTTGTGGGATAAAGGTAATTTCTTCTGCTTCAAATTCAATATCAGGGGTGTTTTCGGTGAGTGCCGTACGCGTGTTGTTAAATTCAGTATGTGGCGCATATACAGTCACTACGCCATCTTCCTCTTCAACTTCAGTGACATCGACGTCAGCTTCCATTAAGGTTTCTAGTACCGCATCTTCATCGTCACCTTTAAATGCAAATACTGCTTGGTGATCAAACATATGGCCGACTGTTCCTTCAACTCCCAGTTTAGCGCCTGTCTTAGTAAAACAATTGCGCACGTCAGTGATAGTACGGTTGTTGTTGTCGGTTAAGCAGTCAACAATCACCATACACCCGCCTGGGCCAAATCCTTCATAACGGGCCGGTACATAATCCTCTCCCGCGCCACCTGCAGCTTTATCAATCGCTTTTTCAATTACATGACTCGGAACCTGATCTTTTTTTGCTTTTTCGATCAGTCTACGCAGCGCTAAGTTAGCTTGAGGATCAGTGCCACCGTTTTTGGCTACAACATATATTTCCTTACCGTACTTAGAATAAACTTTAGTTTTCGCTCCAGCGGTTTTGGCCATGGAGATTTTGCGTACTTCAAACTTTCTTCCCATTTTTTTACTCTTCTAATAATGTCGAGCGTTAGACTCGATTAGATTTAATGTAGTGGATTTTACCGATATTCGGCTTAGATAACAAAACCCATTTAAAACTAAGGCTTATTGCACTTTTATAGTCCTTACATTGACCTGTTAAGGAACATGCTGGGATGCTAAATAATCATGGGACTGCATTTCTTTTAACCGACTGAGGCAGCGCCTAAATTCAAAAACAAGTTGACCATCTAAATAAAGGGTTTCCATTGATACCTCTGCTGACATGATCAGTTTTACGTTTCGTTCATAAAACTCATCCACCATTGCTATGAAGCGCCTAGCGATATCATCTGTGGATTGCCCCATTTGCTCAACATTGGCAATTAAGACAGTGTGATACAGACGACTTAATTCCATATAATCAGTCTGGCTACGAGGCCCATCACAAATGGCACGAAACTCAAACATCACCACCCCATCGGCATAATGCAAAGTGGGGATCTTCCGGCCTTCCACTTCTATTGTTTGATTTTCGATACCTAATTCAGGGGCCAGTTGCATAAAATATTTATGTAAGTTTTCATTGGCTTGATTGTCTAAAGGGAAATGAAATATTTCGGCTTGCTCTAAGGTTCGCAAACGATAATCCACCCCGCTGTCCACGTTCACGATACGCGTATTTTGATTAATTAATTCTATTGCAGGCAAAAATCTAGCACGCTGTAAGCCATTTCGGTATAAATCGTCTGGCACTATATTTGAAGTTGCAACCAAGACGATACCATGGCCAAAAAGCTCCTCCATTAGGGTGCCTAAAATCATTGCATCGGTAATATCAGAAACAAAAAACTCATCAAAACAAATCACTTTGGTTTCTTTGGCAAAGGTTTTCGCAATTGTTTTTAGTGGATCTGGTTTACCTTCAAGTTTTTTTAGTTCTTGATGCACTCTGTGCATAAAGCGGTGAAAATGAATTCGCAACTTTCTTTCAAAAGGTAAACATTCATAAAAGGTGTCAACTAGGTAGGTTTTTCCCCGCCCTACTCCCCCCCAAAAATAGATCCCTTGAATACTAGGCTTACGCATCCCTTTACCAAATTGACTCTGTAACTTTACTCGCCAAGTCAGCTTTTTTTCAGGATGAGTTAATTCGTCATACAACCTCTGCAATTCTTTAACTGCATTTTCCTGAGCGGCATCATATTGAAACTCAGGATCTTGTAGATCACTTTGATACTTTTGCCATGGCGTAAACTCAATCATTTTTCCGCGTTTTTCCTTTCACTTCTGAGTGTTTTTAACACTTGAATACAAATAAAATGACCGCATTAAAAATGCTGAGCGTATAATAACGCATATTGCAGGCGCGCTCATGGTCATTACGCTATAAATTATTAATTAATTGCGAACCAGTTGAGCAAAAATACGTATAGAAATAGGAGTGGTTATGGATTGGTTGGTAGGGTTATTGTTATTAATTGTTGGCGGAATTATTGGTTTTTTTGTTGCAAAATTTTTCAGCAAAGAAACCCAAAATGAATCTGACAAGGCTGAAAGTAGACAAACTATTCAAGAATTAATGCACCAGCAAGCAGCTATGCATATTCAAGAAACCAAACAAATTGCGGAAAAATTAGTCGCTCAATCAAACTCCTTGCAACAGCAAGTTGAAAACTATGAGCAGCTGCTAATCAGCCAACAGGCTGGGCCAGAAGGAAGTTCACTGAATTATTTTGGGGAACATACTACGGCGTATTTACGTAACAAAAACACTCAGCCTGCTCGTGAGAGAGCGACTGCAGATATACAACCATTAGATTTTTCATCAGAAAGTTCAGGGTTGTTTTCGGGCCATGAAGAAACCCCCACTAAAGAAACCAAATAATGAACTTTCTCGCATACTAGGTACTCTTTGTGTTTTAAGCAGTCCCTGTATTGTAATTAAATTTAGATGTTGGAGATAATAATCGATGAATAAAAAAGTAGTAAATCGTTTTTTTGTGGCTTGTTGTATTGTGGCTGCAAGCATGTCGGTCAATTTAGTGTCTAATGCCGCATTGCCTTTTTTCTCAAAAGACAAAGACGAAGTACCTAGCCTAGCTCCGATGTTAGACAAAGCCACACCGGCTATTGTCAGCATTTCAGTGGAAGGAACACAAGTATCGCGCCAGCGTGTACCAGAGATGTTTAAACATTTTTTTGGAGGTACCGATGAACAAGTGCAAGAAAGGCCTTTTAAAGGGCTAGGTTCTGGCGTCATTATTGATGCTAAAAAGGGCTATGTGGTAACCAACAATCACGTGGTTGATAATGCCGATGAAATTATTGTTAAGCTTACAGATGGCCGTGAATTTACCGCTAAAAAATTGGGCGCAGATGAACAAAGCGACATCGCATTATTAAAAATAGAACCAGATGCTTTGTCTGCTATGCCACTGGCTGATTCAGACGAGCTGCGAGTGGGTGACTTTGTAGTGGCCATTGGTAATCCTTTCGGACTGAACCAAACTGTTACTTCGGGGATTGTCAGCGCACTAGGACGTTCTGGTTTGAACATAGGTGGCTACGAAAACTTTATTCAAACAGATGCCGCAATTAACCGCGGCAACTCAGGTGGTGCCTTAGTGAGTCTTCGCGGTGAGTTAGTGGGTATCAATACGGCTATTTTTGGACCTAACGGCGGAAACGTCGGCATTGGTTTTGCCATACCCAGCAATATGATGAAAAGTTTAGTCGATCAAATTATAGAGTTCGGTGAAGTCCGTCGTGGTTTATTAGGGATAATGGGGCAAGACATCGATTCTGGTTTGGCTGATGCAATGAATTTAGATGCTAATCAAGGTGCATTTGTCAGTGAAGTTTCACCTGATTCAGCGGCCGATAAAGGCGGCATACAAGCCGGTGATATTATTACCGAAATTAATGGTAGACCAGTTACCAGTTTCCAAGAATTAAGAGCAAAAGTTGCCAGTAGAGGCGCAGGTGCTGAACTTGAATTAACGGTGTTACGTAAAGGCAAGCGTGAAAAAATAAATGTTACTCTAGGCGATGCTACACAAAATGTGGTGCTTGCTAAAGAGATACACCCCGCTTTAGAAGGCGCGACCTTGACCAACGGCAAAACTAAACAAGGTGATAATGGCATAGTCATTTCAGAGCTTGAATCCCGCTCCCCAGCGGCTCGCATTGGCTTACAAGATGGTGACGTAATAATAGGTATTAACCGTAAGAAAGTGGATACTGTTATGCAATTACGCGCTGAGCTAGAAGATGCAAAAGGCGTTATCGCACTTAATGTAAAACGTGGCGTGACTTCTTTATATTTGGTAATTCGTCAATAACAACTCACTAGAGATAGCGGTACTATGCTTTAGTACCGCTATCAACTCACTGATTTCAATGTTATTATTGATACCATCTGATGTAATACACATTTAATGTTGATCGTGCTAAAAACCTTATCTTTTTTATTAAAATCCATCCTTATTGGCATGATCATTTCTTCGGTCATTTTATTACTTGTTCCAGATTTACGTGAAGGTAGTGGACTGCCCCTAACGTTGTTCACTGAACAAGAAAGCTCGAAAAAACTCAGTTTTAATTCTGCAGTCAACGCAGCAGGACCTGCTGTCGTTAACATCTATAGCCAAAGTATCGAAAGAAGTGGGTATCAACGAAGACAGGCAGTCGAACGAACTAACCTTGGCTCTGGGGTGATTATGACCGCCAATGGTTATATCCTTACTTGTTATCACGTTATTGCCAATGCCAAGTTAATCTTAGTGGGCTTACAAGATGGGCGCTTAGAAGAAGCCCAAATCGTTGGTTTTGACTCGATAACAGATTTAGCGGTACTCAGCGTCTCAGCTGAAAATTTACATCCTATACCACAACTAGATGATCCTAAAACCCTAGTGGGTGATGTAGTGTTAGCCTTAGGCAATCCATACAACTTAGGTCAAACCGTGACCCAAGGAATTGTCAGCAGGATTAATAATAACGGTTTAAACAACTTCTTCGACTATATTCAAACCGACGCAGTGCTTAACCAAGGCAATTCTGGTGGAGCACTAGTCGACAGTGAAGGCGTTTTAATAGGCATTAACAATGCGAACTTTAAAACACGTATCAGCCCTAATCGTGTTGAGTCAGTGGATGGTGTGTCTTTTGCCTTACCTTACAGCCTAGCTAAAAAAGTCATGAGTGAAATAATAGCGACTGGCAAGGTCACTCGTGGCGCTTTAGGTTTTGAAGGACAACAAGGTGGGCTTACAAGTACTGGAATTATGGTGACAACTGTAATTAAAGGAACGCCTGCCGAATTAGGTGGCTTACAGGTTAGAGATCTTATTCTATCCGTGAACGATATCCCTGCTATTAGTATTCGAGATACACTGGACTACATTGCCGATACTGCACCTGGCAGTACTATCGTTCTTGAAGTAAATAGGGATGGCACCATTTTGAAATTGGACATGGTCGTTGGAGAGTTACAGTAACTCAAATAGGTATTTGTTTTCAACTTACCCGTTTGATGTTGGCACCCAATCCATTTAACTTTTTCTCAATATGTTCATAGCCACGGTCTAAGTGGTAAATGCGATCAACTGTGGTTTGCCCTTGTGCAACCAGCCCAGCAATCACTAAACTCGCCGAAGCCCGCAGATCAGTAGCCATCACTTGCGCACCTTTTAATGAAGACTTACCGTCACACACTGCACTATTGGCTTGTAGCGATATATTGGCTCCCATTCGCTGCAGTTCAGGCACATGCATAAAGCGGTTCTCAAAAATGTTTTCAGTTACCACACCCGTTCCAGCAGCTAAACAATTCAGTGCCACAAATTGCGCTTGCATATCGGTTGGGAATCCAGGATGAGGAGCGGTTTTAATATCAACACTTTTTAATTCTCTGTTGGTCATATCCAACTCAATCCAGTCATCACCAATAGTGACTTTAGCGCCTGCCTTAGAGAGTTTATCTAATACTGCTTCGAGGGTTTTTGGCGCGGCATGTTCACAGCGAATTTTTCCGCCAGTGACAGCGGCGGCGATTAAAAACGTACCGGTTTCTATTCTATCTGGCAAGACGCGATAGCGACATCCTGATAATGACTCAACCCCTTGAATAACAATTTTATCGGATCCAGCATGCATCACCTTAGCGCCCATTGCATTTAAACAATTGGCTAGATCAACAATCTCTGGTTCCTTGGCGGAGTTTTCTAGAATAGTTTCTCCCTGAGCTAAACATGCCGCCATCATTAGGTTTTCTGTGGCGCCAACACTCACTACATCCATAAATATGTGTGCACCTTGTAGTTTTCCATCTACAGATGCCCTTATATATCCACTGTCTACATCAATTTTGGCACCCATTTGTTCAAGCCCCTGCAAATGCAAATTCACCGGACGCGCACCTATGGCACAACCACCTGGCAAAGATACATTAGCTTGGCCGAATTTAGCCAAAAGTGGCCCAAGCACTAAAATAGACGCGCGCATGGTTTTAACTAAATCGTAGGATGCATTAAAATTATTAATTGAACTTGGGTCAATCACCACAGATTGAGCATCTTGACGATAGGCTTTAGCACCTAATTCACTCAACAAGGATAAACTAGTGTGAATATCCCTAAGTTCTGGAACATTATCAAAATAACAGGTGGAGTCTGCCAATATACTTGACATCAGGATAGGTAATGCAGCATTTTTGGCACCGGAAATTGCGACGCTACCTTTCAAAGGCGGGCAAGCCTCAATAATTAATTTGTCCATGACTGCACTCTATTTGATGTTATAAATTTGATATGTTTTGGGAATACTATTGAGGAAGATTAAACATCTTCTCGCGCTTCCATTGACTTTCGGTAAAGGTTTTAATGGAAACGGCATGCATACTGCCTTCAGCAATTTTAGCGGCCAATGGCGCATACACAAACTGCTGTTTTTTAACTCGGCTCATATCTGCAAACTGATCACTTACAGCTATGACTTGAAAATGTGAGCCATCACCATTCACATGGGCTTCGGCTAAGCCCAATGTTTCAAGCAAAAGCGCTTCAATTTGTTGATTATCCATGACTAGTCCACGTGAGTAAAAATAGTCGGCTATTGTACCGATAAAAAGCTATCTACGTCGCTTATTTTTGCAAGCTTTATCAAGCTTTCTGGGATATTTTTAAGTTCAACCTGAACATTTTGCAATTGCTGGGTTTTGAGGAAGTTCATCAGCCAAGCTAGACCAGCGGTATCAGAATGACTCACCCCTGACATATCAAGGGTGGAATCTGCGCCGCTAGCGCTTTTTTGATTACTGGTTTCAAGTGTGGCTAAAGCAGCTGACTTAGGGATAGTATTGCGGTTTAATTCGCCTTGAAGGGTAAAATAACCTTTAGGCGACTCATTCACTTGTAAATTCGTCACCTAACTTTCCTTTTGTTCTAAATCAATATTGATAGGTTTGCTGATAGTACTATTCATCAAATCAATCACTTTTTGTATGCCATCCTTGCGTAAAATAGATTGAAATTCACTCTGTTTACTCGATAACAGACTAATACCTTCGGCAACCATATCGTAGGCTTTCCATTCATTGGTTTTACTATTTTTACGTAATTTAAATGCCAAATTAATGTCCGGCCGACCGGGTTCTTTTACCACAGCTCTGACTGTTACGGTTTTTTCGTCTGTCACTTCACGAACAGGCTGAAATTCTACATCTTGGCCATCATAATAAGCCATAGCCAAAGCATAGGTAGTGATTAAATATGAACGAAATACACTAATATATTCAGGTATTTTTTCTCTTGGTACTTTTTTATAGTACTTACCTAAAACCTTTAATGCAGAAAAACTGTAATCGACATGAGGTAATAATTCTTCTTCCATTACAGTTCGCAAAAGTTCTGGATCTACTTCTATACGTTGACGCTCTTGCTTAATTCTGCTGAACGTTTTGGTCGCTACATCTTCTAACATGACGTAAGGATTTTTGTTTTCCGCTTGGGCGATACCAGAGCAAAATAGAAATACCCCACTCAATAATAAAAGTGTCCATTTGTTTATCACGTTATTTTCTCCAATCAACGACTTCACTTAACCGTCGTTGCTACTAAATAAAAATTGACCGATCAGGTCTTCCAATACTAAGGCTGATTTTGTGTCCTCGATGTAGTCACCCTGCCCCAAGTTTTCAATGCCATCAATAGCAAATCCTGGTTGAAAACCAATATATTGCTCTCCTAATAAACCCGAAGTCAGTATAGATACTGAACTAGTTTCTGGAAATTGATTAAACTCTGACAAAATACTCATAGTCACTACAGGTGTGAAGTCGCTGTTGCCAAGTGTAATATTGTCAACTCTACCCACTGTCACGCCACCGACTTTCACCGCTGAACGGACTTTCAACCCACCAATGTTGTCAAATTTAGCGTACAAGGTATAAGTGTCATCACTACCCGACATACTTTTATTGGCCACGTTCAGTGCCAACATAAGACCAGCTGCAATAGTTAAGGCTACAAATACACCTACTAATAATTCCGCTTTCTTGGATTTCATTGCCATTTCCTCTACTCAATTCCGAACATTAATGCGGTTAATATAAAATCTAGCCCAAGTACCGCTAACGAAGAAAACACCACTGTTTCTGTTGTTGCCTTACTTATCCCTTCAGAGGTGGGTATAGAATCATATCCTTTAAAAGTGGCGATCCAAGTAATCACAAAAGCAAACACTATGCTTTTTATGATGCCGTTCACCACATCTTTATCCCAATCAACTGTAGCCTGCATAATAGACCAATAACTGCCTGAATCTACGCCTAACCAGTCCACACCGACTAAATGCCCCCCCAAAATTCCGACGGCACTGAAGATAAGTGCAAGCATGGGCATGGATATGATGCCGGCCCATAAACGCGGAGCAATGACTCTGCGCAGGGGATCAACCGCCATCATCTCTAAACTGCTTAATTGTTCTGTTGCTTTCATTAACCCAATTTCAGCTGTGAGTGCTGAACCTGCTCGACCTGCAAACAACAATGCGGTAACCACTGGACCTAATTCTCTCAACAAGGATAATGCGACCATTGGCCCAAGGCTGCCTTCAGCGCCATATCCCACTAAAATGGTATACCCTTGCAGCGACATCACCATACCAATAAAGAGACCAGAGACCACTATAATCAGCAATGATTGCACACCTACCACATGAATCTGTTTGATAGTCAGTGGTATCAACTTTAAAGGCTGAGGTTTAGCAACAATAGCCCCAAATAACATAAAAGTGGCTCGGCCAAACATTTCTAAACGATTAAGGGTATTTTCACCTAAGTTTATTAACCAATTCATAATGCGCGACCCAAAAATGCCTGAGCAATATCACTCGCAGGATAATGAAAAGGAACCGGACCATCTGCTTGACCTTGCAAAAATTGTTGCACTAGGGGTGAATCACTATTTTTAATTTGTTCAGGGGTACCACTACCAATCACTTTTTTCTCAGCCAAAATATAAATATAATCTGCAATAGTTAATACTTCAGTCACATCATGAGTCACTACTACACTGGTTAATTGCAATGCGTCATTTAGGGCCTTTATCAACTTAACCAATACCCCCATTGAGATGGGATCCTGCCCTGCGAACGGTTCGTCATACATAATGAGTTCTGGGTCTAATGCAATTGCCCTTGCCAATGCAGCTCGTCGCGCCATACCACCTGAAAGTTCAGCAGGCATTAACTCTGCTGCGCCGCGCAAACCAACAGCCTGTAACTTCAACATAACAACAGTATGAATAATAGATTCTGATAACTTAGTGTGCTCTCTAAGTGGAAAGGCAATATTATCGAACACCGACATATCAGTAAATAATGCGCCACTTTGAAATAACATGCTCATTTGTCTACGCACTTCAAATAATCGAGTGCGACGCATATTTGGGATAGACTCACCTTTAAATTTGATATCACCTTTGTCAGGTACCAATTGGCCACCCATTAAACGCAACATAGTTGTTTTCCCAATTCCACTTGGGCCCATTATTGCTGTAGTTTTGCCTTTCTTAATCTGTAGTGAAATATCATCGTATATAATTCGACCACTTCGGCTAAAGGTTAGATTATTAATTTCAATCAAATTTTCCATTACGATAGGAACGTTCCACTTTGGTTAATCGAGATTAGGTTAAAAAACAACCCGACTGTAAGAGAGACTATTGTATTAGTTTTCTGCCTTAAATAACAAAGACAAAAAGTAACAAGGTATAAACGATTTAATACACCTATTGCTGAATATCAGCTTAACATTAATCAGTTTTGCAAAAATGACTTGATATAGCTTAATGATTTAACGCCATAGTAGTGTAAATCAAATATACTATACCTACTTGCTTTCTTAGTTGTAGATAGCATATATCTACCTAAGCACTTATTTACGTTGTTTCTAGACCGTTAGACCAGCAATAAAGTTGCGAAACTAATTTATTTTATCATTCATATGCAAAGCCTTAGCTTTTTGCGACAATTGAATGTAATTCAACTAGAAGTGAAATTTTGTGATTTTAGAAGCTTGTTATTTCCTGATTTGGCTTGTCGTTTTAAGTTGGGGCGCAGATAGATTTGTTTTTGGCGCCTCGGTACTCGCTAAAAATATAGGCGTTTCGCCTATGGTCATTGGTCTTACTATTGTCGCTATGGGCTCCTCTGCTCCAGAAATAATGGTAGCGGCGACCTCATCTTTCAATGGCAGTACAGATACAGCAGTGGGTAATGCACTAGGTTCGAATATAACCAATATCGCCTTAGTATTGGGATTGACTGCACTCCTTAAACCTCTATCTATCGCATCAAGTACATTAAAAAAAGAAATGCCTGTGTTATTGCTAGTGACTTTGCTCGCGGTATATTTCCTATCAGACTTTTTATTACTCAAATTAGAAGGGATCATTTTGATCACTTTATTCTTTGTTGTAATAGGTGGGTTAACGTGGGTGTCATTCCACATGGATAAAGGAGATCTGTTACAATCCGAAACAGAAAGTGAAATCCCTACTGGCGTGCCAACGTCAAAAGCAATTATTTGGTTAGTTGTCGGTATGATACTACTGCCACTAAGTGCCCACTTTATGGTGAATTCAGCGGAAATCATTGCACGATATTTTGGTTTAAGTGAGTTAGTGATTGGATTAACTATTATTGCAATTGGCACCAGTTTGCCAGAATTAGCGGCCTGTGTTGCGGGTGTATTGAAAAACGAAGACGATTTAGTATTAGGTAATATAATCGGCTCAAATATTTTCAATATTTTGGCGGTATTAGCTATGCCAGGACTCATTGCACCAGGAGTAGTAGACGAAAACGCAGCCATCCGCGACAGTTATGTCATGCTTGGATTGACTATATTGCTATTGATATTTAGTTTTAATCTAAAAGGTAGTAGGTGTATAAACCGAGTTGAAGGATTTTGCTTAATTGCTTGTTTCTTAGGCTATCAATATTTGTTATTTAGTTAATATCGCGACTTTTTGAATCACATTATGATTAAACAATCTGCTTTACGAGTATTGGAAATTGAACAAAAGGCTATAGCACAATTAGCTCAATATATTGATGATGCTTTTGTGCAAGCCTGCCAATTAATTTTGCCTTGCAAAGGAAAAGTCATAGTTTGTGGTATGGGTAAATCCGGTCATATTGGCCATAAAATTTCGGCCACACTAGCGAGCACAGGTACCCCAGCATTTTTTATGCATCCCGCTGAAGCCAATCACGGTGATTTAGGGATGCTCACCGAGCAGGACATTTTATTGGCCATCTCAAATTCAGGTGAAACAGCCGAGCTCTTAGCTTTAATCCCAGTAGTAAAACGCATGGGTGTCCCTATTATTGCGATGACATCAAATGCCAAAAGTACGCTGGGAAACTATGCCGACATTAATTTATGCATCAAGGTAGAGCAAGAGGCGTGTTCACTTGGCCTTGCACCGACCTCTAGCACAACCGCCACTTTAGTGATGGGAGATGCACTGGCCGTTGCGTTACTCGATGCCCGAGGTTTTACTTCTGAAGATTTTGCCTTATCCCACCCTGGTGGTTCATTGGGCAGAAAGCTGTTACTTAAACTAGAAGACGTAATGGTCAAAGAGCCGGCTTTACCTTTGGTATCTACTGAACAAACTTTACGTGAAGTTTTATTGGTCATTTCCCAAAAAGCCTTAGGTATGGCTGGAGTAATAGATAACAATGGCAAATTATTAGGTATTTTCACTGATGGTGATTTACGCAGAGTGCTTGACGATAGAATTGATATCCATACAACTCAAATTCAACAAATAATGACGCCCAACAGTATAACCGCCAAGCCTGAAATGCTGGCAGCTGAAGTGTTATCATTGATGCAAAAACATAAGATAAGTTCACTGTTTGTAACCGACTCTACCGGCAAACCAATAGGAGCAATCAATATGCAGTTACTGCTTCAAGCGGGGATAATCTAATGTCTCACTTAGATACACCTTACGGACCCATTGATAAAACTCTCATGATGCAACTGAGGCAAATAAAGCTGCTCGCCTGTGATGTAGACGGGGTATTTTCCGACGGACGGATTTACATGGGTCAAGATGGTGAGGAACTTAAAGCATTTCATACTAGAGATGGTTACGGGATTAAAGCATTACAAAAAATGGGCGTACAAGTTGCGGTCATTACTGGACGCAACTCTAATATGGTAGAAAGGCGCATGACAGCCTTAGGCGTGCAACATATTTTTCAAGGTTGTGAAGACAAACAACCGACTTTGCGAGCGCTCCAAAAAACGTTATCTATTGCCATGAGTGAAACCGCTGCAATTGGTGATGATATGCCGGATATGGGTATGTTTCATGTATCTCATTGTAATATTTGTGTGCAAGATGGACACCCCGTATTAGCGGCGAATGCCCATTATAAAACTCGTACAAAAGGTGGTTTTGGCGCAGTGCGTGAATTATGTGATTTAATACTTCTTGCTCATGGACAGTTAGATACTATTCACGGCACTAGCACATGAATCGCGTTACCCTATGTATTGTAATGTTATTTATTTTAGCCTTAGCCTTGAGTCTACCTGGCTGGCTTTCTAAAGAAGAAGTGTTAGTCGATTCACAAACAGAAGAAGCTTGGATCCCTAATTACCAAGCAAATAAAATGCGCAGTACATTATATGATAAATTAGGCCAAATAAATCATCAGGTGTTTGCGCTAAAAATGGAACATTTTGATCTACTTGGGTTTACATTGTTTAAACAACCAAATTATTTGTTATTTGCACAATCTTTACATCCTTGGAAGGTCGATGCACAAGAAGGCACATTATATGAAGATCAACGCATTCAATTTGAAACTAACGTTGAAATTACCAGCCTCGATGAACAAGGCTATATTAAAGTTATCCGCACCAATTTTGTCGAAGTGAACTTGGCAGACAAAACCATGTATTCTGATCAAGCGGTCGAGATTGTCGGACCCAATTACGTGATAAAAAGTAATGGCTTCACTGCTAGCCTAGAAACCCAAAGATACGAGTTATTAGACCATGTTAAAACTGTTTACCACCCGTCTATACAGCGCTAGTGTAATAGCTGCTTTATTATTTTCAGCTCATAGTCATGCTGGAAAAGACGATTTTACTAAAAAAATTGAGCTCGCCTCCCTGTATCAAAATGCGGATGGCATAGCCAAAAGAGCATCGTACCAAGGCAATGTGGTCATTCAACAAGGTTCTTTAAAAATCAGTGCTGATGAATTACAGATTGATGCCAGCATAGGCGAAGGGAATGAAATATTTATTGCCACAGGCAATCCCGCTAAATATTCTCAAAAACAAGAAGATGGCAGTATAGTCACTGCGCAAGCAGATAAAATTGAGTACCATCGCCAAACGCGCTCCCTTTCGTTAGAAGGCAATGCTCAGATAAAACAAAATTCCAGCAGTGTAAAAGGCAAGTCGATAAAATTTAATATGGAACTCGAACAAATCATAGCCCAAGGTAGCGATCAAGAGAGTGGCCGGGTGATTACGACTTTTCAACCTGTAGTCAAGCCCAAAGAACCTGAAACAACACCACAGGATAAACAACCTTAATGGCCGTATTAAAAGCCACACATCTAGCCAAATCTTACAAATCAAGACAAGTGGTAAGAGATGTTAGCATTGAAGTAAGAACTGGCCAGATTGTCGGTTTATTAGGGCCAAATGGCGCGGGAAAAACCACCACTTTTTATATGATTGTTGGCCTAGTGCCTTTAGATAAGGGTGATATTTTTATTGATCAACAGTCACTCACTCTGCAACCTATGCATATTCGCGCTAGGCAAGGAATAGGTTATTTGCCGCAAGAAGCGTCGATTTTTAGAAAGTTAACCGTGTACCAAAACCTAATGGCGATTTTACAAACTCGTAAAGAGTTATCTAAAGAACAGCGAGAACAGCAAGCTGATTCATTATTAGATGAATTTAATATCAACCATATTCGCAACAGTTTAGGTATGAGTTTATCTGGCGGTGAACGCAGAAGAGTGGAAATTGCTCGTGCTTTAGCTGCTGATCCAGAGTTTATTTTATTAGACGAACCCTTTGCTGGTGTTGATCCTATTTCGGTTAACGACATAAAAAAAATTATTCAACAATTAAGAGATAGAGGTCTAGGGGTATTAATTACCGATCATAACGTACGTGAAACCCTAGATGTATGTGAAAAAGCCTATATAGTTAGCCATGGTGAGTTAATTGCATCTGGCACTGCAGAAGAAGTTTTAAGTGATCAACGTGTAAGAGATGTATACCTAGGTGAACAATTCAGGCTATAGTTAAGCTCAAGATTAATTGAAAATATTGAGATTTCAGCGAGCCGTTAAGTAGGCGAACTTAATAATTATTGAGTTTATATATAGTTGAGGTGGGATTGCCTCGACAACACAGCTGAAATTTCTAGAATGAAGAGTTTAACTCGGCTGATAACTACAACAACAGATTAGACATAAGAAGTAAATGAAACCCTCTTTACAGTTAAGATTTAGCCAACAACTTACAATGACACCACAACTGCAGCAAGCAATTAAGCTGTTGCAGTTGTCTACTTTGGACTTACAAGCAGAAATCCAAGAAGCTTTAGATTCTAATCCTTTATTAGAAGTAGACGAGCAAAGTGATAGTGGTAATGGCGAAAAAGCCCTTGAAACCAACCACAGTGCTGATAGTAATGATGGCGTAAACGAACCAACTGAAGTGAATGTAGATAGCGTTGAGAGTGGCGATGCTCTGCAAAATAATGACATTCCAGAAGATTTACCACTAGACAGTACTTGGGATGAATATCTAAGCGCTTCATCTGCCCCAGCTTCTATGAGCAGCGCCGGTTCAGCAGGTGATGATGACCAAGTATTCCAAGGGGAAACCACAGATAACATCCAAGATCATTTGCTTTGGCAAATGCGTTTAACCCACTTTAGTGACACCGATATCGCCATTGCCATTGCGATTATCGATTCTATTGATGAAGCAGGTTATTTGACCATCAGTACTGAAGAAGTATTGGCCAGTATGGATGACGAAGAAATTGAATTAGACGAAGTTGAAGTAGTTCTCAAACGCATTCAGATGTTTGACCCCGTAGGCTCGGGCGCACGCAGCGCCCAAGAATGTTTGCTGATTCAGCTACGACAATTTGCACCAGATACACCTTGGCTTGAAGAAGCCAAGATGTTAATTACTGACTACTGCGACCTAATAGGTAGTAAAGATTACCGAACGCTAATGCGTAAAACCCGCCTCAAGGAAGAAGAATTGCGGGAAGCTATGCGATTGTTACAAACCCTAAATCCTAGACCTGGCACAGCCATAGTAACAGGTGAATCTGAATACGTGATCCCAGACGTATCAGTGGCTAAGAAGAATGGTCGCTGGACAGTTGAACTTAATCCTGACAGCTTACCTAAGCTCAATGTGAACCAACAATATGCGGCCATGAGTAAAAGTGTTAAGAACTCTTCAGATAGCCAATTTATTCGTTCACATCTGCAAGAAGCTAAGTGGTTTATTAAAAGTGTCGAAAGTCGCAACGAAACCTTACTTAAGGTGTCCAACTGTATAGTACAGCAACAAATGGGCTTTTTTGAACATGGTCCTGAGATGATGAGACCTATGGTGTTGAACGATGTAGCAGAAATGGTAGATATGCACGAATCCACCATTTCGCGAGTCACCACCCAAAAATATATGCATACTCCTAGAGGTATTTTTGAACTGAAGTACTTCTTCTCTAGCCATGTCGCCACTGACGTTGGTGGAGAATGTTCATCTACGGCTATTAGAGCATTAATTAAAAAGTTAGTAGCGGCAGAAAAACCCAGTAAACCTTTAAGTGACAGCAAGATTGCACAATTGTTGGCCGACCAAGGTATTATGGTAGCGCGGCGAACAATAGCAAAATACCGGGAATCACTAATGATCCCACCGTCAAACCAACGTAAGAGCCTACTTTAGGCTAATTGAAGAAGGAATAGGCAATATGCAAATTAACCTTACCGGTCATCATGTAGATATTACAGATTCTTTAAGAGACTACGTCGACAACAAATTTACCAAACTCGAAAGACACTTTGATCATATAAACAATGTGCATGTGATCTTAAACGTGGAGAAGCTGAACCAAAAAGCGGAAGCCACACTACACCTCAGTGGAACAGAGGTGTTTGCTACATCTGAACATTCAGATATGTATGCAGCAATAGATGCTTTAATCGATAAACTTGACCGACAAGTGATTAAGCACAAGGAAAAAATTAAGCGCCATTAATCGCAGTATCGATTAACCACAATTAGAATCCATAATGGAAATTAAAAATATTCTACACCCTGACTGCACTTTATGTGCAGTTCAGGGAAGCAGTAAAAAACGAGTGCTTGAGCTAATCAGTCAAATTGCTAATCAATATTTAATAGATATTGATCAAGCCACTATTTTGTCTAGTCTGACTTGTAGAGAAAAAATGGGTAGCACAGGCATAGGCAATGGTATTGCCTTGCCTCATGGTCGCCTACAAAATCTCGAAAATGTCATAGCGATTGTAGTGACTACTGAGAAACCAATCGATTATGACGCTATAGACAATGCGCCAGTTGATGTCTTTTTTGCTATTTTAGTACCCGAAAATAAGGCATCTGAACATTTAGGCACTTTGTCTGCTATAGCGACAAAACTTAATAATAAAGAAACCTTGAGTCGCATGCGTAGTGCTAAAACAAATCAAGAATTATTTGAGGCCCTTGCCTAAATGAAACTCATCATAATCAGCGGACGCTCTGGCTCAGGTAAATCCATAGTACTGCGCTCTCTAGAAGATCTAGGTTATTATTGCGTAGACAATATTCCCGTTAATCTTTTACCCACATTAACTCACACTGTAGTGGATGAATACGACCAGGTTGCTGTGAGTATTGATGTGCGCAACTTGCCCAAAAACCCTAATGAGTTAGTTGAAATCTTGGATTACTTGCCCTCTACGTGGGACATGACCATACTTTATTTAGATGCGAGTGATGACGTATTGATCAAGCGTTTTAGCGAAACCAGACGCTTACACCCGCTTTCAAAGCAAAACAAATCCTTATCTGATGCAATTCGCTCAGAAAGCGAATTACTAGCGCCTATTGCCGAACGTGCCGACCTTTACTTAGATACCGATCAGTTATCAGTTCACCAACTAGCTGAATTGGTGCGCGAACGTATTCTAGGCAAAAAGAGCTCAAGGCTGGTCTTAGTGTTCGAATCCTTTGGATTTAAACACGGTATACCTAAAGATGCCGATTATGTATTTGACGGACGCTTTTTACCTAACCCTCACTGGGAACCTGACCTCAAACACTTAACAGGTCTAGATGCACCAGTGCAAATTTTTCTCGGTTCACAACCCATAGTGACCAAATTTATCTGGCAAATACAAAATCTCATTTCTACTTGGTTACCCCATTTAGAACGCAATAATCGCAGTTATGTAACAGTCGCTATTGGTTGCACTGGTGGCCAACATCGTTCCGTCTACGTAACTGAAACCCTAGCCAAAACCTTTACAGACTCTCACCCAGATGTACAAATTCGTCATCGCGAATTAAATCGTTAATTAGAGTGGATTGAACTTATGCCTAGCTTCGAAAAAACAGTCGTTATAGTTAATAAGTTAGGTCTACATGCACGGGCTGCCACACAATTAGTACAACTTACCAATAAATTTGAAGCCGAAATAACCTTACATCAAGGCGACAAACAAGCCTCAGCCAACAGTGTATTAGGTCTAATGATGCTCGAAAGTCATCAAGGCAAAGAAGTCCGAGTCGTTAGTGAAGGCAAAGATGCAGCGGCTGCATTGGATGCAGTTGAAACATTAATTGCGACTCGCTTTAATGAGGAAGAATAATAACAGCTCTTTGGTTTCTTTAGGCTAACGAGTTAAGCCTGCCTTTCCCCCTTAAAAATGAATATATCGCTACTTTAGCTGCATAGACTTTTCCAACACATCTCGTTATTTGACAATCAACTAAATATAGTTACCATGATAACTATATTTAGTTTTATAGAATAATCTTTATGCATTGTATCTTCGCAACCATCACACCTAAGCCTAACAATTTTGAAGCCGCTGAAAAAGCGATACTCGGTATATTAGAAAGTACCCGAAAAGAAGAGGGATGCGTTCAATTTGATGTGCATTCAAATCAAAATAGAACCACCCTATTCCTCTACGAGCAATGGCTGGATGAATCTGCACTAGCCCTTCATTACCAACAACAGTATACAAAAGAAGTGTTTTTGGCCTACGACGAGTGGCTTGCAAAGCCAGTTGATATCAAGGTATTGACTCGATTAGGGTAAAAATATGTTTTTTCTAAAAGAGTTGCCGACCCAAGCGATGATTCACCGTTACAGTGATGAATTTTTCCCCGGTCATGCTGAATCGGTTGCCAATACATTAAAAGAACTGCGTGAATACAGCGCTTTGATCAGGCAGTTAGATGATTATTTTGCATCGCACAATCTGTCTCAATTAAGATTTTTGGTGATGATGGTTATTGATAGAGAATTAGATAGAAACAGTTTATATGCTTATGAAATAGCTGAGAGACTAGATGTTTCCAAACCTGTCCTGAGCCGAGCGATTAAAAAACTCACTGAAGATTCCTTATTAATATCGACCAAAGATCCCAAAGATGCACGAGCAATATTATTGTCACTGACACCTGCAGGTAAAAAGTTACTAAATGAGATATTACCGGAGTACTTTCAAATTCTTAGTGGTAACGCCACTCCCGAATAAAAGTGAATGGGATACTGCTTAATATATTCTTTCTTAAAGATGATTATGCACCCTACTATTTGGCATAATATCTTGCAATTAATAGCGGGAGTAGCAAAGTTTAGCCAAACTTGTTTTATTTTCCTTCGGGTGTATTTCCTACCCTAGAGAGAAATATGTGCTGACCTACTGGTGAGCATAGATTAAACTAGTTCCGTAATATAAATTGGTCATCACACCCTATTTTGTTCTAACGAGTAAGTTTATCTAAATCATGCCGCATACCTTCGAAGCCCAAAGCAGTAACAACCAACTTCATGACATTAATGAAGCCTTAGGTAGTGGACAAACTGAATTAGCTAAAGAAATGTTGCTACAGTTGCAGCCCGGTGATTTGGCGTTGCTTTTAGAATCGAGTCGCAGCCGCAATCGATTGGATATTTGGCAACTCATACCTCCTGACTTGTATAGTGACGTACTAGAAGAACTTTCCGATGATGTACGTAATGGCATTATTAGAAAAATGATGCCAGATAGGGTTGCCGACGCTCTTGAAGAAATGGACACCGACAATCTAGTTGATACCTTGCGCGGTTTACCACAAGAAATAGCTCAAGAATTATTGGCAGCCATGGAAGAGCAAGATCGAGTGCGTGCCGAATTGGGTCTTTCTTACGGTGATGAAACCGCCGGTTTTATCATGAACACAGATGCGATTACGCTTCGACCGGGCATTAATGTAGACGTCATCTTGCGATACCTGCGCCTAAAAGGCGATATGCCAGAACACACAGACACCTTATATGTGGTAGATCGTGATGATAAGTTAATGGGAGGCGTGGCCCTTACCAGACTTATTACTGCGGCAGCTGATACTCCCATTGAGTCCTTAATTAAAAATTCTGAAGCCATTCCCGCGACTATGATGGACAACGAAGTCGCCAGTTTGTTTGAGCGCTACAACTGGCTATCGGCACCAGTAGTAGATGAAAACAATAAATTATTGGGCCGTATTACCATAGATGATGTGGTTGACATTATTCGTGAAGACGCAGAGCACTCAATGATGAGTATGGCCGGTTTAGACGACGAAGAAGATACCTTCGCGCCGGTTGTCAAAAGTACCCAACGCCGTTCAATTTGGTTAGGTGTTAACTTACTGACCGCCTTAATGGCCGCTGCGGTAAGTGACATGTTCGAAGCGACCTTAAGTCAACTTGCAGTGTTGGCTATTCTCAACACCATAGTGCCTAGTATGGGCGGCGTCGCTGGTAATCAAACGCTTACTCTTGTGATCCGTGGTATGGCTTTAGGCCATGTGAATTCAGCTAATGCTAGATGGTTAATTAGTAAAGAGTTAGCTATTGGTTTTTTAAATGGGGTGATATGGTCTGTGTTGATCGCAACTGTCATTGCCATATGGAAACAAGATTTAATGTTAGGTGCAGTCATTGCTTTTGCAATGATGATCAATATGATTGCCGCCGGACTGGCCGGCGCAAGTTTACCTATTATAATGAAAAAATTAAAAATTGATCCTGCCCTTGCAGGTAGTGTCATTTTAACTACCATCACCGATGTGGTAGGTATATTTGCATTTTTAGGCTCCGCTACTTGGCTGTTAATGTAGTTTGAGTCCTATTCGTACCATAGTGCTAACACTTCTGGCTCTGCTTGCTTTTGCAGCTAATTCTGTATTATGTCGTCTTGCATTAAATGCAGAGCAGGTAAACCCCGCAGATTTCACGTCTATTCGTTTGCTGAGTGCCGCATTCATTTTGGCCATCATTATTGTCATCAAAGACAAATCAGCCATTCGGCATATCAACCAACATGGCAGTTACGCTGGCGCTTTGTTTTTGTTTGTTTATGCTGCTGGCTTTTCCTATGCCTATATCTCTCTTAGCACGGCAACTGGCGCGCTCATATTATTTGCGGCTGTGCAATTCACTATGCTTTTTAAGGGATGGCTAGCAGGCAATAAAATGGGCAATCAAGAATATATTGGTTTATTGCTCTCTTTACTGGGATTCATTTATTTTGTCTTTCCGGAGCTAGAAAAGCCTAGCATAGTGGGTTGCTTATTAATGATTTTGGCAGGTATAGCTTGGGGTATGTATAGTTTAAATGGCGCTAAATCAACTAAGCCACTTTACGATACTGCCAGTAATTTTATTCGACTCACTCCCATAGCCATCATAGGGTTGATCGCCACCTATTTTTATTTTGGTTTGCATATCAGTTATAAGGGACTGCTTTACACAACGGCTTCAGGCGCTCTGGCTTCTGGAGTAGGCTATACCCTCTGGTATCAAGTTTTACCTAAACTAAAACCTAGTATTGCCGCAGTATCACAACTATCAGTACCCATTTGGGCTGCATTGGGTGGGGTATTGTTAGTAGAAGAGCCCATTGAGTTACATCTAGCGATATCCGCTGCCATTATACTAGGCGGGATATTATTGGTGATCCTCGCTAAGAATAAGCACTAACCAAACTTTCAGATAAAACCTTGTATCGAGGAATAGTCACCTGATAGTAGAAACCAAAAGAGTAAACAGTAAATTTGTCAAAATACCTTTGTAAGAAAAGTGCTGATAGTTTATCGTTCTAGATTCTTGGAGTTGAAATTTAACCATGATGATTGATTATTTTTAGTTTAATAATTAAATTTCTGGAGGAGGGGCTATCGTGATTAGGCGTACATCAAATGTGATAGTGTTTCTGGTTACGTTAATTGCCAGTATTCTTACGATATATACAGCAAATGTATGGGGCTTTGATATGTTTTCCTTTTTTTCTAAAAACAAAGCGACGGCCACTTTTGTGCATGCTTCTGTGGACGCCAAATTAACAAAGCTGACTAGTTTCCCCCCAAAAAATCAAACAGAAATGCAAACCCCAAAAGCCCTTAAAGTCAAAGTACAGGGTGAGACATCAATAACGCTTAGCAAAAATCATGATTATATCGACACCACTCAATCCGCGTTTGTATGCCAAACTGGCTCTCCTATCGCACTTGTCAATAATCAACAAAGTGCGCGCTTTGATGTGTGGGAACTGGATTCAATAGACTCGCTTAAGCCTCTAAAAAAAGTGGTAACTAATGCGCTTAGCAGTGAATCTAATAGTTGGATAAACTTCAGTGTGGTTGATGTGGCCTGTTTGCCAGAACAACAATTACTTGTGGCAGTTAATTATTACGATCCACGTTCAAAGATTGCTCTTTATTTGTATGACATACCTAAAAAACACTTCAGTATTTTTTCTGAAGCAGAAACCAATGCGCAAAATCTCGAGCAATACTTTACCCAGAAAAACCTAATAAATGGCGAATCAATCATAATTTATTACAGTGACACCAAGCGAAAATCAGCTGAGATCTATCACAATTATTTTAACAATATAGTGTTGTTCTCCGATAACCATCCCCAAGGCATCGAAATTCTCAAGCTGAGTATTGATGATGGCAATGTCGAAGACTGGCAGGTTAAAGATAAAAAACTGCTGTTACACACTGTTGATAATCGCGATCATAAAGATCCTAAGACATATTATTGGTCTTTAGATCTGTCAAAGGTATTAATCAATTAACGCAGCAACCCAAATTTATTACTAGCTCAAACGGAGTTTGAAATGCCAATAGCAGATACCCTTACCCCTAAAGAAGCGGCTCATATTGCAACTAATAGCTACTTCACCTTAAAGGACTGGATCAATAAAGAACCATCGGCTGGAGTCGAATCTAGAGCCAACATTCAAAATCGAGTGATTGGTTCTGGAAACGCAGGTACAGGAGGGCATGCAAATACCTCATTACAATCAACAGCAATGGCGTCTTCGAAGTTAGGTAATGTCCATTCTGCTACAACCGGCTTTGGCACCAGCTCAGGTTTCGGTTATACCTTAACTTACCAAGATGGAGGTAAGAAACACGTTATTATTGCTAGCCGAGGTACTCGCCCTGAAATGAAAGGTGTGCCAGACATTATCACTGATTTGCGTGCAGCTGCCGCCCCCTTTGGTAGTTTTGGAGCTGTGCACAAAGGTTTTAAACGAACATTTGATAGCATACAAACCAGCCTAAAAAAAGATTCCAGACTAATAGCAGACGCTGATGTCGTGCACTGCGTAGGCCACAGTTTAGGTGGTGGGGTCGCGACTTTACTTGCAGCCGATATTGCTACTAGTCGAAAAAATGTAAAGCTGTATACCTTTGGTAGCCCAAGAGTCGGTTGTTTAAATACATATTCGGCAATTGAACAAGCGATTGGCGCTGATAACATTTACCGCGTAAGTCATGATCTGGATCCCATTACCTTAATTGCACCTTATCCCTACATTCACTTGCAACCTAGACCAAGCGACCCAAACAACATGACCATGTTATCCCCTACTGGAAAACTCTTGAGTACCGCTAATCATGATATGCGTGAATACATTAACTCTGTAGGTTTATTAGGCTGGGATCAAGTACGCAGGGCGTCGAATGCAGTAGATCATGATAATGCCCTAATTTCACGTTGGCTATTACATGATACTAACGATGCTGGATGGGTAGCTTATGCATCAGCAAAAACCTTATCAATATTGTTCAAACTGTTTAACCATGTTCTAAAAGGTATCAGCTCTGTATTAATATTAGGGTTGACAGCCGTTGATTTATTGGCTGAGATATTAATGAAAGGACTAAACAGATTAAAATTACTTGGGCAGAAAATCTACATCTTATTAAAACATGCTGCTGTTTGGGCTGGCATTAAGGCTGTTGAAGGTTCTGATTTTACGGCTGGTATTATTAAAAGAATTTTATCAAAGATGTTGTCTGCTCTTCGAGATTTAGCTGTCAATTCACTGGCGTTTATTAGCCGAAATATTACCCCCTTAACCATAGGCTTAGGTACAGCATGGGCATTGTCCGCTGCTTCCACTTTGTAACAATTGAATTTTAAAGCGTAAAACATGATTACTAGACAAGCGTTTCACTACCTCTATGTAAATGCCAATTGCCTCACTGAGTTGGCGCTTCGCGCTTTACCTGCTGATTTGGATTCTTTACTGGATGATCTTGAACCCATAGACAATGCTGAATTAGCTCTTGAGCTTGAAACTAATTTAAAAGACCTAAATTTTGATGCCATGGAAGGTTTGGATTTTTATGACTCTGAAGTTGATAGCACTATTGCAGACCCTGTAGCGCCCCCTCCTAAAGAAGATCTTTCATCTAATAATAAGATACAGACATCTGAGCAGGAAGGTGAATTTGACATTGAAACCTACATGACCAATGTCTACTCACTTGAAGAACAGCTAATTGCGCGTATCGATTCGGCCTATGCTCGTATTGACCATGATGAAATTAAGATGCTGTTGACACTACTGCCTCCAGAGCTCCCAGCAATAGATGGTAAGCTGAGTGGCGAGGCAATGAACTTGTGGTTACAACAATACGCTAATGATGTTGAAGCCATCACAAACTTATTGATTGCAATAAGGCAATTGGACTTTACTTAACAAGTAACAAGCTAACCAACAGAAGCCCTTCCCAATATAGTTATATTAAAATGGGCTTCTGACAAGTTAATCATCTATATCTTGCTGACTCAACCAGTTAACTAATTTTTGCAAATCTTGATTAGCAGCCTGATTTAATTGTTCAACCCAATCATGGACATTTTGCCACCAAGCAGGATGATCACCTTGTTGAATTTCGTTGGCGATCTTTTGTACTCTAGCTAAACCTACAGAGCCTGCAGCACCTTTGATTTTATGAGCTTGCGAGCACACTTCATCCTTTTCGTCAGCACTTAAACTTATCTGCAAAATTTCCAAGTATTCAGGCATCTTTTCCTGAAACACTTTAACACTAGTACGTACCATTTCGTGACCAATAGTATCCACTAACATTTGCAACAATTCTAAGTCGAGAATGTGGTTCAATTGATCCTTTTTAGGTTCTTGTGCAGGTTTATGAGGCACGCTAGGTTGCTCACAAAACAAACTATTAAAGACTTCAATGATGCGACTCTTTTTAACCGGTTTTGCAATAACGTCATCCATACCATTATCAAGGTATTCCTGACGGGTTTTAATCACATTAGCGGTCAAGGCCACAATACTAGTTTGCTCTACCAACGATTCTTCATGTAATACATTTGCAACTTCAAAGCCATTCATATCAGGTAATTGAATATCCAACAGAATCAAATCATATTGTTTATCCCGTGCCATAGTAATGGCCTCATTACCTGTCATAGCCACGTCTACATGCTGTCCAAGTTTTTCCAACAGCGCCTTGGCAACCATCACATTTAACTCAATGTCTTCCACTAACAATATTTGCAAACCTGTGACTTTAAGCGTTTCAACTTGAATCGGCTTTTTACTAATGGCAAGTGGTAGTTCAACTGTAAAACAGGTGCCTTCTCCTTCCACACTGCTGACACTGATTTTACCATCCATCAATGACACCATTTGTTGGCAAATTGCGAGGCCGATACCCGTGCCTGTAGCACTTTGATGTTCGGGTAAGTCAACTTGATAATACATCGCAAATATCTTATCTAGTTCTTGCTGAGGTATGCCTACACCGGTATCACACACCTTAAATGTCACCATAGAAGTTTCCGCATCTATACTTTTTGCTTTCACTTCTAACGACACTACGCCTTTTTGTGTGAACTTGACGGCGTTAAACAATAAATTCCACAAAATTTGTCGTAATCGGGTACCATCTACTTCAACTAAAGCTGGCAATGGCTCTTCCACATGAGCGGCAAAAGTCAGTTCTTTATCATCCGCTAACAATTCAATAATACTGCCGAGTTCTTTAGTGAAATCTTTTATCGATACAGTTTTTAGTGATAATTCAAGCTTGTCTCTGTCTAGGCGATCCAAATCAATAATATCGTTAAATATATTGCCAAGAGTAATGCCACTAGCATAAATAGTACTGACCCAAGCAAACTGCTCGCTTGTAAGGTTGGTATCACGCAACATTCTGCTTAAGCCAACAATACCATTGAGTGGCGTACGCAATTCATGGCTGATGGTGGCAATAAAGGCCGTTTTATCTTTGCTGGCTTTAGTGACAACGTTTTCTGCCTGCTTACGCTCAGTAATATCACGGCCAAATGCAAGTATGCCTAAGCGAGTACCGTCTGCGCTAAAAAATGGCACCTTGCGCATTTCAAAGTAACGACGACGACCGTCAGCAAAACGTAACCATAACTCTTCAGTAATACTGACGTCGTTTTCGAGTATATCTTGATCACTGGCCACTACCTGACGTGCAAGCTCTTCGTCGTATACCTGATGAGGTGTTAAACCAATCAATTCTTGCTCGGTTTTACCTGTCATTTGTTCTGCAACACGGTTACAGCCGGCAAACTGCCCCTCTTGATTACGATAATAAATTAGGTCTGGAGAAGCATCGATAATAGATCTCAGCAAAGTCGATAACTGTGACGCTTGTTTTTCTTTTTCAGACTTATCTTTTATTTCACGCTCTAGATCAGTGAATACACTTTCTCGCTCCAACTGTGCATTTTTGCGCTGTTCAATTTCATGATTAAGCTGCTTAATATTATTCTGCAAAGTGCGGTTCAGTAACTCATCTTCCTCTCGCAGTTTTTCTAATTGAGTAACGGCGTCCTCAAGGCTCTCTCTTGAGCGCTCCAATTGTTTGACTAACTCACTAAAAAGCCACAACACCCAAGGCGCACTGAGTAAGGTCAAAATAGATGCACTGATAAAATCTTCAATATGAGCATGATCACTGACGATGAGCCTCATAAAGTAGGTGCCAGTGAAGGTAAAGATCAAAGTCAAAATTACGAATAAAATACTGGATTTTACCGCCCCAAAACGATTTATTAGTTGTGCAATACGGATTGCCCATGGCTCAACTGAGGTCTTTAAGGTCATAATATAGGGGTCTCAAACATCTGTGGTTTTAACCAATTCGCGACATGCTAGCAAGAATATTCCTAGGATCAAAACTTAGCCAAGCATTAATGTGTATAAATCAAATCTAAAAAAACTATTTATGCACTTTTATTAGATAATAATTCAACTCTCTCCAAGCCAGCAAATGAAATAAACTGCTTTTTTTAACCTTTTTATAACAAACAGCTCTGCTTTTTAGCTTTTTTTTATAGCTTATAACCAAGCTGCAATAAGAAACTATACCTTTGAAATAAAAGAGTTTTTAATGACAAACAGATGACATTTAACGAAAAATAAAAAATAGCCTATATAAGAGAATTGATTTATAAAATAATCCTCGGTATTTTGTACAACCTGCTTAGTATAAATATTCGATACTCGACTGGTATCCCCGATAATAATTACGACCGGAAAATAAGCATCAGGGCATGACGCCACCTCACATTCATACACGTATCTTAGTTGTATGATTAGTACTAACAACATACAACACCCTGCCCAGTCGAAGGTTGAAGGAGTTTGCATTAATGAGTTTATATCATCCTAATGATTCAAAGGATAACTGTGGTTTTGGTCTAATCGCTCACACTAAAGGCGAGCCAAGTCACAAATTGGTCAGCACCGCAATTGAGGGGCTTGACCGTATGCAACATCGTGGTGGTATCGCCGCAGATGGAAAAACAGGCGATGGCTGCGGGCTACTTTTACAAAAACCGGATGCCTTTTTTCGTGGCATTGCTGAACAGCAAAGCTGGAAACTAAGTAAAATGTACGCCGTAGGTGTGATTTTCCTTAATCAAGACCAAGCTTTAGCTGATGCTGCAAAACAAGTTATCACCGAAGAACTAGAAAAAGAAACCCTTGGGGTAGTGGGCTGGAGAGTTGTGCCCACCGACAATTCTATTTTAGGCGACTTAGCGGCATCCTGTGTTCCACAAATCGAACAAGTCTTTGTCAACGGACCATCTGGCTGGCGCTCACAAGACTTAGAACGTCGGTTATTTATGGCACGTAGACGTGCTGAAAAACGTTTGGCTGACGATGAAGAATTCTACATTGCAAGTTTATCCAGTTTAGTCACAGTTTATAAAGGCCTAGTTATGGCCGGAGATTTACCTAAATTTTATCTAGACTTGGCCGACGAAAACATGAAATCGGCTATTTGTGTATTCCACCAACGCTTTTCGACCAATACCTTGCCTCGTTGGCCATTGGCACAGCCATTTAGGTTTTTGGCACACAACGGTGAAATCAATACTATTCGAGGAAACCGCGATTGGGCTCAGGCTCGAACCGGCAAATTTAAAACACCGTTATTACCCGATTTAGCGGATGCAGCACCTTTTGTAAATGAAGTAGGTTCTGATTCTTCATCATTAGACAACATGCTTGAATTATTCTTAGCCGGCGGCATGGATTTATTCCGCGCCATGCGTTTATTAGTGCCACCCGCCTATCAAAATAACAAAACCATGGATGAAGATTTAAAAGCCTTCTACGAATTCAACTCCATGCATATGGAGCCTTGGGATGGCCCAGCCGGTATTGTATTGACCAATGGACGTCACGCAGCATGTAACCTAGATCGCAACGGCCTTCGTCCAGCACGTTATGTCATAACCAAAGATGGTTTAATAACCTTAGCTTCGGAAGTAGGTATTTGGGATTACAAGCAAGAAAATGTGCTTGAAAAAGGGCGTGTTGCACCAGGTGAAATGTTAGCGATAGATACCCAAACAGGTAAATTATGGCGTTCAAATGAAATAGATGACGATTTAAAAGGCCGTCATCCTTACAAAGAATGGCTAGATAAAAGTATCCGTCGCTTAACACCTATTGAAGATTGTGATGCACCTGAAATTGGCAAACGTATGTTTGACGATGACATGATGAATACTTACTTCAAGCAATTTAATTATAGCTACGAAGAAATAGAGCAAGTGGTTAAAGTGTTGGCTAAAGACGGTCAAGAAGCCACGGGCTCAATGGGTGACGATACACCTATGGCTGTTCTTTCTGGAAAAAATAGAACTATCTATGATTATTTCCGTCAACAGTTTGCTCAGGTAACCAATCCTCCTATAGATCCTTTGCGTGAAAATCACGTGATGTCATTAGCTACCTGTATTGGCCGTGAAAAATCGGTGTTCACAGAAACATCAGGTTACGCCGACCGAGTATTGTTCGATTCACCTATAATGGTATACACGGATCTTAAACAATTACGTAATTACGATCCCGATCATTATTATGCTGAGTTTGTTGACCTCAACTACCCACCAGATGAAGGACTTAAAACCGCCATCAATCGCATATGTAATGAAGTTGAACACTTGGTTTCTCATAAACGTGCCGCTTTTGTTATCTTGTCTGATCGCGCTATCAAAGCATCTCGTATCCCGATTCCAGCAGCGATGGCTGTAGGTGCGGTACAAAGACGATTAGTAGAAAAAGGCTTACGTTGTGATGCCAATATAGTGGTTGAAACAGCTTCAGTTAGGGACCCCCATCAATTTGCTGTGTTACTTGGCTTAGGCGCGACCGCGATTTACCCTTTCCTTGCTTATGAAATTATTGAGCAAATGTGCGAATCCGGTAATTTAGACATGACACCAATGCAAGCTGTTATTAATTACCGTAAAGGTATTAATAAAGGCTTGTACAAAATCATGTCAAAAATGGGCATTTCAACCATTGCCAGTTACCGCAGTTCAAAATTATTTGAAGCCATAGGTATCAACAATTCAGTGATGGATATCTGTTTTAAAGGTGTACCCAGTCGTATTCAAGGTGCCGATTTTGAAGATTTCCAACAAGACCAAATAAACTTAAACCGCGTTGCTTGGTTAAAACGTAAAAACCTAGATCATGGCGGGTTATTAAAATACGTCCATGGTGGTGAATACCATTCTTACAATCCTGACGTTGTAACGACACTTCAAAAGGCGGTAGTAAGTGGTAATTACCAAGATTATCAAAAGTTTAGTGAATTAGTAAACGAACGACCTATAGCCTGTCTACGGGATTTGTTAGCCTTGGCACCTGATGCCGAAGCCATTTCTATCGACGAAGTGGAACCTGCAGAAAACCTGTTTCCACGATTTGATACGGCAGCAATGTCAATAGGTGCACTAAGCCCAGAAGCACATGAAGCCTTAGCGATTGCCATGAACCGTTTAGGTGGAAACTCTAATTCGGGTGAAGGTGGCGAAGATCCTAAACGTTTTGGTAACGAGCGAAACTCAAATATCAAACAAATCGCTTCTGGCCGTTTTGGTGTGACACCACACTATTTAGTCAATGCAAAAATTTTACAAATAAAAGTCGCCCAAGGTGCGAAGCCAGGTGAAGGTGGACAACTGCCAGGGGACAAAGTGAATCAGTATATTGCTGAATTACGTCATTCGGTGCCAGGCGTTACCTTAATATCGCCACCACCTCATCATGATATCTATTCGATAGAAGATTTGGCTCAGTTGATATTTGACTTAAAACAGGTTAATCCAACCGCCCTTATTTCTGTAAAACTAGTTTCAGAACCAGGTGTAGGCACCATTGCTTGTGGTGTTGCAAAGGCGTACGCCGACTTAATCACCATTTCTGGCTATGATGGTGGCACAGGTGCTAGCCCTCTGACGTCAGTTAAATACGCTGGTAGTCCTTGGGAATTAGGCCTTGCAGAAACGCAACAAGCCCTAGTGAGCAATGGGTTACGTCATAAAGTACGAGTACAAACCGACGGCGGCTTAAAAACAGGCTTAGACGTTATCAAAGGCGCAATTTTGGGCGCTGAAAGCTTTGGTTTTGGTACTGGACCTATGGTGGCCTTAGGTTGTAAATATTTACGTATTTGTCACCTAAATAACTGTGCAACAGGTATCGCAACTCAAGATGAAAACCTGCGTGATAACTATTTCATTGGTTTACCCGAGATGGTGATGAACTACTTTAAGTTTATTGCTCAGGAAGTCCGTGAAATTATGGCCTCTATGGGTGTACGTAAATTAGATGATCTGATTGGTCGCACTGATTTACTTGATGTCTTAAATGGAATTACCTCGAAACAAAACAAATTAGACCTTAGCCCTATCTTGGCTAAGCCTGAAGCAGGTGATCACACTAAACTATTTTGTAGTGAAGGTGCCAATGCGCCAGCTGATAAAGGGGATTTAAATCAGCTGTTATTGGCAGACCTAACAGCAGCAGTGAAAAACAAAAGTGGTGGCACGTACAATTATCCAATTCGCAATACTGACCGTTCTGTAGGTGCAATTATTTCTGGATTAATTGCCCAACATCACGGCAATAAAGGCATGGACGAATACCCCATTAAACTTAACTTTACTGGTACCGCAGGGCAAAGCTTTGGGGTTTGGAATGCTGGCGGATTAGAAATGACCTTAGCCGGTGACGCCAACGATTATGTAGGTAAAGGTATGGCTGACGGTAAGTTAGTGATTCATCCGCCTCGTGGTGTCAGTTTCAAATCAAATGAAAGTGTCATTGCCGGTAACACCTGCTTATATGGTGCCACAGGTGGTAAATTATTTGCTGCAGGGCTTGCTGGTGAGCGTTTCGCTGTACGTAACTCTGGTGCTATAGCTGTGGTTGAAGGTATTGGTGACAACGGTTGTGAATATATGACTGGTGGTATTGTTGCTGTACTTGGACGCACTGGTGTTAACTTTGGCGCAGGTATGACAGGTGGTTTTGCTTATATTCTAGATGAACAAGATGATATCGAGCAGCGCGTTAATGGTGAGCTGGTCGAACTCATGACTATAGAAGATAAAGTGATTTTGATGGAACACTTACGTGGTCTAATCAACCAGCATTATGAAGAAACAGGCAGTGAGCACGCACACAATATCCTAAGCAACTTTGCTGAGTATTTGCCGAAGTTCAGACTGGTTAAACCAAAAACCAGTGACGTTAAAAATTTACTTGGGCATATTAGTCGGTCAACAGCCGAACTACGTGTTCAAGTGCAATAAGAGGGTATCTCATGTCTAAAAATGTATACCAATTTGTTGATGTAGAGCGAATCGATCCGCCTAAAAAGCCCTCCATCATCAGACGTGAAGAATTCGCTGAAATCTATCAGCCAATGAGTGATACCCAAGTAGCAGGTCAGGCTGACCGTTGTCTTGATTGTGGTAACCCATATTGTGAGTGGAAATGTCCGGTACATAACTTCATTCCACAATGGCTAAGTTTGGCTAATGAAGGACGTATCTTTGAGGCGGCTGAATTATCCAGCAAAACCAATACACTACCTGAAGTGTGTGGCCGTGTTTGCCCACAAGACAGACTATGTGAAGGAGCCTGTACCTTAAACGATGATTTTGGTGCTGTAACCATAGGCAGCATTGAAAAATACATCACCGACACCGCCTTTAAACAAGGTTGGCGTCCGGATATGTCCAAGGTTATTAAAACTAAAAAGAAAGTTGCCATTATTGGGGCTGGCCCAGCCGGTTTAGGTTGCGCAGATATTTTGGTACGCAATGGTGTAAAACCAGTAGTGTTTGATAAATACGAAAAAATTGGTGGTTTGTTAACCTTTGGTATCCCGTCTTTCAAATTAGAGAAAGAAGTCATGGATTTACGCCATGAAATCTTTACGGATATGGGTATTGAGTTTGTGCTGAATACTGAAATTGGCAAGGACGTTGCTTTCCAAGACTTATTAGATGGTTACGACGCAGTTTTCCTTGGAATGGGTACTTACAAACCCATGCAAGGCGGTTTTGAAAACGAACAAGCGCCAGGTGTTTACGAAGCCTTGCCTTACTTAATTGCCAATGTTAATCGTCAATTAGGACTAGAAAAATCACCTACTGACTTTGTGGATATGAAAGGGAAAAAAGTGGTTGTGCTAGGTGGTGGTGATACCACTATGGATTGTGTACGTACTGCAATCCGCCAAGGCGCAACTGATGTGACTTGTGCCTATCGTCGTGATGAAGCCAGTATGCCGGGATCTCGCCGTGAAGTTGTTAACGCCCGTGAAGAGGGTGTGAACTTTAAATTTAATCTTATGCCACTTGATGTAGCAGTAGATGAAAATGGCAAAGCCATTGGTGTAAAAATGGTTAAAACCGAGATGGGAGAACCTGATGCTGAAGGCCGCCGTCGCCCTGTTGTTGTTGAAGGCTCTGAACATGTGCTTGAAGCCGACGCGGTAATCATAGCCTTTGGTTTTCAGCCTAGTCCTGCTAGTTGGTTCGGTGACTTTGGTATTATTTTGGACGAAAAAGGTCGAGTGCGCGCACCTAAACATGGCAAATACGCATTCCAAACCTCTAATCCTAAAATATTCTCTGGCGGAGATATGGTAAGAGGCTCTGATTTGGTCGTGACGGCCATAGACGAAGGCCGTAATGCTGCTGAAGGTATAATGGATTATCTTGGCGTGTAAGCTGCTAGTTATGTAAGCGTAAGCAGTTAAAGACATAAGTTAAACTGAAAAAAGGGGCTCATGCCCCTTTTTTGATCTTTAGCCGAATAAAGAAAAGAATTATCACCACTGAGAACACAGAGCGTCGGGCGTCGAGCGCTTCGCTACACAGAGAAAAGATACACAATTAAAAAAACTCATTATCATTATGCTTTTCCTCTGTGACCTCTGTGGTGAAATTTTTTTATTTAGTAACAGTAATATCCACCCACACTAACCGATGATCTGATGAGCTTTTACGGTCTTTGATTAGACGAAACAAAGGGTCATTGGGTTTGGGCCAAAAAACACCACTGGCTTTGACTTCAAGTGAAGTAGAGGGTAAGACATAATCTGCACGCATTGCCCATTCAGCAGTATGTTGTGCTGAATGTTGATTATCGGGTGTATGCAACTTTCCTGCAGCACTTTTAGGCACAAAGGTATGGTTTACTAAGGGATTTTCCAGCAAGCCTTTGATACTACTATTCATGCCGTCACCTTCATCAGGAGAAGCATTTAAATCCCCTGCTATAACAAAGTGTTCACCATTAAAGCCACCCGATTTTCCATTGTCATCATAAATATATGCTGAGTGTGCGCTGCCTGATAGGTAATCATTCCAAAAGCGTATTTCATCATGATTACGTTTACCATTGCGGTTTTCAGGTCCATCAAACACGGGAGGGGTGGGATGACTGGCTAACAAGTGGATAGTCTCGTTAGCCATTTTAATAGGGATATCCCAATGAGACTTAGAAGACAATCGTAATATTTGCTGGGCTTCGTGGCTATAATAAGACTCTCCAGTTTCACCCTTAATAGTAGTCAATAAATTGTTTGGCATGTCTTTCCAAAGAAAACGTTGGAAGGTACGTATCTTCTCTAGCTGAATAGGAAATTGACTTAGCACTAACATGCCATAGTGGCCAGGATAGAAACCAAAACCAAAGGCATCGCCTTTAGTACCAGAAGCGATGCCATCTTTATCTAAGTCCAAACCAGAATCAACGCCGGTATTAACAGCAGCACTATAGGAATAGGGGTAATCAATAAGCTTATTATTGTGCTGTGAAACCTTCAGGTAGTGTTTTAAGAAATTCTGTACGTCTGATGCTGACTGGCTTGAATAGTCAAACTCATTTAAAAGAATAACATCAGGCCTAATTCGCTGAATAATTTCTGCAATATTCTTAATTTGTTGATGTTCACCACGCCGCAAGTTTTTCTGCAGCTCATCACCCTTGGGTACCTGACCATGCTCAACATAATTTGTGCCATCCATACTGACATTAAAGGTAGCAATGCGAATCTCTTGGCTATTGGAATACATGCTGACCACCATTAAGAAGACAATCAATATTTTATACATAGTTTAACCATTTTTGACATTACAAATAAAAAAGCCGGTCATATAGACCGGCTTATAAGTTTCTAAAGTTTAAACTAAATAATCGTTAGAAATTGTAGTTGAAACCAATACGCATTTGCCACAATGACGCATCACCTTGGCGAGATTCCGGTGTAGTATCATCGAAATCAACTGTGTTAAATGAAACACGCTCAGCGATGCCCCAATCATCATTTAGTAGATTGGTAAAGTTATCAATTACGAAGAACACATTTGAGTTATGTTCTTTCATGAAACCAGGTAATTGCTGACTTACACGTACATCAATTTTGTTCCACCATGAACCATCTTCACCGTTACGTTCGTTACCTATCGGCAATACGTTGTTGCTGTCTAAGTAAGGGGTGAAATTATAAATACCGTTCACGTCACCTCTAGCTATAGTGCGGCTATATGGCTTTCCAGATTGAATTAGTCCAAAGGCAGAGAAAGTCGTGTCGTAGCCATCTAAGAATTCGATATCGTAACTTAGAGAAGCAGTAAATCTGTGTTCAATGTTATAATCCGACAAGCTAGAAACTTGCTCTTGCGGGTCTGTAAATGCACGGTACTGATAGTTTGAGAACGCCACTGAACTGGTCATAGGCTGTACATCTTCAGCGTGGTTATAGGCATAACCAGTCGTTAAGTTAATGCCATTATCCCAAGACTTCATTAAACCAAATGACACTGTATAAGATGTACTATCTTCAGAACTATTGGTTAACACAAATGAATCCATACGAACACTGTCATATATTGGATAGCCTTCGTCATTTGTACCTACTTGTTCTAAATCACCACGCAAAACGATAGCTTGGTCTTGCGTTATTGAAACTAATAAGTCGGCTTGCAATACATATTCATCATCTGTGACGTGTGTTGCACCAAGTGACAATTTAGTTTCAGTAGGAATTTTGAAGTTTGGATCAAAATAGTTGATCTCATTATTAGCACCACTTCCTGCTGCAACAGCATCATATAACTCGGATGGAACACCATAACCAGGCCCTGATGGCAGACCGTCTTCTACACCTTTATACACTACATCATCATCAAACAAAGAACGTGAACCATCTGTATAACCATAGTCTCTACCACGAGCACCAAACTGAAGTACATTATTGTTAGAGAAGTTATTAGAGAACCAAACGTTAGGGTTACCACCACTGAAGATACCAATACCACCACGTAAGTCAGTGTTATCGTCAACTGTATAGTTGAATCCAATTCGAGGTTGCAGTAAACCTTCACCATCTAGGTTGGCATTGTTAGCAAAACCATATGACGCGGTAAAATCTGGGTTTTCTACAGGTGCTGAATCAGTTGTATACCAATCGTAACGTAAACCAACTATTAGCTTAAGATCGTCAGTAGGATAGAACTCATCCTGAGCATACAAAGAATTAATCGCGTAATCCCAAACTGCTGCTGCATCATTTGGATCGCCAGACGGTGCATTGTTGTAATAAATTGCACCAGGTGTTCCAGCTTCAAATGCGCTGATTCCACCATAAAAACGCATTTCTGTTTCAGTGTGCTGTAAGAATACATTAAATACATCTAACTCTTCACGCTCATAACCAAAGGTAATAGTATGATCATTGTCAGTTAAGTATTTGCCCCGAAAAATAAGCCCAGCAACGTCGTAATTTAAATCATTAGCTTGACGACTATCATCACCACCTAAATACACAGTTACTTCTTCGCCAGAAACAGGTTCTGTTACATAAATCTGCATTTCACCAAAGTTACTACCACCAACTGTGCCACTTGCATTTTCTATAGAAATTTGGCGGTTATCGACATCTAAATAAGACAATCGTAATTCAGTTGAAAAATTATCAGACCAATCAGAGTATAAAGAGAATTGATGAGAAGTGAGTTCTGTTCCGACTTCGTAAAGGTGATTAAGTAGTTCAAATTCATTCGAATCACCATCTGAGGTGTTCATGAAATAACCATCGTTATAGTTGTAGGTATAACTCAAACGGTGAGAGTCATTGATGTTCCAATCTAGTTTTACTAATATTTTTTCATCTTCTTCAGGCAAACTTGTTGGAATTGCACCTGGATCGTATTGATATAGTTCTTTAGATATGCGAATAATTTCATCTAAATCTTCTTGACGAAGATTGACTTCATTTATTGCTCCAGAACCAAGTGTGCCACGAGTAAATATGCTATTACCTTCATATTTTTCATAGGAAGCAAAAGCGAATAATTTATCTTGGATAAGAGGTAAGCCAACATTGAACCCATAGCGCTTATCACTGTTGCTAGGTGAATTAATTTTATCACCTTCAAGAGTGTCACCTTGCAAAGAATCACTTCCGTAATCAAAGAAAACGCCGCCTTTAACAGTGTTGGTACCAGATTTAGTTACAGCGTTGATATTACAGCCAGTGAAACCGGTATAAACCACGTCAAATGGTGCTATTTCTACTGAAACTTGATCGATTGCATCATATGAAAACGGCATTCTAACTGTAGGGTAACCACTAGAGCCTAAACCAAATGAATCGTTCATTTTCACACCATCAACAGTAAGACTGTTGAAACGATTACTTTTACCAACACATTGAACAGGGTTAGCATCACCACGAGTTTCATCAACATATACACGTGGATCCATACGAATCACGTCTGTAATATTACGGTTGATTGAGGGGGCTTTTTGTAAATCTTCTAAATCAAAAGTCGCTGATGGGCTTGTCATTCCTAGAGCGCCAGAAGATAGCTGGCTAGCTGTAACGCTTATAACCTCAATATCTGAAGCTGCATCCAATTGAAGACCAACTTGGAATGTTTCACCTAGACTTAAAAAAACATCGTCTACTGTTGTATCCTGAAATTCATCAGAGTCGACAATAACTTTATATGGCCCACCGACTCGCAAACCAGACAACGTAAACCGACCGTTATTGCTGACTACAGAAGTTTTGGAAGTACCTGATGGAACGTGAATCACAGTAATTTTAGTCCCAGCCGCTGGAGCACCAGCAGGTGAAGTAATATTACCTTCAATTGAAGATGACGTTTCTTGAGCCATCGCTGCACCTGACATACCAACTGCTAATGTCACTGCCATCGCGATGCGATTAAGTTTTGATTTTTTAAACATTATGTGTTTCCTAAGTTTTATGTGTTCTGAACTATGAGTCCGAACTGTTGTCTGTACAGAATGCCATGAGTCAATGTCTATGGCTTGGTCGATCGATTTGAATCGATTTCTCATTCCGTTAAATCAAGTTTAACAGATTGATTATGACACTTTTATTACACTCGTAACAGTATTGGTGTTATTTTATAAAACTGTCACATTTCTCCGTCAAACTGCACAAGTTCGCAACATCTTTTAACATAAAGCTTACAAACCTGACCAACGGGTCAAGTACAAAAATGTACATTGTGAACTGACTTTTATCAAGTTCGCTGGTATCTTTCGTACCAATTTATTTCTTTATGAAACGGTTTGATATGTCTACACCTTTAGTTATTGCCATTTCAGGCGCGTCTGGTTCTGGTAAGTCTTTGTTTACTGAGAATTTATTGAAAGAGTTCTCTGATGAGGGCAAACCTGTACAAATTCTTAGGGAAGATCATTATTACCGCTCTCAAGATCATTTACCTATGTCTGAACGTGAAAAAAATAATTACGATCACCCAAAAGCGTTTGAGCACGAGTTATTAGTTGAACATATAGAAGCATTAAAAAATTGGAAAGCCATCGAGTATCCTCATTATTGTTATAAGACGCATACCCGCCTCGAACAAACGGAACATTTGATTTCAGCACCGGTTATTATCATCGAAGGCATTATGTTGTTAGCAAATGAGGCCTTGCAGCCGTTATTCGATATTAAAATTTTTGTCGATACACCCTTGGATATTTGCTTGTTGCGCAGAATGAAAAGAGATATTGCTGAAAGGGGGCGTACGCTCGAGTCTGTAGCCAATCAATATGAATCAACAGTGAAACCTATGTACCACCAGTTCATCTCTCCGAGCCGCTTTACCGCTGATGTGATTGTCACTCAGGGCGGAAAAAATCGGATTGCCTTAGATGTCATTAAATCTCATATTCAACAAAGCTTGCTGTAACTAACTGTTGCATGCTGCTCAAATAATAATAAAAAGGAACAAATATGGTTAGTCTAATTGGCGTTGCATTGATGCTGCTCATTGCCTTTATATTTTCAGCCCATAAAAAAGCAATTAATTGGCGCACTGTTGGGGGGGCATTTGCGATTCAAGCGTCAGTAGGCGCGTTAGTGTTGTACTTTCCACCGGGTATTCAGTTTTTACTGGCCTTAACAGGCTATGTCGAAAATATTATTAGTTACAGTCAAGATGGCATTAATTTTATCTTTGGCCCCTTAGGTAATAAATCGATGGGGTTTATCTTCGCCTTTAATGTGCTACCAGTAATAGTATTTTTCTCTTCGTTGATTACCGTCTTGTATCACTTAAAAATTATGAATGTCATTATTCGCGTTATAGGTGGTTTTTTACAGTTTTTTCTAAAAACTAGTCGTCCAGAATCAATGTCTGCAGCAGCTAATATTTTTGTTGGTCAAACTGAAGCGCCATTAGTCATTAGACCTTATATCCCCAACTTAACCCGTTCTGAACTGTTTGCAGTCATGGTGGGTGGTTTAGCCTCCATTGCGGGTTCAGTTATGGCTGGGTATGCCGGCATGGGGGTCGAAATAAAGTATCTGCTAGCCGCAAGTTTTATGGCAGCGCCTGGCGGTTTATTAATGGCAAAAATCATTATTCCAGAAACAGAAAAAGTCAAAGACGAATTAACCAAAGAAGAAGAACAAGATAATCAATACGCCAATGTGTTTGACGCGGCGGCTAGTGGAGCAGCGAGTGGTTTGCATTTAGCCCTAAACGTTGGCGCAATGTTATTGGCTTTTATTGGTTTAATCGCTTTGTTAAATGGACTAATAGGCTGGGGCGGCGGGTTATTTGGAGCTGAAGATTTAAGCTTCCAAGTGATCTTAGGTTATCTATTTCAACCTATTGCATGGACGTTAGGGGTGCCATGGGATGAAGCGAATATAGCAGGGAGTTTTATTGGTCAAAAAATGGTGGTGAATGAGTTTGTGGCTTATCTAGACTTCCTCAAGTATCAAGCCGAACTTTCTCCCATTACCCAAGCCATCGTTATTTTTTCTTTGTGTGGATTTGCAAACTTTTCATCCATTGCCATATTAATGGGTGGCATAGGTGCTATGGCGCCAACTAGACGTAAAGAAATTGCCCAACTGGGTTTAAAAACGGTACTTGCAGCCACTCTGGCTAATTTAATGAGTGCCGCATTGGCAGGGTTTTACCTTAGCCTTTAAACAGATATTTATTTAGAGAGAAAAATTATGGAATTAGTTGCAGTAGATTATAAAGCGCCCAATGCAGATAAACTTTTTGTAGAGTCTTTGCATAAAACTGGCTTTGGCGTATTGAAAAATCATCCTATTAGCCAAGACAGAGTCAGTAGTATTTATAAACGCTGGGAAGCTTTCTTTAATAGCGAAGAAAAAAATCACTATACATTTAATAAAGATACACATGATGGATTTTTTTCAACTGAGATATCTGAAACGGCAAAGGGTTTCAAGAAGAAAGATATTAAAGAATACTTTCACTTCTATCCTTGGGGCCGTTGCCCTGAAGCATTAAAACAAGAAGTAGCCGATTATTATAGAGACACCAATACATTAGCGTCTGAGTTACTTGCTTGGGTTGAAAAGTACTCACCACCAGAAGTGTCAGCTAAATATACTCAATCTCTGTCGAGTATGGTCACTGATAGTGAACAAACCCTATTACGTATTCTGCATTACCCACCATTAGATGGCTCAGAAGAACCAGATGCAATACGTGCCGCGGCTCACGAAGACATCAACTTACTCACCATTCTCCCTTCCGCTAATGAGCCTGGATTGCAGGTAAAAGGTACAGGTGACTCATGGATTGATGTGCCTTGTGATTTCGGAAACCTAATTGTGAATATAGGCGATATGTTACAAGAGGCGTCAGGTAGCTACTTCCCATCAACAACTCACAGAGTGGTAAACCCCAAAGGGAGTGACCAAACCAAGGCGCGCGTCTCTTTACCGCTATTTTTGCACCCCAATCCTGAGGTGGTGTTGTCTGATAGATACACAGCCAAAAGTTATTTGAAAGAGCGCCTTGAAGAGTTAGGCGTCGCCTAAATTAACCCAAATTTAAATTACTATAGAGCCTGATAAGAATCAGCCGCCTGCAATATCAGCCAGGCGGTTTCGGCTGCAGATATGTAAAAATCCTGGTTAATATTTTCGAAATTGTCCTTAGGTGTATGGTAGCGAGTATGGACACCTCCCCCGACGAATAAATAGGGAATACCCACTTTAGAAAATGCGGCATGGTCACTCGCCTTACGCCAATTAAACTTTTGCTTAAACTGACTGAAATTTCGGCTTTTCCAATGTCCGCTAATCAAACATAAAGCGGCAGTATCAGCAACATTTTCAACGAGTTTAGCTAATTGTTCGTCTCCTCGAGAAAAAGTCGTATATAACTTATTTCTTCGCCCCCCCTCCCCTAGCATATCTAGGTTAATATTTAGCAGTATGGCATTTTTATTGATTGGTAAATTTTTTATAAAAGCTTTGGCTCCATAAAGGCCTTTTTCCTCAGCATCTGTTGCCAAAAATATAACTGAGTGTGCCAAACCAAGCTCAGACACTTTGCTTGCAAGTGCAAGCAAAGTGGCAACACCAGAGGCATTGTCATCAGCGCCATAATAGACATGACGACCTTTTTCTCCTAAGTGATCATAATGGGCTGAGACAACTATAAATTGCTGTTCGTCACTAGTGCCTTTTATCCAGCCAACTATATTAAAACCTTGCTTATCTGAAGAACGTTTTGAAAGCTGAAATTGCTGGATAAACTCAGGGTATTCAGAAAAATAGGCTAACCCTATTGTTTTAAAACGAGATTGAATAAAACGCCTTGCCTTAGCACTTCCAATAGTGCCTGTTTTTCTACCGGACATTTGTGCCGACGAAAGTGTCGCCAAGTCGTTGATTAAAAGTCCTTCATTGAGCAACCCGTAAGACTGGCGTAGTGCGCATTTGGCATAAGCCTGAAAACAAAAACAGCTAATTAATATAAAAAGCCCAAAAGGTTTAAACATTTATAAACTACTGAGAAAGTCCAACTTGGCTTGATACCTTTGTTCATCCTGTTTATTACTAGCCTTATTTTTGGCTTGTCTTAAGTAACGCTCGCTTTGTTGCAACTCGCCAATTTCGAAATAGGCACGCGCTAGCCCAAAGTAGACTTCATGTTTACCTCTGTCTAAAGCTAAGGCCTTACGAAAATGTGCAAGGGCTTGATCCCAATGCTCTTGCTCCATTTCTTGTTCACCCAAATCAACGTGGTAATAGGGGTTATTATTTCTCTGGCCTTCCACTTTCGCTAGAATTTCTTCAGCTTCTGCATTTCGGTCGGTTACTCTGTACAGATACGCGAGATTTTCCATCGCTGTCAAACTATCTGAATTTAAGACAAGTGCATGATGATAAGCGCTCTCTGCTTGTGAGAAATAACCACTTAATCGGTAAAGAATTCCCAGATTAATCCATGCAGAATGAAAATTGGGCTGAATGACTAACGCTTCACGAAAATAGGCATAGGCAGATACATAATCTTTTCGTAAAACCGCATCTGCTCCTTTATTGTTGTAGAACATAGATAAAATGTCTTTTTTACTGACTATTCTTTTGGGTAACCCGCGTCTTGATGACTGAGGATCAAAATCTACTTGGTAACTACGCCTATTAAGTACAAACACATTTGGGTCAGTGGGCGCTAACATTTTAAGATTTATGTGACCGTTAAGCAGACTAAACCCCGCACGCCTAGTCCAATACTCAGGGATCATTATTTCTTGAAAGTCCACATCAAACCCGGCTTCACTTGCCAATGCATAGGTCATAATTGACATAGATAAACAATTCGCAGCTTGTGCATGAAAAGTGTCGTTTGCAGTTGTATTTGCATCGCCTTGATATAATAAATTAAGCTTAGAGCGATCAAATATGGCTCTCACTAAGGCTTCCATTTGATCTAATTTATTTTTATATGGCTCAATTGTAGAGACTACAAATGCCTTAGCCGTATCATCTAAATAAAAAACTTGCTGCTCAGGTTCGATGTTGATTTGAGGAAACCCTGAATACCCTTGGTCATATAACAAGTTATCAGAGGGGGGAACATGGACAACTGTAGATTGGCATGCTGTAAAAAATACTAAGAAAATAAATGAGATAAAAACATTCTGAATAAATGAAAGCCACTGCATAACAAATACCTAAAACAGAATTAACATATTATTAACATAGCTCTTATTAGTATTAACTGCTAATTAATTCAACCTAAAAAATCGGTTACTTATCCTGACTGAAGACTAGATAACAAATTTAATTTTCCTTGATACGTCGCCTGTTCTGCTCTAGTCCTTGATTTCTTCTTAGCGAGTTTCAAATAATGTTGACTGCGCTGTATGTTACCTAATTCAAAATAGGTTTTGCCGAGTCCGAAATAAACTTCGTGATAACTTCTATCTAACTGTAATGCGCGCTGATAGTGACTTAACGCTTTTTGCAATTGTTGTTTTTCAAAAGCTATGTCACCCAAATTAATATGAAAAAAAGGATTGCCTGCACGTTTGTCTGCTACTCGGTTTACTATTTCCTGGGCTTTTTGATCTAGTCCCATGTAGCGATATAAATGCGATAAATTACGCCAAGCAGACAAATTAGTTTTGTCTTTTTTAATGGCTTGCAGGTAAGCATTTTCCGAAAACTGGTAATGTCCTGTTAGTCGATATAAATAACCTAAATTGGCTAAGGCAGAAGATAGATCTGGAGACTGCATAATGGCGGTTCGAAAATAGGCATAGGCTTTCACATAGTCTTTTTTTATAAGCGCATCTGCGCCATTGTTATTGTGAAACATGGCAACAACTTGTCTGCGCTTAAGCAGTGTTTTAGGGAAATGCTGACGAGTAGCTTGAGCATCAAAATCGACTTCATATCCTCGAGTGACAAAATGAAAATGTATACGATTTTTTTTCCTCGGTATTATTTGCAGATTGATATGTCTATTTAATAAGCTTTGCCCTTCTCTCATGGTCCAGTATTCGGGAATTTCTATATCTTGGAAACGCACATCAAAACCTAACTCTTTAGCTAAGGCATAAGTCATAATTGACATTGAAAGGCAATTGGCGGCCTTATTCTGAAAGGTTTGACTGGCGACGGTGTTTGCATCTGCACGATATAATAAATTCAAATCTGACCGAGAAAAGACATGATGAACCAATGCCGAAATTTGTTCTTCAGGCTTTAATATTCCTTTTACTGCTGATTTAGCGAACGCTTTGGCTTCGTCATTTAGTTCAAAAATGTCTTTTTCTGTTTCTATTACTATATTTTCAAACCCAACAAATCCTTGGTCAAAAAGTACGTCCTCTTGATGCCCCCATACCTCAGGAACAGACTGGCAACCAAGCAAGATAATAGATGTCAGCAACACACTTAAAATTTGCATAAATGACCTTTACTAAGTATCAGATTCGAAACTTCAGAGACTGATTACCTTTGAATTGTTTTATAACACTAGCAGACGTATTAAACTTAGGGACAATTGATTTTAACTAATTGAAAATAAAGAAAACCATATGAAAATAGCTATTTTAGGCGCCATGGATGAAGAAATAACCCTTATCCGTAAATCATTGCAGAATTGCCAAGAACAAATTTTTAATCATCTTACTGTTTATGTGGGAAAACTTGGAGAAGTAGAAGTTGCTTTAGTTAAATGCGGAATTGGTAAGGTAGCTGCTTCTGTATCAACCAGTGTCGTGATCCATCATTTCGCCCCAGATTTTGTTATCAACACTGGCTCAGCAGGTGGTTTTTCTAGTCACCTCAACATTGGTGATATTGTGATAGCCACCGAGTTACGTCACCATGATGCTGACCTCACACATTTTGGGTATGAACTAGGCCAAACAGCGGGCATGCCGGCATTTTTTGAAAGTGACAAACACTTACTTAAACACGCAACTAGCGCTGCTAGCAGTCTAAATAACGTACAAGTGCAACAAGGGCTTATTTGTACTGGAGATTCATTTATTGGAAGTGACGAAGCCGCAGCCGTTATTCGTCAAAATTTCCCTGTTGTTTGTGCAGTAGAAATGGAAGGTGTTGCCATTGCCCAGAGTTGCCACTTATTGGGCATACCGTTTTTGGTGATCCGTTCTTTGTCTGATATTGCGGGTAAAACTTCAACAGTTTCTTTTGAAACATACCTCGAACAAGCAGCCAAAAACTCAGCCACTCTGGTGATGCAAACTATTGCAAAATTAGCCTAATGAATAGTGTTTTCAATACCTTGTTGAGTGAGCAGTTGTTGCCATTTTGGGTATTGTTGTTTGTTATTTTTGTTGAACGTTACCTACCTTGGCCTGACAAATACCATCCCTTAAGTTTTATTAAAGCATTAGCAATGGGCATGCAGCTCAAAGTACTTTCTAACCAAACCAGTTCAATAAGGCAACAAAAACTATCAGGCAGTTTAGCCTGCATTGTTTTATTGCTGCCGTTTTACGTCATGTTAGCGGTATTTAAATACTTATCTGAATATCCCATTTTTTTTGATGCTTTAATGCTGCTTGTGGCTTTACGCTTCCAAGACATTGCTAAACAAACCAGTAAAGTCACAGCGGCGTTAACAAAACAAAAAAAGATGTTAGCTCGCCATGCATTGTCGCAAATAGTGCTAAGAGAAACGGCGACAATGTCCCCCTTAGGCATGGTCAAAGCGAACATAGAGTCACTTTTATTACGATACAGTTATCAATATTGCACAGTTATTTTTTGGTATCTGCTCACGGGAGGCGTTGGTGCACTTATCTATCGATTTATCTACGAAATGTCTTTATGTTGGAATAATAAGTTAGCTAAATTTAAGTATTTTGGGCAACCAGTGCGTTACCTTGCGAATATATTACAATGGCTTCCTAGTAAGTTAGCCAGTTTGAGTGTGATAGTAGCAGTCAACATTAGCCAAGGTGCAAAAGCGTTATTTCAAAGAATCAGCTATCAATGCAATCATTTATTTGTTTTGAACCTGTGTGGTGCCAGTTTAGGTATTGAACTCGGAGGCCCAGCCTATTATGAACAGAAAAAAGTGCGCACTATAAAATGTGGTGGCTATAGGCAAGTCATACTTGCCGATAATAAAAGAACTTTAGCCGCAATCAATCGGGCCACTTGGGTGTGGATGACATTGTATTTTCTGGGATGCGCCTTGAGGTTTTTGCTCGCTAAATAATACACTCACCGCAAAATACGCTTATCCACAGCTAATCTCCTTTACACTATAGGCTGCACTAATTACTATCAGAGCTTAATATCTGAGAAAGAGAATAATGTAATGTTTAAACGCACCGCTATATGGCTAATGAGTTTGCTCAGTTTATCGGCATATTCTGCCAATGTCAGTAATATCAGCCAGCAAGAATTACTAGCCGCCGACCTAAAAAATTTAGTTATAGTAGACGTTCGTACCCCCGAAGAGTTTAAAGAAGGGCATGTGCCAAATGCGATCAATGTTCCTTTAAGCGAGATAGTCGATAACCCCGCTATTTTGTCATCGTCAAAAGAAAAATCCATAGTGCTTTATTGCCGTTCAGGGTATCGAGCAGGGAAAGCAGCTGAAGCCTTACATAAGGATGGTTACCAAAATCTTAGTCACCTTGAAGGTGATATGCAGGGCTGGTTAAAAGAAGGTTTAGCAGTTGAAAAATAGTAGCAGCTAGGCTCAGATTATGGATATTACTTTAACCACTCCTGCTATGTTATTTCCGGCTATATCGCTATTACTTTTAGCCTACACTAACCGTTTTTTAGCTATAGCCAGCATCATTAGAAATTTTGACTTAAGTGATAGCAACGAAAATGACCAACAACAAATCAAAAGCCTCCGTTCGCGAATTCAATTGATCAAAAATATGCAAGGTGCAGGCATGGGAAGTTTTTTCTTATGTGTAGTCTCTATGTTAGCGATTTATGCAGAGTACCAGACTGTAGGAAGCACAATATTTGCTTCTAGCTTAGTGTTACTTTTGTATTCATTGTGGCTATCAGTACGGGAAATTCACATTTCTGTCGAGGCACTTGATTTGCATTTAAGTCACTTGAATTTACCGCTTAAAAAACGCACTTGGCATAAAACCAATAATAATCGATAAAACTTAAGCTGCGAGCTTTCGAGTTTCTAATTTCTAATTTCTAATTTCTAGATTCTAGATTCTAGTTTCTAGTTTCTAGCAAAAAACAAAAAAGCACGCTCCGCGGCGTCCGCATGATAGTTTCTGTCTTGAATTTATGTTCCCCAATTATTACTGCCATTTTATTTTGCAATCGCCATGGATAGGCGATTGCAAAAGGTATTGTTGTTTGCAGAAATTGTGGATTACGCCAGTGAAACCGCAGCTGTCTCTGCTTTTCTCTGAGAACATCTCTGTGGCTCAATCTTTTTCTTTTAGTTCGTGGCTTGAAACCTATTTAAAGGTTATACGAGCAAATTTGCGTTTACCAATTTGCAATACCACCTGTAAAGCTTGGGTAAACTGATGTTTTACATCTTCGACTTTTTCACCATCTAACTTGACCGCTCCTTGTTTGATCATACGCATAGCATCAGAGGTCGAATTAACTAAACTCGCTTCTTTGAGTACATTCGCAATCATCAGACCTTCACTTGGCAGCACAAATTCAAATTCTGGCATTTCGTCTGGAATGGCATTTTTCTGAAAGCGTTGAATAAAGTCTTGATGCGCCGCTTCAGCTTCTTGCTCGTTATGGAAACGTGCAATCAACTCTTTCGCCAAATCGATTTTAGTATCTCGAGGATTCAACCCTGCAGCCACCTTTTGTTTAATGGCTTCAATTTCATCTTTAGGTTTAAAGCTCAATAAATCGTAATAACGCCACATTAAGTCGTCAGATATTGACATAATTTTTCCAAACATGTCATTGGGCGCATCAGTAATCCCGATATAATTACCCAAAGATTTAGACATCTTTTGAACACCATCTAAACCTTCAAGTAAGGGCATCATCAATACAGTCTGTTGTCTTTGACCTTCAGATTTTTGTAATTCTCTACCCATCAGCAAGTTAAAGCGTTGATCTGTGCCACCTAATTCAACATCGGCTTTTAATGCAACAGAATCCCACCCTTGCACCAATGGATATAGAAATTCGTGAATTGCGATAGGTTGACCACCAGCATAACGTTTTTTAAAGTCATCCCTTTCTAACATCCGCGCAACCGTTTGATTAGAGGCTAATTTGATCATACCTGCAGCGCCCAACTTTTCCATCCATTGTGAGTTAAAACGAATGGTCGTTTTTTCTGGGTCGAGAATTTTAAACACTTGTTCTTTATAGGTTTCAGCGTTGGCTAATACATCTTCTTTGGTAAGTGGCTTTCTGGTGACATTTTTGCCAGTAGGATCACCAATCATGCCTGTAAAATCGCCAATAAGAAAAATGATCTCATGACCTAATTGCTGGAAGGTACGTAGCTTGTTGATCAAGACTGTATGCCCTAAATGCAAATCTGGTGCGGTAGGATCAAAACCTGCTTTTATTTTTAAAGGTTTACCTTCCTTTAGTTTGGCAATCAGTTCGTCTTCTAATAATATTTCTTCTGCTCCGCGCTGAATTTCAGCCATCGCACTTTGCCAATCTGACATTTTTGCAACCTTGTTAAAAATCTACTGTTTATCTTATTGTCTACATTTTACTTGGCAAGCCCCAGCAATGAAAGGGCTATGGTATTTTTAACGATAACTAAAAGTGCTTGCCTACACCTAATATACTGTGTAAAAAAGCGGCCTCCGCTGGAAAATCCTTCCTGATCCATATATTCTGCAGTTATGTTTTAATTAATGTGTTGTATTTGTGATTAAAAAGACCTTTAAAAATATGCCTAAACCGCACAGATGGTTCATATCTGGGGTGGCTGGATTTTTGTTTGTTTTATTTCTTTTTCCTGCAAAGCCGGTTAGTGCATACAAACATACCGCTGAGACTTTAGAAGTGGGTAAGAGGTATGATCTAGCAGTTAACTTTGATAATTTTCCTGTTGAACACTTTTCTGGTGTTGAAGAAATTAATGAAGCGCAGTCGGTTGTTGTCAAAAAAGGCGATAACTTAGCTATGATATTTAAACGCATTGGCCTGTCTCCTCAGCAAACTTATCGCGTCAGCAAGGCTGGTGATCTAGCAAAAAAATTACTCAAAATAATGCCTGGTGATGTGTTGGAATTACAAATCGATCCTCAAGGCCAATTGACATCACTGCAATACCCCTATTCAAACACCGACACCTTAATTATCACTAAAGATGAAAACGATTCGTTTGTCAGTTCAATTGAAACCCTTGAAGTAGACACTCGTTTAAATTACACCCAAGGCGATGTAACCAACAGCTTTTGGAATGCAGGCTTAAAGGCCAATTTAACGAACAACCAAATCATGCAAGTAGCGGGTATTTTTGGTTGGGATGTCGATTTTGCCCTAGGGCTTAGAGCGGGTGACAGTTTTTATGTGATGTTTGAGGAGCACTATATTAATGGCGAGTTCATTGAAAATGGCGACATAGTTGCCGCACAATTTGTCAATCAAGGTGAAACCTATACTGCAATACGTTACGAAGATGGTAATTTCTATACACCTGAAGGTCGTAGTATGCGCAAGAGCTTTTTACGGGCTCCTGTCAATTTTAGGTACATCAGTTCGAGTTTTAAGAAAAGACGTTTTCACCCGGTACAAAAGCGCTGGAAGGCCCATAGAGGCGTAGACTATGCTGCAGATCGTGGCACCCCTGTAATAGCAGCAGGTGACGGTAAAGTGATCAAGTCTGGCTACGACAAATACAATGGGCATCATGTGTTTATTCAACACGGTGAAAAATATGTGACCAAATATCTGCACTTTACAAAACGTAAAGTTAAAAAAGGCCAAACAGTTAAACAAGGGCAATTGATAGGCACTGTAGGATCCACCGGTTTGGCTTCAGGACCTCATTTACATTATGAATTTTTGGTGGATGGAGTACATCGTAATCCACGTACTGTCGATTTACCAAAGGCGCAACCTATAGAAAATAAAGAGAAGCTGAAATTTATTGATATTGCTACAAACAGATTGCAGCAGTTAAACAATAACAAACGTATTATGTTAGCAATGAATTAGGGGCTTTTATGCCACAGCTATATCTAGGCTTGATGTCTGGTACCAGTATTGATGGGGTGGATGTTGCTTTAGTAGATTTCTCTGGTTCCCATCCTCGACTACTAGACTGCCAAACATTTCCTTTTTCGGCGGCTTTATGTGATGAATTACATCAACTATGCGCACCTGGCGAAAATGAAATAGAAAGAATGGGACGGGCCGATAGAGCGTTAGCTGAGGTGTTTGCACAAGCATCACTGCAATTGCTTAAAGTCAACTATGTGCGCCCCGATCAAGTTAAAGCAATAGGCTCACACGGACAAACTATTCGTCATATCCCATTTGGTGAACATAGTTTTAGTTTACAAATTGGTGATCCAAACACTTTAGCCGCGCTGACAGGCATTGACGTCATCGCCGATTTTAGGCGTAAAGATATGGCCTTAGGCGGCCAAGGGGCCCCTTTAGTACCGGCCTTCCATAAAGCGGTATTTGCCAGCCCATTAAAATCTAGAGTAGTGATTAATATTGGTGGCATTGCCAACATTACCTATCTACCCCATCGAGATTCTGATGCGATTATTGGATACGATACTGGTCCAGGAAACACCTTGTTAGACGCGTGGTGCAAACTACATACAGGGAAAGACTATGATGAAAAAGGACAATGGGCGGCGCAACGTTCTGCCGATCCTGAGTTGTTACAACTCTTGTGCGCGCATCCTTACTTTACATTGCCAGCCCCTAAAAGTACCGGCCGTGAACAATTTAATTTGCCATGGTTACAGCAAAACCTCGCCAATCTATCTCGTCAACTTGATCCACAGGTAGTGCAGTCCACTTTAGTGATGTTGACTACCCAAACGATTGCAAAACAAGTATTACAATTTAAAGATGTAGAACAAGTGTATCTCTGTGGTGGAGGAGCGCGAAATGAGTTTTTAGTAGAAGAACTCGAATCCGAACTACATGAATGTGAGTTATTTACTACAGAAGAACTCGGTGTCGAAGCTGATGCAGTCGAAGCCATGGCATTTGCTTGGTTGGCCTATGCACATATTAATAAAATTCAAGGTAGTGTCGCCAGTGTGACTGGGGCAACAAAGGGGGCTATATTAGGCACCTTTTGTCCAGGTAAAGTAGAATGACAAAACGCCCTTTAGATAAAACAGATATCGCTATTTTGGCAGCTTTATATAAAGACGCCAGAATGAACAACAAAGATATTGCGGTGTTAGTGGGTCTGGCACCGTCTTCATGTCTTGAAAGAATTAAAAAGTTACAAAGTGAGCAGGTCATTAAAGGCGCCCAATTACACGTCGACTTCCAAGCCTTAGGTGGCAATATCCAAGTGATGATATCTATTCGACTTTCTGATCATAGTCGCCCCACTGTGGATACTTTTCAAGACCAGTTAGCGAAGTTACCTGAAGTGATTAGTCTTTATCATATGGGGGGAGAAAACGACTTTTTACTCCACGCTAGTTTAAGAGATACAGAGCATTTACGAGACTTTGTATTTAATGCAATCACGGCAAGAAATGAAGTCAACCATGTTGAAACTGCTCTGATTTACAACCAAGTAAATGGAACAGAGCTACCTAAAGTTTGAACTCTGCATATAGCAAATTGTGCAACTAAAGCTCAAAATACTCTGTAAAACATTTATACAATTGGGTGCCGCTTAACACAGAAGCGGAAGGAAAATGTAAAATCGCCACCAGATCACAAGGGGCTAAAATATCCGTTGTTGCATTGTCTTTATCTAAGTTATCAACATTAAGTACTCGAGCTAAAATCCCACCTTTTTTGACATGATCGCCAGGCTTGGCGATATATTCCACTATGCCACCTTGCTGCGTAAATAGAGTCTTATAGTGATTTAGCATCACGGCCTTGCGCGACATCTTCTCGGGCAAAATTGCACTATCGACTAAGCATCCTTTGGCAGTTAGGTAAGTTAAGATACTTTTAGCGTCATATTCGCCCTCTTTAAAGCTAATAACCTCTTGGCTTCCCATTTCCAAAGTAAAAGCTTCAACCGCAAAATCAATCGGCTTTTGGCGTATGCTGCTCACTAAATCTGACAATAACCACCAAGGACAAAACGTCGCTTCGTCTAAGGCGCCTGAAAATTTATTGGGCATAAAGATAACATGGGGAATATTGAACAAATCAGCTGAAGCCCTGGCATATTCAGGTACGTAAATATGCCGTGTAGATACTGGGCCATTATGCAAATCCAGCACATAATCTGCGTCAAATGCCAATTGTTGTAACTTTAAATTGAGGTGCTGAGCTAAGCCAATTCCCCAAGTTTCACTTAATCGAGTTTGTAATTGTTGTTTCATTTCCAGTCGAAATCGGAATTTTATCGACTCAATAGATTCTTCATCTTTAATGCTTTGTGCAAATTCATGAATAAAAGCCTCATCATAGTAATAACCACGATTCCAATTAGTGCCATTAACAGGGTCAAAACGCCCTAAGGTATATTCACCTGCCTTAATGTTAGTACCAACGGGGTTACAGTTTGGAACCAATAACACTTCACCACATATGGGTAAGGTTTTAAGCCACTGAATAAGTTGATAAATAACCACATTGCCTTGTACTTCGGCACCGTGAATTGAGCTTTGAATATAGACTTTAGGCCCAGGCTTCTCACCAACAAATCGATACAAAGGCACATTCATGTTTCGGCCAGACGCATTTTGCGCCACCACTATATGTTCTTTGAACAACTGATTCATACTACTACTGTGTCCTATCTAAAAACGCTATACTTTTGTGGCTGGAAAATGCGGGGATATTGAACGACGAACGCCATTGCCCCATAGAATGGCTTCGTTAAAGAGGCTATGTAAAAGTTTTTGATCTAACTCTAGAATTTTAGATATTCTGATCACCTTCAACCAATTGCCACTTTCAAACGCTTTCACTAACATCAGATACATAGATAAGTCATTTTGACCGCCGCATAGGGCTTCTTTCACTTCGTCAACCAATGGTAATTTTTCAATCAAGACCTCCATTTCTTGATCAAGCAAGGCGTCCAACATTGAAAACAACCCTACTAAAAATGCGGTTGGAGGATTACTGCCAACGTTTTTTTCAGTACCAACTAGATCACAAAACCTCCCTCGCACTAAAGATAAATGCAATAACTCTAAAGGTTTATCATCGGATAAATTAGCTAAAGCCAACAAGGCAATAAACTTTTTAATTTCTACTTCACCCATATAATTCAAGGCATGACGTAATGAAGTAATTTTATAACGTTTATTAATCAATGGATTATTGATAAAGCGCAACAACATATAGGACAAACCCACATCATGTTCGATCACACTGTTTATGCTTTCAAAATCAAATGATTCGCTAGAGCTGGCGCCCATTAATTCAACTAAGGTAAGTTTGGATGTCGGTAGGTTTTTGTTTGAGACAGACATAGGTCGGACAAAGAAGTAGCCTTGAAAATAGTCAAAGCCCATATCCCTAAAAATGCTAAAACTTTCTTGTGTTTCAACTTTATCTGCAATCAGTTGCACATTAGCATCAATAAATCGATTAACGTTTTTTTCAAAGAAATCCAAATTGTCATGATTTGAATTTACCTTTAGCATATCAACGTAAGGTATAAAATCGTCCCAACTAGGCTTAAGACGGCAGTCTTCCAAAGCAATTTTATATCCCATGTTTTTTACATGCTTGCATACATCCAACAGACTACTGTCTTCATTTCGCCCAGTAACCAACTCAACCACCACATTTTCTGGGTCAAGAGAAGCTGGCAAACCACTCATTAGTGTCTCAGATTGGAAGTTAATAAAAGACTTTTTGCTACATGATATATCATCCAAATTAAGCGTTTGATAATTTTTGGCTATTCGCTTAGTTGTTGCCTCATCTCTTTCAACATCTGGATAGCAGTTATTTTTACCATCTCTAAAAAAAAGCTCGTAGGCAAAAACGTCTTTGTCTCTATCTAAGATTGGTTGGCGAGCTATAAAAGCAAACATATACATCCTGTCTAAGTATTTCTTATTGTGGGCCATTCGCTAGGTCAAAAATAACAGACCATTAGTTTTGGTTAACATTTTTAATTAGAACATCATAGCACTAAAAAAATGGGTGATGAATAGACTGTTTTTTATTCACCTAATGTTGAAACTCATGAGCTACAAACTGCTGCAAATAATGCCCATTTTCATCTACTACGTTTTAAACGTTAACAACCACGAAATATACTGTAACAAAGCAGCTTGATGAAAAATGAAACAACTAATTTTCCTGCCCCTTAGTGAAACATCCGCGTCCAAAACACTATGGCTGATAGCCAGTACACTTGCTCTGGTTACATTGAGAGCGGTATTTAAAAAGCAACGCCTAAAATTAAGTTGTTCTTTCTATTTAAAATACCTTGACGCGCACCCTATGAAAACATAGATTATTCGCCTTTCATAAAGTCAATCTTTTGCTAAATTGAGCGGTTATCTTCATTGACAACATAAGATTAGACTTCCGCCATCATAATGCGGCAAACAATATTTTGAATCAAAAGTTCGACTTGAAAAGTATATTTATGCCACAACATCTGTTCGGATATCCGAATTGGAATTTTTTTGAAGTTTGGCGGTCTACTAGATTAGAGCAAACTAAGCATTGGTTTGTTAAATGAATTAGGGTCGCGGAGCAGTTGAATTTTTGCTAGAATCGCGAGCAAAAGTGTAATACGAGGTATCTATGAGTACGAGTACAGATTTACGCGCATTGACATTAACAGTCCCGCAAACGGGTAGCATTGAGACTTATGTTCAAGCGGTAAGTGGCATTAATATGCTAAGTGCTGAGGACGAACGTGCTTTAGCTGAACGTTTACAACAAGATGATGACTTACAGGCAGCAAGAAAGCTTATTATGTCTCACTTGCGTTTTGTGGTGCACATTGCAAAATCGTATTCTGGTTATGGTTTGCCACAAGCTGATTTAATTCAAGAAGGTAATATTGGTTTGATGAAAGCGGTGAAACGCTTTGATCCAACTGTAGGTGTGCGTTTGGTGTCTTTTGCAGTGCACTGGATTAAAGCTGAGATTCATGAATTTGTATTAAAAAACTGGCGTATTGTTAAGGTTGCCACCACTAAAGCTCAGCGTAAGTTGTTTTTCAATCTTCGTAAGAATAAGAAACGTCTTGGTTGGTTTACCCATGCAGAAGTACAAAAAGTAGCAGAAGATTTAGGCGTTAGTACTAAAGAAGTGCTGCAAATGGAAGCCCGAATGAGCAGCCATGATCAGGCTTTCGACTTATCTGCTGACGATGATGAAAGTGGCAGTTTTGCTCCAGTACAATTTCTTGAAGATAAAAGCGAAGATGTAGAGTCTGAAGTTATTAATTCTGATTGGGATTCTAATGCATCAGGCAGACTATACGCGGCGATTAAAACACTTGACGAGCGTAGCCAACATATCATCCAAACTCGCTGGCTATCGGATGACAAAACCACATTACAAGATTTAGCTGATAAGTACCAAGTATCTGCGGAACGTGTTCGACAAATCGAAAAGAATGCGATGAAAAAGCTACAGAATGCTATGGCGGCTTAATCGCAAGTCATTAAATGATAAAAAAGCGCGATATTCGCGCTTTTTTATTTCCTAAAATAACCAACTAAATATAAATCAAGAAGCCTATTGCTCTTCAGATTCAACAGTAGGTAACACCCAAAAAACGCCAGAAAACTCAGCCACCGCATTATCCCCATCTAAAATCGCCACATTCAGCTTAATTTGACACTTTTTATTCTTAACCAAGGGTTCAAACTTACCACTCAATGACTCTATGTTACACAGCGCCCTAGGTTGCATGGTGATAGGTTTATGGTAATGGATGTTGCCATCACCCAATACAATTTCTCCCTCTAGCCCTTTCTCTTTGAGCTGCAAAAATATCATGCCCCAACCAGTTAAAGTTGCTAAAGAAAAAATGCTGCCAGCGAACATAGTGCCATGTAAGTTAATATTTTTATTCAAAGACGCTCGAGTCTCAAGGGTGCGGCCAGTATATTGGTGTAGCTTAATACCCATTTGTTCACTAATAGGAATAGTGTCATGCCAAGTACTTTGCAATAGTTTGCACCATTTAGGATGCAACAAAATACTGCTAAGATCCGTGAGCTTTTTCACCATTTGTTGACGTTGTTGCTCTCCCAGCTCTTTAGGTGCGCCTTTTTGTGCCTTAAATCCCAAACTCGTAAACAATGCAATAGAGGCTTGGGTACTATTGGTCACTATACGTACCGCCCCTTCCGCTCTAGCTACCGCCTCCAGAGAGGCGACTAACATTTTAGCTAAGCCTTTGCCTTGGTAGGACTTTTCCACTGCAACATGGCGCACTTGGGCTTCTTCAGCCGTGTTCATATGTACTCTTCCAACAGCTATTACATCGCCATCTGGGTTACGCATCATCCGATGTTGACTGACTTGTTCGTATTCATCTTTTTCAGAACCTTCTGGGAATTTCCAAGGTTCTCTCAACATTTTCCAACGAAATGCAAAATACTCAGTAAAGTCTTGTTCACTCGATGGCGTATCAATTTTATACATCTTATCAAGGCTCTCCATGATTTAGTTGGCTGAAGACGCTAGACCTCAACAGTAACAAGTATTAGAAACTATAAAACCAGTAGCAGCAAATTATACTTGTAATTGAAAGGTGACAGGGCCGTCATTCAGCAACGAAACCTGCATATCAGCCCCAAACTCGCCTGTTTGGCAGGGCATCCCGTTGGCTTTACAACATTTGATAAAATATTCATAAAGGGACTCTCCCAACTGAGCAGGCGCTGCGCTGGAGAAGCTCGGACGATTACCACTTTGTGTATCCGCGACTAGGGTAAATTGTGAGACAACCAGTAGTTCACCTTGGACTTGTTGCACATTGAGATTCATTTTGCCTTGTTGATCATTGAATATGCGATAATTCATCACTTTCTGGCTCAATTTTTTCGCCTTAGCTTCATCATCATTTTTTTCAACACCCAACAACACTAATATGCCATGTTTTATTTCGCCTACACACTTAGCATCAACTTCGACTTTCCCATATTTTACTCTTTGGATTAACGCTATCATTGCTGTTCTTGCCAAAACTTGGCCATAGCTTGGCTAGCCGAACATAATGCTTGAGTAATTAATCGCTCTCCTGAGCTGTGCCCTGATTCAGGTACTATGTTCAACTGACTATTTTGCCATGCTCGACTCAGAGTGTAGGCCCCTTCAATCTTACATACACTATCGTATCGCCCATGGATAATGCTGGCAGGTAAGTGTTGAATTTTTTCTATATTCTGCAAAATATGATTTTCAGCAATAAAACATTGATGTTTAATATAGTGGCACTCTAATAACGCTAAACTAATTGCGCTGTGAACATCAGAAACCAGTTCGCTTTCATCGAACTGGCAATGAAGACGACTTATTCTAGCTTCCCACAAACACCATGCCTTGATTGCCGCCATTTTTTGTACTTCGTTATCACTCTTAAATATTTGGTAATAGGCATCAACTATTGGTACATCTGCGGGCTTACCTTTAATTGGCATGAGGAAATCCTGATAATATTCTGGGAACAGTTGCGCTGCGCCACCCGATGCCTCTAAATACCAGTCATAATCTTGCTCTCTTGCTAGAAAAATCCCTCGTAATATCAGCCCTATCACACTTTCTGGTTGACGAAGTGCCACCAGCAAAGCCAAAGTGGAGCCCCAAGATCCGCCAAATAACACCCATTTTTTGACATTAAGATGTTTCTGAATAATCAGCACATCGTCAACTAAGGCATGGCTATTATTGTTTTCAAGCTCCCCAAAAGGCTGGGACTTACCACATCCTCTTTGGTCAAAACCAATAATCCAATATTTTTCTGGATCAAAAAAACGTCGGTAATCTTTGCCAATTCCCGCTCCTGGGCCACCGTGTAAAAACAATACTGGAATACCTTTCGCATTACCGGTTTGTTCCACATATAAGGAGTGTCCATGTGAAACGTCTAACATTTCAGAGGCAAAAGGTTGGATATCAGGAAAGAGTTGAGTCATATAAATTTACACATCCCATTTGTTTATTATTCACTAATGCTTTAATTTACTACTTAAGTATGTAAAAAGTTACTTTATTTTAGCGGAGACAGAATATGTCAGGACAAGGTTCAGGTGGCAATGTAATTGCTGCAATTTGCAATTTTTTTATTCCCGGTTTGGGGCAATTAGTACAAGGTAGAATTTTAGCCGCCATCATATTTTTTGTATTGGTGAGTGTCAATTATTCCCTAGCGGCCACCGGAATTTTATTTTTTATGGCTTTTTTTGGTTTTATTTTTCACATTTGGGCCATAATTGACGCAGCCCGTTTTAAAGGATAATCATGAAAAAGCTCATATTAATATCATTTTTCATTTGCTTAGCAGGGTGCCAAAGCGCCTATTATGCGGCATGGGAAAAAGTGGGAGTAGAAAAACGCGATATCTTAGTAGACCGAGTTGAAGACGCTAAAGATTCACAAGAAGATGCGCAAAAACAATTCAGTTCTGCGTTAGATGAATTTAGCCAACTTATAAACTTCGATGGTGGTGAATTACAAGACGTTTACGAACAACTCAAAGATCAGTTTGAAGCCAGCGAAGAATCAGCGAATACCTTATCCGATCGTATTGATAAAGTAGAGAGTGTCGCTGAAGCATTATTTGATGAGTGGCAAGAAGAGCTTGAAAAATATACTAACGTCAAACTCAAGCGCGATAGCCAACAGCAACTAAAAGACACCCAACGTCGCTATACTGCTTTAGTTCGCACCATGCGCAAAGCTGAGAGTACAATGGCGCCGATATTATCTTCATTAAGAGACAACGTCTTGTACTTAAAACACAACCTTAATGCGAATGCTGTGGGCGCTCTGCAAGGAGAGTTTAACGGTATTAAGAAAGAAATTAATCAATTGATTATAGAAATGAACAAAGCCATATCTGAATCAAATAACTTTATTTCTAGCATGAAGAGTTAATTTTATACCTATACCACCTCATGATGGCGAATTAACTTCGTCATCATCTTCTGTAAATGTTTCTTCTGATTCCTCGTTCAAGAATACTTCTAAAACATGAGTGACCTCTGCGCCAACGAGCACTACCACCCATGACAAATAAACCCATACAAACAAAATAGGAATTACCGCTAAAGCACCGTAAATAAGTTGATAGGAAGGAAAACTTGTTACATAAACGGCAAACAGTTTTTTGCTGGCTTCAAATAAAACCGCTCCAACCAAAGCTCCACAAGCGGCATGTTTTGGCGAAATCTTTTTATTTGGCACCAGCATATAAATGATAAAGAAGGCAAATACTGAGGTCAAAAAGGGCAAAGTTTTTAATAAGGTCGTTGTAAGACCTGCAGTGTACTCCTCAGCATAAGTGGCCAACCCCACTAGATAAGAGCTCATGATCACACTAAAGCCCATAAGTAGCGGTCCTAAAGTCAGCACCATCCAATAAATAGCAAAGGTGAATATAAGTGGCCGTTCACTCTTAGATTGCCAAATACTGTTTAAGGTTTTATCAATGTTTGAAATCAACATTAAGGCTACAATAACCAGTGATAGGATCCCTATGGCGCCCATTCCAGACGCATTTCCAACAAACTCACTCATATAAGTTTGCACTTGATCGCCTGCTGTAGGCACAAAACTACTAAAGATCAGCTCTTCTAAGTCGCCTCTGGCTTCAGCAAAAGCGGGGAAGGCAGACAGAATAGTAAAAAACACCATAATAAATGGCACAAGAGATAATAATGAGACGTAGGCTAGGTGCCCAGCAGAAACCGTTATTTTATCTTTTTTGCAATGCCCAAAGAACAACAGCAAAAATCGTTTTGCCATTGTCATGTTTTCTCGAATATTTGCGATCCGTATCGATTTAAGCTGCATTTACTTTAATAAACCTTAATAACCAAGATGCGGCTAGTCTGCTCTAACACCCAACATATGGCAAATAGCATAACTCAGTTCACTGCGATTAAGGGTATAAAAATGAAACTTCCTGACGCCTTCTTTCGCCAATACCTTAACCATGTCCATGGCGATATTAGCCCCCATCAAATTACGGGTCGTTTGGTCATCTTTATCTAAACCATCATACATTTTGTGTAACCATTGCGGCACATGTACGTTTGTAAACCCGGCAAAACGTTGCAAGGTTTGATAGTTAGTCACAGGTAATATCCCAGGAACGATGTCTAAATCAATGCCTGTTGCGGCGGCACGATCTCTAAAGCGTAAAAAAACTTCGGCATCAAAGAAAAACTGACTTATCGCCTCCGTTGCACCAGCATCCGCTTTACGCTTCAAATTGAGTAAATCAAATTGGCTATTTGGCGCTTCTGGATGTTTTTCAGGATAAGCCGCGACTGCAATTTCAAAGTCTGCTACCTCTTTTAACAATGCCACTAAATCAGATGCATAAGACTGGGGTTTTTCAACTCCTTCAGGCAAGTCACCACGCAATGCTACAATTTTTCTGATCCCGCTTTGCCAATAGTCCTTGGCTATTTCAATTAGTTCATCCCGAGTCGCGTCTACACAAGTCAAGTGTGGTACGGCTTGAATGCCCGTCTCTGCCTGTATACGTTTCACCACATCATGAGTTCTATCACGCTCACCACTATTCGCACCATATGTTACCGACATATAAGAAGGCTTAAGTGGCGCTAGACGTTCTACCGATTTCCACAAGGTTTGTTCCATTGATTCGGTTTTAGGTGGAAAAAATTCAAAGGAAACATCAATCCCCTGCACCTCTGATAATGATTGATTTAATGCATCTATCCCTTGTGCGTAAGACGCCATGGGTAACTCCAAAAGTATTTAGCCGTTTAGACGTCTAAAGTAAACTTTGTGCGCAAAGCCGTCAAGATGTTTAGAAGTCTATCATTGACCTTTTGCCCGTAATGTTTAGAATTTCCATGCATAAGAAAGACTAAAGAATATATTTATGGCAAATTCGACAAAATGGAACGGTGAATATATTCACCCATATGCTGAACACGGCAAAAAAAGCGAGATGGTGAAAAAAGTCACAGTATCAATACCCCTCAAAGTATTGAAAGTTCTCACCGACGAACGTACCCGTCGTCAGGTGAATAATTTGCGACATGCAACTAACTCAGAATTACTCTGTGAGGCGTTTTTACATGCTTTTACTGGGCAACCCCTACCAGATGATGAAGATTTGGAAAAAGATAACACCCAACTGATCCCCAAAGAAGCCAGAAAGCTGATGCAAGAAATGGGATTAACTATAGATACCGAAGTAGATGGTGAATGAACGCTTTAAATATAATTTAAAGCGTTCATTAGCAGGCAAAACCTAAGGGGATTGCCTGCTAATGAAACCCTAAACGTAATCGTATTTTCCACCTTTTTCTAAAGCGGCTTGATATGCGGGTCGCGCATGAACTTTTTCGACGAACTTAGTAATGTTTGGAAAGTTTTTGGTATTACCTCGAGCAACCGCGGCCTCGAGTGGAAAACTCATTTGTATATCAGCTCCTGATAATTCTTCACCTGAAAACCAGGGGTTATGTGCTAAATGGCTTTCAATATAGTCCATATTTTTGGCAATAATCGGTCCGTAATAAGACGCCATCAGCTTATCAACAATCTTATTCGCAATCATTTTGACAAAAAAGGGTGTGGCACTGGCTTTTACTTTATCAAGTACTAACTTTGCCACTAAGGGCGGCATCAGTGTGCCTTCAGCAAAGTGCAACCAATAAATATATTGTCTATGCACTTCTGTGCCACGCGGCGGGTCAACAAGCTGCCCCGCTGCATTCTCTTTGTGATAAGTGCCGATCAGATATTCAATTATGGCCCCCGACTCAGCAATAGTGACCTCTCCATCCGTTATGATTGGAGATTTACCTAAAGGATGTATTAATGTCAGGGTGTTAGGGGCTAAGTTAGTGACTTTATCCCTTTGATAATGTTTCACTTGGTATTCAAGATTAAGTTCTTCTAACAACCACAAAATGCGTTGCGAGCGGGAATTATTTAAGTGGTGTAGTGTGATCATCTGGGGTTCCTTAATAACAAATATTCAGTGTTTTATACGCACAGAACTAAGCGAAGACCACTTTTGATAGAATATTTGTATGTATTCGTAGTGTTTATTAACAACGCAATCCCACGCGTTCCCCTGTCTCTATTACTTGCTGCTTTAGCCATTGCCACAACTGCGGATTTGCTTTTTCAATAGCGGCATTTTTATGCAGTATCTGAGTCACGGAAATATTGTGGTCAATCCAACTTTGGCAGCCGTTATTTAGATTTTGGAGCACCGGCATTAACCTATCAATTGCTTTAGCAAATTGTGCTTCTGGGGTTTGAGCCTTTTCAAATTCCATCCATAAATTGAGGTAAGTTTGTCCTTGTTCATCAGGCAAAATTGCAAAAATTCTTTGCGCCGACAGCAGCTCATTTTCATAATCATCATGATTCGCATCATAAGCAAACTTATCTCCCGTATCGATCTCAACTATGTCGTGCAACAACAACATAGTGACAACTGTTAATGGATCAGTAGTTTGCTCTGCGTGAGGCAATAACGTTAAGGCTAATAATGCAATTTGCCAACTATGTTCCGCGCTATTTTCATAACGTGATAAACCAACAGGTTTAATCTTACGATCGACACTTTTTAATTTTTCAATCTCGACAATAAAGCGAGTGATAGCTTGAAAGTTTTCAGTCATTTATTACTCTCTGAATAAAACAGTGATAGTCGTAAGGGACATTATCCAATCGCAGATTGTTTATTTTCCTGCAGGATCCAAACTCGCATAATAGGCGGCTAGATTAGCAATATCTGTGTCGCTTAAGCCGGCCGACATGGGTGCCATTACCATATTTTTACGCTCTCCATCACGAAATGCCTTCAGTTGTAAAACCAAATACTGCTCTTTTTGTCCAGCTAGGTTAGGATACATAGGGATAGTAGAAATACCGTTGTTGCCATGACAGGCGCCACAAGTAACGGATTTAGATTTTCCAGCAGCAATATCAGCTGCAAGTATTGGTTGAGATACGAGGGTTGCAGTAGCAAATACAATTGTTAATACACTTTTCTTAAGATTTTTCATGTTGGATCCTTAATCTTACACCTAGAGGTTTGAGTAAATAAATTATGCTAATGAATAAGCGTTTTCAATGAAATTAGATCATTCTTTTGCTGAAGAACTTACTGCACTGGCTAGCGAAGTCAAGCCAAATAAATTGATAAACTCACACTTAGTTGCTTTTAATCAAGAGCTTGCCACGGAATTAGGCTTGCCGACTGAATGGCAAGAAGAAACCGAGTTATTTAACACACTTTATACTCAGGAAGGCTTACTGAATCGCCGAACGGTAGCGCAAAAATATGGAGGTCATCAATTCGGCCATTGGAATCCAGAATTAGGTGACGGGCGTGGATTGTTACTAGCAGAAGCCATTGACAAACAAAAACAACGCTGGGATTTGCACCTAAAGGGAGCTGGCCCAACCCCCTATTCGAGATTTGCTGACGGACGGGCAGTATTGCGCTCTACAATTAGAGAATACTTGGCCAGTGAAGCGCTATTTTATTTGGGGATCCCTACTTCACGAGCATTATGTTTAATCACCAGTGACGAACCCGTATACCGAGAAAAACAAGAAAGAGCAGCTAAGATGATCCGAGTATGTCAAAGTCACCTGCGCTTTGGCCACTTCGAATACTTTTATCACAGTAAACAACCACAAAAGTTGCAAAGTTTATTTGACTATTGCTTTAAGTATCACTTTACTGAATGCGCCAAAGCCGAATCTCCTTATCTAGCATTGCTTGAAAAAATAGTACAAGACACGGCTAAGTTAATTGCGAAGTGGCAAGCTTTTGGCTTTAATCATGGAGTAATGAATACAGATAACATGTCGATTCATGGCATCACCTTCGATTACGGACCATATGCGTTTTTAGATGATTTTGAACCGACTTTTATCTGCAATCACTCCGACCCTCAAGGTAGATACTCCTTTGATAGTCAACCGGGTGTAGGATTATGGAACCTCAATGCGTTAGCACAAAGTTTCACTCCGTACTTAGAAATAGAACAGATAAAGCAAGCGCTAAGCACCTACGAAGGAATTTTATTAAAAGAATATTCCACCTTGATGCATCACAAATTAGGCCTTGTCCCTAGTGCTGCAAATAGCGAAACCCATGCCCAGATCATTAATGTCTGGTTAGATATGTTAGCGGCTGAAAAAAAGGATTATTCTGTGACCTTCAGACAGCTATGTCAGTTTGATATATTGGATGATAATCAAAATTTACGGGATCAATTTATTAATCGTGAAAGGTTTGATGACTGGGCTAAACAATACGCCTTGGCATTATCAAAACAAGGAATCAGACAAACCCAACGACAAACCCAAATGCGCCATCACAATCCACATATAATGTTGCGCAATTATTTGGCGCAACAAGTAATAGATCGAGCAGAAGAGGGGAATTTTGAAATGTTTCACCAGTTTATTGCTGCACTAAAAAAACCATACGAAGAAATTGAGGAATACCAGAAATTCTCTGCGCCACCACCCGATTGGGGGAAACAATTAGAAATATCTTGTAGTAGTTAAGGTTAATAATTTTTGAAATCACACCGCTATTTTTGCAAAAGTAGTAGCAATAAAGTGCAATATACGCCAACGTATATTATTCGTAATAGCTACAGAGTAATCATGAAGTCACTCTACTCAATTGCTTTGATCTTATATTTTGTAGGCGCCTTTTGGTCCACAAATAACATGGCTGCTGAGCAGGTGGTGATATCCAAACAAAACGCTCAGGTCAACTTGCTGCCGGAAATTGACTGGCTAGTGACAGACAAAAGTAGACAGTTGTCCGATATTCAAAATTTACAAGAGTGGCAACGCAGTTATTTCCCCAATCAAATAAGCCAAGATAAAAGCTTATGGGGGAAAATCAAGATTGTGTTTGATGATCCTGATGAGAAACAATATTTTCTGACTGTAGACAACCCTTACCTGAACTATGTTGATGTGTTTTTATTGGACGAAAAAGAGCGCATCTTAGGCTCCTACCTAATGGGCGTGAATCGAGATTATGCTAAACGCCCTTTCAGACACAGACTATTTATTACTCCTATCAATGCAGAACAACAAGCTGTAACGGTTTTTCTAAGAATAAACGACGATGGCCCCTTAGTCTTTTCCATCGACATAGATAAACAGTCATCATTAGTCGAAAGAGAACAAGTACTGCTAGCTATCATTGGTTTTATTAGTGGTGGCCTTACTTTGCTCGCCTGTTATTTCTTTATTACTTATATCTTTATGCGTAGCCCAGTACGTTTTTGGTTTGCCCTTTCGAGTGCGGCATTTTTATTGTTATTTTTAAATACTAAGGGGGTATTAAGTCAAGTTATCGGTATCACTGCCTACATATCCAATCTCAGCTTTGCATTGTTTGGGTTATTATTACTCACGTCAGCAAAAGTCACCTTTGCCATTTTAGAAGGGGTTCCTACTATTTGGCGTTATGCCTTGTATAGTTTTGGCTTTATTACTCTGGGAATGGCTTTTTCTTCAGACAGCGGGCAGCAAATCACATTTTCAGTGCTCATGGCTGCATTTTCAGCTTTACTTGTCGGTTTGCTGGGATTTTTCTATCACAAACCCGACAAAAAAATTGCTAATTTAGTTTGTTTAATGGGGTTAGCTTGTATAGCTTTAAGCGGCTTTGGTCAAGTGACATTATTTTTAACTGGCATCCCATTAACACAAAAAATTTCCTTGCTGTTTGCTGTGTTCATCATGCTAGGCATAATGTTAGTCGCACTGGCAATTGAAGCCCATGAGCGTGTTATAACCAATCGCCACAGCTTACAACAACAGTTGGCAATAACAGATCTGCAACACTTTTATGATTTATTCAGGAATTCTGCAGAGGGCTTATATACCTCAAGCTTGGACGGTCAACTCATAAGCGTGAATCCAGCGATGTGCACCCTATTTGGTTATACCGATGTGGATGAAATGCTACGGGAAGTAGAGAATGCCTCGCAGTTCTACGCTAACCCTGAAGATCGTGCCATTATGCTAGGAGAAATACATCGAGGCGATAAAGTCATTGGTAAAGAAACCAAAGGTGTACGTAAAGACGGTAGCGAATTTTGGTTTGCAATCTCAGGGCAAATCAAACAAGAACAGGATAAGCAGTACTTATTTGGTTCTATTTCAGATGTAACCGAGCGCAAGCAATCAAATATTAGCCTTGAATATTTAGCCTCACACGATTCACTGACCGGTGTTTACAATAGGCGTGAATTTGAACGTAGACTGCAACGTGCATTGGTTAATGCTCAAAATCAAAATAGTGATCTCACCCTTCTCTACTTGGATTTAGACCAGTTTAAGGTAGTGAACGACACCTGTGGCCACAAAGCGGGCGACTTGTTAATTAAACAACTATCGGAAAAACTTGATGGGGTAGTAAAGGAAAAAGGCACCTTAGCGAGGCTGGGTGGCGATGAGTTTGGCGTATTATTAGAAGGCGATAACGCACAAATGGCTTATTTGCTGGCCAACAAACTACTGACTGCAGTGCAAGAATTTCGTTTTGTTTGGGAAAATCGAATATTCACCTTAGGCATTAGTATAGGACAAGTCCCTTGGCAGCCTAATATCAATTCACCAGAACAGTTATTAAGTATGGCAGACGCAGCCTGTTATTTAGCTAAGGAACGTGGCCGCAACCAAGTACATACCTATTCTGCTGAAGACATTCATATGCAACGATATGAATCTGAAATGTCCTGGGTAACTCATATTAACCATGCGCTGCAAAACGACAGCTTCGAATTATACTACCAACATTATCAATCCTTAAGTCAAAAAGCGCAGGGGCATCACTACGAAATATTACTTAGAATGCGCGATCAACAAGGCAATGTTATTGCTCCCGGGGCTTTTTTACCGTCTGCCGAACGTTATAGCCTTACCGCACAAATAGACCGTTGGGTTGTAGAGAATTATTTCAGTTGGCTAGGAAATAACCCGCAACACAATGCCGAACTAGAACGAGTCAGTATTAACCTAAGTGGTCACTCCTTAGCAGATAAAGAGCTTAAACTATTTGTTTTAAATGCCTTTGAAAAGCACAAAGTCCCCTATCAAAAAGTATGTTTCGAAATCACCGAAAGCATGGCGATTTTAAAAATGGATGAAACCTTAGAGTTTATTAATACCTTCCATAAATTGGGTTGTTTATTTGCCTTAGATGATTTTGGTAGTGGTTTTTCTTCCTATAACTATTTGAAAAATCTGCCCGTTGATCAAGTCAAAATTGACGGAAGTTTTGTTAAAGACATACTTGTCGACCCTGTTGATATGGCTATGGTGAATTCAATTAAAGATGTGGCTAAAGCAATGGGTATGGAGACAGTCGCCGAGTTTGTTGAATCTACAGAAATAATGGTTGAACTGGGTAAAATGGGGGTTGATTTTGCCCAAGGTTATGGCGTGGCTAAACCACATTCACTAAAAGATTTCACTGCACATAGATGATCTCAAGCTATTGTAAAACTCTGAATCATGCCCATATACTCAAATACTTCCAGATTGGAGATGTACTTTAACTTTGATGTCCAAGTACGCAGCTAGTGGGCGAATAGCCCGCAATTTTCCCATTAACAAAGTACGTTTTACACTATATGAAGCCTAAATCAGATCAGTATCAATATGTTAGCTCAGCCAATTTACCCACTCACTGGGGCAAATTTCACATTCATGGTTTTATTGATAATGAACTTGGGCAAGAACATGTCGCCTTGTCATACGGGAAATGGGACATTGATGATATTGTGCCTATTCGTATTCACTCTGAGTGTTTAACTGGGGACGCATTGTTTAGTACTCGTTGTGATTGTGGTGCACAACTAGAAAAAGCATTGCAAAACATCGTTCAGCAAGGCAAAGGAGTACTTCTATATTTACGTCAAGAAGGCAGGGGCATTGGCCTACTAAATAAAATTCGCGCATACCATCTACAAGATCAAGGCATGGATACCGTTGAAGCAAATGAACACTTAGGTTTTGATGCAGATATTAGAGATTATGGTATTTGTAAGTTGATTTTAGAAAAGCTGAACGTAAAAAATGTCAATTTAATGACCAATAATCCCAAGAAAAGTGTAGCACTTACCAGCATGGGCATTAACGTTGTAGAACGTACCCCCATTGATCATGGAATAACCGATGATAATCGACATTACATTCGCACAAAAACAGAAAAGTTAGGCCATCAGTTCGATAAACACCTATTTAAGTAAATTTTATTAAAGACCTGCCGCGTCCCTTAAAATCATTAGGTTATCTGCGGCAACATCCACCTAGCCAGAACGCGAGTTAAAAAACCTTTACGTCAGTATATATTCAGCCATGGTTAAGGCAAACAATCGTATAACCTAGTCTAACATCTTAAGTGAAACGCAATTTTGGTAACACTTGAGTTTACGATTATATAAGGAAAGGGTTATGCGAATCCAAACCAAGTACCTGTGCATTTATTTAAGTATTTTTTGCCTATTAGCAAGTAGCGCCCTGCAACCTGCTCAAGGGCAGCAAACAAACGATGCTGAAATTACCGAACTTGATCAAGCTCAACTAGATCAAATGTTAGCCCCGATAGCCCTATACCCAGACACCTTACTTTCACATATATTAGTGGCGTCGACCTACCCGTTAGAAGTAATCCAAGCAGCCCGTTGGCGCGCAGCCAATTCAGATTTAGATGAACAACAAGCACTCAATGCAGTGGAAGACAAAGACTGGGATCCAAGTGTACAAGCTTTAGTGCCATTCAATGACTTATTACAAAAACTAAGTGATGACTTAGACTGGTTGCAATCCTTAGGTAGTGCTTTTTTAGTGAATGAACAGCAGATATTAACAAGCGTTCAAAATTTGCGTCAAAAGGCCTATGAACAAGGCAACTTAACTAATAATGATTATGTAAATGTTGAGCATGACCAAGGTGAAATTGTAATAGAAACAGTACGTAGGGAAGTGGTTTATGTGCCCTATTACGATACTCGCATTGTCTATGGAAACTGGTGGTGGGACAACTATCAACCCTATTACTGGGATCGCCCAAGACATAGTATTTTTAGTGCGGGGTTATATTGGAGCATAGGCTTTAACATTCGTCCCAACTTCTATTTTGGAGGCTTTCATTGGCACAATCGTCACGTTGTAGCTAACTACCATTACCGTAAATATGCAAATAGACACTGGTCATCGCATCACAATAATCGCCAAATTGTGCGAGTTAAAGAATATCCGCGCTGGAACCATAACCAAAAACATAGAAGAGGCGTTCAATATCAAATTAACGGACAGCGAATCGTACGTAACATTAACGGTGGCAACAAACTCAAAAGTTATAAACAAATTGATAAACAAAGGGTGTTGAACCTGAGTGATTATGGCCATAGACAAAATAAGAGTACAAATAACATTAATGAGGCTAAACGCGTCAAACAAGCCTTAATTCATCAACAACAAACGGCTCGTCAAACCAAAACCTTCAAGGGGAATAAGGTGGCGAGTAATAAACAACGGATTATTAATCAAAGTAAAAATCAACAAAAGCAGGTTCTTAGCAAACAACATAAAACTAGCCATTACACTAAAGTGGACGCTAAGCAGAGAAATAACCAGAAATATTCATCAATAGAGGCGCAAAATAAACAACAAAAGCGCACCACAGTGAACTCTCAAAATAAGAGTCACAAATACAAATCAAACTATAAAAGCAGTACCAAAAGTAACAGTTATCGCGCCAAATCGAGCCAACAAAACAAGTCGCGGCCGGTAAAAGTGTCTCGCCAAAGTAAAAGTAGTGGTAAAGATCATTAACCTACTATTGATAACGACAATCTGCTCAAGTTATTATTCTTAATCCATTCAAAATAATAATTTGAGCTATTTTTTGCAAATTCAAATTGACGATCTCACCCACCCTAAAGTAGTGGAATTGTTGCAACAACATTTAGACGATATGTACGCCACATCACCGGCTGAAAGTGTACATGCCTTAGATCTAGAAAAACTTCGCCAACCAGATATCACCTTCTGGACAGTTTGGCAGCAACAAGACCTATTGGGTTGTGGGGCATTAAAGGCATTATCTTCGCAACATGCTGAAATCAAATCAATGCGCACGTCCCGCCAGCATTTGCGCAAGGGTGTAGCTACGCACATACTTGAACATATAATAATGCAAGCAAAAGCACGGGAACTAAAACGTATTAGCTTAGAAACAGGCTCTCAAGCCTTTTTCAAACCCGCTATTGCACTATACAAAAGCTACAATTTTAAATTTTGCGAGCCCTTTGCAGACTATCAAGAGGACCCCAATAGTAAATTTATGACATTGGTATTAGGGAGTGCAGATTAAATTTGGTAAAATGCACAATATCCTAAGGTTATATAAGTTACGCACCAAATGAATTTTAAAGGTAACCATATTCTGTCGGTCAATCAGTTCGACCGCGACGCAATTGAGCGAGTATTTAACGTTGCCCATCAAATGTTGCCCTATGCCAAAAGGCAAAAACGCACTACAGTGTTAGATGGGGCAATTTTAGGTAACTTATTCTTCGAGCCAAGTACCCGTACAAGAGTCAGTTTTGGCACAGCATTTAATCTATTAGGCGGTGAAGTGCGTGAAACCACTGGACTAAGTAACTCTGCTTTAGCAAAAGGTGAGTCATTATACGACACTGCCCGTGTCCTCAGCGGTTACTCTGATATTATTGCTATGCGCCATCCCGACTCAGGTTCAGTGGCAGAATTTGCCGAAGGCAGTCGCATTCCGGTCATCAACGGTGGCGATGGCGCTAATGAACATCCTACTCAAGCACTTTTAGATTTATATACTATCCAAAAAGAATTGCTCGATCACGGCAGCAGTATTGATGGTATGCATATCGCCATGATTGGTGATTTAAAATACGGTAGAACAGTACATTCATTATCTAAGTTATTATGTTTATTTAACAATGTTCGTTTTACTTTAATCTCACCTAAAGAGCTGTCTATGCCGAGCGCTATTATTGACGCCATTGAAAATGCAGGTCATCAGTATAAAATTACTGACCAATTTGAAGGCAGCGTGGATGCGGATATTTGTTACCAAACACGCATACAAGAAGAACGTTTTCCCTCGCAAGAAGAAGCCAATCAATACCGAGGTAAATTTCGACTCAATCAGCAAATTTACACCAAACATTTTCAATCAAAAACCGTAATAATGCATCCGCTACCTCGTGATTCCCGTGCAGAGGCTAACGAACTAGACAATGATTTAAATCTAAACCCTAATCTTGCCATTTTTCGTCAAACAGATAATGGTGTATTAGTACGTATGGCATTATTTGCGCTCACTCTAGGTGTGGAAAACATTGTTACCCAGTTTGATCGTGAAGTGCTTTGGCACGTAAATACTTAACTAACAAATTATTCAGCTAAAAATTCAACTAATAAAAAGAAGTCATTATGCAAAAATCAAAAAGCCTTTTCGACCGCGCTAAACAACATATTCCTGGCGGCGTTAATTCCCCAGTTAGAGCCTTTAAGGCAGTAGGCGGCACTCCCCCATTTATCAGTAAGGCTGACGGACCTTATATTTTTGATGTAGACGGCAAACGTTATATTGATTACGTACAATCATGGGGGCCAATGGTACTAGGGCATAATAATCCTAAGATTCGCCAAGCTGTGATTGATGCAGCAGCCAATGGGTTAAGTTTTGGAGCCCCCACCGAAGCAGAAGTGATCATGGCAGAAAAGGTCAGCGAGTTAGTCCCCTCGATGCAAGTATTACGTATGGTCAACTCAGGTACTGAAGCCACCATGAGTGCGATACGTTTAGCGCGAGGATTCACTAATCGCGACAAAATTATGAAGTTTGAAGGTTGTTATCATGGTCATGCCGATGCTTTGCTGGTTAAAGCAGGATCAGGAGCATTAACCTTTGGAGTGCCTAGCTCTCCTGGCATTCCTGCTGATTTTGCCAAACACACTCTGACCATGGAATACAATAATCTAGATTCAGTCATTAATGCGTTTCAACAACATCCAGAAGATATAGCCTGCATTATTGTTGAACCCGTCGCAGGTAACATGAATTGTATTCCTCCTGTTGATGGTTTTTTACAGGGGCTTAGAGATATCTGCGATCAATATGGCGCATTACTAATATTTGACGAAGTGATGACAGGTTTCCGAGTTGCACGTGGCGGAGCCCAAGAAAAATACAACATTAAACCAGATCTCACTTGTTTAGGAAAAGTGATTGGTGGCGGTATGCCAGTAGGCGCATTTGGTGGTAAAGCCGAAATAATGCGACATATTTCCCCTGATGGCCCTGTGTATCAAGCTGGTACACTATCGGGTAACCCTGTGGCTATGGCTGCAGGCTTAGCATCGCTGGAAGAGATCCAGAAAGTAGGTTTATATGATCAATTGACTAAAACTACACAAACCTTGGCGGAAGGATTTAAAACCCTAGCGAACAAACACGGTATTCCGATGTCTGTTAACTACGCCGGCAGCATGTTTGGCTTGTTTTTTACTGATGTAGAGCGAGTTACCAACTACCAACAAGCCATTAGCTGCAACACAGAACAATTTAACCACTTCTATCATGGTATGTTAGACAATGGTGTGTATTTAGCGCCGGCATCCTATGAAGCAGGCTTTGTATCGGCTGCACATGATGATGAAATTGTGCAACAGACTTTAGCTATAGCCGATAAGGTATTGGCGAATGTTGCCGCTCGATGCAATTAATCAATAATGAGACTGCTAACCAAACCTTGGTTTTAGAGAGATAAAATACACCCAATGCTTGAGCAAGTATTACAACCATTACCGCTGTTTTTATTGGCTATCATTGCACTGTTCACAGTAGTGTTAATCATGCTTCTTAAAAAAACAGCGCGTTTAAGCAGCAGTAATGCCACTTGCAATCAACAAGCTGACACCAGTGCACAACAATCATCAAGCGATGAAACCTTACAACAATATAAGGACAAAGCTGATGAAGCGATGCGTTTAAACCAGACTTTTCGTAAGTTTGTACCTAAACAATTTGTTGATCACTTCGCAAAACATGGCTCAGAAGCCTTAGAACTTGGCCGAGCTGACGAAGACGAGCTCGCCATTTTATTTTCAGATATTCGAGGTTTTACTAGTTTATCTGAACAAATGAGCCCACAAGAATTAATGAATTTTTTAAATTCCTACTTTTTACGAATGAACGAACCCATTCATAAAAATAAGGGGTTCATTGACAAATTTATTGGCGATGCTGTTATGGCGTTATTTGATCGGCCAACAGGCACCAATACCGATAAAGCCCAAGACGCCATTCGTGCTGCGCTGGACTTACGTTACGCCATTAATCTTTATAACGAACATAGAGCTAATTGTAATTACCCGCCAGTGAATATTGGTATAGGGATCCATTTTGGCCCAGTGATAATTGGTACAGTTGGCTCTGATGACAGAATGGACACCACTGTAATAGGCGACAGCGTTAACATTGCCTATAGGCTTGAGGCTCTTGCACCCAAATATAATACTGACATAGTCATCAGTGCCCAAACCCTGCATCAAGCCGATGCCAAAGGCCTGTTTGAATACCGCTTATTAGACTGGGTAAGAGTTAAAGGCAGAAAGGCCTCAATAGAAGTCTACGAAATAATCGATCACCAAGCCCCCAATATAAAACACTTAAAACTCGCCAACGCTGAGTTAATTTCATTGGGTTTGGGGTGTAGAAAACAACAAAACTGGCAACAAGCCATCACCCATTTTCAACAAGCTTTGGATATCTACCCTGAAGACACTCTCGCCAAACATCATTTAGCCCAATGTGCTAAGTTAAAAAATACTGAGTTGGCAGAAGATTGGGATGGGTCAATATTATTAGAGTAATAGTACGCCTCAACAACACTGACTCAACTTTTAACAATTTGTAATTGCGACCACAATTCAGTCCAACGTCCTATTTTTTCAGCATTACTCAATTTTTTTGGTGAAACAGCAACACTTCCCTGTAAACTCAAATATTGTTCCAAAACCTTGGCATTTACACTGCCCACAGACTCTTCTTCAGAAAGATAACAAACACCTACAATCGTCTGGCAATGACTACATTGCAAAAAAGTAGCTTGTTCTGAACCTTGTTTTTCATAACGCAAAGGGCTGTTAGATACAAAGGTGATCTGACCTTGTGGATCAGATAAATATTCAATACCTCGCTGCATACAATACTCACAATCACACTTTCTCGAGGTGTAACTGCTTAACTTTTTTGGACAAGAAAACTCTATGGTCACTTTGCTACAGCAGCATTTTCCAAAATATTGATACATTAGGTAAAGTGAAGCTTAATCTTTAGCTTGTCGTTTGATAAAAGTAATAGATGGCGCAAAAAATGCGCCACCAGTTTCGGCTGTGGTGTAGTCTAGTAACTTGTCGTATGTGCCTTCTTCATCACCAAAAATCATACTCCTGAGCATTTTAATAAATGGCTCTGGGCTACTGGCACAAGAAACAAAATATAAGCCCTGCACTGACATATCCCCGTAAGGCATGCTTTGTCTGAGCATTTCTATACTTTTACCGTTCTCGTCTTTCAAACTGGTACGTTTTGTATGGGAAAATGCGGCCTTTTTGTCACTGGCATATTCAACGTTATCGGTCTTGGTTCTGCCAATTACGTCTTCTTGACTGCCTTTTGGCAGTAGTTGCCACTTAGTCATATTATGGCGGTAGCGCTGCACATGAATATAACTACCACCAGCAAAGTCTGGGTCCTTGTCACCCACTATGGCCACATCAAACTTGTGCATGCCACGGGGATTTTCTGTGCCGTCCACAAAACCCGTTAAGTCTCTGCCATCTAAATATCGGAAACCTCGCACTTCTTCATATAAGTCAACGTGGGGTTTTAGCAACTGAATAATTTCTGTACCTATGGCATGACAGATATCCATTCGATCCGCTTTGACTTGAATAAAGAGATCACCAGGAGAATTAGGCGCACTGCGATCGTCACAATTCATACAAGGAAACGGAGCTAATTCATTGGGGATAATGTCAGGGTAAAGCTCATACCAATAATCTGTGCCTATGGCCAAAACGCCCGATACCATTGCTTCGTAATATTCTTCGTCAAAATGTGTAAACAAATCGAGAATACGGGCTAATTTTACTCGCATCGCTTGGGTGTCATCATCTACTACTGTAAATGTCAGATACAATGCATGAAGATTAGGTTCTGCGCAGATACCTTTTTGAGCCTGAGTCATAATGCTAAGACCTCAAATTCTGTAATGCTTTGATGCGTATTTCTAATGGAGGATGACTAGAAAATATTGCCTGCATTTTACCCGCATTAATGGCCAACGCCGCCATTTCATCAGGTAACTTTGGGGTTTCTTTAAAACTACGCAAACGTTGCAGTGCTGCAATCATATTATTTTGGCCAGCTAATTTTGCGCCGCCAGCGTCCGCTTTAAACTCTCTGTATCTGGAAAACCACATAACAATCATAGTCGCGAATAACCCAAGCAGGATCTCAGCTATAAAAGAAACAATCCAAAAAGCGGGTCCATGTCCTCGTTCAACTTTAAAGACAACTCGGTCAACAACATGACCAATTATACGCGATAAAAACACCACAAAAGTATTTACTACACCTTGAATCAGCGTCATGGTCACCATGTCGCCATTTGCCACATGGCTTACTTCATGTGCAAGCACAGCTTCCACTTCATTTTTTGGCATGGCATCCAAAAGCCCAGTGCTCACGGCAACCAAGGCATTATTTCTATTCCAACCGGTAGCAAAGGCGTTAGGTGAAGAATGGGAAAAAATACCGACTTCTGGCATACCAATCCCCGCTTCTTTAGCCATATTCTGTACTGTGTTAACTAACCAACGTTCAGTTTGGTTTTCTGCATTGACAATAATATGTACTTTCATGCTGCGTTTAGCCATAAACTTGGATAAAAACAACGAGATAAAAGCACCACTGAAACCTATCACTGCGGCATATACCAGCAAAGCATTAAGATCGAGGTCAACACCGTTATCAGCCAATAAACCTTGGATCCCAAATAGACTAAATACTAGCCCCAACAAAGCCATAACAGCTATATTGGTACCTAAGAATAATAGTATTCTCATTGTTTAACATTCCCCAGCAATAGAATTCAAAATCAGCATAGCGTATCGAAATTTAATGTTTTTCTTAGACGCATATTAACAGTAATGTTATTTTCTCCAATGCACTTTAATTACACACTAATAGCCCGCTGCTTGCCCATCTTTACGACTTTCAGACGCGCCATAATATACCCCTGTTTGAGGATCACGCATAATAGCTTGATATCCCCCATATGCTCCCACTGTATCCCGTAGCTTATGCCCTTTCTTAAGCAACTCTCTTTTCACTTTAGTATCAAACCCAGACTCCAAACTGACATAACCACCGTCTGTCATGATTTTACCAGTTGCTTGGCTTGAACCAGAATGCAATATACGAGGTGCATCACCCGCTTCTTGTAAATTCATTCCAAAATCAATTAAGTTCACCACAATCTGTGCATGCATTTGTGGTTGTGCTCCTCCTCCCATCACACCAAAACTCACCCAAGGTTGACCATTTCGAGTAATAAATGCAGGAATAATCGTATGAAAAGGGCGTTTATTAGGGGCATACACATTAAAATGCCCTTTTTGTAAACTAAACAACTCGCCTCGGTCTTGCAGCATAAAGCCTAAACCTGTGGGTGTCATACCCGATCCCATGCCACGATAGTTACTTTGAATGAGGGACACCATATTACCGTCTTTATCAGCAGTGCTGAGATAAATGGTATCTCCATCATTTAATCCAGCATCAAACCGTTTAGCGGCGGTGGTGGTGTCGATTAACTTACGGCGCTTCTGGGCGTATTCTTTTGAGATCAGCCAATCAACCGGAATATCATTAAAGGCAGGATCGGCGTAATATTTGGCGCGGTCTTCAAACGCCAGCTTTTTTGCTTCAACAAAGGTATGCACATACTGCTCAGAGCCAAAACCCATACCTTCAACATCAAACTGTTCAAGCAGATTCAAAATTTGTAACGCTGCGATTCCCTGACCGTTAGGCGGTAATTCCCAAATATCGTACCCTTTATAATTGGTAGAAACAGGCTCTACCCACTCTGAGGTGTGACTGGCTAAATCTTGGTAACTTAAAAAACCTCCTTGTTCTTTCATGTAAGCAGCGATAGAGCGGGCAATATCCCCTTTATAAAAAACGTCTCGCCCCCCAGTGGCTATTTTTTCATAGGTCACTGCTAATCCTTTATTCTGAAATATCTGACCTTTAACTGGTGCCTTGCCATTTGGCATATATGTATCTTTAAAACCTGCAAACTCACTCAGTTTAGGCGCACTTCGCTGCATGTAATAAGCGATTAACTCACTCACAGGGAAGCCCTTTTTTGCGTATTCAATACTAGGCGAAAGAATACTGGTCATGGGCAAGCTGCCAAACTTAGCATGTAGTTCAAACCAACCATCTACCGCTCCAGGAACAGATACAGGTAAAGGTCCATGGGATGGAATATGGTCTAGTCCCTGTAACCCAAAATGTTCAAGGGTGAGTGACTTTGGTGAGCGCCCTGATGCATTGAGTCCATATAACTTCTGGGTTTTAGCATCCCAAACAATGGCAAATAAATCCCCTCCTATACCACTGCCTGTTGGTTCAACTAAACCTAACATCGCATTAGCCGCAATAGCTGCATCTATGGCATTGCCGCCCTGTTTTAGGATGTCTAAGGCGACTTGTGTGGCTAATGGTTGGCTAGTCGCCACCATAGCATTTTGCGCTATCACTTCTGAACGGGAGGCAAAAGGTTCGCCTGTAATTCGGTCGTAAGCAACACTAGAAGAACTAGCGAAAACCAAAGTCAACATACTCATTACTATAGATATTTTCATTAGCCACGGATTAACAATTAATAGTGTTATTAGGATACTCTGATTTGAAGCAGTGCTCTATTAGTTATACTCATAAAAAAGCCCCGCATTTAGCGAGGCTTCAAGTTTTTTAATATTCTAAATATCAGATTTTAGAATACCATTTTTATTAAGAACGTGAAGTAGTGAAGTCAGGGTAAGCTTCTAAACCACACTCACTCATATCAACACCTTCAAACTCTTCTTCATCTGTTACACGAATACCAATGACGGCTTTAATGATTGCCCAGACTATGAAGCTAGTACCAAACACCCAAACAAAGATAGTAGCCGCACCAATTAACTGACCACTAAATGTCGCAGCATCAGGGTTAGTAACAGGAACAAGTAATAAACCTAATAAACCTACTACACCGTGAACTGAGATAGCGCCAACTGGATCATCAATCTTAGCTTTATCAAGAGCAATGATACTAAACACAACTAAGATGCCACCTAAAGCGCCAAACAAAGTAGCTTGTAGAGGTGAAGGTGTAGAAGGTTCAGCAGTAATTGCAACTAGACCAGCCAAGGCACCATTTAATGCCATAGTAAGGTCTGCTTTCTTAAACAAGATGCGGGCTAGGATAAGCGCAGCAACTAAACCACCAGCCGCGGCAGCGTTAGTATTCATAAATACAACTGCTACACTATTAGCACTTTCAACACTTGCAGTCGCTAAAACAGAACCGCCGTTGAATCCAAACCAGCCCATCCACAAAATGAATGTACCTAAAGTGGCAAGTGGTAAGTTAGAACCTGGAATCGCATGTGCTTTCCCATCAGCAGTATATTTACCTTTACGAGCACCTAGTAGTATTACACCAGCTAAAGCCGCTGAAGCACCAGCCATATGCACAATGCCTGAACCAGCAAAGTCAGAGAATCCAAGGTCACCTAGCGTGTACATACCAAATACTGCTTCTCCACCCCAAGTCCAAGCACCTTCCATTGGATAGATAAAGCCTGTTAGTACAACAGTAAAGGCTAAGAAAGCCCAAAGCTTCATACGCTCAGCAACCGCGCCTGAAACAATAGACATAGCTGTTGCAACAAATACCACCTGGAAGAAAAAGTCAGCAGAAGGAGCGTAAGTTGCAGCATCTTCAGCCACACCTGTTGCGCCATCAGCAGTGATACCACTTAAGAACATGGTAAAATCACCACCGCCGTACATAATTGAATAACCACATACCATGTACATGATGCAAGCAATCGAATACAAGGCAACGTTTTTGGTTAAAATTTCGGTAGTGTTTTTAGCACGAACTAAACCCGCTTCGAGCATAGTAAAACCAGCGGCCATCCACATGACTAGCGCGCCGCATATCAAAAAGTAAAATGTATCTAGGGCGTAGCCCAATTCAAAAGTAATTTCCACGGTTCCTCTCCTAAAATCTAAATGGCTTCGCCATCTGTTTCACCAGTACGAATACGAACGGCATGCTCTAAGTCATACACGAATACTTTACCGTCACCAATTTTGCCGGTTTTAGCTGCGCCAACAATGGCTTCCACTAAACGCTCGACGTGATCATCTTGGACAGCAACTTCAAGTTTCACTTTTGGTAAAAAGTCCACTTGATATTCCGCGCCACGGTATAATTCGGTGTGACCTTTTTGACGACCAAAGCCTTTCACTTCTGTGACAGTCAGACCGTCAATGCCAATTTCGGAGATGGCTTCTCGCACATCATCAAGCTTAAATGGCTTGATGATCGCAGTAACTAATTTCATGGTGTAGCTCCCAGTTTATTGTTATGTGTTGCAAGTAATTGCCAGAACTACAACAAGTCCTATGCCATATTTTTTTACTAATAAAATCAAAGTGTTAAACAGTTGAGAGTGTGAATTGTTACATTTTATTGCGTTTCTTTGGTGCAACCATCAAAAATGGGATCAACTTGGTGCATGCTGCTAAAACAGGCTATTTTAGACGAACACAATCACTCCCCTTGGAAAAAATATCAGTGCGAAATTCTCTATTGTGGTTTATTGTTCCCCCAAAAAATCCAAGGGATAAAAAATGCAATACGACATATCCATTACAGAAAACATTGCTTGCATCACCATAAAGGGCAACCTTAACTCCTTAGATTTGATGTTTATGTTTCAAAGCAAAGATTACATAGAGGTAGTCAATCACTATAAAAAAATTCTAATCGACTACACCAACATTAGCGGCGTTTCGTTAACGGCTGAAGATGCCGTTGCTATTACTATGCTGGGAAAGATGGCCTTGGAAAACCTAGGTAAACTAAACATTGCGGTGGCTGTTAATGAAAACGAACGGGGTGTGTTGGAAAAAGTCACTAAAAGTATATTTTCTGATAGCCAGTCCGAAGTAGTTATTAAAGACGCTAGAGATGAGGCACTAAAAGTACTGAGTTCATTATAAGCTCACCCCTATTGGCTTTAAGTATTATTGCTATTTTGAACTAATCCAATACAGGGTACTCTATAAAATCCTAAACTTTTATCAAGGGCATGCGCGAGCATCAGTGTTTAAAAGAAACAAGTTTCTATTCTTATCAGTTTTTGCGCACCTGATAGTAATATATGTTGTAGCTCAGTCGGTTATGTTTCCTTCAGTATTAGACTCGCCTGCAAAAAAGCCAAACATCATTCAAGCAACCTTAGTATTTGATTTACCCCCTCTCCCAAAAGAATCAGTTGAAGTCATTGAAGATGAAACACCTCAACCCGTTGAGCCACAAAAAAAGGTGCCTGTTGCTGAACCACCTGAAGAGAGTCTAATTGAACCTGTTGTAGAGCCGGAGATACAACTCCCGCCACTCTCATTGCCTAAACCTAAACCCGAAGAAACGCTACCACAAGAAACCGAACTAAATGATAAGGTTACTGACATTATTATTTCTGATAAAGAGACCCTACCTTTAGACAATGCAGAAATGAGCTCTTCCGCATCAAGCATGGTGAGGCGCCATCTAAACAGCTTTCAACAACTGCAACAAAATAGAGTGGCAGAACAAGCTTCGCGGAACTATCAAAATCGTAAAAACTCCCCTGACATAAATAGTGAAGTACAAAACCCTTTTATGACCGAAGATGAAAAGCTCAGAGACAGCTTAAAAGTCCGTGCAGATTGCAGTAGTGCCAGCAAACAAACAACTGCTGTTGTGTTAGGTTTTTTAGGGGCCCAGATTGACTGTTCAAAACCCCCTCCCATCACAGGTTTCATCCAAGACAGGATAAATAAAACATCGCACTTACCCAGTCAACATCAACAAAAAAACAAAAAAAGGCCACAATCTGTAGTAATAAAAAATTAGCTGATGTGTGGGACGTTTTCTCATTCTGCCTAGGTGTATTGCTTAAATTTGAATTCACAATCAAGCCGCATAAGGCCACGACTTCAGGCTAGGCCCTTAACCAAATATTCCCCCAAAAAAACCTTTAAAATTCTCTGCCACTGAGGATTCACCAAAAGTGTTTTTAGGCATTGCAGAGATTTATAATACTAAAGTTGCCAACACACTAAAGAGCCTTTTAGTTTTACTTTAATTATCCATAGCGTGCATAACTTAAACCTATCCCAAAGGTGATCTAGAACAAATCTCACATCCATTTAGAGACACGTAAAATTTACTTCCAACAAATCTAACGATTAAGGAATTAATTACTAGCAAATGAGATTCTAAAAGGATAATACGCAAAATAAAACCTTACTTAACGTGAAAAAATTCGCTTACTTTTTTAATGTGTTACATCTTTGCCGTTTACAGCGGCGAACTACACGATAAGTTGAGAGCGTTTTATGATTAGAATACCTACAAACCCAAAGCAACCACTTAGCCTAATTTATTTAGATGCAAACGCTACGACTCAGGTTTTACCTGAAGCTGCTAAGGCAGCTTTATCAACCATGGAAACACTCTTTGGCAATCCCAGCAGCAGTCATGTAACTGGATTACAGGCAAAACAAATAATTGAAGATACCCGCCAACAAGCTAGACGCGTTATTGGTGCAGGTGACGGTAAAATTATATTTACCAGTGGCGCTACTGAAGGTATTCAAACTGCCATTTTATCGGCGTTATATGATGCGAAAAAAACACTTGATAACAAAAAGAAATATTGCCTTCTGTATGGTGCAACAGAACATAAAGCAGTCCCTGAATCACTCAAACACTGGAACAAAATTCTTGAAATAAACGCTGAGGTAAAAGCCATTCCAGTGAATGAAATGGGTCAACTTGATATGGACTTTATAGCACGAGAAGTACCCAATGCTTTAATGATTTGTACCATGGCTGTTAACAACGAAACCGGAGTTTGCCAAGACATCGATTTACTAGACCAGACCATACGTGCCAATAATAGTCATACCGCATGGATGGTTGATTGTGTGCAAGCATTAGGCAAAACCAATATGGACTTGGCAAAAACCAGTATTGATTATGCGCCATTTAGTGGCCATAAACTTTATGCTCCAAAGGGTGTTGGTTTTATTTACGTCAAAGAAAATACGCCATTTACAGCATTTATTGCCGGTGGCGGCCAAGAAAGTGGATTACGTTCAGGAACTGAAAATTTACCAGGGTTAGCGGCATTAAATGTGATTTTTAGCATGCTAAACGGCGAGACTCAGCACACCTTTACCCCTTTAAACACTCTCCACCTATTTCGCAAGCAAATTGCAGCGGCCTTAACCCTCGCGTTTCCTCACATTGTGTTTAATCATAGTTTCGAAAATTCAGTACCGACAACCATCAATTTTGCGATCCCTGGCTTTAGCTCTAAAGAAATCATGGATCTATTCGACGCAGCGAATATTCGAGTCAGTTCAGGATCGGCTTGTAGCTCAAAAGTCACCAGAAGCTTTGTATTGGACGCTATGGGACTTCCTGTATGGCAAAGTGAATCAGCTATTAGAATGTCTTTTGGACCAGCTATGACTCAACAGGAAGTTGACCTTGCTTGTGATCGAATAGTATTTGCAGCTAAAGCGTTAGGGCAAAGCTGTTTAACCACAGACACAAATATTATCGCCGACAAAACAGAACTAAAAGGTCTTGTACAGTTTAAAGTGGGAGGCAGTTGCAGCTGGTTATATGTGGATAGAAAAACTAAAACAGCCATATTTATAGATCCACTACCCGAGTTAACAGAGCGCCTAAAAATTTTATTGAGCTGCCAAGGCCTTAGCTTAATTGCCGTTATCGACACTCATGGCCATGCCGATCATCCCTCTTGTAGAACAACCCTTGCAAATGACTATTTACCCCAGCAACAAACAGATTTTCTAGGATGGCCAGTTAATTCAAAAACAAACAACATTAACGGTAAAAGTTACCCTTACATTAACTTAGGCGACAAATGGTTAGTAAAAGTAAACACGCCAGGACATACCAGCGACAGTATGAGTCTATTACTTTGTGATCCAGTTAAAGCATCAACAGAAGAATTGGTTGTTCATTATGCATTTTGCGGAGATTTAATTTTAATGGACAGTCTCGGCAGAACAAATTTTTCAACCAGTTGTGCAGCGGCAATGTATACCAGTTTACAGCTTTTGAATTCCCTTATTGGCCCACAAAGCCTTATTTGTCCAAGCCATGATTATAATAATGAGTTCACCACCAGTATTTCAGCAGAAGTATCTCGTAACTCATTACTTGCACAAGTTATAGCAAATGAAATAAATATTGAAAAATTCTCCGTTCAGAAAAGAATCATGGATACACATATTGTCGACCAATCAGGTAGTGAAATTATGTGTGGTGCCTTACTAGGATCATGCCAACAAAATTCGGCCCATGAATATACTAGTCGCAGTTTGGCTAAGGCCTTAGAACAACCTAATAATATTAAGTTAATTGATCTTCGTGAGCCTCACGAATACGCATTACAACACGATGAAAATTTCGAAAACAATGTACCACTGACTCGACTAGTCGATTTTGTTCAGCAGCATCAGCATAATAAACAACAACCACTAGTATTGGTTTGTCGAAGTGGAAGCCGTTCACAATTAGCGGCTCAAGCATTGCTCCGCTTAGGGTTTGAACAGGTAGGGCATTTGAAAGGTGGCTATGCCTTACATCAATATTAAATCTCTACTATAAAGCCACGGTGAGTCTGCTGGCGACAGATTTAAAGTCACTTACAAATCTAATTATTAGTATCACTAAGAGTTGTTTAAATGTTGATTGTGTTAATTGGAGCAAGCTTTATTGGCCTGAGCCTAGGTATTTTAGGATCAGGCGGTGCAATATTAACGGTACCGATGCTAATTTATGGTTTGGGTTATTCTGAAAAAGTAGCGATAGCCAGTGCTTTGGTTATTGTTGGTACTATCAGTGCGACAACAGCTTTAATAGGGATAAAGCGAAAAATGGTCAATTGGACACTGGTCATATATTTTGGTGGTCCCAGTATGATCAGCGCCTACATTGGAGCTTGGGGTAGCAACTTTGTTTCAGGCTCAACACAGGTAATAGTATTGGCAATGGTAATGCTTACGGCTGCATGGAAAATATTTCGAACTTTGCAGGTACAACCGACTAACAAACTGAATCGATTGTTAACCGTATTGCAAGGTATTGGTGTTGGATTACTGACTGGATTTGTTGGTGTTGGAGGTGGTTTTTTAATTGTTCCTGCCCTAGTTTTATTGGGAGGAATAGTAATGAGTCAAGCCATCTTTACTAGTTTGCTAATAATAGCAATCAATTCAGGATCGGGATTTATTAAATATCACGCTATTCTTCAAGAAAATAATCAGCTATTAGATTGGCCCACAATTATCCTAATATCACTTATAGGTATTGCGGGCAGTGTAATAGGTCAATATTTTGCGATGAAATTACCTCAGCAAAAAATCAAAAATGCTTTTGGCGTATTTTTAACCATAATGGCAATCTTCATATTTAGTCAAAATTACTGATTAAGATTTGCCAACTCTTAACCAAAAACCCGCTCCCACAAACTTTTCGGTTTATCTGGCACAGTAGACTCGCCCAAACACTTTTTAGGCACCGGAGGTAAAGCATCAGTGATGGCAGGCTCACTATTAGGTGTAAGTTCAACCTGCTTTGTTGTTGTGAAAAGAGACTAGAGATTACACTTTCTTACCCAACCAACTGAGTCGATAAGTGATTAAAAACTCTTCTATATCGCAAATTAATTCAAGTTAACTAGACCATTTACTTACTTAATAAATCTACAAACATATTCGTTACTTTCTCTCTGTCAACTTCAAATACAACATTAACTAGTTGTTCACCCAGCTCCGGATTGCGACCTTCAGGCCAAGTTATGATAGAACCGTAATTAGGACCTTGGTTGATATCAATACTGATGTACATCTTAGCTGTTACAGAAATTATGTCGGGTTCCAGAAAAATTGCTGACTCAACTTCATCCCATAACTGAAATCCCGGCTGGGCGAAACGAGTTACATAATTTGCAACAGGCGTCTTAGAGCTCTTGATTGTTTCTAGCATTTCAGGTGAGCTAAATAACCCCACAGAAGTATCATCACTAACTAACGTAAGTTTTTGCCAAGGACTGTGATGAACTATCCAAGCGGCTTCCGGATCCCAAGCCTGATTAAATGTTGTACGTGGTGCGTAGGCAACCTGACTAGTAAAGACGCCATGCTCTGCAGAAAGATCTAGGTTGAAATACCCTCCTAACATTATTACTTCTTTAACCCGTGAAGCAAAACTTGGGTCTAAGCGTTGGGCCAATGCCAGATTCGTTAGTGGACCCATGCTTATAATAGTAATTTCACCGGGGTATAGTCGAGTTTGCTCAATTAGAAACTGGGCTGCGTGACTTGAATAAGGCTTTAATTTCGGAGCGCCTTCTGGAAAGTCAGGGATAACATCAGCTTCATGAAAGTCAGCTCTAACCATATGGTCATTGGCTGGCCATTTCTCTGTCCAAGCTCCTTTGTAGCCTGGTTTTCCGTACAAAGCATCACGGCGTATGGCCATTTTTTTATTGTTGATTAAAGGGTATGTGGCACCTGCCGCAACGGGAATTTCGGTTCGCTCCACCAGTTCAAGCATACGTAAGGTACGTGACGTTTCTTCTGCCTGCCAACCGTCACCACTTACTATGGTAATTCCCAACAACTCAACTTCAGGTGAATTCATTATCATCAAAATTGGTTGAAATCCAGGGCCTTCAAAGGCGTCTTGATCAACTATAACTTTAGCTTTGTTGGCCAAAGCTGTCCCACTGGTAATGGCTACACCTGATAGTAGACCTACCAAAATAAATGCAGTATTGAGTATTTGTTTGTAACTAGATTGATAAACCATTGTGTTCCACTATTTGAGTATTTGTACAGGCAACGCAACAATTAGACCATTGAAGAATATAGTATTAAGTGTCTGTTTATTAAGTGATTTTATGTGAAGGTTTACTTCAAACTTTTAGATTACATTCACCACTATTGACCATTTAGTCAATATTAGTATTGTTTTGGTGCATATCCCGTACTTATTTAGAATAATAATAATTACGAATTCAATTAAGCTACTACATTAAATTCTACGCAATCAAAATGCCAACCTAAATTTAGAGACGATGGGACTGCCCCGTTTTAGACCATATACAATGAAGTTACAGAATAGAATTAAATGATTACTTATATTCTTGATTTCATTCAGACAAATTCTTTTGCCATGTAATATTTCCAGAGACTATTAGTTAATAACAACACTGAAAGAGTTTTAGAAAGCTTAGTCGTTACTTTTGTTATCACCGTTTATATGCTCACGCCTGGGATTCACTGCACTCTCTGCTATATTCTGCCTCACTTTGCGTATTCTGCTCTTAACCAAAAATCCGCTCCCACAAACTTTTTGGTTTATCTGGTACAGTGGACTCGCCCAAACACTTTTTAGGCACCGGTGGTAAAGCATCAGTGATGGCAGGCACACTATAGGTGTCGGTACACCCGGCTTTACTTAAATGTCCGGTTGCATTATCAAAATGCGCAATGCCCAAGCCTTCAGGGAAACGTCGCACCAAAGACTTCGGCTCTTGTTGTTGCTGATATGCGATAAACAACTGCATTGCCCCACTTGCACCGCTTAAATTAACAGGCTGGTTGTTATCTTTGCCAATCCAGCTAGTGACTAAAATATTTTTGTCAAAACCACTAAACCAACTATCGCGATAATCGTCAGTGGTCCCAGTTTTTCCTGCCATATTAATATCAGGAAAGGTTGTGCGAATGGCTTTTGCAGTACCTTCCAATGTGACCTTGTGCAAAGCATAATTCAGTAAATAAGTAGCCTGCTCGTCTACTCGCTGCTCTTCAGCTACATCAAAGTTCCACAATAAGTTGTTATCTGGCGACATAATGGCGGTAATAGCATGCAAAGGTATATAACGACCATTATTGGCAATGGTTTGATACATCTGATTCACCTGTAATGGTGAAAAGTTAACTGCCCCCAAAGTGAGAGCGGGATACAACTCGAGTTCTTCTTCTACCCCTAAGCGCCAGATCGTATCGGCAATACTCCCCAAGCCTAGGTTCATACCCAATGTAACAGTGGGCACATTTAATGACCGACTCAAAGCGGTTAATAAAGGCACTTCTCCTCGGAATTTTTTATCTGAGTTTTGTGGCTCCCACATCTTGCCATAGGTGCTTTTGAGTTTTATGGGTTCGTCTTTTAGATGAGTGGCTAAATTATAGTCTGCGGCCTGCTCTAGTGCTGTAAGGTAGATAGCGGGTTTGATCAAAGAGCCAATAGAGCGTTTAGCATCCAGCGCCCGATTAAAACCAGCATAATCAGTATTGCGCCCCCCTACAATCGAACGAATTTCTCCAGAATCAATATCGGTCACTATCATGGCTGCTTCAAATCCGCTCTTGCCTAGTCTTTTTTCCTGTACTGCGACGCCTTTTGAAACAGCACGCTCGGCCTTGACCTGAGCGTTCGAATCTAAAGTAGTAAACACTTTTAAGCCTGACTGGCGAATATCTGGATTATCTAACACCAGCCTCAGCTCGCGGCGTACTTGATCCATAAAGGCCGGATGTTTGTCTTTTTTCAAGCTGGCGCCAGTAGCAAGTTTTATAGGCAACTTAACTAAGTCTTGATATTCGTTGGGTGTTAATTGATTATTTTCAAACATCAAACGTAATACTATGTTGCGTCTTTCTATCACTCGCTCAGCATATTTACGTGGGTTGTAATAGGAAGGTCCTTTGATTATCCCCACTAAGGTTGCAATTTCGTCGATGCTTAACTCGTTCAAAGGGCGATCGTAATAAAAATAACTGGCTAAACCAAAACCATAAACGCCAGTGTCACCGTTTTGACCTAAAAACACTTCGTTTAAATAGGCCTCTAAGATCACATCCTTGCTATATCTAATTTCTATGATAAGTGCCATCAGCGCTTCTTTAGCTTTACGTACTAAAGATTTTTCACGGGTTAAAAACAGATTTTTCACGAGTTGCTGGGTTAATGTGCTGCCGCCCTGAACGGTGCGCCCCGCAGAAATATTGGCCATTAACGCCCGTAAGATCGAAAGTGGTGCTACCCCAAAGTGCTGATAAAAATCTTTATCCTCTACAGCCACTAAGGCTTGAGTCAAAATAGCCGGAACATTGTTAATTTGCACTAACATACGGTCTTCTCTACCGCTACTGACTAAGCGAGTCACAAGCCATGGCTCTAGAGAAATATTGGTGATTGCGTAACCACTACTTAAATCTTGGATTTGCTCTATACGTTGATTTTTGATGGTTATCTCAACGTAGCGCAAATCCTCCGAGCCATGAGAAAAATCAAACTGACGCCTTTGAATACGGATACGATTACCCAAGACTTGGTATTCACCAGAACTGTCAGCACGAGCAAGTTTTCGATAGCCCAATAGTTGTAATTCTTCTTCAATTTCTTTGATGCTTATTTCTTGTTTTACCCTCAAAAACATCGGTCGAGCATAAATTTGAGCGGGCACTTGCCATTTATTGCCTGCAAATTTAGCGCTTATTTGGGCATCTAGGTATACCCCATAAGCACCTATCACTAAGATAAAAATGAACAATAACTTAGCCCAATGGCGAACAACCCAACGGAAGGGATTGAGCCTTTTCCAAATTGAGACCTTTGACGCGGACTTAGATGTAGACTTCGCAGCTGCTGTTTTTGTTGCTTTACGTTTATCTGCGGGAATTTTACTCATTATTGACTGCTCATTCTTTTTTTAGTGCGCGTTGTGGCTTGGGCATTGGCCGGATCATCTGGCCAGTAGTGTCGAGGATAACGGCCTTTCATTTCTTTTTGTACCTCTTTGTAGCTGCCTTGCCAAAATCTCGGCAAATCTTGAGTGGTTTGTATGGGTCGGCCAGCAGGAGAGAGTAACTCAACAGTAACGGGAAATTGCTGCTGCGCTACAGATGGGTGTATTTTCCAGCCATAAAGTTCAGGCATACGTACCGATAAGGTCACGGTTTTATCAGAGGAATAAGTTAACTGCCCGCTTCTGCCACTAGGTAAGGCTAATCGCTTAGGAAATTCTTTGTTCAAATATTGTTGTTGTGCGTAGTCTAATTCACTCGATAGTTGTTGCAGAAAATGACATTGAGACAATTGTTGCCAAGTTAAGCTATCGACCAAATAGGGCATAAGCCAGCGATCAATAGAATTGAGTAATCCAGCTTCACTAAAATCAGGGAAGGCCATTGCTCCAGAAAAACCTGCTGCAAGTTGTACCCTAAAGATAAGTTGTTGCACCTCTTCATTGAATGGCAGACTTGCCATACCTTTTTCACGAATGACATCTTGCCAAATAGCAAGAATATGCTGCTGGGAAGGTCTTTTGATTGGCTGTTTATCAATGACAATCCTACCCAAGGTCTTTTGCAGTTCTGAGACTATTCTGTGATTTTTATCATCCCAGTGCACCCGCTCTTTTTTCTCAACCAAATAATCAAAATACTGCTCAATTTGTGACAGCGTTATCGACTCAGCATAAAGGATTTGTGCATTATCTTGTTGTCTATCACTGGTTTGCATAGTTGCGATTGCCAACCAACTTTGGGTGGTTAACGCGTCGTCATGATACAACACCGCACCACTTCCATTAACGAGCTGATATCGTTCATCTTTTCTTTGCTTTGCTAACCATTGTGGATACCCATAACCTACCAACACAGCCGTATCCTCGATTGGCCAAGCTAAAAGTTTAGATGCCAATTTTGAATGCCACTGGCGGATCGTTTGCCAAATAACATGATTCTTTTGCTGTAATACAAAATGCAATCTTGCCGACAAACTTGCTCCATTGTTTGTCCTGGCCATGGGATCTTTATTTTCAATTAATGCAGCTAAAGCACAGGCCATACTGAGGTGTTCTTGACTCATCTTGGCGCTTTTAATTAGCATCACAGCGATGCTAGGGTGGCAGCCCAAAGCATGGGCTTTGCGACCTAATGCTGTGAGGGTTTTGTGGTCATCGAATAATTCAAGCTGACGTAAAAGAGCAAAACCTTGGGATAACTGCGCATCATTGGGATGGTCCAACAATGCTAGATCCTTAACATCCGCCCCCCAAACGGCACTTTCTAAAATAAAACTGCTCATATCACTCTGCAGGATCTCAGGTGTACTTTGTTTGCTTAGGCGATCCTGTTGCTCTTTACTCCACAAACGGTAACAGGTACCCGCCGTTAAACGCCCAGCTCGACCAGCCCGTTGCGTAGCAGAGGCTTGAGATATTTTTTGGTTTTGTAGGTGTGTGATACCGCGATTTAGCTGAAAATTGGCTTTCTTCTCAATACCACTATCGATAACCATTTCAATTCCTTCAATGGTTAAACTAGTTTCAGCGATATTAGTGGCTAAGACAATTTTTCGTTTCCCGTGAGGGTGGGGCAATAACGCTCGCTGCTGTTCATTTTTGGACAATTCAGAGAACAACTTTAAGACTTCCACCTCAGCTTCAAAGTGTTGACTTAGACGTATTGCGGTTTTATTGATATCAAAGGCTCCGGGTAGAAACACCAAACAGTCATGCTGATGTTTAGGAAACACTTGTATAACCAGGCGACTCACTTTTTCAAACAAAGGTAAGTTCGAATTGTCTGGCTGATAAACAATCTCTACTGGGTAACTTTTACCTTCTGACTCTAACAATTTTGCTGCGGGTAATAATTGTTGTAGGGCTGCGACATCAAGTGTGGCTGACATCACTAACAAACGTAGATCCTCTCGCAGTGCTTGTTGTACCTCTAGACACAACGCAAGAGAAAAATCGGCATGTACACTGCGTTCATGGAATTCATCAAATATGACTAAACCTACATCAGGTAATTCAGGTTGGTTTTGCAACATTCGAGTTAGGATACCTTCGGTGACTATCTCAATACGTGTGTTAGCGCTTACTTTAACTTCACCTCTAATTCGGTAACCTATAGTTTCCCCAACAGGTTCACCTAATTGGCTTGACAGATAGGCGGCAATATTTCGAACAGCAATACGCCTAGGTTGTAATAAGATGATTTTTTTATCTTTAAATACAGTTAATTTGAGCAATGACAATGGCAGGCAGGTAGACTTTCCCGCGCCGGGAGGCGCCACAACAATGGCATCACCGTCAATCAGTTGTTTGTGAAGCGATGCTAGAATATGTTCAACAGGTAACAAATGAAATCTCTTTGCAGTTAAGGTGACTACGCACAAGTGCGTAAAATATCTATTCAAGATGATAACAAACATAAGGGGTAGCAGTATGCGGGCATTTTTGGGTTTAGCACCACACGCCGAGACTAAATTGGCCATTGAAGATTGGCGTAATAAAGCCTTTCCCGGTTTACATGCTCCAGTTCCTAAAGCAAACTTTCATATCACTTTGGCATTTTTGGGTAATGTATCCATTGAACAACTGGTTGCAATAAAGCAACTCATTGACAAAATGCCCAGAATATCAGCCTTTGACGTTTCACTCACGCATCTGGGTTATTGGTCAAAACCTAAGGCGTTTTGGTTAGGCTGCCGACAAACCGCTAACGAACACCTAACACTTGCCAAGCAAGTTCATCAAATAGCCAAAAAGTCTGGCCTGCAACTTCAGCAACAAGAATACGTGGCGCATTTGACCTTAGCGAGAAAATGCAAAATTAAACCGCCCGCCCCACTTGTGCCTGCAAATTTCCATTGGCATGTAGATCAGTTTCATTTGTTTGAATCAAAATCCAGTTCCCAAGGTGTGTATTACCCCATTCTAGAATCTTGGCACTTAGATGCAGACATTGAGAAGAAACCGTCACATCAGGTTAACTAGTTCATTTTAGATTTTGAGAGACTGCTATTCACCTCAAATTTCCACTTCTTAATCCCATTCAATTGCCATCAATTTCTGTTGATAGCCGCTGTATTTAAATCAGTCCATTAAATGCCAAAGAAGTATTTAGACCACCAAAGGCAAATGAGTTACTTAATGCAGCGGTTACCGATGCAGGCCTAGGGCAGTTGATGACATAATCCAAGTCACATGCAGGGTCTGGCCCCAAGTAATGTCGGGTAGCGGGCAGAGTTTGTTTTGTTAAGGCTAAAATTGTGGCTATTGCTTCTATTGCCGCACCTGCACCAAGCACATGTCCATGCTGAGATTTTGTTGATGAAACGGATAAACGTCTAGCGTGCTCGCCAAACACCCGGTGGATTGCTTGGGTTTCAGTGAGATCGTTTTGTTTTGTTCCAGAGCCATGGGCGTTAATATATTGAATGTCTTCAGGTGACATTTTTGCATCTTCTAGGCATGCCTGCATTGATGAGGTCGCGCCATTTACATGGGGTTGCACCAAATTATGAGCATCTGAGCTCATCCCTATACCCGATAACTCAGCGATCCCCTGAGCCCCTCGCGAGAGACAATGTTGCTCAGACTCTAAAATAAGCGTGCCGGCACCTTCGCCAATGATAAGACCTGAACGACCTTTAGAGAAAGGTCGGCATAAGTCAGGGGATAATACTCGCAAACCTTCCCAAGCTAGAAAGTTGCCTTCTGTAATACAAGCTTCAGCGCCACCAACAATGGCAATATCTATCAGATTGGATCGTATCATCATCGCCGCCATGGCTATGGCGTGACCGGCCGAGGCGCAGGCCGATGTAGTTGCAAATGCAGGGCCTGTAATGCCGTATTTCATGGAGATTTGGCTTGCGGCTGCACAGGGTATTAGTTTTGGCACCGTAAAGGGGTGAACACGAGATTTGCCTTCCAAATGCAGTTGCTTGTAAGATTCTTCTATCGTGGTTTGGCCACCCACACCACTGCCATATACAACGGCGGCTCGTGTACCAAATGAGTATAAGTCACCAAGCTTGGCTAGTTTAATAGCTTCTGCTGTGGCAATTAACGCAAATTGACTATAACGATCTAATTGTTTTAACTCCAAGGCACTAAAATGTGAAGCAGGGGCATAATTCTTAACTTCAGCGGCCACTTTCGTCACCACTTTTTTAGATGTAAACAAACTTATTTCAGTGGGATCTGAGGCGCACTCTTTTGCGAAAAGAGCCTGTTCAAGCTCGATACAATCCATTCCCAGCGACGAAACACAGCCCATTCCTGTCACTATCACTCTCGTCATGGGTTAGGCTTTCTGTTCAAGTAAGGTTGTAATCAGTTCTTCAATATCTTTGACTTTACTCATTGAGAGATTCATTTCTTCCAAGGTCGCTTCGTCAGGAATTTTTATGTCAAACATTTCTTCTAGGTCAAAAATAATTTCAACTAGAGATAGGCTATCGATGCCAAGGTTTTCCAGGTCATCTTCATCATTAATTTCATTCTCAGATAGTTTTGAATATTCAAGCAAGATTGCTCTGATTTGGGTCCTACATTGGCTCATGTTGTGACTTCCTTTTAAAGGTTGTTCTTAAGTATGGCGTGAAAATAGTGAGCACCAGGAACAATACTGCCACTAACAAAAAAAGCCTTGGGTAACGCTGATAGATGGTATTTTCGGTAATTGGCGTAACTCTCACAATTTTAACATTAGCATCATGTAACTTCAGCATACTGTTAGGATCAAATACTCCTTTGTGGTTAATAAGTCCGGAAATGCCGTTGTTTGTGACTCTTACTAATGGCCTTTGATATTCTACTGCTCGAAAAAGGGAAAGGGCCAAATGTACCTTTTTACCAGCCAAATCGGCAAACCATGCATCGTTTACCACATTTAACAAGACACTTCCCCCTGCCGCGACCCCCTGTCCAACTAAACCTGAAAATACTGCTTCGTAACAGATAAGGGGGACAACCGAGGTGCTAATTTGTTGGTTATCTATCTCGATATAAGGACTGTTAGTTCCCGGATTATAATTGGGCGTATTCGGAAATATATCACGTAACCAAGGTAACTCCTGCTCGAATGGAAGATACTCTGCAAAGGGCACTAAACGCTGTTTGTGATAGCTTGTTTGTAAACGTTGATGGCTGATGTGTTCGACGGAATTATAATACTGAGTTGCCTTTTCTAATGACGAGCTCTGTCCATCAAAACTAATGCTAGTAGATAAAACGTCGGCAATTTCAGACCAATTATTCATACTAAGTCGGTCTGATGAATAGTTTTGATATGAAATAGGTACCGGCACTTCAGGCAGCACTATTAAGTCGATAGGAATGTGCTGTGCTTTTGCTTGTTCAATAAGTTGATTTATTTTTTCTTGTGCTGCCGGCCAATCTTCGCGGCTGCGCTCATCAATACCAATATTAGGTTGAACGATAGCGACATTTAATGTTTGTTTAGATGACGTTTCGATTGGGCTTTTTTGCAACTGTACGTGACCGTACCAGCCGTTGGCGACACAAATGGCTACAGCAAGAAGCACAGCATGCATTGCTCCCCGTATTTTATATTTTTGCAGATATAGGGCGTGAGCAAAAAGTGCATTGACGATATGAATGACAAAAAAAACTAATGGCACTCCCCCAATTGCGGCTAACTGAATGAGTGAAGGCTGGATGTACAAACTATGGGCCAAGTTTCCCGGTAAAAGTTGTGGCGTATAGTTAACCAATAAAGTAAGGACTGTCGCAAACTTTAACGCACCTAGGATACTGCGCTGCCATTGAAAACGACAATACAACCAACTAGACAGGGCGTAAGGCAGAGCAGAATAGATACAAAAACAAAATATGATCGGCAGTATTGTGCTGGGATGACTTTGGCTGATCTTCGCTACACCTTCAACTGACCACCATATGCTCACCATCCAACCAAACAATGCGGCTAACAATCCGATAAAAAAAGCATGTCTTGGTTTGGCGCTTTGCATTGCCAATAAGGCAGGAACTATGGCAATCCATGCAAAGTATGGCAGATCAGCACCTGGGAATGACAAATAGAAAAATAAAACAGTGAGTGACACTAGCATAAGATCTTTTTGCTCATGCCAGAAATTTACTGTAGTAGGCCCCGTCTCCTTAACTTGCTCTAGAGACATTACTTCTTCCGACGGAAAACCAGGAATGCTAAAAACACCAACAAGGTAATATTCAGTAGTGGTGAGATAAATGGAACTGAAGATCCACTTCCTCCATCTCCAGCGCCTCCACCACCCGCACCACCCGCCACAACATTTAGCGACAGCAAAAATAATAGTAAGCCAAGTAAAATGGTATTAAATGATCTCATTCTTTTCCTTTGGTATGAGGAGTTTAAAAGTTATTAAAAATAACGCTATCGCGTAAACAAAATTAACACCTTGCCAAAGATACAAATGGTAAAAATCAAAGCTTGGTGAATTATTGACCACTAGATAATACAAGTGACTAATACGAACGACGTTTTCCAATTGCACAAATACAATGATAATGACGACGCCAGTGATTTTTTTTTGCCAATTTATGGGCAATACAAATAGGATGGCTGACAAGGTTGCTATTAAACTAAAACCAGTACATTGATGATCAATAACAACATACCGTTCCGTTAAACCACCCCAAATTTGATTGTATTCAATCACCACATTGGCATCAACAAAACGTAACAAGGTACCAACAATATTTGCTATTCCTACTTGTGTCATTGTCCCATGACTAATCCACCAAGCCAGTGCCTGAAACAGAATAAGAAACAAGACTAGAGGGACAAATCTAGTAATTGAGGTCAATTCGCGAAAGAGATAGGTCATGTCGGTAAATTGGTGGGCTGAACTCTAAATAGCTTATTCGTTTGATCCATTTTCTATCTTTAAGGCATACAAATATGAATTGCCAAGTTTGTCATTTCAATAAAATTAAAGACGAAATATACCGGAATTTAAGTAGAAATATACTAATTTTAATAGCGATGCATTTTGTGGCGTTTCAGAAACAATTCTTAATCCCCATGCTCAGTAGAGGGCACCCAAAAAATCTAACTGGTACATAGGCTATATGCCATCAATTCTAGTTAAGCGGGTGCGGGAGCGTTGCAAGGCATGACTTGTCTTCAACTTTACTGTTTTTTAGTTTGTTAGCTTGGCTAATCGCCCTGACATTTTTACTAGATACAATTGCCTTGTAATTCTTCGTAGATATTAGCTAACATTCCGGTTAATTCACTTAAGAAAACCTAAGATCTAAATCAAAAAATCGACAGCAAACCAGGTATTAATTTGCGGTGTTTTTACCATTGATTCTGACATAGCAATAATTGTTCTTTACGGCCTTGTCTGTCACGAGCAACAATAGGGGTTAAGTTACCGCAAATATGTCGAAGAATATGCAGCAAACATTTAGATTAGTTATCGATTGTCCAGATCAAGTAGGCTTAGTCGCAGCCGTCAGTCAGTTTTTAGCCAAACAAAATGCCACTATTGTAGAGGCGAATCATCATACTGATCAGCAAACTGGGCGCTTTTTTATGCGCCACGAGATAAAAGCTGAATCCATCAATATGAGTATGGACAGTGTCAAACAGGCGTTTGAACCTATTGCAAAAAAATTCCAAATGAATTGGAAGATTGCTGATTCTCACAAAAAGCAAAAAGTAGTGATGCTGGCTAGTCACGAGTCTCATTGTTTAATGGATATTTTGCATCGTTGGCATAGCGGAGAATTACAATGTGATATTCCTTGTATCATTGCGAATCATCCACAAATGAAACAATTTGCAGACTGGCACAACATTCCCTTTCATTGGGTCGACTTTAAAGATCAACCAAAAGAAAAAGCCTTCGCAGAAGTTGAAAAACTAATCGAAGCCTATGATGCAGATTTGACTGTACTAGCTAGATTTATGCAGATTATTCCTGATCACCTTTGCAAAAAGTTAGCAGGTAAAGCTATCAATATTCATCATAGTTTTTTACCTTCATTTGCGGGTGCTAAACCCTATTTACAAGCCTATAATCGTGGCGTTAAATTAATAGGTGCAACTTGCCATTATGTGACGAGTGACTTAGACGAAGGGCCGATAATAGAACAAGAAGTGATGCGTATCAGTCATAGCGATACCTCTGCAGATATGGTGCGTAAAGGTAAAAACTGTGAAAAAACAGCGCTAGCTAATGGTGTACGTTACCATTTAGAAGACCGCGTTATCATTCACAAAAATAAAACTGTGGTGTTTGCATAGGGATGACAATCTATTTAATCCGCCACGGCCAAACTAATGGCAACAGGGATAGAATTGTACAGACGCCTGATACACCACTTTCAGACTTGGGGCATCAACAAGCCAAACAACTAGCACAGCGGTTTCGCGATATTCCAATAAGCCATATACTATGTAGTGACTATATTAGAACCCAACAAACCGTCGCCCCGCTTCTGGCCTTAAAACAATCTACTTTCTCCTTACAGCCTTTACTCAGAGAGCGAAGTTTTGGTGATTTACGAGGTAGGGCTTATGACGAGATTGACGCTGACTTTTTTTCTGAAGGGTACTCCCCGCCCAATGGTGAAACCCATCCGCAATTTATTGAACGAGTCAATCTTGCATGGGAAGCTATATTAACAAGCTATCAGAACACCCAAGATAGCCTCTCCCAGGGCAGCCTCATTGTAATGACTCATGGCTTAGTGCTACGGGAGTTAATCAATCACCATTTGATAATTAATAATGGCATTTCGCCCCTGTCAGACTTTCAAAATACCTGTATAACTGAAGTAGATGGAGCAGATAAAAAAACAATCCTAAGGTTATGTGATGCACACCATTTAGACGACCAAAGTGTGCTTGGAGCAATAGTGTAAATTAGGAGCCTTGCTAACCTAAAAATACCCATTATAACTTAAACCAATTTTGTTATTGGTGGCACCATTTTCAAATAATCTACCTGAATCGTCAGAAGCACTCCATTTTTGGCTAGACGCTGACCATTCCCAATAATGATTATTCGCAAACCCATTAATACGGGTGTTGAGTAACCACTCAGTATTTTTAGGTAAATTAAATTCAGTCCCTTGAGTTGTTTTAAATTCAGTTTGGGATTGTGCCACTAGTCCAAATCCAATACTGACACTGTGATTAAATTGATATCTAGGGACAAAAGCAAACTCTACGACGGAAATTTTTTGACTAAAGACTCCCCAAGAATGTCTGCCTTTGGCATAACCCACAGCCATTTCAACCACAATATTTTCAGTCAAAGGTTGATGAAAAGCGGCTAAGTATTCTTTCTGTTTGCAGCCTCTAAATTTTATTGAAGACTTTGCAACTGTAAATTCGATATTTTGCGGAGTCCAAGTTTTCAACCAGTTCAAAGTGGTTGCAAGTGCATCTGAACTAGCACAACAATGACTAGAGACCAGTAAACATGTGGCGAGTAAAACTGATTTCATCTGAGGTGCTCAACTTGGGTTTCAACATACAGTTACTTTACCTAATATAGGTATAATTACCGTATACCTAAAGCTCATTTAGTATCAGAAAATATACCTCAAATAAGGCAATAAACAAAAACAATGGGCGCTTCTTCCCCTTGTACTTTGATACCAGAACTTTACACTCCTATGCTCGTTAGAATAATGCTAACGAAAACAATCAAAATTATAAAAATTATCAGGCAGGAAATAATGAAAACTAAACTAGCAGCGCTATTGAGTAGTGCGGTGATAGTTGCATTAAGTGCATGTAGCGAAAATCCCAGCATTCACTCGGAAACAACAAAAACCGTACCCGAAAAACAAATAGAACAACATAATCCACTATTAGCAGAATATACCGGCCCATATGGTGGCGTACCTGCTTTTGATAAAATGGACTTAGCAGATCTTAAGCCTGCTTTAGAAAAAGGCATGGCCCTCAAACTGGCCGAAATCGAAGCGATAGTCAACAATCCTGAATCCGCTAACTTTGAAAACATCATAGTGGCATTAGAGAAATCTGGCAGTGATTTAAGCAGAGTATTTAGATATTGGGGGGTTTGGAGTTCAAATAATAACAGCCCTGAATTTCGAGCTATCCAAAAAGAAATGGTCCCAAAAATCTCTGCCTTTAATTCTAGTATCACAGGTAATGAAAAGCTTTTTGCTAAAGTCAAAGCTGTTTATCAAAGTGAAGAATTAAAGGGTTTAACAAGGGAAGAACAGCGAGTCACATGGCTTACTTATAATAGTTTTGCTCGTAATGGTGCCACGTTGGAAGGAGAAGCCAAGGCGCGTTATGCAGCAATCAATCAAGAAGTCGCAGGTTTACAAACTCGTTTTGCCAACAACATACTCGCCGACGAAGAAAATTACGTATTGTTTTTAAATGAGGAACAGTTATCAGGACTATCCGAATCGTTGATTTCGGCTGCAGCTAACGCAGCAAAAGCCTTAGGTAAAGAAGGACAATATGCAATCACTAACTCACGTTCATCTATGGATCCGTTTTTGACCTACTCTGACGAGCGAGCGCTCAGAGAAAAAGTATGGAAAACTTATTACAGTCGCGCCAATAATGGCGATGAATATGACAATAACGCACTCATCAAACAAATCCTGACTTTACGCGACGAGCGTGTTGCCTTGTTGGGTTACGATAATTACTCACAGTGGCGCTTAGCAGACCGAATGGCAAAAAATCCAGAAAACGCTATGGATTTGATGAAAAAAGTATGGCCAGCAGCCATTGCCCGTGTCGATGAAGAAGTGGCAGATATGCAAGCAATGGCTGACGCAGAAGGCGCTAACTTTAAAATCGCTCCTTGGGATTATCGCTATTACGCCGAGAAAGTCCGTAAAGACAAATACTCACTTGATTCTGATGAAGTGAAACAATATTTACAGTTAGATAATTTACGGGAAGCTATGTTTTATGTGGCAGGCCGTTTATTTAACTTTGATTTTAGCCCAGTTCCAGAAGGTTCGGTGCCAGTTTTTCATGAAGACGTAAAAGTGTGGGAGGTCAAAGACAAAAACACAGGCGCTCATATTGGGCTTTGGTACCTAGACCCATTCGGTCGCAAAGGCAAACGCTCAGGCGCTTGGGCTACTACCTACCGCAGTCATACAACATTTGATGGCAAAAAAACGGTGCTTTCTTCTAACAATTCTAACTTTGTTAAAGGTTCAGAAGGCGAACCGACTCTGATTTCTTGGGACGATGCAGAAACTTATTTCCACGAATTTGGTCATGCCTTGCATTTTCTATCTGCCACAGTCGCGTATCCAACATCACATTCTGGAGTGCGAGATTACACTGAATTTCAATCGCAATTATTAGAGCGCTGGTTAACCACAGACGAAGTCATCAATAACTACCTAGTTCACTACAAAACAGGAGAACCTATCCCAGCTGATTTGGTCGCTAAAATTAAAAAAGCCGCCACTTTTAACGAAGGTTTTAAAACAACTGAATATATGGCTTCTGCCATTATGGACTTGTTATACCACACTACAGATCCTGCCAAAATCGAGCCACAGGCTTTCGAAAAAGAGCAGTTAACCGCTCTTGGCATGCCTGAAGAAGTGGTCATGCGCCATCGCAGTACTCAGTTTGGCCACGTATTTTCAAGTGAAGGTTATTCATCTGGTTATTATGGTTATATGTGGGCAGAAGTACTGACTTCCGATGCAGCCGAAGCCTTTGCTGAAGCACCCGGTGGTTTCTATGATAAAGAAGTGAGCAAAAAGTTAGTCGATCACTTGTTTTCTATCCGTAATGCTGTGGATCCTGCAGAAGCTTATCGTTTATTCCGTGGACGTGATGCTAAAGTTGAAGCGTTAATGCGAGATAGAGGGTTTCCAGTTACCCAATAACGACTAAGAGAATTGCTCTAGTGATCCCATTTACACAAAAACATATGTGTAAATGGGGTCGAATAGTTATGGAGAGTGAGTGTTTGGAACATATTTATTCAGCGGCAATCTGCTTTAATGCCTGCTCAAATATTTCTGTAGGTTGACCACCACTGATCAAGTGTTTGTCATTTACTATCACTGCAGGCACCGAACTGATCCCAGCTGATTGATAATGTTGCTGCTGTTTTCTTACTTCAGCAGTGTATTGCTCAGAATCCAAAATCTGTTGGGCTTGTGCCGCATCAAGACCAATACTTTCGACAACAGATAACAACTGCTGATGATCACTTGGATTGCCACTTTGCTGAAAATACAAATTAAACAACGCCAACTTTAACTCGGTTTGTTTGCCTAACTCATGCGCCCAATGTAATAGACGGTGTGCATCAAAGGTATTATAAATACGACCACCACCACGATTGCCAAATTCATAACCTACTGAAAGGCCGCGCTCCTTAATTGCCGTTCGGTTTTGCTCCGCTTGCTCCTCGCTGATGCCATACTTCTGTGTAATATGCTCAGTAATTTCCTGCCCTTCTTTTGGCATCTGTGGATTAAGCTCAAAGGGCTGCCAAGTAATATCAGCTTGGATACCTGGCGCTAAATTAGATAAAGCCTGATTGAGTGCTTGATAGCCAATAATGCACCAAGGGCAAGATACGTCAGAGACGATGTCGATTTTTAATTGCGTAGTCATAACTTTCCATTTTTGATTAAGTCCTTACAGGACAGTTAATTTATGTCTATTATTTCAAGCTTAGCGCTTGATAATGCTCTACTACAGGAAAGGGTTTATAAAAGTGGTGTAACAAGGCTTTCCACTTTTGATAGTCTGCAGATTGTCGAAAACCAATGGTGTGATCGTCTAGTGTTTGCCACTTAACTAACAAAAGATAACGACCATCAGTTTCAATACACTTTTGTAACTCATGACTAATGTAGCCTTTCTGCGTAATAATGAGATTCTGTGCTTGTCGAAAAGCTTGCTCAAATTCTTGCTGCCTATCTGAAATAACATCTAATACGGCCAGTTCGGTTATCACGTATTTTTTCCATGTTTATGGGGTGAAAAACACAATAAACAAAAGCCTAAAAGATGCAAAAACCCCTCCAATAGAATGGCAATTAAAAAACCACATAAGACTCCCCAGATCAGAGCTTGAGGGTCGATGAGGATCATGTAGCTATACTGTTCCATAGTTTGTTGAATAATTTGCTTGTCGGGCGTGGTGACCACATGAAGTACTCGCCATAATGCCTGTTGTTGCAGAGTCTGCGCTTCTAGCTGAAGCTTTGCTACACGTTCAGAGATAAAACGAATATTACGAGCATCATTATTAAAAACAGGATCATCACTGCTCTCATAATGCTTAACCAGATCTTCAACACTACCATTAAAATAACGATCAGCCGTTTGTTGGAATCCAGCCAAAATCTGTAACGCCTCTGATAAGTGTGCATCGATGCGTTTTTCATATTGATCAACTACAGCTGGGACCTGAATGCCAATCAGTAATCCACTGCAAAAAAGTATAAGCCGTAAGTACTCTATACAAAATTTTATCATTTCTATACTCATTCACGGGCAAACATACCTTTGCTCACCTGAATTGCCTTGCCGCTTAGGTAATGAACTTCTATAGTAATCAAAAGCGTTATCTAGGGGATAGTTGTTTGTTAAATTTTAAATTGAAAAGTTCAATCTTGTTGGCTGCATTGACTAGTATTACATTGCAGGCTCAAGACAATGAAATTAAAGATTATCTACCCATACAAGCTCAATCAGAGGAGATGGAACAACAACAATCCGAAACTGCAAACCTATCAGTTCCGGAATCCTCAAATTTATCAAGCACTCCTAGCCCCATTTGCCCCGCAGATTTTTTCACTTTACCTTTATACCCTAACGCTAAATTTTGCCAGTTGTTTGCACAAGGCCTACCTGCCAGCATGTCCTATTTTGCAATCAGCGATCAGCAAAGTGCTAAAGAGTTTTATATCAATCATTTGGGCCAAGCTGAACAAGAAAAAATGCTTCATGGCCGCATAGTACTGCAATATTCCAATGGACAAAAAATAGTAGTGATCTCGAAAGATGGCCAAGGAAGTCAAATCGATATCCTCATAAAATCTGCTGGTTGAAGTGTTATAAGTCGTTAACCAAAACCCATTCCTAAATCAAAAAATTAAAAGCCTCATCTTTACTACTCCATTGGCACTTTCTTTGCTTAAACAGGGTAAGACTAACACCGAGTCAATTTTCTGACATTGACTTTTGGAGGCAAAGTGGAACTAGCAATTGTATTGATGATGTTACTGATTATCGTAGCTGTAGGTGCTATGAAACTTCATGAACCGGGTTTGACATTCCCTTTTAGAAAAAAAGGCAACTTGTTCACTCCCGTTGAACGTACGTTTTTAGGACTTATCGAAGAAGCGGTAGGAAATGAATTTCGTATATTATGCAGAGTGAGAATGAGTGATATATTAACTATCCATCAAAATGCAGATAAAAAAACCATCAAAAATGCGGCTTCAAGAGCTGGCAGCAAACATCTTGATTTTGTGCTGTGTTCCAAAAAAGACATGTCGCCGATCATTGCAATTGATCTAGTCCACAATAGTGGCAAAGAGGGTTATAAAAGCCAGCGCGACTTTTATGTTAGCGGCGCCCTTGATGCAGCGCATATACCCCATCTCAGGATCAAAGTGCGTTCTGGCTACAAAGCACAAGATATTAGAGAATGTATTCAAGCTAAACTTCCCACGCCTAAGCTAAAACAACTTAATGCTCCGACTCCTCAAAGCGGAAAGTTGGCAACCGCCTTTGCAAGGCAAACAAAACCTACAAGGCCAATTCAAACCAATAAGACTGTACCTAGCCGGCCAGTTGCGGCAGCGTAACAACCAATCAATCGCAAGCTTAACCGTATAAAAAAAGCCCCTTTGAGTAATCTCTAAGGGGCTTTTTTGTAACTGCTTTGATTAGTAATTCAATAAAAACTAACCGTTAACGAATGCAACACCTAATGCGATATCACCACGTAGGCCTTCTAACATTGATTGTTTAGCGTTTTCTTCAAACTCACTCAACTCACCGTAAGATAGAATTTCTTCTACGCCGTTTTTACCTAAACGTACAGGGTGAGCAAAAAATGTAGCGTCGTCACTATTGGTTTCTACGTAAGTGTATTCAACTACATTTTCACCGCGCATTGCGTCAACTAGAGATAAGCAGAATCTTGCCGCTGCTTGACCCATAGAAAGTGTAGCCGAACCGCCACCCGCTTTAGCCTCAACTACTTCAGTACCCGCATTTTGGATACGAGTAGTTAAACTTGCGACTTCTTCATCTGTGAATTGTACACCTTTTACTTGTGATAAAAGAGGTAAGATAGTTGTACCAGAGTGCCCACCAATAACAGGAACATGTACGTTCGCAGGGTTTAATCCTTTTAGGTTACCCACAAATGTTTCTGAGCGGATAACGTCAAGAGTAGTCACGCCAAATAATTTATTTTTGTTGTAAACACCCTTGGCTTTTAACGCTTCAGCTGCAATAGCAACAGTAGTATTAACTGGGTTAGTGATGATACAAGTACAAGCTTCTGGGCAATTATCTGCAATGGCATCAACTAAATTTCTAACGATACCAGCATTAATATTAAATAAATCAGAACGATCCATACCCGGTTTACGAGGCACACCCGCTGGGATCAATACAATATCACAACCGGTTAAGGCGTCAGCTAAATCATCTTTTCCGAAACCTTGTACTTTCACATCAGTTGGGATGTGACTCAAATCTACCGCTACACCAGGAACCACTGGAGCAACATCATACAAATTCAACTCTGAGCCTGCTGGCAATTGAGTTTTTAATAATAATGACAACGCTTGACCGATACCACCGGCTGCACCTAATACGGCTATTTTCATGACTCTCTCCTGTGAAAAGCTTGCTGCTTTGCAATAATCAAAACTAACATGGTTTATAAAATATAAAGCTTGGACAATATTTTAGACCGCGGGATTATACTAGGGTCTTGTTCGATTTAATAGCCAGCTATGTTTTATCATATACTCTTCGACATTCTTTGAGTTGGCAAATTGCTTAAACCCATGCAATACGGCAAAATACCCCTATCAACTCAAGCAATTAGTCCCCTATGGCCATTACTAAACAAGACGCATTGATCAAAGCATTTAAAAACATTCTTAAAACCGAAAGTTTTGGGTCTCAAGGCGATATAGTCGAAGCACTGAAAACTCAGCAGTTCGATAATATTAGTCAATCTAAAGTATCCCGTATGTTAAGTAAATTTGGCGCGGTACGCACCCGCAACGCACGCGGAGATATGGTGTATTGCTTACCTCCTGAAATGGGCATGCCAACTGCCAAAAGTCCACTTAGGCAGCTAGTGTTGGATATTGTGCACAACAATGTGATGGTCATCATTCGTACTAGTCCTGGCGCAGCTCAATTAATTGCTCGTTTGTTGGACTCATTGGGTAAAAAAGACGGTGTGCTAGGCACTATTGCTGGGGATGACACTATTTTTATCGCCCCTGCCGACATTAGTACTATTGAAGATACTCGCAAGCGAGTAGAAGCTTTGTTTGAAAATGTATAAACGACATATTGGTTTTGCCCTAAACATAGCAGCATTAGGATTTTTTTTTCCTGGCATACTGTTGACCATGTTTTCTTTTAATATGGAAATGGCTGCCACTTTAAGTGGCTCAAACTTGACCTCGTCGTTAATTGATAAAGAATTATCAATTATGGCCACAGTGAGTGAATTATGGGACGACCAACGCTTGTTAGTTGCGGCATTGATATTTGCATTTTCAGTGTGTATTCCTCTGCTAAAAACGCTTCTGCTGTGTCTTGCTTACTTTACTAAATCTCTACAAATTGAAAGAAGGCTAACTAATTTTGTTGCTGCTATAGGTAAGTGGTCAATGGCAGACGTGTTTGTTATTGCTATTTTCCTTGCGATTATGTCTACCAACCATGCCGATACCACTACAACTGAACAATTCAGTGTATTTGGTTTTAAGATTGCTTTGGACATTAGCACACAAACATTGTCAGCGGCTGGAGAGGGGTTTTATTACTTCACCGCATACTGTTTGCTGTCATTGATAGGCACTCAATTTGCGAGTTCTGCCGCTAGATATAAGTTTGCAAGTTAAGCCAAAATGATGGCATCTATCTGACGGCTCCTCAATTAAAACTAACTGGTAGAAAATTACATCCTTAAGAAGAATGGTAAATATGAATCAAGCATTTTTGTCGGCACTCATTATAGGCGTTAGCTTCGTACTTTACTCATGCGGAGACAGTAACGCGCAGTCAGGTGTGCCACCTATACCGAATACCAACGAACCAGATTGGTTAGTAGGGCAATTTTCTGATGATGCTATCTACAAAAATCTTTGTGCCGTCCCTAGAATAGGTCCAGATAGCAATGGCGACACATTCTTGGATTCTCAAGGCACTGCTATGCATGAAAAAATGTGGCTACGCTCTTGGACCCACGATACGTACCTTTGGTACAGTGAAGTCGATGATAATAATCCATCTCACTTTTCTGTTGCTGACTATTTTAGTCAACTAAAAACCAACGAACTGACCCCATCAGAGTCCCTTAAAGATAACTTTCATTTTTCCCAATCTACTGAACAATACAATCAACGCACCCAAAGTGGCGTTACCTCTGGATATGGCATCAGTTGGGAATACGTTAGTGCCAGCGCTCCTAGGCGTCTAATTGTGCGTTACACTGAACCAAATTCACCTGCCGCAATCGCAGGTGTGACAAGAGGTTACGAATTAAAGAAAATTGATGACATTGATTTTGTTAATGCAACTAGCGAAGCTAACGTGGATAAAATTAATGCTGCGTTATCCCCATCTGATACAGGGCAGACCTTTAACTTTGTATTCTCCGATACGACTGGAAAAGTATTATTAGCAACTAATTTAACGTCTGCCAATATTGAACTACAGCCAGTACAAAACGTTAAAACAATCCACACTTCCGCAGGCAAAATGGGCTATATGCAATTCAATTCATTTATCAGAACGGGACAAGATGGTTTAATCAATGGTTTTCAAGAGTTTGTTGATCAAGGCATCACTGAACTAGTTATTGACCTACGTTATAACGGCGGAGGACTATTAGCCATGGCTTCACAGGTCGCCTATATGATTGCCGGCAATGCACAAACTAATAATCAAATTTTTGAAACCCTGGAATTTAATGATAAGTACCCTAACGTTGACCCGATTACTGGCAACACAATACAACCCACACCTTTTTACACTAAAGCGATTGATTGGAACTCCAACAAACTCACTAGCAACACTTTGCCTTCTGTTGATTTAACAAGAGTATTTATTTTAGCCACAGCCAATACCTGTTCTGCTAGTGAAGCCGTTATAAATGGCCTCCGAGGCATTGATGTTGATGTTGTGTTAATTGGTGATACAACATGTGGTAAACCCTTCGGTTTTTATGCGACAGATAATTGTAGTACTACCTACTTCACCATTCAGTTTCAAGGCGTCAATGCAAAAAACTTTGGCGCCTATTCTGATGGATTTAAACCCGTCTCCAGCCCCATATTTGATGATCAATTACCCGGTTGTACTGTTACTGACGATTTCACTAGCGCTCTTGGAAATGAAGATGAACCTTTACTAGCAGCAGCAATAAATTTTGCTGAAAGCGGCTTATGTCCAATAACTACAACCTTAGCAAACAAAGAGGTGAAGGTAGAAAACACGGGGAATGCTATCAATACCCCTAATACCTTGCTTGAGTCAATGAAGATCCTAACTCCTATTAGTGAGCCTTAGAGATTGTGATTACACCCACAGCCAATGGTCTAGGCATATCTACTCTATTAATATTCAGTAGCTGCATGACGACGCCCCCCTTACACCCAGTCGAAGCATTACTCGAACAGCCTAGTACACAAAGTCACTTGGTTTTAGAAACGGCTATTGGCAAGCTGCTAAACACCCATCCTGTTAAGCTCGCAGACAAGGTATTTACTCTAAAAAGCACTGTCATTATTGACTTTAGTCAGTCTAAGGACAGTCACGGCAATCTGTTAGATGGGAGAGATACACGTCACGCGGATACCTTTTCTTTACTCACCCAAGACGGTCATTGCTACTTAAGGCACAACCAAAATGGAGAATTCTATCTGTTAAACAATATCAGCTGCAAAGTAAAATAACTGGCTAGGCTAACAGTCCATTATTCAAACTCACCTATTACTTACCCAAACCTCGACTCGATATCTAAAAATCATTAGTCCTCTTTGTTGATGATTATCTCAATATTTTTACTGTTTCCCGCAAACCATTTTTGTATATAAATACTGCCTATTAGCGGTGGCATTCCCTCTTCTGGCACTTCTTTATAGCGCACGCTATTTTTATTTTGTTTTTCAAATTCAAACTTAACTTTCTTTTCAGACATGCATTAACCTATGTATTTAATAACGTTACTCACTTATAACCGAGCATATAATAGTTTAGGAGTTTCAGTGAAACAAAAAAGGCGCTTACCTAGGGGAAAACGCCTTGCCATTGTTCAGAATACTACAAATTAAGCGAGAGCAATCACTCACACCTTTTATTCAATTAACTTAAACTCTAGTTAGTTAAAGTATTCCGCTATTTGATAAGGTGAGCCGCTAGTTTCAAAGTCAGTAGTCACTAAGTTAACCACATCGCCTTCGGCCAAATCATACAAGGTAAATTCTAGTAACAACTCATCATTAGAATCATATATATAGATGTCGTAATTTCCCGCCTCGATTTCATAACTGCCTGTATCTAAATAGCTTACTGATAATTCGGTATCGTATGAGTCAGGGTTGCTGCCTTCTTCAATTATGAGCACTTCTAACGTTTCGTCACGCTCTGCATATATTGCGTGGGACAGTAATATTTTGCCGTGAGTGTCTATGACCCGTAAATCTTCATTAGATTCGTTTAGTGAAACAGCTGCATTGGCATCACCCGCTGTAAGCAGAAGTATTTGATCATCTGCATAGAGACTCAATGAAGTACTGTCGAGCTGGGTCTCATCTTCACTATCAACTATAAACACGGTAGTTGATTCAGCCGAGTCTGAATCTGAAATAGAAATAGAAATAGCTACGTCTGATGAAATACTCCCAAGTTCAAGATAGGACTCAAGAATATTTGAGCTTTCACCAGTAGCGATGGATATACCACTGGTATTACTGATACCATTTGCAACACGTAGATGGGCGTCTGCGGCTTGATTGGTTAAGGAACGCGAACCAGTATCATTTAATTCTACAATTTTATATCTTGCTTCGTCATATCCAGCCACGTAATAACTAACCAAAATGTAAGATAAAGCTTCACCTTCATCAATACTGATATTGTTTTTTTGCGCCAATATGGAGTCTGAGCCTGACTCTGTAAACACAATTTTGTAATCCCCCTCACTTACCTCAACGTCACCACTGGTGTCTGCTTGTCCTAGACTATAGTCAACACTTTGGTTAATTAAATTATCGTCTGCATCTAGTAAATATACGTCTACTGATTCACCACTATTGGCTAAATTGACAAACTGCACCATGGCATACTCATCATCAAAGTCATCAGAATATACGTCAGAGACATCAATCTCGATTGTATAGTTACTTGGGGAACTAGCCTCACCGTAGAGAATATAGGAATGCAATTTATTGGCGTAAACACGCAAAGATTCATCATCTATAAAACTCTCATTTTCTATATTCGGTAGGATCTGATTGAACTCAATATCAAAGGTGCCTTTGCTCACATATTTATAGGCTGTTGCTTCGGTGAACGCCAGATCGCCAAGGGATGAACTTTCCACTACAAATTCGATATTTGGAGATTGCGGCACCAAATTCACATACTGATAATAACCATAGCCCTCTTCATCATCTTCTATTCCACACCCATACAAAAAAATGCTTAAGGCAGAAACAGTAAAACACAACACATACTTTTTAAATTTAAACATTGAAACTCTCTAATACATAAAATAACGACTCCTCATCAGAATGGCATAGAAAGTAAAGGTTCAGTCAGCACTAGGCCAAATCTAACAACATCACATTAGTTGCACATTTCAATGTGCATACCGTGAAATTATCTGCTCAGTACATCCTAACAAAGTGGTGTATCACCGCAGTAATAATATGAGCAAGCTCTAGGAAGATAACAGGGGGGATGTTAGCGCTTATCCTCAACGTTAATTAACTCTATGAGTTAACCTATAAAAAAGGCGCTAACCTTGCGGTTAGCGCCTTCTCAATTATTATTTACTAAAACAATTAAGCTTTAGTAATAACGTCTACTAACGTCCAGTTTTTGGACTTAGACAAAGGACGACATTCACGTATTGTTACTACGTCACCTTCGTTACATTGGTTAGTTTCGTCATGTGCGTGTAGCTTAGTAGTGCGTTTGATGAATTTCCCATAAATAGGGTGCTTCACTTTACGTTCTACTGCAACAGTGATGGATTTCTCCATTTTGTTGCTGACCACACGACCTTGTACTGTTCTAAATGCTTGTTCAGTCATTATGCAGCAGCCTTTTCAGTCAGAATGGTTTTAACACGCGCGATACTGCGACGCACTTTACGAAGACCGTCAGTTTTTTCAAGCTGACCTGTGCTCGCTTGCATACGCAAGTTGAATTGTTCACGAAGCAAGCTAAGTAGCTCTGCGTTCAATTCTTCTACGCTTTTTTCTTTCAGTTCTGTGGCTTTCATTACATCACCGTCCGAGTTACGAAAGTTGTTTTAAAGGGCAGTTTTGACGCTGCCAATGCAAACGCTTCCCGTGCTACTTCTTCTGGAACACCTTCCATTTCGTATAAAACACGACCTGGCTGAATTTGGCATACCCAGTATTCAACGTTACCTTTACCTTTACCTTGACGCACTTCTAGAGGCTTCTCAGTAATTGGTTTGTCAGGGAAAACTCGAATCCAAATTTTACCTTGACGTTTAACGGCACGTGTCATTGCACGACGAGCTGCTTCGATTTGGCGCGCAGTCATACGACCACGTCCTACGGATTTTAGTCCGTAAGTTCCGAAACTTACACTATCGCCCGCAGCATAACCACGGTTGCGACCTTTGTGCATTTTACGAAACTTCATACGTTTAGGTTGTAACATAATTAGCCCTCACGCTTAGGAGCACGGCCCTTCTTCTTAGGTGCGGCAGCTGGCTGCTCGTGAGTAAGTGGCATGCCACCTAATACTTCACCTTTGAAGATCCATACTTTTACGCCAATGATACCGTAAGTTGTCGCAGCTTCTGACGTTGCATAGTCGATGTCAGCACGGAAAGTGTGTAATGGAACACGACCTTCACGATACCACTCGGCACGCGCAATTTCAGCACCGCCTAAACGGCCGCTTACTTGAACTTTGATACCTTTAGCACCAATTCGCATTGCATTTTGCACTGCGCGCTTCATAGCACGACGGAACATAACCCGACGCTCTAATTGGCTAGCAATACTATCTGCAACAAGTTGTCCGTCTAATTCAGGCTTGCGTACTTCAGCAATGTTGATCTGAGCTGGCACACCGGCTAGCTTAGATACATACTTACGTAGCTTCTCAACGTCTTCACCTTTCTTACCGATAACAACACCAGGGCGAGCAGTGTGTATAGTTACACGTATGCTTTTCGCTGGACGTTCGATAACGATCTTCGAAAGTGAAGCAC
>TARA_R110000751_G_scaffold290560_1_pt1 | contig 116106 bp, 100 predicted proteins | sample TARA_R110000751 | Tara Oceans TARA_R110000751 (sample SAMEA4398001) | marine metagenome | biome: Polar Biome; feature: [MES] marine water layer (ENVO:01000295) within the mesopelagic zone...; material: water (ENVO:00002006), including particulate matter (ENVO:01000060) such... | reverse complement strand
AAGAGTGAGTTCCCTTCCTGTTTGACCAGCCACAGACGTGTTTTCCTGCGCTCTTCTTATAAGATAAGGCATCACATCTTCAATAGGGCCAAATGGCAATATCTTAAAAGTGTTGTGCCCCAAGGCAGCAAGATTAAAAGTAAGATTATCACTCATACCGTACAGCTGGCCGAACCATACATCATTTGTATTAGGCTCTATTTCCTTCTCTGATAAAACTCGCATAGCATCTAGAGTACTTTCTTCGTTATGAGTTCCTATACAAAGTTTTATGGTGTCTAATCTGTCTAGAATATAGTGCATAACGTTATTATACATGACATCTGTAGCAGCTTTATCTACACAAATAGGGCTTGGATAATTATAGTTTTTTGCCCGCTCGCGTTCCTTTTCCATGTAGGCGCCTCTAACAATTTTTGCCCCTATGATATAATCATTTGCTTTTGCATCTTCATAAAGCTCCATGATGTAATCAAGCCTGTCGTGACGATAGCACTGCACGGTATTATATATGTATGCTTTACCATGATTGTACTTTTGCATCATCTCTCCAATTAGATCATCTGCAGCGTCCTGCATCCAAGTTTCTTCACCATCAAAAAGCAAAGCGATATCATTATCCACAGCTGTCTTACAAAGCAAATCTACTCTGTTGTAAATACGTTCCCACTCCAGTTCTTCTGGAACAGTTAATGTTTTCTTTTCAGAAATTTTTTGCCAAATATAAAAACGACCTATAGCGGTGGGCTTAACCACTTCAAAAGGCAATGCATTATTATCACTAGCCATATGAATCAGGGTTAACTTCTTCCCTACTACAGCATCAAAATCAGCTTCGTTTTCCTTACCTTCTACCGAGTAATCTAGTATAGAACTCACTCCTTTTTCATACATTTTTTCTACCAGCGGCATACACTCTTCATCTGTTGTACCACCACAAAACTGTTGAAAAACGGTATCTTCAATGATCCCTTTTACAGGTAGGCGCCAGTTTAAGGCAAACATGGTAGCCTTAGAACCCAAGTTGACAAGCCATGGCTTAGACATTGAAGTAAATATAAAATGTGCCTTCTTAAGTTCCTTATCAGACCTTAAAGAAAATGCATTTGCGGTATTATTAAAAGGGTTCTCGTTCATGGTACAAATATAATTGCGAAATTGGATTTATTTAATCTTATAGACGCTACTTTTGATAAAACATAACATGTATTAAAAGCCTGTGATGTTCTCGCTTTCGCGAAAGCGTGATTAGCATCAAACTTATAACCCTCTTTTTAATGAAGTCCATTCTAAATTCCAATTACAGCATACATTTCCAAGAAGAAACTTACCTGAATCTCAATAATTTTATCGCTTCTAAAAAACCAAGCTGCATTTTCATACTTGTAGATGAAAACACGATGGAACATTGTTATCCCGTTCTCCTGCCGCATATAGAAACAGAAGTTCGTATTGAAATCATTGAAGTAGAGCCAGGAGAAGAACACAAAAACATAGAAACATGCAGTGGCGTGTGGAGTGCGATGATTGAATTAGGCTGCGATCGCAATAGTTTAATGATCAATCTTGGCGGTGGCGTGATTACAGATTTAGGCGGTTTTATCGCTTCTACCATTAAAAGAGGCATCTCGTTCATTCACATTCCAACTACAGTTTTAGGTATGGTAGATGCTGCTATAGGTGGTAAAAATGGTGTTGATATAGGGCCTCTAAAAAATCAAATAGGTGTTATTGTCCCACCAGAAATGACGTTGATAGACACATCCTACTTAGCATCACTAGAAAAAAGACAATTGCTTAACGGTTCTATAGAAATGTTTAAACACGGTCTTATTGTAGATCGTACGTACTGGAATCATATGCTTCAAATAGGTGATGATTATTATTCTGAAACCTTTGAAAGCCTTATATATCAAAGCGCAGTGATTAAAAACAAAGTAGTAAACAGTGATCCTTTTGAAAAAGGGCCTCGTAAATCGTTGAATTACGGTCATACCATAGGTCATGCCATAGAGTCCTTTTGTTTATCTAATGAGCATCAGGAATCACTATTGCATGGAGAAGCAATTGCTGCAGGTCTTTATTTAGAATCTTATTTAAGCCACCTACATACCGGACTGGATAAAAAAGATTTTGATGAAATAGCTTCTTGGTACCAGCAAATAGGATTGAAATTAGCCTTTACATCATCTGAAATTGAACAAATGCTAGAATTGATGACACACGATAAAAAGAATGTGAATGGAGAGATCAGATTTGTTTTATTGGAATCTATAGGCTCTTTTGTTACAGACCAGACCGTACCCGTTGAAGATGTCATCAAAAGCTTTTCTCTACTTTAAAATTTAAATTGCTTCAAAATATAGTTTTGTAAATTGTAATAAATAATATATTTTCGGTACGCCCCAAACGATCTTGATATGAGAAATGTTATTGTTGATTACAAAAAACTTACGCCAGAAGTATTGGCTATGCTAGTAGAAAAATTTCCTGATGGATATGGGGATGATGACGTGATTACTTTTAAAAATCATAAGTATGAAACCATAGAAGCTGTAGAAATTATTACTAAAGATACAAAGTACCTAGTAAAGATTTCTAAGCGTCTTTCTATGCAAATGGAATCCTTTGATGAAGACGATTATTCTGAAAAAGAAATGGACAATCCAGAAGCACTTCCAGAAATTACCGTAGATGATTTGAAGAAGGCTGAAGAAGAAGATTAAACCAGGTCTGTTTTTGCCTATGCTCAGACGTTGTATTATTTAAAACCTAGTGAGACGTCTCCATATGCAACAATTTGAAAATAATGAAAAATATCAATATCAAGGTGGCTAAAGTCATCATTCCTGTTATATTTTTTTTGGCAGCGTTATTTTATTTAAGTGATATCAATTTTCAATTAGAATACTTTAAGATGATGGGATTTTTAAAAATAGTGTTATTTGTAGTTTTACCAGTTTTACCTACTGCTATCATAATTAATTACATGTCAAAAAGAGCTTTAAAAAATAGAAAGCATGACGACGGGATGGAGTAAAAAAGACGCTCTCCTTTATTTAAGAAATGTGTTGTTAAAAAAAATCCCCTTAAAGCCATAGCTTTAAGGGGATTTTTGATTCTATATTTTGTTTGGTTTTACTTATTTAAAACCGCTTGTACTTTATCAGCTGCTTCCTGAAACTCAATAGCACTTTGAACATCTAGTCCAGAGCTATCGATGAGTTCCTTAGCAATTTCTGCGTTTGTACCTTGAAGTCTTACGATAATAGGCACATTTATAGCATCCCCCATATTTTTATAAGCGTCTACTATACCTTGTGCTACACGATCACATCTTACGATACCACCAAATATGTTTACAAGAATAGCTTCTACTTTATCATCTTTAAGAATAATACGGAAGGCTTCTTCCACACGTTTAGCGTCTGCAGTTCCTCCTACATCTAGGAAATTTGCAGGTTCCCCACCAGCTTGTTTGATCAGGTCCATTGTTGCCATCGCAAGTCCAGCACCATTTACCATACAACCCACGTTACCGTCAAGATCTACATAGTTCAATCCTACAGCTCTTGCTTCTACTTCTGTTGGGTTTTCTTCTCTTATATCTCTCAACGCCTCAAGATCTTTATGACGGAACAATGCATTCTCATCAAGAGTGATCTTACAGTCAACTGCAATAATGGTATTGTTAGAAGCTTTAATGACTGGATTGATTTCAAATAAAGCAGAGTCAGATCCTACATAAGCATTGTATAAAGCGTCGACAAACTTGGTCATTTCTTTAAAAGCTTTACCGCTTAATCCTAAATTGAAAGCAATGCGTCTCGCTTGAAAAGCTTGAAGACCATGAGATGGGTGTATCGTTTCTGTAAAAATCAAGTGTGGTGTTTCTTCAGCTACAGTTTCTATATCCATTCCACCTTCTGTAGAATACATGATCATGTTTTTTCCTTGTGCGCGATCTAGAAGTACCGACATATAGAATTCTTCTATTTCTGCCTCTCCTGGGCCGTATACGTCTTCTGCAACAAGAACTTGGTGTACTCTCTTACCTTCAGCACTTGTCTGAGGAGTAACAAGATCCATTCCTATAATCTGTCCAGAAATTTCTTTTACTTGATCAAGGCTTTTTGCAAGTTTAACACCACCACCTTTACCACGACCACCAGCGTGGACCTGTGCTTTAATGATATGCCATCCAGTTCCAGTTTCTTCGGTAAGCGCTTTTGCAGCGGCTACTGCTTCCTCTGAAGTTGTTGCAACTTTACCCCTTTGTATGGTAACACCATAGCTGGCGAGTATTTCTTTACCTTGATATTCGTGAAGATTCATAATTGTTCTTTAAGATTCAATTTAAGTACAGCAAAAGTAAGAAAGTGAACTTTGAATTTGAAATTATTCTATCTAAAAGAATGCTTATTTTATGCACATTATATGGAGCATCTGTAGACTTTAAACTTAGTATTAAATTTTATGATATTATTCACGTTTAATTCTGCTACTCTACTACTTTTGTAGGCTTAATTTTAATCATGAACAATCAAGATTTATTAAACATAGCTCGTGAGCACGGTAGCCCGGTCTATGTCTATGATGCAGAGGTCATTGTAGCTCAGTATGAACGTTTAGTTTCCGCTTTCGCGAAAGCGAAAAACTTAAGAATTCACTACGCTGTTAAAGCACTTTCTAACATCTCTATCTTGAAACTTTTTAAACAGTTAGGCGCTGGACTCGATACCGTGAGTCTACAAGAGGTGGAATTAGGTCTTGCTGCTGGCGTTGATCCTAAGAAAATAATCTTTACTCCTAATGGTGTTTCCCTAGAGGAAATAGAGAAAGTTGCCACAAGAGGAGTACAAATCAATATAGACAACCTCTCTATTTTAGAGCAATTCGGCTCCAAGCATCCTAATACACCAGTTTGCATAAGAATCAATCCTCATGTGATGGCTGGTGGAAATGCAAATATTTCTGTAGGACATATCGATAGTAAATTTGGAATTTCCATACATCAAATTCCTCATATCTTGCGTATTGTAGAGAACACGGGAATGACGGTTAATGGTGTGCACATGCATACTGGTAGTGACATTTTGGACATTGGTGTATTCCTTTATGCGACCGATATTTTATTTGAAACGGCTGCTAAGTTTAAGGACCTGGAGTTTATTGACTTCGGTAGTGGTTTTAAAGTCCCGTATAAGGAAGGCGACGTCTCTACAGATATTGCAGACTTAGGGGAGCAATTAAGTGAACGTTTCAACCAATTCTGTGAAGATTATGGTCGTGATATTACAATGGCTTTTGAACCTGGGAAATTTTTAGTTAGCGAGGCAGGACAGTTTCTGGCACAGGTAAACGTGGTGAAACAAACCACCTCTACCGTATTTGCTGGAATTGATTCTGGTTTTAATCATTTGATAAGACCTATGTTGTACGGCTCGTACCACGGCATCAATAATATATCTAACCCAGAAGGTAGGAACAGGTTTTATAGTGTCGTAGGATATATTTGTGAAACAGATACGTTTGCAAACAACCGTCAAATATCAGAAATTACAGAAGGAGACATTCTTTCCTTCTCTAATGCAGGAGCTTATTGTTTTTCTATGGCAAGTAATTATAATTCTCGTTACAGACCTGCAGAGGTTCTTTGGTACAACGGTAAATCCCACTTGATAAGAGAACGAGAAACTATGAAGGATATATTAAAGGGACAGTGTGAAATTCAACTGGAAGAATTGATACCGGTATAGTTGATTACTCCCCTACTATTTATAGAAAAGCCCATCTTATGATTGGGCTTTTTTTATGTCGTTTTCAGACAGAATAAAGTTCCATCTGTGGTTTCCTATTGTTTAAAAAACATAAAACAGCACTAAATATCAAAGAAAATTACCCTTTATAGGGTATTTTATATAAAGGACAAGTCTAGTATATTTGGTTATCTTAAAATTTTACAATTATGAAAAAATTAATTTATCTAACTGGTATACTGATAGTTGGTATATCTTTATACAGTTTTACTCTTAAAAAGGAAGAGTGTATTGATGAATCTTTAGACCTGCTAATAGAAATCAACCTCGCCGATTACCAAGAAGGAAAATGGGGCTCTTGGAATCTTACCGATTGCTTAAGAGGTTTGGATTTTAGAGTGCGCAATGATGGTTATAATAAATATGCAAAAAAAACTCGTTGGTCTGTTGAGTTTAGAAATAGGTATGAAGAGAACATTCATTTTAGCACAAAAATGGTTGCTTATCGAGATAGAGCTGAAATTAAAAGATCTGAAAAAACTACCGATCGCATTCATGTAGATGGTCGTAACGGTACCAATGGATCCTATTTCTTAGTAGATGACCCAAATAGTGTTTATGTATATATTAATCGCATTAGAATTAGCCCAAAGGATTACAATAGCGATTATGTAGATTGTGATCGTTAAATCACTGTTTTCTTAAAAGCAGCAATGTTACCCGCTAGAAAAAAAGCCTGTTTTCTTTTGAAAACAGGCTTTTAAATTATTTGTGAGTGACTTTTATTTGATGATCACCTTTCTAGTTTGAATACCGTAATTAGTATTCATTTTTATAATGTAGTTACCACTCGCAATGTAAGAGGTGTCTATTCTAATGATTCCATTCTGATCGGCTACATCCCAAACTTTCAACTCTTGTCCTAACATGTTGATGATCCTAAGCTCTTGGATCTCTATTTCTACAGGTTTCTTGATATGTAACTCTTCTATATTATTAGGTGTAAATACAATAATATCTGTAGCGCTTATTTCTAAAGGATCATTACTCAAAGTAGATGGGTCTGAAAAGCTAATAGAGAAGCGGTCTTCATAAGTTCCCGCAACCAGTTGTGGGCTGGTATAAGTACCATTGATAAGATTGACATACGTATGTAATAAGGCATCTTTGACAAATATTTCCTGCGTAGCAGACACATTGCGTAAATCATCTAGCTTAATACTAAAACTACTGTTGTTATTTATTTTTATAAATAAAGGCAGCTCTGTGCTAGTATCCATGGCAGGAACTCCTTGGATCAATAGTTTCTCATTAGGTAGCTTCCAAGCCATATCATCCATTTGCTCTTCTTGCATTCTTCCATCATAACCTCTGTCAAAACCTGATGTCGCGTTGCTATCTATAGTCAACAACAACTGTCTGTGAATAAGATTTGAAGAATCAAATCCTAGTCTTATTTTTGAGCGTGGGTCATTGACTGTATTGAGATGTCCTATGCTTGAGATAGGATTACTTCCCGGAGCAGTTACAAATAAGCTTTGCCCATCGGACTCTTTTCTAAACTGACGCTGATCGTTTCTAAATCTAATGCTCCCACCATTATTGATTCCTGTGACAAAGAATCCTTGCCCTACTGGGATAAATTGTTCTGGTCGCTTGGTGGCTACTCCTCCCTGATTGATATCTGGATTTGAAGTCCCAAAAGTCGCACTTCCTACTCCACCAGAGTAATTATAGGTAGCATAACCTCCTTGGTAGTCTCTTAATATATGGGAGTTTCCTCCCCAATGTTCCCAAAAGTAAACGGTCCCATCTGTATCTGGATTATCTGAGATAAACTCATGAGCATCTAGTGCACTTGGATAAGGATTTCCTACCAAGTAATCATTACCATTATCAATGTCTAAATTGATATCTCCATTGTTAGGCTTCCCTACAAAGATATAGTTCTGTGTGGCTCCTGCGGCTCCTGTTCCTTTCATCGTCCAAGCTTCTCCTGTAAGCTGACTGCTGCTAGGGCCTGCATATTCCCAGTTGGCATAGGTGTTACTAGTTGTGTTTCCATATTTATACAACCATCTTCCTGAAATAGTGGCAGGTGTGCTAGCTGTTCCCGGAACACCATTTCCTACTGAGGACGGAGTAAATAATAAATCCCTAGGAGTTGTTACTAAAGTTCCGTCTTTAAGAACTCCAGAGATGCTGTATCCGTTGTTATTAGTCCCGTTTGTAATTCTGCTTACAGGTGAACTCCAGTAGTTGTAGTTGAACAAATCAGAAGTCCCTTGCTGATCTATTTCTATCTTTCCTGTAATAGAAGGGATCAAATCACTATCCGTAGATTGTACCAATTGAGATTCTCCTTGAAGATCTATGGTACCGTCTAATTTTAAGTTATGAGTTATCGTAAGGCCTCGATCGCCTTCCATAGAAAGATTTCCTAACGTGCCTACTTCAAGCCCTAATAGGGTGTAGTCCTTATTATCTGCAATAATATTTTCATTGACAACAGCTATATTCCAGTCTATTGAAATAGTCGTGCCATTAATAACTCTCGTGGAGCCTGGGATAAACATCGCACTACCGTTACTCCAGCTGCTACCGCTATTCCAATTTCCATCTGTTGTAGATATATAAGGAAGAGGTGCCGTTTGCTCGTTGATACTAAAACTATCTGGCTGGATCAAACCACCTCTATGTCCGTTTCCTGAAGCATCGTTAAGGTGCGTTCCTATGTACGTATTCATGTTGAAATAAGCTTCTAGATCATTATTCCAATCCAATCCAGAAATATCATTCCTACTCACTGTGTCTGGAATAATAGATCCTTTTATACCTGTTCCATCAATTTCAATTTCTTGATTCATCATAAAACGGATCTGATCCTGACTAAGGGCTCTGGAAAATATCCTGATCTCATCCAGACTTCCTGAAAAGTTATCGATGATGTTATCTTTGTCTACATATCGAGAAGCAATACAAAACTTAGCATCATTAGGAACTGTATTAGCTATACTCTGAGTGATATCTTCGACTCCATCTATATAAAGCACTGCTGTACTACCAGTGTATGTAAAAGTCACATACCTCCATACATTATTACTTAAAGCAGTATTACTAACTATAATAGACGTCCCGTTATGGCTCATTGCCAGACGATTGCTGTCTGTTAAGTAGAAATGATAGCCATCGTTACCTGCCGCTCTTTTAGAAACAATTGTTTTATTGGAATTGCTTGAATTGGATCCATCTGTTTTTACCCAAGCAGAGATAGAGTAATCACCGCCTAACCCCACTTCGTCTCCCATAGCTACATAATCATTGGTCCCATCAAAGAGGATGTCCTTAGAAGCAATAACTTCATGAGCAACGCCAAATTTCATAAAACGTGTCCCATCAAAATCATACGTAGCTTCTTGATTAGCACCCACCGTTTCCAGAAAGATGGTTTCAACTGCTGTTGTAAAATTATCATCATCGGCTAGTATCATCACATAAGCATCATTTCCTGATAATGGTGGTAAGGAAATTAACCCCGCTGTTACTACTGATATTTTCACTTCTGGAATATCATTAGCGTTTTGAGACAGCTCTTTAAACTTCCAAGTTCGCTCTGTCACGTCTGTAAACGTAGTTACAAGGCTTGGACCTAAAGTTACCTCTAGAGGGGTTGGCAGTGCTGAAAGGGCCCCGCGAGTACTACCCCACATTAAAAAGTCACCACTATCTTCAAAAGCACTTGGATTAGCACTGTTAGTAGGATAAATATCTCCTAAACCTACCGTCATAAAAGTAAACGGGTCCACACTTTTTGCTTGTTTCTGATTCAATAAATAACAATCATCACGACCTATACTTGTTACATTGTTCGTATAGCCAAAATCTAATGTTGTGTTCCATAAAGCAACTCCATTAGAATCAAAATACTCGCCTGGAACGTGTGGAACACCTATAGCTGTAAGTTCATAAAGACCGAGCGTTATTCCAAATTTTACGGCTAAGTAAGATTCTATACGTTTGCGATCTACATCACTCTTGCGTTGCGAAAAGGACATCACCTCTAAAAAATCACCTGTAAAACTAGGTCCAAAATACTCTGATCTACCCAACCAATACCTTGAGTTTAAAATATTTTTAAACGTGGCTAGATTTTCTTCCTGAGTAAAAGACGGAGCAACCGTAACACCCAAGTCTATACCATCTAGATACAAATCCATCGCATTACCAGCGGCGTTCAAACGGGCATTAAAAATAACGGGGCGGTCATAAACTAACGTAGGATGAATAATGGCTTTACCGTAATCACTTTGAGCTCCTTGATTATAACCCACAATGTCCGGCGAAGCTCCATATCTAGCTGAAGAGTTATTGATAGCAATACCTGTTACATCTTGATTTCTTCCATCCGTCACATAATCGTCTCCTAAAAAAACATCCTCTGTAGGACGAGAAGCAGATATGGTAAGTGTTGGGTTAATGACGATATATAGATCTTCACTGTAAAATCCAGACTTACCAAACATTGCGTTGGACCCATCAAAGGAGACTACTGGATTATAATTGACGTTATTGGTGGAATTATCATAATAGGTAGGTCGTTCTGATCCTGAAGCCTTAGCATTAGTCCAATCTGGACTGATATTTGACCCAGCAAGTAATGCTGAAGTATTTTCCCATTCACTCACTCGATCTCCATTATTCAATCCTGCTAACGCTAGTGTTTCTGTATTGAGCCACAACTCTAGGTTGTCATAGATACCAGCTCCACAAGTAATGTAATTTTTAACCTGTTGAGTAAATCCGACAATTGTAAAATTATCAAATGCCACACCACGGTCTGTGGTAGAACCATTACTTTCAAAATTAACTCTAAACTGCACGCTGCTTTGATTATCAAATGCTTGAGATGGCAAATCAATGGAAGCATTGAACCATCCACTGGGACCTCCTGTCCATGCCCCTACCATTACAGAAACTAATCCGTAAGCAGTTACGTCATAACTTCTATTGTACCAGTTCGTTGCTTCACCATTATATTTCCCCAGTAAGTGCCAGTTAGCCCCAGCATCATTGGTAAACTCTATGTTCATTCCATCATAATTAGTCTGAGTATCATGACTAATATCTAAAGACAAAGTCATTTTATCATAACCAGATAAATTAATAACTGGAGAAGTTGCTGATATGTCCGTATTATTTTGATAGCGACCACTTGATGTATGTGAGTATTGATAGTTTCCAGAACTACCGGGATGGTATACATTAGTACCTCTCCTAAAATCACGACCACCGTTATTTTGATAGGACCATGAATTTACTCCACTAGAATTTTCAAAATTAGCCTCAAAAATCGTTGCCTGTCCAAAAATTAATGAGGTAAATAACAAGGTGAATACAGTGAGTAACACCCTAAGGTTTAAGTGGTTAATTTTTTTCATTATTCCAATGTTAAAAATGAGTGACACAAGAATAAAAAATGAAATAAGCAGATACAAGCAAAATGCTATGCATTACATCATAAAAAAATAAATATTTTAATTTAAATACTTGATTATTAGGTAATTAATAAATAAAGTAATTTATAAAAAAATATAATTAGCTTTTCATACGTCGATATGCTAAACAAATGTTAATGCTTTTAATCGGTAAAAGTTAAGATATAGCCCTTAAAATAGTTACCAATTGGATGGTAATGAACATTTGAGGGTTAAAAGTGGAGTGAATATATTTTTTATCGATGAAATACATATTGGTAATTTGGTCGAAAAAAGGGTTGAAAAAAAGGGTGAATTAACTTTTTGATAACTGCTCTTTCAGCTCGATCCATTTGCTCAAATATTTATATTTATTATTGGAATGATAGTTAAGCATTTTGATGAAAAAATCATCCTTTAACTCGATGGACAAGTCTTGGTTATTTATCGATACAACTCGATCTAAAAAAGCTTTCGCGAAAGCGGTATACTCATAATTATCTTTTAATACTTCCTCATTAGTACCACTGATATGATTCCATTCTGATTTAGAGCTATACAATTCCACAGATTTATTTGCATAATCTATGGGGTCGTTTTCCTCAAAACCGTATAACTCCCCATCGTTAAACATGCCTTCTGACGCAATAGAGGACATTGCGACTGGTGTGCAAGATTGCATGGCATCAAATATCTTACCCTTTAAACCCGCGCCAAACCTTAATGGTGCCATCAATATTCTATATTGTTTTAAAGTATCCATGGCATTTAGAGCAAATCCTTTTATAATAAATCCTTGTTCCTTATTATGAAGTTGGTTGATCTTCTCCTTTTGATAAGCTCCGTAAATATGAATCTCCACCCCTGGCAATTGTTTTCTAATACTAGGCCATATATCCTTCTTCATATGTAAAATCGCGTCGTAATTAGGACGGTGTAGGGAGTTCCCAATCATTATAAAATGTTTTCGTTCTTGGTAACTAGGGAGGCTCTTCTGATTCTTTTGATATAGAGAAGCCTGGAATAAAAAAGGCACGTAAATCAACTTGGCGTCTGGTACTTGAAATATCTGCTTTAATAGGTCCATCTCTACTTTGGAAATAATAATACTCAAATCACACCTGTATATAGCTGCAATTTCTCTCATAGCAGTTTCATTATATACATTTACCTGTTCCTTTTTCTTGAAGGCTTCTTCCCTAGCTTTTCGCAACAAATGTAGATCTTCAGTATCCAGTATGTGAATCGCTTTAGTTACCTGTTCTCTACAGCGCCACCCATATTGCTCTTCGGTCATAAAACGATCGTACAGGATGATATCTGGTTGCAATTCTTTGACGTAATCGTCAAAACTAGAATCGTTGAGAAGAAGAGACTTTTCAATGATCTGTAAAGACTTTAAATCCTCAGAAAATTCAGATTTTGTTGCAGCACATGAAAAATGAATTTGATATGCGTCTTCTTGAAAAATCCTGAGCAACTGTAGCATTCTGTAGCCTGCAGCTGTTGTGTTAGGTTCTGGCCAGTTTTTTCCTATGACGAGTAGTTTTTTCATAAAGCAAAGTTAGTTCTTAGATCTTACTAGATCGATAAATTGACCAGTTGCTATAAAATCATTTGTTAAAGTCTGAAGCTCCAAATCAATGAAATAAGCACAAATACCTACTTACTAACAAAATCTTGTCAACCAAATTATGGAATAGAGCCTAAAATCCGCTGTAAAATATTTACTTTAGCATTTTTAATTTATAAATCTTCCATGGGTAAAATAATTGCCATAGCAAATCAAAAAGGTGGTGTAGGAAAAACAACAACAGCTGTTAATCTTGCAGCTTGTTTAGGTGTTTTAGAAAAGAAAGTTTTACTCATTGACGCTGACCCTCAGGCAAATGCTACTTCAGGCTTAGGAATTGATGTAGACACTATTGAACAAGGAACCTATCAGCTTATAGAGAACTCTGCAAAGGCAGAGGATTTAATTATCAAAACAGCATCTCCTAATGTTGACATTATTCCATCACATATTGATCTTGTTGCCATAGAAATAGAGCTCGTAGATAAAGAAGACCGCGAGTACATGATGAAAAAAGCTTTACAGAGTATAAAAGATAGCTACGATTACATTATTATCGATTGTGCTCCATCTTTAGGTTTACTTACTTTAAATGCACTCACCGCGAGCAATTCGGTATTAATTCCTATTCAATGTGAGTACTTTGCCTTAGAAGGATTAGGTAAATTACTGAACACGGTAAAGAGTGTTCAAAAAATACATAATGCCAACCTTGATATAGAAGGTTTATTACTTACCATGTACGATAGCAGGCTGCGACTTTCTAATCAAGTGGTTGAAGAAGTGAATCAACATTTTGAAGGCCTTACCTTTAAAACAATCATTCAACGTAATGTGCGTTTAAGTGAAGCACCTTCTTATGGAGAAAGTATTATTAATTATGATGCGTCCAGTAAAGGGTCAGAAAACTATTTGAGCCTTGCCAATGAACTCATACAGAAAAACGCCTAAGCAATATGGCCAAAGCAACTAAAAAACAAGCACTAGGAAGAGGTTTATCTGCACTTTTAAAAGACCCTAGTAACGATATCAATTCTACTACAGATAAAAATGCAGATCAAATAGTAGGTAATGTCATAGACCTTTCTTTAGAGGACATCGACATGAACCCGTTTCAACCTAGAACCAGTTTTAACGAGGATCAATTAAGAGAACTGGCTTCTTCCATAAGAGAACTTGGTGTGATACAACCTATTACGGTACGTAAAAAGGGGTTTGGTAAGTATGAACTCGTTTCTGGAGAACGCAGGTGTCGCGCTTCTAGGCTTCTAGGCTTGGATACTATTCCTGCTTATGTACGTATTGCAAATGATCAAGAATCTCTTGAAATGGCGCTGGTGGAAAACATACAACGTCAGGACCTTGACCCTATTGAAATTGCTCTTTCCTATCAGAGACTCATTGAAGAGATAGATCTTACTCAAGAACAAATGAGTGATCGTATCGGAAAATCTCGTAGCGCTATAGCTAATTACCTACGCCTGTTAAAATTAGACCCTATCATACAGACAGGTATGAGAGATGGGTTTATTTCTATGGGACATGGTCGCGCATTGATCACAGTAGAAAGTCTAGAACAACAACTAGATATTTATCAAAAGATCCTCAGCGATAGCCTTTCTGTAAGAGATACGGAGAAAATGGTAAAGGAATTAAAAAGTGGTACGCTTTCGCGAAAGCCAACTAAAACCAATTCCTTACCAGAGCATATCTCTAAGCAAACAAAGGAGTTAAACAGATTACTAGACACAAAAGTAACCACTACCATGGCAAATTCTGGTAAGGGTAAAATAACTATTTCTTACGCTTCTAAAGCTGATTTTGAACGTATTGTAAAGTTGATCAATGAGTAAAAGCTTTTTTTACATATTACTTTTTTCGGGAATATTAGGTTTATCACAAAACACAACTGTTCCCGGACCTAATTTTGACACCTTGCTCGTCGCGCAAGACAGTGTTGCAGCTTATGATGCCAATAGGCCTGCAAAAGCGGCTTTTTATAGCGCTGTCATACCTGGTTTAGGACAAGCCTACAATAAACAATACTGGAAAGTACCTCTAGCAATCGCTGCAGTGGGGTTACCAATTTATGCTTACACTATAAACGACAAAGAATACAACCGACTAAGAGATGCTTTTAGAATAAGACTTGCTGGAGGAACTGACGATGAGTTTTCAAATGAAGACGGCACCCCTATTATAAGCACAGAAGGATTAGAACGAGCACAACGCACATCACAACGCAATAAAGAGTTAAGCATCTTAATAACTGCTGCTCTTTATGTCCTACAAATAATTGATGCTAATGTTGATGGACATTTGAGCCAATTTAGCGTGGATCGTAATTTGAGTTTCTTACCTTATATGGATTATAATACTTTAGCCATTGGCAATTCCTATGGTTTTAATTTGAGCTACACTTTTTAATATGAAAATAGCATTATTAGGATATGGTAAAATGGGCAAGGCTATTGAAAAAATAGCACTAGAACGCGGTCATACTGTAGTTACTCGCGTGGGGCGCAACGACTCCATGGAAGACATTACAAAAGCCGATGTTATTATTGAATTTACAAGTCCAGAAAGTGTCCTGGGAAATTTAAAGTATTTGATTCCAACACAGATACCAATAGTATGCGGTACCACTGGATGGAACAAGCATATTGCTGAAATTACAAAGCTGGTTTCTCAACATAAATCCAGTTTGGTATATGCTTCTAATTTTAGTCTAGGAGTGAATATATTCTTTGAACTCAACAAGAAATTAGCTCAAATGATGAGCCGGTTTAACGAGTATGATGTAAAAATGAAAGAAATTCATCATACAGAAAAAAAAGATGCCCCTAGCGGCACGGCAATTAGCTTATTTGAAGGACTTTCAGAAAGCCTAAGGAAAGAGAATTGGCATCTAGGTAATACCTTAAAAAAGAACTCTGTACCTATAGAGGCCCTGAGAGAAAATGAGGTAAAGGGAACACATAGTGTTACCTATCAAAATGAAATAGATCGTATAGAAATTATTCATACGGCACAAACTAGAGATGGCTTTGCAATTGGAAGTATCATTGCCGCAGAGTGGATTACTAATAAAAAAGGAATATACACGATGAAAGATGTATTAGGATTGTAACACAACCTAAACACTTTTATCACATTAGAACAAATCAATTATGAATTGGACAGAATGGTTAATCGTATTTTTAATAATCCAGCTGGTACATGGACTAGGAACTTGGAAAATGTACGTTGCTACTGGGTATAAGGCATGGCAAGCATTTGTTCCTGTTTTTAACGCGGTTATTTTAATGAAAATAATGAATAGACCATGGTGGTGGACCATCCTTTTATTCCTGCCAGTGGTAAATATCATGATGTTTATCGTCGTCTGGGTAGATACACTGAGATCCTTCGGTTACAATAAAAGGTTAGATACTATTTTAGGTGTGGTTAGTTTAGGCTTTTACATCTATTACATTAATTATACACAATCCTTACGTCATATAGAAGAAAGGGATTTAAATCCGAGAACAGCTGCCGGAGAATGGACCAACTCCGTTCTGTTTGCTGTTATAGCAGCTACTATCGTGCATACCTATGTGATGCAGCCTTTTATCATTCCAACTTCTTCCTTAGAGAAATCCTTGCTTACTGGAGATTTCTTATTTGTAAGTAAATTTCATTATGGTGCAAGACTACCTATGACCCCTATTGCGGCCCCAATGGTACACGATACCATTCCTATTTTGGGTGTAAAGAGCTATCTAGCCAGACCCCAATTGCCCTATGCGAGAATTCCGGGATTTCAAAAAATAAAACGCAATGATATTGTAGTTTTTAATTATCCTACAGATACCATTAATTCGTACCCCAATGATGATGGGAAATTTCATTACAAGCCTATTGATAAAAAATCCAATTATGTCAAGAGATGTGTAGCTATAGCCGGCGATACGATGTCTATGAAAAATGGAGCTATCTTTATCAATGGAGATAAATTAATACTTCCTGAACGCGCAAAGCCTCAGCACTCCTATGTCATAGAAACCGATGCTGTATCTCAGACAGATCAAGAAATGGTTTTCCCAGATGGAAGTAGATTGACAAGAGAAGAGTTTTTCTTTACCTATGACATCACTGATGGGTTTCAATTTGGTTCTCATTTAAAAACTGGCAGGCCAGCATTTTTTGTTAAAGCTGCTACAGAAGAAGCCATAGAAAAAATAAAAGCCTCTGGACATGTGGTTAATGTAGAAAGACAAAACAGGGACATAGGAAGTCCTATGAGTATGGCCTTAAGAGACCTCCAGGACGAAAACTCCCTTTATATGAGACCTAATGTTTTTCCCTATGATGGAAGAACATCAAACAATGCCGATGATAGAGACCCTTTCTTGATTCCTGCCAAAGGAATGACCGTAGACATTGACTATAAGAATATCCCATACTTTGAAAGAATCATTGAAGTTTATGAAGGAAGTGAAATGGATACTTTTCAGGACATCACTTTAAAAGGAAACCAAGTACTTTTAAATGGCGCACCACTCATCTCTTATACTTTTAAGCAAGATTATTATTGGCTTATGGGAGATAATCGCGATAACAGTCTTGACAGTAGATTCTGGGGCTACGTGCCATTTAATCACGTGGTTGGGAAGCCCGTATTTGTATGGATGAGTTATGACGGTAATCAATCGTTTCCTAATGGTTTTAGATGGGAAAGAATGTTCACCACAGTAAATGGCCCTGGACAGCCTACTTCCTACTTAATTTATTTCCTTGTTGTTGTGGCTGGATATTTTATCGTAAAAAGAATATTAAAAGCAAGAAGTTAAAAGTTATGAATGAAATCATTATTCATCCATCGTATTTTGTGGATGTAATAGCCCTCGTTCATATTCATAAATCTTCAAGCCTTCTTTTAGAAACACAAGATAGTTACGTTAAACAGACCTATCGCAATAGAACTTACATCGCTGCGGCAAATGGTAAACTCGCACTTAACATTCCTGTAATACATCAAAAAAAAGGGAATTCGGTACCCTATAACTCAATTGAAATAGATCATTCACAAAATTGGGCGACTACTCATTTAAAAAGCATTAAAAGTGCTTATTACAGCAGTCCTTACTTTGAATATTATCAAGATGATCTCGAGATGCTTTTTAAAGACATTCCAACCTCTTTAATCGAATGGAATATTAAAACACTTCATTTTTTATTAGAACACTTGCAACTGCATAGAGAAATAAGAATCACTCAAGACTATCAAAACGATCCACTAGCCAAGCGACTAATTCATGCTAAAGACCGCCCGCTTATGCATATAAGCCCTTATATACAAGTGTTTCAAGAAAAGCATGGGTTTACACAACCTTTGAGTGGTCTTGATGTATTATTCAACTTAGGACCAGCTACTGGCGCTTACCTAAAAAATCAATACCCTCAATTATAGACCTATGCAAAGCAACTTGAAACGTTTTAAAGCTTTTTATAAAACGGCAAGTTTGTGGTCTGGAACTTTACTGGGACTAGAACAGTTCGGATTATCAAATTTTATTTTTGATCATCTAAAGGATCAAGAGTCATTAGATTTACCAATGATACCTCAAGGAACTTTATTGGGTAAAAGAGCCGAATACTTTTTCAAGTTTTGTGTGGAGCAATCCAGTAATTATCAATTATTACTATCTAATATACAGATATTTAAAGGGAAGATCACCAAAGGAGAACTGGACTATGTCATTAAGGATCTGCGTACTAATTCCACTATACACATAGAGTTAGTCTATAAGTTTTACATTTATAATCCTACCATCACAAGTACTGAGAAATCACCAGTCCTTCAAGAGCTCAACAAATATCAAGGTCCCAACGGCAGAGATAATCTGGTACGGAAATTAGAGCATCTTAAAAACCATCAACTCCCTTTACTCTACACTGCAGAAGCTGTGGAGTTATTAAAGAGTCATGATATTGCTGTAGAAAAAATAAAACAGCAAGTTTGTTTTTTGGCACATGTATTCATACCCCATCAATTATGGGATCATAAATTTAAATACATTCATAAATCGAGTATTACTGGGTATTATTATAAGAGTTCCGCTTTCGCGAAAGCGGAAACTGAAAACACCTATTTTCTACCAGAAAAATATGCGTGGAAAATGACACCACAAGAATTACTTACTTCCTATACCTTCCATGAAGCATTAGCACTCACCAACGATAGCTTGGAGAGAGGGTTTGCACCATTACTCTGGATGCAATTAACAGACAAAAGTTTTGAAACATTTTTTGTTGTTAAATAATTCAACTTTACCTAATAGATTCAAACTATAACCGGATTCCTTCTACTGATTTGTGATTTTATAAACACATTTTAACTTCAATTTCATAAAAAGTCGAACTGTATATGATTATATTGAAATATGGAAAAGAAAATGGAAAGAAAGACAAAAGATCAACCGTTAACGAGTTATGGAAACAAAATCTTGAAGCACTGATGTCTTAACTTAGATTAAACTACCATCAAAAAAAACAACAAGAAAAATAAAATAATGAATTACCTAAACTTCGATATGGAAAAAGCAAAAGACACCAGCAAAGAACTTAATGTTTTATTAGCTGATTACCACTTGTACTATCAAAAATTAAGAAATTACCATTGGAATATTGTAGGACGCTCTTTCTTTGATTTACATGTTAAATTTGAAGAAATGTATGACGATGCCATTATAAAAATTGATGCAATAGCAGAGCGTATCTTAACCCTAAGGTATCAACCTACATCCAATTATAGTGATTACTTAAAAATTTCTAATTTAAAAGAAACCAAGTCAGAATTATCTGATTTGGAAATGGTGAATAATTTAATAGAAGACCATGGAGCTATTCTTTCTCAAATGTCAAAAGTTGTAGCGACAGCTGGAGCGTGTCAAGACGAGGGTACCATTGATTTAATTGGCGCTTACATCAGAGAACTAGAAACTACTTCTTGGATGTTAGATGCCTGGAGAATGAACTCTGAGGATACCAGAAAATCTATTTAATCTAGATTATTTATTAAAAATCAAAAGCCCATTTTATAATTAAAATGGGGCTTTTTATAATGTGTAAAAAAGAAAGGAACTTAATTTCTTCTCCTTCTGTTGCTATTACTACTACTGCTACTGTTATTCCTCGTGTTCTTTTTACCATGCTGACGCTTATTGTCGTTGGTATTAGAACGATTGGTACTTGTGTTGCGATAAATCAAGGCTTTAGATTCTAAAAGATCTTCTTCTTTTGCCGCAAGATTGATCTCCCCTTCGCTTAATTCAAAGAGGTGCTTGAAAATAACCGCATCATCTACAGAGTCTTTGTTCCAATTTAAGAACGATTTCTTCATGTGGTTTGCAATAATATACGCAAGTGCTTCTCTTTTCTCTCCTTTTTCCCATCCTAGAGCAACATTGATCATTCCCTGGATGTTATTTCCATAAAATCGGTATCGAGGTCTTTTTTGAGGATAAGACATTCTTGCTGGTCTAGCCGCAAGCTCTTCTCTATCAGGAATAGGATATGGGGAATCTACGTCTAAATCAAAATTTGCGATAACAAATAATTGATCCCATAGTTTGTGTTGAAAGTCAGCGACATCTCTTAAATGTGGATTTAAATTACCCATCACACCTATAATAGCAGTGGCCATCTTATTGCGTTCTTCCTTAGTCTCTAAGGCTCTACAATGTTCCACTAACTTTTGAATATGTCTCCCATATTCTGGTATAACAAGCTGGTTGCGCTCCGTATTGTATTCTAATGATGATATCAAATTGAAATGGTATTACTTAATGTGAAGTGTTGCAAAATACACAAAATAGAATAAATAAACTATTAAAGAGAGATAACTCCTTTAACTTTACTGACCTCTTTATATTTAGAGATCACTGCATCAGGATTTTTCATATTTACTACAATAGAAACACTGGTGTATTTTCCTTTACTGGATTCTTTCGTCGTTATTACCGCTCCTGTATTATCAAAAAGCGCTTCTATCTCTGAGATTTGTGTTCCTTGCGTTGGGACTATAAATTTATACAAATACTTAGAAGGCCATAAACTCGTGTCTGCCAGCTGAATCTTTAGTTTTGCATAAAACTCTTCTGAATTTTTATTTTCCATAGTATATATGCAAATATAATTCATGATACGCTCGATTGCTATTCATAGATTTAGTTATTTTGTACTGTTATGAAAAAACTTAAAAGAATTTTAATCATCGGTGGTCCTGGATCTGGAAAAACTAGTGTTCTTAGAGCTATTGAAAAAAACGGCTTTAACGTACATCATGAAATCTCTAGGGAAGTAACAGCAAAAGCAAAACAGCAAGGTATAGAGCGACTTTTTCTAACCGACCCGCTTGCTTTTAGCAATGAGTTGCTTGCTGGTCGTATTTTACAATTCAAGAAGGCTACAGAGGGGATCCATTTTTATGACAGAGGCATTCCCGACATCCCTGCCTATCATGAGTTTACAGGGGATGATATTCCAGCAGAATTTATCAAGGCCAGTGAAGAGCACCAATACGATATGGTCTTCTTTTTACCACCATGGGAGGAAATATATGAGAGTGACAATGAGCGTTATGAAAGCTATGAGCAAGCGGTGATTTTAGGAGGTATTCTCAATAGCTTTTATAACAAATTAGGCTACGCCCCTATTAGCGTTCCTAAATTTGATATAGAGAAACGTCTTACTTTTATTAATGATCATTTATAGTATTGATAAATAAATCCTTAGACATATTAAAAACCGTTTATGGTTTTGACCTATTCAGACCTTTACAACAGGAAATTATTTCCAGTGTATTAGAAGGTAAGGATACTCTTGCCTTGTTACCTACCGGTGGAGGGAAATCTGTATGTTATCAAATTCCTGGAATACAACTTCCTGGTATATGCATCGTCATTTCACCACTAGTTGCTTTGATTAAAGATCAAGTCGATCAACTTAAAAAGAGAAATATCAAAGCGGTAGGAATTACTGGTGGTATCTCCTATCAAGAACTGGATGATGTACTGGATAATTGTATCTATGGAAATTATGATTTTCTTTATATGAGTCCAGAGCGATTGCAACAAGCATTAGTGAAGGAGCGTGTTCTTAAAATGAATGTCAATCTAATCGCTATTGATGAAGCACATTGCATCAGTGAATGGGGTCATGATTTTAGACCCGCCTACCGACAGATCATTACCTTAAAAGAATTACACCCGCGAGTTCCTATAATTGCGGTAACAGCTACAGCAACAAAAGCGGTGCAAGAGGACATAGTGACTGTTCTGGAACTAGAAGATGCACGAGTATTTAAGTCTAGTTATGAGCGTTCCAACATCCATTATAAAATAGAAAATACTGGAGATAAACGACAAGCACTACGCCATTTTTACAACGTTCAACCCGGTAGCAGTATCACCTATGTAAGGAGTAGAAAGAATGCCGTAGAATTCACCTTACTCCTTCAACAAGCTCAAATTACTGCAGGGTTCTATCACGGTGGTCTTTCTAATAAAATACGATCACGCACTGCACAATCCTGGATGAATAATAAAATACAGGTGATGGTAGCGACCAATGCCTTTGGTATGGGAATAGATAAGCCAGATGTGCGTAGTGTGGTTCACATGCAGTTGCCCGACAGCGTTGAAAGTTACTATCAAGAAACTGGAAGAGCTGGTCGAGATGGCGCTGACAGTATTGCTTATTTTATTTACAATCGCAACGATATTGAACACGCATACAATCAGTTTGTAAAATCACAACCTACAGCAGATTACCTCAAATTGATCTATCGCAAATTATCCAATTATTTAAGAATTGCCATAGGTGAAGGAGAAGAGCAAACCCATACGCTATCATTTTCAAGATTTTGCGCCACTTATGAGTTAAATGGTATGCAAGCCTACAGCGCCCTTAATGCCTTAGACAGATTTAGTGTCATCAGTCTTGCACAAGGTTATAGGAGACGTTGCAGTGTAAGCTTTCGCGAAAGCGGAACAAGAATCATTTCCTTTGCCCAAAACAGACCTGTTGCTAATGCAATTATACAGGCCATATTGCGTACCTATGGAAGCAGTGAAAATCACGTACTACAAATCAATACTGCTTTAATCGCTACAAGAAGTAATACGAGTGAAGAAGAAGTAAATGAAACCCTGCAATTGCTGCACGATCAAGAATTGATAGAGGCTACTATTACCAATACCGATTTACAAATCACCTATTTAACTCCTAGAGATGATGATCGCACGATCAATAGATTCTCAAGAGAACTAGAACGACAGAATACGTTGCGGCTGAATAAACTAAAATCATTAGTACAGCTGGTAACCAATACTACAACTTGTATCAATAGAATGCTCTTGGAGTATTTTGACGAAGAAACAGACCGCGATTGTGGAAATTGTAGTAATTGTGCGCCGATAGTAGCGCGTACCACTTCAGAACAAATCCTTATCGCACTACAAAATCAGCCGCTCGATAGTCAACAGATCTGTAAAGAAATGAACGAAGATAAAGATGTGGTTGTAGCACATCTCAAAACATTACTAGAACAAAGAAAGGTTATTTTAACGAGCCATAATAAATATAAAATCAATGAATAAGTCCATAAAGATTGTATTCTTCGGTACACCCGAATTTGCTACAGGTGTATTAGATGCGTTGCATAAATCACAACATGAAATAGCAGCTGTAGTGACCGCGCCAGACAAACCCGCTGGAAGAGGAAGGAAAATAAACGAAAGTGATGTAAAAAAATATGCGGTAGCACATGGTCTTCCCGTTTTACAACCTAAAAACTTAAAAGCTGAGGATTTCTTAGAGGAACTTGCTTCCTTTAAGGCAGATGTGCAAGTTATAGTAGCATTTAGAATGCTTCCAGAAGCCGTGTGGAAAATGCCTTCTTTAGGCACCTTTAACCTTCACGCAAGCCTTTTGCCTCAGTACCGAGGGGCTGCCCCTATCAACTGGGCAATTATAAATCAAGAAAAAGTCACTGGCGTAACCACTTTTTTTATAGATGATAAAATTGATACTGGTGCCATTATCTCAAACCAAGAAACCCTTATAAGCCCCTTAGAGAACGTAGAAACTCTTTATGATAGGTTGATGAAAATGGGAGCAGAACTAAGCCTAGAGACAGTGAATAGCATCGCTACAGGGACAGTTCCTACTACGGTACAAAAAGATCATACCGATTTAAAAGAAGCTCCTAAACTCGATAGTAAAAATACTCTAATCGACTTTACAAAAAGTGCTGTGGCTGTTGATGCACTCATAAGAGGTTTGTATCCTTATCCAGTAGCAAAAGCCTCTTTATATAATAAAGAGCAGATGGTTGTAAAAATTCACAAAAGCAAAGTCGTTGAAAAACAACATAAAATGACCCCAGGTAGTTTTGTTATCGAAAACGGCGAGATGTTCGTGGCTTGTGGTACAAACATGATAGAAATAGAAGAATTACAGTTACCTAATAAAAAGCGTCTGAAAATAAAAGATCTATTGAATGGATATACGTTTGTTCCAGATGCTAGATTTGACGTGGCTTAAGGAGAAATCTCCTTGAAACGCCTATAGTTATTAACAATTTATCGGTTTTATGAACAAATTGTTGAGATTTACACTGTAATCCTTGTGTGGTCGCATATTCCGTATAAATTTGTTCAACGTTTTAGTTTAACCAACATTAATTTAAATTCAATTATGAACAAAACAGATTTAATCGAAGGAATGGCAGAGCATGCTGGTATTTCAAAAGCAGCAGCTAAAAAAGCATTAGAATCTTTCTTAGGAAATGTAGAAGGTTCTCTTAAAAAAGGAGATAGAGTATCCCTAGTAGGATTCGGATCTTTCTCAGTTTCTAAAAGAGCTGCACGTGAAGGTAGAAACCCGCAAACTGGTAAGACTATCAAAATTGCTGCAAAAAAAGTTGTAAAATTCAAAGCAGGTAGCGATTTACAAAAAGCTGTAAACTAATTTAGATTAGTTTAAACCATTAGAAGTCCCAACTTAATTAATTTAAGGTTGGGGCTTTTTTTATTCATCGTATTTAGGGATTTTATTTGATTCTTACGCTATTACATAAAAACTAGTATAATATTCAATAATTTTCACTAAGTTTAAGAGTACTAAGATAAGATTATGAAAAATGTAACCCCGGAGAAAGGAAGTCTTTTAGTTTCTGAACCTTCCATAATAGGAGATGATTCCTTCTCACGCTCGGTGGTTTTACTCACTGAATTTAATAAAGAGGGGGTTGTGGGCTTTATCCTCAACAAACCATTAGACTGTACTCTTGATCAATTAATACCAGAAATAACATTAAAACTAGAAGTTTACCAAGGGGGACCTGTAGAAACCGATAATTTGTATTTTCTTCACAATATTCCAGACCTAATTCCAGGCTCTTATTTGATTGAAGATGGCATTTATTGGGGTGGAGATTTTCACGCAGTAAGTGATTTACTTCGTAAAGGAAGTATTACTGGCGACGAAATTAAATTCTTTTTAGGTTACTCAGGATGGGAACGCCATCAACTAGAGAATGAGTTAGAATCTAATTCTTGGGTAGTCGTAGAAAACACAGATAGTAAAAACCTTCTTTCCAATAACATGCATGATATTTGGAAAAAGAAGATGAAGAAATTAGGTGGTGACTACGAGTTGTGGTCTAACGCTCCAGAAAATCCTTCTTATAACTAATCAAAAAAGGTTTCGTTAAGTGATTCTATCAACTCGCTTGCAGTCTCGTTAGTATAACTCTTTTTACGGTACTTAGTAATACTTTGAACACCCCTGATCATGTTGGTAGTAAAGATTTCATCTGCCCTTTGTAATTCAAAAGGAGTGATGGTTTCCTCTACAAAATTATAGTTGAGCATCTTTTTAAGTTGCTTGACAATATGAGTTCTCATAATACCATTCAAACAACCGTCGTCAATAGGTGGCGTTTTGATCTGATCTCCTTTACGTAAAAACACGTTTCCTGAAATGGCTTCCACAACCATCTTATTTTGATTGAGCAATAATAAATCATCATAATCATTTTCGCTAGCATAAATCCCTGCAAGAATGTTTACTGCTTTATTGGTAGTCTTTAAAGTGCTTAACATGGAAGCGTAAACAAAATGATCTTTAAATAGATCGACTTCATTATTTGTCACATTTATAAAAATATCCTCCAGAATAGAAGAAGAAATCGAGTAGTTTACTGATAAATCATTTGGCGTGTACAAACCTCCTGATTTTCTCCAAACACTAATTCTTATCCTTGCGTGATTTTTATGTAATCCTTGCTTGAAAAGCAACTCATGAATGCTCTCCTCCAGAAATTCTGGAGTGAAAAATGGTGGGATATCCATGCGTAAAATGCGCATACTAGACATTAATCTAAAATAATGTTCTTCAAAAAGTAATGCCTTACCATTATAACACCTCAAGGCTTCAAAAACCCCATCACCATAAAAGGTCCCTCTATTGTCATAAGGGATAACAGCATTTTGTTCTTCTAAAAATTCTTTATTGATTATTACCATAAAAAAAGCCCTGTAAATCCAGGGCTCAAATTTAAATATTAATTAGGATATTATCTAGACCCTAAGACTTTTTTTAGTGCTCCTATTTGGTTTTCCCAGAACATTTTTTGTTCTTCCACCTCATCTTCATCATCACCAAAGTCTGAAATCATTAAAGAGACATCTTTAGTAATTTCATCTACTTGAATTCTAATTTCAAAATATTTTTTAGTGTCCTCATCATAATCCCATTGAAAACGTGCTCTTTCACCAGAGACGCGTTTAAGGATTTTTGCTTTCTCTTCTTGACCGTCCCAAATAAATCGGAAATATTCGCCTCGACTGTTTACATTATCAGCAAACCACTCAGACATTCCAGATGGCGTTGCAATATGTTGGTATAACAAAGTCGGTGATGCTTGAATTGGAAATTCAAGTTCAAATTTGATTGGGTCTTGCATTTAATAAACTTTAGTGGCAATATAGGGTTTAATTTCATTCCTAAAAAAAGAAAATTAATCAAAATTAATAATGAGTAAGGTTTGGAATAAAAAAATAAATAGATGTATATTTGCAGCCGCTAAACAACAAAGTGTATTACCAAAATGGCGTGGTAGCTCAGTTGGTTAGAGCGCAGCACTCATAATGCTGAGGTCGGCGGATCGTGCCCGCCCCACGCTACAAAGCTCTTACTTTACGGTAAGAGCTTTTTTATTACCTAATAGTTTCTCTTTTAATCATCGACGATTTCAAGCTATGGACGCGAGTTACCTTTATTTTATTAGTGTCATTAATGAGATTCAACATCCAGACGAATGCCTTCTTTCCGATTTCTAAGGCATGCAGATCAATCACAGGCATTTTTAGAATAGCATATAAGCTGTAGTGCTTCTGGTATTTTGATATGCAATTCGTGAACTTTATTTAATACTTAGACTCCTGCTATTTGATCTAATGCTATAAATAGACTCAATACCATCAAGTTTCAAAGCCTTTTCTGTTTTTCTCGAATATTCCTTTTCGTCAGATGCTGTAATAACTTGGAAGTTTACATTTTCATTCTTTTCCACACTGGCTCTAATACCCTTTTCTCTTAATTTACCTACACTTGATAGACTTATAGTACTCGCGCGATACAAATAATTCTATTACCACTTTCTAACAAGCACTCCAACGCTCTCCGCCCAGATTGATAATGATCATTAACTATTTTATCACATTCCAACTCATCAATTACAGAATCAAACATAACTAATGGAATTCCTAAATCAATGAGTTCTTCAAAAGGCTCGTGTTTTTCAATCTGTTGTGATTGCCTTGCGGCAGCAATTATAAAGCCCACAAGGGTTTCATTTTTTAAAGCAGATAAAATAAGCGACCTCTTGATCATAGGGTCCATTTGAAAAGCCTCTGATGATTTTAAAGTTATTCTCTGTTGCAACATCTTCTAAACCAATTAAATCCTGAGCAAAAAAGTCATTCCTTATGTCTGGAATCATCACAACGACTGTTTTATTGCTGGGAAAGGATACTTTGGAATCCGTATAGCCTAGCTCTTTGACAGCCTCCATAATCTTAAACTTTGTATCGCTCTTGATTTCTTCACTGTGGTTCAAGGATTTAGAAATTGTCGAAATCGAATATTTTATCAAATCTGCCAACTGCTTTAAGGATCCTTTCTTTTTTTCATACTTCAAATGCTACAAAAGGAAATATGCGAGTATTGCTAAGCACTGAAAACTTGTTTTTTATTGATTATCATATGTTAATAAACAAGTTAAAAATACAAATATATCTGATTAAATACATAGTTTTATCTTAAAATATTAGTCTAAAAAAGATAATAAATCGATTAAATGCATGATAATTACGTTGTTCAGCGATTATATTGCTAAAATACGTTTTTTAACGATGAAAAACCGTTATATTCGTGTACCTGAATAAAATAATAAAAAGATCATGCAAAAATTTACTCTTTCTACCCTTTGGAAAATTATAATGTTCATATCTGTTGCTTTATATTCCTTTTCGAGTATTGCACAAACGAGTCAAGTTAATTTAGATATAAGTTGGCCAGCTTATTCTGGTGAAAACTATATATTAATATTTGATCCTTCTGGAACTGAAATAGCCAGGTATTGTAACCCTGCTCAGTGTTATAATGGGTCGGCGCTTGCTTATTATGCAACTATCAATTTAGGTTGTTTATCAGACGGGAATGATTACAGAGCCAGATTATATGATAGCCAAAATGATGGCTGGGATGGCGGTGGTACAGCTACTATTACTTCAGGTGGAAGCGTAGTCCTTAGCACTGGTTTAAACAGTGGTCAAAGCGGTTCCTATTTTAACTTTAACGTAAATGGAGGTGGTTGTGGTGCTGCTGCGCCTGAAGTAGCTGTTTTAGGAAATGGAGTTATTATTTCTGATAACGACACCACTCCAAGTACTACTGATGCTACTAATCTAGGTACTGCTGACGGAACTACGAGTATCTCAGTTACCTACACTATAGAGAATACAGGAACTGCAAATTTAGATCTTTCAGGTACTCCTATTAATATAACTGGAACAAACGCTGGAGACTTTAGCATTACAGATCAACCTGTTGCAACCATTACTCCTGGAAGTTCAGACACCTTTACCGTAGAGTTCTCACGTGCTACTACTGGAACAAGTAATGCTGTAATTAGTTTCACTTCAAATGATGCAGATGAGACAAATTATAATTTTGACATTACAGCGGTTTCAGCTGGACCAGTTTCTACTTTATACTTCGAAAATTTTGATGATGGCGCATCTGGATGGAGTCCTTCAACAACAGGTGGGTTTCAATTTAGCTTAGGAACTGTTACTAACGAAAAAGGAGAAGGAGACTATTGGTATACTGATAACTGGAACGATTACCCTTCTAATAAATCGGCTACGGTAACCAGCCCTATCATTTCTACTTTAGGATATACCGACCTTAAATTTTACATAGATTTTAGAACAAATACCAACGACAACAAGGATGGTATGAGAGTTCAATACAGTGATGACGGTGGATCTACATGGATCACATTAGGTTCAGATACTACAGGTGTGAATTGGTATAATTCTACAGATGTAGATGGGTTTGCTAACAATGCAGATGCGTGGACAGGAGACAACTCTAGCTTAACCTCTTCTTTAAGTAGATTTGAAGAAGCTACACATATATTACCTAGCTCAGTTGAAAACAATGCTAATCTTAGAATTAGAATTGCTTTTGCTAGCGATGGTTCTACTCCTACAGATGATGGAGCATTATTTGACAATATTATCATCACTGGTAGAAAAACAATAACAGATAATGCTATTGATGGACCAGCTGATGTAAATGATAATTTGACACTTTGGTTGAGATCTCAAGATATTCCATACACTGATGGAGCACTATTACCATTATGGGAAGATCAAGCACTAGATAACGATGCTTTTGAAATACCTGCAAACGCACCAGTGTATGCTAACAATACGACTAATAACATCAACTTTAATGCTACCGTTGCTTTTGATAGATCCCAACAACAACACTTAAGAGGTAAAGGAGGATATAACTCTAACGATTATTGGATTGTGGTACGTAGTACTCTAGATATGACAGGCCAACTAACGGGTGAAACCATGCTTCTAGGAGCAAAATGCGCTCCTATTAACCCCGCAAAAGATCCTTCTGGATTAGGTTGGGGACCCGTATCAGTAAGATTTGATGATGAAGTTATTGCTCATAGTGTTGGTACTGTTTCTGAAACAAATCCAGCAGATGGTAGTTATGGAAGATCATTCTCTGACGCTACTGGAACATTTGATGATGTACACATCCTCAATGTGAAAAATAATCCAGCAAACAATCAAACAGAAATCTATTTGAATGGACGTAAAATTGACAATCAAACTGGAGTAACTCAAGTTTCTAGAGAAACCTTAAACTTTTCTAGCTTTACCAACAAACCTTTTTATATAGGCGCAGGGCGTTACCAATTAAATGGGTTACCATTTGAAACGCACTTAAATGGAGAAATAACTGAAGTTTTTAGTTACCGAGATAGAAAATCTAATGCCGTACAACAAAGAATATATTCTTATTTAGCAATCAAAAATGGTGTATCACTTCACAACCCTACGAGTACATTAGATGACCACAGAGCTGATTGGGATTATCTTGATTCTGATGATAATATTGTGTGGAACTACGCTGCTAACACGAACTTCAACTTTGATGTTGCTGCAATAGGACGCGATGATAAATCAGAATTGGTTCAAAAGCAATCTAAAAGTGAAAACTCTACGAGTATAGTAGCTGTAGCTTTAAATCGCGTAGAAGACTTAGGAACGCAAAACACCCAGATCTTTGAAAATGATAAAGACTTTTTATTCTGGGGTCATAATGGACAAGATATCAATGCCAACAGTACAATAATAAATCACGATGTTGGTGTTTCAAATGCAGTGTTGACTAACATTACGAGAATGAACCGTGTATGGAAGATAGAGGAGCAAACCTCTACTGATATAGCAACTACAGAGTTAAGAGTTGCTACCACTGATTTTGTTGGTCTACCAGCCTTAACAGCAAATAGAAAATATGTGCTTATGATGGCAGATGATGAAAACTTTACTACTGGTCTGGAAACAAGATTCTTCGTAAACGATGGAATCTATGAAAGAGCTTCTTACAACTTTGATGCAATTAAGTATTTCACTCTTGCTGTTTCTGATGTGATGTTTGAAGATAGAAGTGTTGATTTTGACGGTGTAGATGATCATATTATCGTAGACAACCCACAAGGTTTAGGAAGTACTTTTTCAGCAAGTGCATGGATTTTAAGTGAAGGTGCAAACAGCACCAACACAGAAAGAACCATAGTTGCAAAAAGAGCAAATGGAACTGGTTTTCAACTTTCTCTTAGAAATGACAATCGTATTACTTTAAGATGGAACGGCAGCTCGTTAGAAGAAATAATTTCTAATACGTCTTTAAGTGACGGTGTATGGAGACATATAGGTTTCTCATATGACGGTAGTACTGCAAAAATCTATATTGATGGTGTGTTGGACATTGAAGCAACACTCTCTGCTCCTGTTCCAGATGGAAATTTATTAGGTATAGGTGCTAGAATAGATGAAGATGAAACCGCTTACGATCTTTTCCATGGAGAAATTGACGAAATCAGAATGTGGAACAAGGCCTTAACTGAAAATCAAATCAGATTCATCATGAATCAAGAATTAATTGAAAATGCCAACCTTGTTTCTGGTAAAACTGTTCCAAGCACCATCACTAAAAATGAATTGGATGGATTGAGTTGGACGAGCTTATCTGCTTATTACAGTATGAATAGTTTTATTGGAACTTCTTTAAATGACGAATCAGTTAATGAAGGATATGGTAGAATGGCAAATGAGAGTTACTTTGAATTGAAAACTCAATCCGCTCCATTACCATATAAATCTATAGGTGCCGGTGACTGGGAAAATACTTCTAGCTGGGAAAATGGTTCTATTCTTTATACCCCAGGAAGTACTCGTGTCATCAATGGAATCGTAGAAAAAATAAACTGGAACATTGTGAAAACTAATAATGAGGTTACTATTACAAATTCAGATATAACCTTACTAGGCTTATTTGTAGAAAGCAATGAAATGAATGTTGATAACGATCATGGACTTACTATAACTCACGTTCTTGATCTTCAAGGCTCCATTGATCTTAAGGGAGAATCTCAATTAATTCAAACTACAGACAGTGATTTATTAAGTACCACCACTGGATTTATCGAAAGAGATCAACAAGGTACTGGGGTAACATATGACTATAACTACTGGTCTTCTCCAGTGAGTATTACTAATAATAACACTGCTAATAATGGCTACACACTAGCTGAGTCTCTTAAAGATGGAACTCTAGTAGACAACCCTAGAGATTTAAACTGGACCACTACCAGTGTGACAGATGGTACCGCAGGAGATGCAACTACCGCAGCTACTCTATCTGGAAGATGGTTGTACAAATATGGAAACTTAACTAGTGGCGTATATGCTAACTGGCAGTATGTAGGTCCTAATGGAGCTATGAAAGCTGGTGAAGGATTTACAATGAAAGGAACTGGTGCAACCGGAGAACAAAACTATACTTTTGTAGGAAAGCCTAACAACGGGGATATTGACCTGCCTATTAACGCAGGGAACGATTACTTAATTGGTAATCCATATCCGAGCGCTTTAGATGCCCATGAATTTATTTTAGATAATCCTAACCTAGACGGTACCTTATACTTTTGGGAACACTGGGGTGGTGGTACTCATATCTTAGCTAGCTATCAAGGAGGTTATGCTATGTACAACTTCTCTGGTGGTGTATCTACTGCAACTTATGGTACCTCTAATCCTGACGTTAACCAAGGAGGAATTGCTACCAAGCGTCCAGAGCGTTTTATACCTGTTGCCCAAGGATTTTTTGTTTCTGGAATTACAAATGGTACTATTAAATTTAGAAACGACCAACGTCAATTTGTAACCGAATCTTCTGGAAACAGCTTGTTTGTTGCTGCTCCAGGAAGTGATGCTGGTAGCAATGCCTATGCAGACTATAACAACTATAACGATCCTAGACCTAAAATTAGATTGGGATTTGATAGTCCTAGCACCATCCACAGACAACTATTATTGACTATAGACCCTAATGCTAGTATGAACTATGATCATGCTTTTGACGGTGTGCAAATCGGTGTACAAATGGAAGATATGGCATTCATTTTAGGAAATAAGAATCTTAGTATTCAAGGAATAAATAACCTGGATGCTACTGTTGAATTGCCATTAATGGTAAAAATGCAAGCTGAAGGAACTATGAACATCAAGTTAGATGACATTAAAAATATAGATCCAACACAGCAAATATTTCTTAAAGATGCTGTTTTAGGAACATATACAGATTTGATGATTGGTATGTACACAAGTCCAAGGTTAGTTGCTGGAACAAACACAACGCGTTATTCTATTGTGTTTAACAACCCTACTACGTTAAGTAATGAAGATGTAGCACTAGCAGAAAGTAATTTAGTGGTCTACACTCCTAATGGTATGGATACTTTAAATATTAAAAAAGGACAGGAAATCACTATTGAATCCATCGCTCTTACTAATATGTTAGGACAACAAGTACAAAATTGGGATGTTAGAAATCAAGACGGTATCATCACGGTGAGTACCCAAAATATAGCCCGCGGTAACTACATTGTAGTTATGGAAACTAATTACGGTATGCAGTCACGAAAAGTGATCATTCAGTAAGACACTCCAATACGCAAACACAAAAGCCTTTGAAATTATTCAAAGGCTTTTGTTATTTATAAACTAAAGGTAAATAAGATTAAAAGAACCTGCAGACGTAAACTATATATACAAAAGCTTATGTGCATTAGCGCCCACATCAAGTTGGTCTGATTTCTCCATCAACAACAACCTTTAGGGTGTTTAAGATGTATATTAGATCCATACTCAGGAGTCTTTAGGACAACTTTGATATAATCTCTTCGGGGGTCAGCAGCGATTGTTCGCCATTAACCATATTCTTTAGATTCAGTTTTCCTTTAGCTATTTCGTCTTCACCAGCAAAAATCACATAAGGAATCACATTTCGATCTGCATAACTCATTTGCTTCTTCATTTTTGCGGCATCAGGATAGAGTTCTGATTTGATTCCGCTTTCGCGAAAGCGAGACAACCACAAAGAACAATACTGCGCTTCTTTCATCCCAAAATTAATAAACAACACCTCTACTCCTGCTCTTACAGAATCTGGAAAAAGGCCTAATTGTTCCATAACTAAGTAGATGCGATCCAGTCCAAAACTGATTCCAACACCACTCACATCTTTTAATCCAAAGATTCCCGTTAAATCATCATAACGGCCGCCACCACCTATACTTCCCATAGCAACTCCTTCTGGAGCAGCGACTTCAAAAATACATCCTGTGTAATAATTCAAACCTCGGGCAAGCGTAATATCAAGATCCAGAACGGCACTTTTTAAAGGCATTTGAGTGATAGAAGTATTTATAAATTCCAGCTCTTCGATGCCTTTTAATCCTATTTCAGAATTATGGAGCAATTCTTTCATGCTCGCAATCTTTTCTGCATAAGATCCAGAAAGAGAGAAAACAGGATCCAAAACATCAATCGCTTGTTGATCGATTCCTCTGGACAGCATTTCTTCCTGTACCTTTTGCTTTCCTATTTTATCCAGCTTATCTAATGCAACTGTAAAGTCTATGAGCTTGTCTTCTGCTCCCATTACCTCAGCAATACCAGCAAGAACTTTGCGGTTATTGATTTTTATAGTGCACGCATTCAGTTTTAAGTTTGTAAAAACAGCATCATACAACTGCACCAACTCTACTTCTTGAAAGAGGGAGTTACTTCCTACTACATCTGCATCGCATTGGGTGAATTCTCTAAAACGCCCTTTCTGTGGGCGATCTGCCCGCCATACATTTTGCATTTGATACCTCTTAAAAGGAAAGCTAATGTCGTTTTGATTTTGAACTACATAACGTGCAAAAGGTACCGTAAGATCGTATCTCAATGCCTTTTCAGAAATCTGGGCGGTCAGTTGATTTTCTTTTCCAGTTTCCAAAAGGTCTGGATCTGCCTTTTTTAGGTATTCCCCACTATTTAAAATCTTAAATATCAATCGATCACCTTCTTCACCGTATTTACCCATCAACGTATCAGAGTTCTCAAAGCTAGGAGTTTCAATAGGCATGAAACCGTACAGCTCAAAATGGCGCTGGATGATCTTCATGATATACTGCCTGCGTTGTACTTCTAGCGGACTAAAATCTCTTGTACCTTTTGGAATGGATGGTTTCTGTGCCATAATTGTTATTAAGCCTGCAAATATAAACAGTTATAACGCGTCTGTTCCTAAAGTAATTTTAATAAAAATATAATTTACCTGAAGAACTTGTAACTTTCTATACATTTTTAAGTCTTACTTTTCATGATAGGATTACTACGCCAAAATATAAATATCGCACAGCAAAGCATCAAAGGACAGCTATTGCGCACCATATTAACCATCATAATCATCGCTATAGGTATTACTGCTCTTGTAGGGATCTTAAGCGCTGTGAATGCACTTTCTACTACTTTAAGCAGTGGTTTCTCAGGAATAGGTACCAATACTTTTTATGTACAGCAATACGCCCGTAGTTTTCAAAGTCGTGGTGGTAATAAAAGAACAAAAGTAAATCCCATTATCAATTACCGACAAGTAGTAGAGTTTGAGAAAAACTATACAACACCTTTAACACAGGTAGGCGTTTCTTTTCAAGCCAGTACTAGCGCCGAGGTAAAAAGTGAAGACCGAAAAACCAAACCCGAAGTGATCATTACTGGAGTCAATGAGTATTATGCAGAAAACGCGGGGATCCAACTAGGCGAAGGACGTATGTTCTCGTCTCTAGATATATCCAATAATTCTAAAGTTTGCGTCATAGGAAGTGACATGCAGGAAGATCTGTTTCAAGGATTTAATCCAATTGACAAAACCCTAAGTATTAGAGGTCATAAATTTACCGTTATTGGAATTCTAGAAGAAAAAGGTTCTACCTTCGGTAATAATGTAGACTTAAGAATCCTTATTCCTATTGAAGCGGCAAGAGGTATTTATACCTCTCCTAATATCAATTATGATTTAAGCGTCAAGGTATTTGAGCAAAATTTTATGGAAAAAGCAAAAGATGATGCGCTTGTTTTAATGCGAAATATCAGGGGTCTCAATCCTATTGAAGAAGAGAATTTTGGAATCGTACAAAGCGATCAGCTTTTAGGGAACTTAAATCAAATTACTTCTTCTTTAAACATTGCCGCTATTATCATTAGTCTCATTACCATTTTCGGATCTTCGATTGCATTGATGAATATCATGTTAGTGTCGGTTACCGAGCGCACTCGTGAAATAGGAGTTAGAAAAGCTCTTGGTGCCAAACGCAGTACGATTTCATGGCAATTTTTTATTGAGACCTTTTTAATTAGTCAGTACGGCAGTATATTAGGTATTCTGTTAGGAATGCTTATCGGATATGCTGTTTCTGCAGGCTTTGAAATCCCCTTTGAGATCCCGTGGAATGCGATTATTGCTGCAACTATTGTTTCTGTTTTAATTGCTTTTGCTTCTGGTGTTATTCCGGCAATAAAAGCGGCCAAACTCGACCCTATTGAGGCGTTGCGTTATGAGTAAGGTCATGTTGTTCCTTTTGTACCCAACTAGCTGCAAAGGATCATGGATCTTATCACCATAAACAGTGCTTATCCGTATAGCTAAAGGCTATATAAAGCTTTAAAGCTCAATAACACTTATAGGTTACTCTTCCTTAGAAGTTTTCTTTACAAACTGAGTCAATAGAACTACTTGAGTAGGACCTACTTTACCTTCAATTTGATTTGCGTTCTCATGAACTAGAGAAATATTACGTACCGCTGTACCACGTTTTGCAATAAGACTAGAGCCTTTTACATCTAAATCCTTTAGAATTACAATGCTATCCCCTCTGTGAAGAATGTTACCGTTGGCATCCTTATGAACAATTTTTGGTCCACGTTGGATACCATCTTCAGCCCATTGTTTGGTATCCTCTTCCATATACATCATGTCTATAAGATCTACTGGCCAGCCTTCAGGTCGCAATTGATCGAGCATTCTATATGCCACAACTTGTACTGCAGGTACTGTACTCCACATAGAATCATTAAGCGCACGCCAGTGGTTGGGATCTACTTCTGAATCTCCTTTTAACTGCATTCTACAGGTCTCACAGGCAAAAATAGCCGTGTCCTTCACGTTTTTAGGAGAGTCTGGGACTTCGTAAGCCTCTAGGCTCACCTTAACTTCTAAAGTATCTGTTGCAGCGCAAATCTCACAAGTATTTCCTGATCGCTCTTCTAATTGTTTACCTAAGTCTGACATGGTCTATTTTTAAGAATTACAATAGTACATATTCTAGCAGCGGTTTCCCTTAAGATGTCGCTATTAATTGTTATTGTTCTGCTTTCGCGAAAGCGAGACTACGACAACCTCTTCGCTACTATTTCAAATGTCCTAAAATAAAATCAATCGTAGGATTTGTATTCATCTGTTGATCAAAACTTCTAGCTGTATGCGCCGCTGGCAAGACTAAGTTTAAAGACTTCATTTTTTCAATAATTGGATCGTATTCTAGAGAACATTTCCCTAAAAGCATGTTGTCAATACTTCGATTAGATTTGTAGAGGTCGTATACCTTTTTAAGCCCTGAAAGATACAAGGCATCTTTAGTAAAACCGCCACCTCGATGCACGCGTAAGGTAATGTTAAAAGCACGCTCCCTATCTAGTTTGTACTTACCGTGTATCAAGTCAAACGTATCTGCAAAGGAGTACCCTTTTATCAGGGAGTCGGATGCTATAACCCTGTAAGCTAACTCTTTCAACCTAGTTAAGGTTAAATTACCGCTCATATACTCTGACATCACAGCAAGCCCTTCTTGTGTTTCTACATTATTAGGAAATCCATTGCCAAAAATATACAAGGGTTGTTCTATAGCATTAAAAGTCGTCACTAAATGCACTCCTATTTCGTGATGTGCCAGCACGTTCAATTCATGTTGTGAATACTTATGTCCTTTTTTTAAAATAAGCATTCTATCCTTATTAGAGACCATAGCTGCAGCACTCATCGCACTGCTTGTTTTGATTTTAAAATCAAAATCGTACAACTCTCTGTATTTGATGAAAAAGGCTTCGGCTTGGTCAGTACTAAGCACAGCATCGTATTTGGGCGCTGCAAGTTTTTCTTCTTGAAAATGCAAAATGAATTTAGCATTCTCTACCATCTTCTCTGTAGGTGTTCCAAAAAAGCGCAAACTGTTGTAATAAAATTTACTGCTGGGTTCACTGATAGTTTCTATGCATTGCACCAAACCGCTATAGGTATAAATAACGTCTTTATACAAAGATCTGATCCCCTCATCTTCTATACGTTCCAGCCGCTGGCTATAAAACATACGGTGTAACTTGTAGGGCTTGAACTTAAGCTTACGGTACTTGAAATTGGGCTCGTGCGTATATTTAGATTTAAAAAACTCTTTGCGCTCCTGAGCAATATTCAACGGGTTGATATAAGCTAGGAGCTCTAAATTCTTTACGATTCTATGAACATTTGCATCAATATCAAATACGTCCTGATAGGTGTGCAAATCTATGTCCTTATATTTTGGGAGTGTGATATCTATCATAAAAACGGTGGGCATGTGCTTTAATATAATACTTAAGAAGGTCTTGAACTGCTGTTACTACTTCTGGGAAAATTCTTCCCGTAGTTTCATCTGCATATATCTTTGAAATTTCTGTAGCTAGAACAAGTGTGTTTAAGGAGTTGGAAGTGACATATTTTAAAAAATATCCATTTCCTTGAAAAACGTCGTTGATTTTACAATGTACTTTTTGCGCTATAGGCAGTTGCACATCATCTAAAATATCCTGCCACTGAGTGATTTCGGCACGGTATTTCTCTTCGTCTACATTAGTAGTTCCTATATTGAAAACAGGAACTTCTCGGTCCCATCTTTTCCAATTATAGGAATGCATATCGTAAAAAACGCTACTGCCAAAAAGCTCTTCCAATTTAACAATAAGACTAAGTACCACTTTATAGAAATTATCGTGCTTGGCAAGAGCTCTATCTTTTTTCTCTTGACTTAATGGCTTTTTCCAAAGTGTTTTTCCCCAAGCAGTTTCATAGATAGCCGTTTCACGTGCTCTATTTAAATCGTACTCAAACCTACTGTCATGTGCAATTAAGGTAATGGGCAAACCAGAAATCATCTGACCTGTGCATGGATCTTCTTCATACCAGCGATCGTACTCTGTATGCAAACAGTTGTCCCATAAATCTTTTGAAAAGTGATGGCCGTCGTGAACCGCTGCACACGCATAAGGTACATAATCATCAATTTTTATTGAGAACGAATAATCTTCTACAACTGCATGAAAAGTCTCTTGATTTTCAATACGAGTTATGATCTCAAAAATAGATAATTTAATCATCTATCATGCTTCTTTTGAGCTTATTGCGTCTTTCTAATTCTTTGATACGACCTTCTACCTCTTCTTCAAAAAAGTCGATTACCTTTTCCTGTAATTTCACTTTAGATACTTTATTGATGTAGGTAATTCCTCCTGGAGACATCACGTTTACTTCTACCAGCATTCCATTAATTACGTCTATCCCAACAAAATACAATCCATCTTTGACTAATTTAGGACCTATTTTTTTACAAAGGTTTTTCTCTGCTGGTGTGAGCACATGTTTTTTAAAGGTGCCACCAGCACTTATGTTAGAGCGATGGTCTTCCTCTCCAGGAACACGTTGCACCGCACCTATAGGCTTTCCATTTAATAATAAAATACGCGCGTCCCCTTTTTCGGCCCCTTCTATATAGTCTTGAAGGATGACGTAATTTGTGGTCCCGTCTTTATTATCAATATAAAAGTCCAATAGGGAGTTGACATTACCCATAGCTGTTTTCTCAATCATGATCACCCCACTTCCTCCAAAACCGTTTAATGGCTTCATGATCATTTTTTCCTTAGGGCTTTCCTTAATCACAGATTTTAAATATTCCTTATTCTTAGAAACATGAGTCGCTGGAATGATTTCGTTATTAGGATCATCAAAACAGGCGGTGTAAAGTTTATTATTAGCTTCCCGCAATCCTTGAATATCATTTACAATAAACACATCATCTTTTACCGAGTCGAGAAAATTCAAGGCAATAGGATCCAAAGGCGGATTTGCTCGCATCATTATCACGTCAAAACCCGCAAGTGGCAACATTTTTTCTATAAGGACTGTGTTTTTGTAAAAGGACTTTAATTGTGCCGGTACTTTATCTGTTTTCTTAATCATCTTAGAGAAAGCATAAGCAATGCTATTTCTAATAGTAAGGTTTGAAGGAGTAGCTATGGCTACCCGATGCCCTCGTTTAACACATTCGTGAATAAGTGTTAAAGTGGAATCTTTTTCTGGGTTGATTTCTTCCCAAGGGTACATGATAAAACAAACATTCATGTTTTGATTTTTTGGATTAATTATTAAAGCAAACTAAGAAGTAAAAACGATGTGTTACTTTAAGTTTATGTAATATTATTATTGAAATTAATGCATTGTATTCGCTTTCGCGAAAGCGGAATGAAAATCAAAAAATTCTCATTCTGCTTGATATGTAACATTACCATCGATTTCTATGACCGTAATTAATAAAGCTATTCCTCTAAGAAGAAACTTCGTCCAGATGATCGTCCCAATTCTTAACATGAGGCTTACCAAATTTACCCAGACTTTTTGCGACAACTGATGCAACAGTAGCATCTCCAGTAACGTTAACCGTGGTACGGAGCATATCTAGTGGTCGGTCTACAGCAAAAATGAGTGCAAGAGCCACTGGTAATAACTCACTAGGGAAGTCTATGGATTCTAAAACAATGACCAGCATGACCATCCCAGCTCCAGGAACTGCAGCACTACCTATGGAAGCTAGTAAGGCCGTTAAAACAATAGTTAGTTGAGCACCAATAGTAAGGTCTATACCTAAAGCCTGACATACAAAAACAGCAGCAACAGCTTGGTACAAACTGGTTCCATCCATATTGATGGTGGCTCCTACTGGAAGTACAAAACTAGAAACTTCTTTTTCCACACCCATATGCTCTTCTACTCGTTCCATAGTTACCGGTAAAGTTGCGGCACTGGAGCTGGTAGAAAAAGCGAGTAATTGTGCTGGTGCTATTTGTTGTAAAAACCATAACGGTGATTTTTTGACATAAACGGCAAAAATGATACAATACACCACGATCATGAGCAATAAACCTGCTACTACCGTAAGGGCATAATACAAGAGGGCAAGCAGTACTTCTGGATCATCTGAAGTAACCACTACGGTGGCTAATAATGCAAAGACTGCAAATGGAGCTGACAACATGATCAAGTCTACCATTTTCAGTACCACGTCGTTGAGACTATCAAAGAATTTCTTTAATGGTTTGGCTTTCTTTTCACCTATTAATAACATAGATATACCTAAGAAAATAGCAAAGAAGATCACTTGCAACATTAAACTATTGTTAGACATTGCAGAAACAGCATTATCAGGAACCATATCTATCAGGGCTTGCAATGGACCCGCATCTTTTTGTGCAGCGGCAGTTGCTAATTTTCCTTGGATATCTGAATTGCTTTCATAAGTCGCACTTAAATTAGCAATGGTTTCTTCTGAAATTCCTTCACCAGGCTTAAAAACATTTACTAAGGCCAATCCTATCGTAATTGCAATTACAGTGGTAGCAATATAAATCACCACGGTACGCAATCCCATATTGCGGAATTTTGCGATGTCTTTTAAGTCAGAAATACCTTTGACCAAGGAAGCAAGAATCAATGGAACTGCTATTAATTTCAATAGGTTGACAAAGATTTTACCAAAAGGCTCGATCCAGTCCCCTACAAAGTCTTTACCCCAATCTACCTGAGTCATGATAAACCCAAAAGCGATTCCGAGAACCATCCCTATTAATATTTGCCAGTGTAATGCTAATTTTTTCATGTGAAATTGAATTCTAAATCTTCTTGAGGCGTAATATAAGTAAAGTTTTTGTGGTGTTTCCGCTTTCGCGAAAGCGAGTATAAAAACAAAATTAAAACTAAAATCAAGAGCAGCTATGTGCCTAAAACTATCTGTATAATGATCGCCTTAAATCTTTGACGTGCGTGCTCTTAAAAAATGGTCGGCGAGTACGAGTGCTGCCATGGCTTCTACAATCACCACAGCTCTAGGAACTACACAGGGATCATGTCTTCCTTTTCCTTGCATTTCAACAAGTTCGCCTTTGGAATTGATCGTTTCTTGAGATTGCATGATGGTAGCCACAGGTTTAAAGGCTACTCTAAAATAAACATCCATACCATTAGAAATACCGCCTTGAATACCGCCACTTAAATTTGTTTTGGTGGTTCCGTCTGCATTGTATTGATCGTTATGCTCGCTTCCTTTCAGCTGAGTACCGGCAAAACCACTACCGTATTCAAAACCTTTTACCGCATTGATGGAGAGCATGGCTTTTCCAAGGTCTGCATGCAGTTTATCAAATACCGGGTCTCCTAGACCAGCCGGTAAACCTTGAATAACACAGGATATAGTTCCTCCTATGGTATCCCCTTCTTTTCTGGTTTGTAGGATTTTTTCTTCCATCGCTTTCGCAAAAGCGATATCAGGACAGCGCACTGCATTATTTTCAATCTCTGAGAAATCCAGTTCTTGATAAGGTTTATCTATAAAAAGATCTCCTACACTACTCGTGTAAGCGGTTATTTTGATCTGAGAAAGCAATTGTTTTGCGATAGCTCCTGCCACGACTCTACTGGCAGTTTCACGAGCACTGCTGCGCCCACCACCACGGTAATCCCTATGTCCGTACTTATCATCATAGACCTTATCGGCATGACTAGGTCGGTAAGTTTCTTTGATATGAGAGTAATCTTTTGATTTTTGATTCTCATTAACAATTTGAAAACCTATAGGTGTTCCTGTCGTTTTTCCTTCAAATATTCCCGAATAGATCGTGACGGTATCACTTTCTTTGCGCTGAGTAACAATCTTGCTTTGACCGGGTTTGCGTCGGTCTAAATCAAATTGTATTGCCTCTAAGTCTATATTTATTCCTGCTGGACACCCATCGATAACGCCACCTAAAGCGACTCCATGAGATTCTCCATATGTTGTAACGGTAAATTGCTTACCAAAGGTATTTCCTGCCATAAAGGCAAATATACTATATGAATAGCATTAGCTTTGTGTACATTATAAATTATCATCATAAAATCTTCTAGATGAAAAACCTGTATTATCTCTTCGCAATTACAGTGTTACTAGGGAGCAGTTGTCAAACTAAATCAACTATTGTAACAAAAATAAATGGGTCAGAAAAAACCTTTTATGAAGCTGCTAAGTATTACTTATCAGAAGCAGAATACAATAAAGGCTTAGAGGCAATCCATCAAGCGATACAAGAAAAGAACCAAGAACATTTAGTAGAGCTCTATTATTTAAAAGGTTTTATGCTTCACGCTTACGGAAAAACTACTGATGCAAGTGCTGCTTATCAATACGTCATTGATCATACGGAAACCTATTCATTATATAAAAACAAAGCAGCACAATTATTTGCTCTTAATCTTGCTGAAGAAGAGTTTCAGGAACAAATAAGAGTAAAACAAGAGGAACTATTAAAAAACAAGAATAACGAACAGCTGACTGACGATAGCTATTTGATGGTTGAAAAACAGCCTAGATTTCCAACTTGCCCAGAGACAACACAAAAAGAAATTCAAAAATGCAGCAGTCAAATCGTTCAAGAACATATTGTGAGTACCTATGATGTAGGTTTGGGAAACACTTTTGGTGTTTATGAAAAAGTAAGGACTCATGTTTATTATACAATTGATACCGAAGGTGATGCGACAAGCATTGTTGCTAGAGGAACAAACGCGTTTTTATCCTTGGAAGCAAAAAGAGTGATCTTTAGCCTCCCTCAGATGCTACCAGGTGAATCAAGAGGTGAAAAAGTAAGTGTTCCTTTCTCGGTTCCTGTGACATATAATCCTTTGTAGTAAATAATGTAAATCAATTATTTACAATTATTTAATAATCTAAAATAGCAAACAGATTTCTATATATTTCTAATATATTTACCCGCTAAGAAAACAATTATGTTCAAAAAAACAATACTTGCATTTTGTCTTATTTCATTAGTTTCCTGTGATCCTGATGATGATAATGGAAATTCTAGTAGTACAAATACAGACTTTAGTTACTTCCCACTCGCAGTAGCAAATAATTGGGACTATGATGTCGTAACAGGAACAGATACCTCTTCAGAAAATCTTACGGTGGCTTCTGTTACTGGTAATAGTTATACCCTAACAGCAAACCCTAACACACCCGTTGGATTCATGACACGTATTTTAAGTGGTGGTGCCTTAGAAGCAGTATCAGGAAAATTGATAGGTAATGGAACTATTGATTTTGGACTTCAGGGATTGAACAACTTTAATGTCACTATTACAAATGGTACACTTTACGATCAAAATGCCAGTGCGGATACTGAGCTGTACAGCACTACTGGATCAACAACACAAACCGTTCAGAGTTTTGACCTAGATATTAATTATGAGGTTACCACAGTACAACAAGCTGAAGTAGCACAAATGACAGTAGAAGGAATAAGTTATACAGAGGTGATACATTCACAACTCATCATCAACGCTTCTATCACTACAGATGTAAGCATCGCTGGGTTTACTCAACAAGTACCACTGTTAGCGCCACAAGATGTTATCGTTATTGATAACTATTGGGCAAAAGACATAGGACTCATCAAGTCTGAAAATCAATTGGACTATATGCTGGAGGATTTTTCTTCTTTAGGAGTGACGCTTCCAGTGCCTCAGAGCGCACAAATTTTAACTGTGCAAAATCTAACGGGTTACACAGTCAACTAGTATCAACTAAAGGAATCAATTACAAAGCTTCATCATCACGGTGGAGCTTTTTTTGTGTTGGGTCGTTTTTTGACTGCCGCTATTCATGCTGCCAGAGCACCACCATTAAACGCCTTCAGTCTCTAATAGGCTATCCAAGAACTGTTGTAATTCTTTCATTTGATCTTCTCCCTTTTTCCTGCCCATCCTTCCTGAGATATAAAGAACCACCCAAATAAGCACCATCAAAATCATGACTATTAAAGGAAGTTCCATTGCTTTTTTTAAGGTAAATAGAGTGTACAACCAGATCAAGGCGGCGATAAAAAATCCTGAGATAAGAAAGTGCAAAAACATAAACATAGTCCATACAGCTGGTTTAGGGCCATACAAACCTTTAAGCAATAAAAGACCATCTGTTTCTTCTTGAACCTCTAGGTGCAATTCTGGAGACCAGAAATGAGACCTGCTTTCGGGAATACGTATAAAGACATGAGCATCTACCTTACTTACGATATAATGCTTGTCGGAATGGTGACCATCAAACAATCTCATAAACACTTCTCGTGTCATAGAAAGGCTTTTTTGAAACCTAGGTCTTAATACGATTTCTTGATCTATCTCCATTATGAATATAAATGTAAATATTTTTATGAACTCTAAGGTCTAGAATGTTTAAAAATATATTTTATAAAACAACATAAAGTTTTGGCAATCAGGTACAAAACTCAAAACTAACTGTAAAAAGGAAGGTAGACTTTAAACAAACAGATATAGGAAGTAAATAAAAACATTAAAGCAGCATTTTGAAAATAGTACCCACAAAAAAAACGCTCAAGTAAACTTGGCGTTTTTTCTAATTTTGCTTCAATTAAGTGAGCCCGACAGGATTCGAACCTGTGACCGCCTCCTTAGAAGGGAGGTGCTCTATCCAGCTGAGCTACGAGCCCTTTCTCACTAGATTACCTCTAAGCGGTTGCAAATATAGTATTATTTTATAAAGTCATGCCTATTTTTTAAATTAAACATTCTATTCTTTGATTTATACTTTTAACTAGTTGAAATTCTTAATTTTGCAGTCATGATTTTTTTAAAAAATATTCTTTTCCTAGTAGTTCTACTACTATCAGACATGCTTTACTCCCAAAGTTTTAAAGCAGACTCCTACACTGCTTCAGAGGTGGAGAACATGAATCGATGGCAATTACTCAAATACGACGGTTTAAATGTTTTTAATGGAGTTGCCTACTCCTACTCCAGACCATTTCATTGGGAGGAACGAGACCTTTATCGTGCTGGGGCAACGACCTTATTAGTTAGCGGCTTATATAGCTTTGATCAGGAATCTAGTGATTACTTTAGAGATCAAGAAAAAGATATTCCTGAACTATTGAGAGATTTTGGTTGGTATTTTGGAAGCCCACAAAATAATTATGGGGTTACGGCAGGTGTTTATGCCTATGGATTACTGACTAAAGATCCCAAATGGAGGCGCACCGGGGTATTGATGATCTCTAGTGCCAGTGCTGGTGGACTATTACAGCAAATACTAAAGACGATTACTGGTAGAGCCCGGCCAGAAACTGGGTTCGGAAGACATGAATTCAGACCTTTTTCAGGAGAGTCCGGTTTTAGATCATTTCCATCTGGACATACGGTTTTAGGATTTACGACGGCCTATGCACTGGCAAAACAATTTGAAAACCCTTATGTAAAAGCAGGGATTTATACAGTTGGATTAATTTCTCCTGTTTCTCGTTTATGGGCTGGAGCTCATTTTCTGACCGATGTAGTTTTGAGTATGGTCATAACAATTGCTACAGTAGAAGCCGTGGATCGTTACCTAGATACCAGGAATGGATATGGAGATAAACGTTACGGAACAGGTAAAACTGGACAAAGACCACAAAAAATAGTGTTTAACCTTACGGCTACTTCAAACAGCATTGGACTGACTCTTAATTTCTAAAATGTTTAACAAAGTTATCTATAAAGTTAAACAATTATATAGATAACTTTGATGCTCAATAAAAATTATATGGCACCTTACAGGGTTTTTGAAGAATACAACATAAAAATTACAGATGAAATTAAGAGCAAATACCGCGATGTCATTACAGAATTAGGAGAAGATGTAGAAAGAGAAGGTCTTGTAAAAACCCCTGAAAGAGCGGCAAAAGCAATGCAGTTTTTAACCTCAGGATACGATATAGATCCTGCTGAAATACTTAGGGGAGCTATGTTTGCAGAAGATTATCACGATATGGTCATCATAAAAGATATTGAATTGTATTCTTTATGTGAGCACCATATGCTACCGTTTTTTGGAAAAGCGCATATCGCTTATATCCCTAATGGACATATTGTAGGTCTTTCTAAAATACCTAGAATAGTAGATGTATTTGCGCGTCGCCTTCAGGTACAAGAACGGTTGACACATGACATATTAGAATGCATTGACAAGACCCTAAAACCAAAAGGTGTTGCAGTTGTTATAGAAGCTTCTCACATGTGTATGATGATGCGTGGCGTACAAAAGCAAAACAGCGCTACTACCACTAGTGGTTTTAGAGGCCAATTTCAAAAAGTAGAAACCCGTACAGAATTCATGAACCTTATTTCTTCAAAATTGCATTAAAAATATTCTGTGGTACGTAATTTGAATTTATAGGGCTTTTAAATAAATCATATGTTTCATTCAAAACGTTCCAAATTAGTTGCAGGTGTAGTCTTTGACCTTATAGGGATGTCTTCCCTTTTGGGATTTGGTATACTGGAATTTACCGATTTGGCTTGGGCGCCTATAGCTGGTTACTTGATGACAAAACTTTATCCTGGTAAATCTGGTGTAGCAGCGGGTGTTGTTACAACAATAGAAGAATTACTTCCAGGACTGGATGTTATCCCATCATTTACCATCATGTGGTGTTATACCTATCTGATCAAATCTGGAAGAGGTGACAATAAAAAAACGATTGATGTAGATCACTTTTCATAAAAAAAGCTCCTGTTAAGGAGCTTTTTTTATTTGACCAATTCTTTAAAACCTGTCATCAATTTCTTGATCTTAGGGTCTATGATTACCTGACAGTATCCTTGTTCCCTATTATTGTTATAATATTCATTATGAATATCTTCTGCTGGATAAAAGACCGTTGCTGGAGCTACCTCCGTAACTAATAGCTCTGTATAAACACCTTTGTCTTCTAGATTTTTAATATAATCTCTAGCCGTATTTTCTTGTTGATCATTAAGGTAAAATATAGCACTGCGATAATGTGTTCCCACATCATAACCTTGCCTATTTAAAGTAGTGGGATCATGAGTTGCCATAAATACAGCTACTAAATCCTTATAGGATACCACTTCAGAATCATAGGTGACCTCTATAGCTTCTGCATGACCTGTTCTTCCTTGCAATACTTCTCTATATGGAGGGTTTTTAATATGCCCACCACAAAAACCTGATTTCACTTGCTCTACTCCTTTTACTCTTTGGAAAACCGCTTCTGTGCACCAGAAGCATCCTCCCGCAAAAATTGCCTTGTCCATTTTGTCTTTTTTTTAGCAATTTAACCCACATATATGTATCTTTTTTTTAATTAACATGCCTTTAATGAAATGATTTGTTAAACAAGTTATTTTTGCCTTTTTCAGATCTCTTTATGCAATTTAAATTCATTTTCACCTGGTTGGTTTTAGTTCTCGCTTTCGCGAAAGCGGAATCACAAATAGCTCAAGACACTCTTGATATCAAGAGAAAAGTGTATAAAGCTACTCGAGTAAGTACGGCACCTGATATCGATGGGGAGCCATTTGAAAAGTTTTGGGATGCTATTCCCACAGGAGGTAATTTTGTGATGGTCCAGCCTACCAATGGTCAAAAAGAAAGAGACACCCATAAGACAGAGTTTAAAATTGCTTATGATGATGATGCTCTTTATGTTGCCGCATTTCTTTATGACAACAATCCAGAAAGTATACCGAGACAATTTTCTCAAAGAGATGAAATAAATGCTCAAGCAGATGTGTTTGGGTTTTATTTAAATACTTATAACAACCAAATCAATCAAACGAAGTTTTTTGCCACTAGTGCCAACGCGTTAGGTGATGCCATTACTGAAGGTAATCGAGATGACTTTAGTTATAATGTTGTTTTTAAATCAGAGACGAGCATTAATAAACTTGGGTGGTTTGTGGAAATGAAAATTCCTTATAGAACATTGAGATTTCCAGAAATAGAAAAACAAGACTGGAGCTTTCAAATTTTTAGAAGAATACGTGCTTTGAATGAAGAGTACTCTTATGACTTCATAGACATTACCAAAGGAATAGCCACACAATACGATGCTTTGATGACAGGCGTAGAAAAGATCAACCCGCCATTACGATTAAATCTTTATCCGTACACCACCATAGTTAATGATAATTTTAATGGAGTAAGTACAACGAAGTACAGTGCCGGAATGGATGTTAAATACGGGATCAACGATGCCTTCACTCTTGACGCGACTTTGATTCCAGATTTTGGTCAAGTGGCTTTTGATCAAGTTGTTCTTAATTTAGGGCCCTTTGAACAAACCTTTGGAGAAAACAGAGCCTTTTTTAATGAAGGAATAGATTTGTTTAATAAAGGAGGAATCTTCTTCTCACGTAGAATAGGACAGACACCTAGTGGTTTTGGAAACCTTGCTCTATTAGAAAATGAAGACGTTATAGATAACCCCAATAGCGCACAATTGCTCAATGCTGTGAAAATTACGGGAAGAACAAAAGATAGGTTAGGCATAGGTTTTTTAAATGCCATAACCGGAAAGACAGAAGCTACTATAGAAAACTTACTCAATAACGAGCGCCGTACAGAAATTACAGAACCCTTTACGAATTACAACATGTTTATTCTGGACCAGCAATTCAGTAAAAACAGTTCTATTGCATTATCTACAGCAAGTACGATGAGAAATGGAAGCTTTACAGATGCGGTAGTTAATGCATTAGTACTCGATCACAATGATAAAAACGCTTCCAATAATTACAGAGCAGAATTAAAAATGAGTAATCGTTTTACTCCTAGGGGAACTGAAACTGGTGTGGCCAGTGAAGCGAGATGGCGTAAAACCACTGGCAGATGGAGACCTAGTCTAGCACACTTCTACCGGGATAAAAATTGGAATCCTAACGATTTAGGACGTAATTTTCAAAACAATACACAAACCTTTGCCGCTGACTTGAGTTACAATCAATTTACTCCTGTTGGTATTTTCAACAGGTACGATGTAGACTTTAGAATAAGACATAGAAGGCAGATCGATCCAGATTTACACACAGATAGTGAGTACAATATCAACCCATCCTTCACTACTAGAGAACGTCTGGCATTCGGTGGCGATTTCAAATTCTTTACCAGAAATTTAAATCAATTTGAAGCTCGTCAAACAGGACAAGTCGTGAGATACGAACCTGCCTATTATTCGGGAGGTTCTTTCTCGACAGATTATCGTAAGAAATTTGCAACCGACATCAGAATGAGCTGGTTAAAACGATTTAACGATTTAGAAGAAAGTTATAATTTTAATTTGAGTCCTAGATATCGATTTTCAGATAAATTCTTGCTTATTTACCGACTGTCATGGGACAAAAATGACAATCGTATCAGCTATGTGGATAAAGACGTAAACGATAATCCCATAGTAAGTAGACGAGATACACACTCGGTAGAAAACAGAGTGTCTGGAACCTATAATTTTAACAACAAGCAAGCACTGAGCTTGTCTTTTAGAAATTTTTGGTCTCGAGCAACATTCAGTCGAGATTTTAAAGAACTCGATTCCAATGGTGCTACCATTCCAACCGATTACACCTTGACAAACAACTTTGACCCAGACGCTAATTTTAATGTTTGGAATCTAGACCTTTCCTACCGATGGCGTTTTGCCCCAGGTAGTGAAGCTACTTTACTATACCGAAATAGCATATTTAACTTTGATAATCAAGGAGATATAGCCTTTCAAGACAGCCTGGAAGACTTATTTACTCAACCATCTCGACACAATCTGTCCTTACGAGTTACTTATTTCCTTGACTTTAATGATGCAAAAAGATGGTTTAAAGCCTAAAAACCCATTACTTTGTTATTATGATTAAAGCAGTACAGATTTATAAAAGTTTTGGTGATTTACAAGTCCTTAAAGGCGTAAATATAGAAATTAAAGCTGGTGAAATAGTTAGTGTTGTAGGGAGTTCTGGCGCAGGTAAGACCACCTTATTACACATTCTAGGTACCTTAGAAAAACCAGACATGAAAACCGGCAGCAGCCTAGAAATAGATGGCACCGATATTATGAAACTGAGTGGTAAACAGCTTAATAAATTTAGAAATCAATCCCTTGGCTTTATATTCCAGTTTCATCAATTATTACCGGAGTTTACAGCTTTAGAAAACGTTTGCATCCCGGCTTACATAGCAAACACTGATAAATCTGTAGCTGAAAAACGAGCTAAAGAACTCCTCTCCTATCTCAAATTATCTGATCGTATGGATCACAAGCCTGGGGCGCTTTCTGGTGGTGAACAACAACGCGTTGCTGTAGCAAGAGCTTTAATCAATAATCCCAAGGTCATCTTTGCTGATGAACCAACAGGAAACCTAGATAGCGCCACAGCTCATGACCTTCATGAATTGATTTTTCAATTGAGAAAAGAATTCAATCAGACTTTTGTTATTGTTACCCATAATGAAGAACTCGCAGACCTAGCAGACCGCAAGCTGGTAATGAGTGATGGTAAATTTCTGTAAGCATTAGTTTAAAATAAAACAGGTTTCATATGAACCGAAAAGAACTTAAGGAATTTCTCGATGCAAAAGTCGAGCAATACAACACTCCAGATTTTATCCCTCACGATCCTATTCAGATACCGCATCTTTTTACTGATAAAAAGGATATAGAAATAGCAAGCTTTCTTGTAGCCACCATTGCTTGGGGAAATCGCAAGTCCATTATCAATAATGCTCATAAATTGATGACGCTCCTAGATCAATCTCCAGCAGACTTTATAAGAAACCACGAAGAAAGTGACTTGGATAGATTTGATGGTTTTGTACACCGCACTTTTAACAGTGAAGATTGCAAGACCTTTATGCGATCCTTGCAGCATTTAGAAAAGAAGCATGATGGTTTAGAGCACGCTTTCGCGAAAGCGTATCAGGAAAAAGCAAATTTGCAAGAAGCCATCTCCCAATTTAAAACCAGCTTCTTTGAGGTAGATCACTTGCCACGCACCCAAAAACACGTCAGTGACCCCATGAAAAATAGTAGTGCAAAACGCATCAACATGTTCCTGCGCTGGATGGTGAGAAAAGACAATGCTGGTGTAGATTTTGGCATATGGAACTCCATCCCTATGAGCGCTTTATCACTACCATTAGATGTACACACCGGGAATGTCGCTCGTAAACTAAAACTGCTTAAACGCAAACAAAACGATGCCAAAGCCGTTGCCGAACTGGACAAAGTGCTTAGGGGTTTTGACCCTAAAGATCCTATTAAATATGATTTTGCTCTTTTTGGATTAGGGGCTTTTAAAGAATTATAGCATAAAATTTGTGATAAAATTAAGAGTTTTTTTTGTTAATTTTATGAAAACATTAAAATGTCCTAATGGCCAAAGTTTCCTTACATCCTCGTGAAGTGGAGCGTCTTGCTTATTTAGAATCATTTCGTATCGATGCCAAACGAGAAAAGGTGCTTGATGAACTCACGGAGTTAGCTTGTAAGCTCACTAATGTACCGAAAAGTTTAATTTCTATTGTCCATAAAGATGAGGTATGGTTCAAATCTCAAAGCGGACTTCAATTAGATAATTCCCCAAGAGAATTTAGTTTTTGTGCGCATGCGACTGCAAATGATAATGACTTTTTCTACGTAGAGGATGTTTATAAAACTAGGGAACTTCAAGACCATCCATACTTAAAAAATGATGACAATATTAGGTTTTATGCAGGTGTGCAATTAAAAGACGAGCATAATTTACCTTTAGGAACAGTCTGTGTCCTCGATGATAAACCACATACATTAAATACAGAACAGAAGAAATCTCTAGAGATGATCGCTGACCTTGTAATGAGGCAGTTAATGCTCAACAAGACCAATATAGAACTCCAGGAAAAATCTAGGTTGTTAGAAGAAAATAATGAGATGCTCAAGAACTTTGCTAGGGTCGTGTCTCATGACATGAAAATGCCCCTAGCAAGCATGATTCTTACGACCGATCTTCTGTCTGAAAAATACAGCGGTCGATTAGATACTGATGGTAAACGTTATCTTGATTCTATTAAAGACACGGCTTTTTCTATGAGTGATTACATAGATAATATTTTAAGCTATTATGAAAGTGACCTATTAGCCATCGATGACAAAGAAGAGTTTGATATTTATTCTATTATTGAAAAAGTGGAAGAAATGGTTGGGCTTAGGGATGATATACAACTCATGTTTCCTGAAGATAATCTTATCATTAACAGTAACAGTGCTGCTATTGAACAAGTCTTATTAAACCTTATAGGGAACAGTATTAAATACAACGACCAAGAGACTATTGTTATTCAAGTTACAGCAGCTGTAACCCCTAAATATTATAAAATCAGTGTAAAAGATAATGGTATAGGTATTCCAAAAGATAAACAAGAAGATATTTTTAAATTATTTACCACATTAAATCAAACAGATCGATCTGGTAAAAAAGGTAACGGTATAGGGCTTTCTACTGTTAAAATTCTTGTAGACAAACTGGGTGGAACCATCAAATGCGATTCCAAAATCAACTCTGGAACTACTTTTACATTTACCGTCAAAAAATAAGTGCTTTTTTAAGCAAAGGCAGTATCTTTGGACTGCAATTATGATAGATGTTATTTAAAAACCCAATAATACTTTACGGTCTATTTTTTCTTATAGTTCCTATTATTGTTCATCTTTTTCAGCTTAGAAAGTTTAATAAAGTATCTTTTTCTAATGTTGCTTTCCTCCAACCTTTAATTACTCAAACTAGAAAAAGTCGTCAGTTAAAAAAATGGTTGACTTTGTTAGCTCGTTGTGCCGCTATTGCCTGTATAGTTATGGCTTTTGCACAACCCTTTTTACCGGGAAGCACCACCGCTACTCAAGAAAAGCAAACCGCTATCTATCTTGATAATTCTTATTCCATGGAATTAAAAGGTGAAAACGGAGCCTTATATAAAAACGCTACCAGTCAGCTTCTAGAAAAAATACCAGCAGATAAAGTCTTTACCCTATTTACAAATGATCAAGTCTTTGCAAATACCAACAGACAGCAAGTTACTAATGAGCTGCTTTCCAATAATTATTCTACCGTAGCACTCCCCTTTGATCAAGTACAACTTAAAGCCTCTTCCTTACTTCAAAATAAGAATGCTGTAAAAGAAATGATCTTCATATCCGATTTTCAAAATAGTGCTGGAGAACAATTTCCAGCGCCCTTACAAAATGTAAAAAGAGAACTTGTAAAGTTAGAGCCACAAGAAATCAATAACATATCTATTGATACCGTTTTTATAGAGAGCCAATCTGGTGAAAATTTAAAACTTCAAGTAGGCTTAAGTGCTAATTATAAAGTGGAGCAACCTGTAACTTTATCTTTTGAAAATAACACTATCTTATTGGCAAAAACATCGGTTCTTTTAGAAAATCAATCTGGAACAGCTCATTTTGAAATAGAGACTGATGAGCCTATTCAAGGAAGGATTTATATAGATGATAAAGGAATCTCATTGGACAATGAGATTTTTATAAGTACGGGTAAAAAGGAAAAAATCAAGGTTTTAAGTATCAATGGCGCCGACTCTAGTTTTCTAGACCGACTTTATAAAGGGGAACAGTTTGAGTACATCAGCGTAGCAGAAAGGGATGTCAATTATAATTTGATCAAAAATCAAAACATCGTTATCATTAATGAAATGAGTAACATTCCTACCGGTCTTAGTGAAGAGTTAAATAAATTAACCAGCAACGGTGGTTATATGGTCGTCATTCCTTCCAAAAAACCTTCTGGATATCAAAACATAGGCTTGAACGGATTAGAATACAACGATTTTTCTAAAAAAATTACAGAGATCAATTTCAATCACCCTTTGTTTAAAGGTGTTTTTAATAAACAAGTTTCCAACTTCCAGTACCCTAATGTTACTAGTGTTTTAAAAACTACAAACGCTATAGATCCTATACTTAAATATGATGATGGAAGTAGCTTCCTATATAAAGACAACACTACTTATTTCTTTACAGCAAGCCTCAATATAGAGAACAGTAACTTTCAGAATTCGCCGCTTATTGTTCCTGTTTTTTATAACATGGCTGTAAATGCCTTGCCTATTCCTCAATTGTATTACGAGCTAGATAGCAACAACACTATCGCTGTAAATACGAACGTAAATCAGGACGATATTTTAAGCCTTTCCAACGATTCCTCTGAAGTGATTCCTAGACAACAAGCCTTTGATAGTTATGTGCTCGTCACTGCTGGAAATGAATTATCTATTGCAGGAAACTATAATGTAAAAATTAAAGAACAAAAAATCTCTACACTAAGCTTCAATGCAAAACGTCAAGAGAACAAGTTAGAATATTATTCAAATGCTGATTTAGGTAATAACCTTTCAGCATCTATTGATGATTTACTTTACAAACTCAGTCAGGAAGAAAATATCCTTTCTTTGTGGAAGTTTTTTGTCATGGGAGCTTTATTCTTCCTAATTTGTGAATTATTGATTTTAAAGTTTGTAAAATGATACTACTTAAAAATGTGACTATCGTCGATGCCAGTTCTGATTTAAACGGCAAAAAAAGAGATCTGCTCATTAAAAATGGGAAGATTGAAAAAATAGGTGTTTCTTTAAAAGAAGAAAATGCCAAAATCATTGAGACTGCAAATTTGCATGTCTCCAAAGGATGGATCGATACAAGTGTCAGTCTTGGAGAACCTGGCTTTGAAGAACGCCAAACACTAGAAAATGGAGTTAAAGCTGCCGCAGCAGGTGGTTTTACCACCATCATGTTGAATCCTAACAATCAACCTAACCCGCAAGATCAATCGGGAATCAAATATTTGAAAAACGTAACCGCACATCAGGCAGTAAGCATCTTGCCAGTGGGCTCTTTTACTTTAAATCAAAATGGGGAACACCTGGCCGAATTGTACGATATGCAAGAAGCTGGTGCTGTTTCCTTCTACGACTACAAGCAGGAAGTGACTAATGCCAACCTGTTGAAAGTAGGATTGCAATACGCATCCTCCTTTAACGCTGTAGTGCAGTCATTTCCTCAAAATAAAGACATCGCTGGAAAAGGAATGGTCAATGAAGATCCCGTAACTACTAACCTAGGAATCAAGTCCATGCCTAGCCTTGCCGAAGAGCTTCAAATAGCGAGAGATTTAAGAATCGCTACCTATACCAAAGGAAGATTACACATTCCTACCGTAAGCACCGTAGAAGGTTTAAAACTGATCAAAAAATATAAAAAGACCGCTCAAAATGTGACTTGCAGTGTTTCCATTCATCATTTGACCCTATCAAGTAATGAACTAGAAACTTTTGATGCGAACTTTAAAATACAGCCACCGCTGCGAGATGAGAAAGAAGTCAAACAGCTTCAAAAATTTCTAACTTCAGGAGTGATCGACGTTGTTACCAGTGATCACACACCACTAACCATAGAACATAAAGACCTAGAATTTGACCATGCAACTGCAGGAACCATAGGCTTAGAAAGTGCATTTGGTGTTCTGAATCAACTGACAGATCTGGCCACAACTATTGAATTATTGACCAATGGTTACCAAGTCTTTAATCAAGTAACACCTCAAATAAAAGAAGGACAAATAGCTAATTTGACCCTTTTTGAACCAGAAACAAGCTATACCTTTGAAAAACGTCATATTGTTTCTACTTCTAAGAACTCTGCATTTCTAGGAAAACCCATGAAAGGAACAGTTATCGGAATCATTAACAATAAAAAAGTGATTTGGAATGAAAGATAACCCTCCTGCTAAAAACATAGCGATTATTGCTTATGCCAGTTCGGTGTTTTTATACCTGCACTTGATGGTTTTCATTGCTGTTTTTGGAGTAGCTATCATTCTCAATTACAATAAAGGAAACAAATTTGCCAGCTTCCATATCCGTCAAATGTTTGGTATAGCTATCATTGCGGTAGTGGTTTCTGTATTTGCAGATAACATTCCAAAAGACCAACTATTACTACCATTGCTTATCATTACTTTAATGGTGTTGCTCGCCTTATTAGGCCTGATCAGTAGCCTACGCAATCAACAAGATTTACTGCCATTTATAGGGAAATACTTCCAGAAATGGTTCACTTTTATTAAATAATTACTTTGCATACATCACTTACTTTATCCCATATCACGCGACCTGCTCGCAAGGAAAACGCTCCATTGCTCCTACTGCTCCACGGTTATGGAAGTAATGAAGAGGACTTATTTTCCTTTGCGCCAGAGCTGAGTGAAGACATCTTTATAGTTTCAGCCCGTGCCCCTTACGAGATGCCTCCACAAGGAGCTGCATGGTATGCCATCAATTTTGATGCTTCTGGCGGTAAGTTTAGCGATGACGATCAAGCTAGAGAAAGTATGTTAAAAATTACTAGTTTTTTAGAGGAATTGAAGGCTACCTACTCTATTGATCCTAATAACATGAATGTGCTAGGTTTTAGTCAAGGAGCTATTCTTGCTTACGGCTTAAGCCTTTCTCATCCAGGATTATTGCGTAACCTAGTCGCGATGAGTGGTTATATTAATGAAGATTTAATCGCAGGAAAAGATGGATTAGAAGCACGCTTTCGCGAAAGCGAGATCAAAACCAACTACTTCATTTCTCATGGAACCCAAGATCAAGTCATCCCTTTTGCATGGGCAAAACAGGCCCCTCTGCTCCTGGAAAAAATCCACGCCGATTATGTCTTCAAAGAGTATCCCATAGGACACGGTATTTCTAGAGATAATTTCTACGACATGAAGGAGTGGCTCGAGAAACGAGTTTTAGGCCAGTAATTTAGATGTTAATTAAAATGTGATCCATGAACAATTCTATCAAATCTCAACAACAAATTCTGGATAAACTAGGGATTGTTTCTTTAAACGACATGCAATTGCAAGCGCATGAAGCCATAACTAATCATAGAGATACCGTAATCATCTCACCTACAGGTACAGGAAAGACACTCGCATTTCTTCTTCCAGTAATCGAATTATTAAATCCAGAGCTTACAGAAGTTCAAACCTTAATTTTAGTGCCTTCTCGCGAGCTTGCCATACAGATAGAGCAAGTGATTAGAGAAATGGGGACTGGTTATAAAGCAAATGCTATTTACGGCGGGCGCGCAGGGGCAAAAGACAAAGAAGATTTACAACACACCCCTACTATTCTAATAGGAACTCCAGGAAGAATAGCTGACCATTTAAGAAGGGAATCATTTGACCCATCGTTTATAACGACCTTAATTCTCGATGAATTTGATAAATCTCTGGAGACCGGATTTGAGAAAGAGATGAAGGAAATAGTAGGTTCTTTACCTCATGTAGGACGTAATATACTTACATCTGCTACTTTTAAAGTGGCCATTCCCGTTTTTGTAGGATTGAAGGATCCCCAAGTGTTGAAGTTTGAGAAGAAGACGGATAGTGTGCTTCAGATTAAAACCATGGCTTCTGACTCTAAGAACCGTTTTATCAATCTAGAGCAAATTATTGCGCGTACCGATAACGGGAATGGGATCATTTTTTGCAATTTCAAAGATTCTATTGAAGAAGTGAGCGAGTTTCTAAAAAGCCGAGATATTTCTCATTCTGTTTTTTATGGTGGGCTAGAACAACGAGATCGCGAGCGTGCCTTGATCAAATTTAGAAATGGTACACACCAACTATTACTAGCAACAGATCTGGCTGCTCGTGGAATAGACGTGCCTGAATTGGATTTTATTATTCATTACGAACTTCCATTCCACAAAGAAGAATTCACCCATAGAAACGGTCGTACGGCTAGAATGCATGCTGATGGAACCGCTTATATCTTACACAATAAGAAACACCCACTTCCTGATTATATAGGAGAAAGTACACCTTTAGAATATGCGGAGCGATTAAAAGTCAACCATCAACAAAAGTGGGAAACATTATTTATTTCTGGCGGTAGAAAAGATAAAATTTCTAAAGGTGACATCGCGGGACTGTTCTTTAAACAAGGAAATCTAGACAAAAACGAATTAGGCGAAATTGAATTAAAGCAAGATTGTGCCTTTGTCGCAGTCCCTTTTGAAAAGGCTTACGATTTAACACAGCAACTTAATAATAGCAAAATTAAGAAGCGAAAGGTTAGAATTTACAGATTGGATTAATTGTTGGTATTCTTATCAAACAACAATGCTTTAATCGTTTCCATCTCTACCTCTTTCTTCGTATTGATGTTATATCGTATCATAACATCACCCCAGCGGTCGTTATCAGTAAAGTTAGCGAGCACCCATTTATGATTGATAAACTTGGTATCGTTGATTCTAAAACCACGACCTTGACCTATATAAGGAACTAATGGATTACCACCTTCCTTGATATTGAGTTCTAGCAATTGATCTCTAACGATCGCCTCAACTTCAGAAGGTTCTAATCCTATGTTGTACAAATAATTTTCTGCTTCAGGATTTCCTTTTAAGGAAAAAACAGAATTTTCATAATCGGCTTTTACTTCTATAGACAGGGCCTCTTTACGCTCTTGATCTGTTTCATAAAGCTCTTTTCTAAGACTTTGTACTTGGCCTTCTAGTTTTTCTTGGTATTTCCTACCATTAACGTAGATGACTAGTGCAATTAAAGAGGCAAAAATAAACAGGTATAAATAAAAACTTTTTATCAATTTGATATGATTTTAAGGTTATCGTATGCCAAAAACACGTTTTCAGGAAGTGTTTTTTGCACTTCATCGTGAAAACCTAGGTGATGACTTATATGTGTAAAGTAAGTACGTTTAGGTTGCAATTCCCTTACTAATTCTAATGCTTCTTCTAGATTAAGGTGTGTGGCATGAGTTTCTATACGCAGCATATTAAGTACCAGAACATCTAGGTTTTTAAGCTTCTCCTTTTCGCTGGAATCTATAGTCTTCACATCAGTCATATAAGCAACATCTCCTATTCTATAGCCATGCACAGGTATATAACCATGGTCTGCCAAAACAGGAGTCACGGGAATACCTTCTATTTCAAAGGACTCATTTTCAAATTCATGAACGTCTAAGGTTGCTACACCAGGGTATTTATTTACTGTGGTAAAAATATAACTGAAGCGTTCTTGAAGTGCCTTATGAACTCGAGAGGTCATATAGCAATGCAGATTCCCCTGACGAAAGTAGAACGGTCTCAAATCATCTAATCCTGCTGTATGATCAGCATGTTCATGGGTAAAAAGCATAGCATTAATATCAGAAACTTCTTGTGTGAGCATCTGCTGGCGGAAATCAGGACCGCAATCGATGATAAAACGCTTATCATTTACTTCAAACATAGCACTCACCCTAAGACGTTTATCCTTAGAATTCTCACTCAAACACACTGGATGTGAGCTACCTATAACAGGAATTCCTTGTGATGTACCAGTTCCTAAAATCGTAATTTTAACTTCCATAATTGTTTTATAAAAGTATTGATATTTTTTCATTAAAGTAGGGTTGTTCGCTACCTTTGTATAAACACCAAAATATACAAGATGGGTTTAAGCTTACCAGGAGATCACGATTTTGAATCTGTTCCATCCCTAAAAAACAAAGTCCTTAGAATTAACTTGAATCGTAACATTTACGGAACCTTTGCCGAAATAGGTGCCGGACAAGAAACGGTTAGGCAATTTTTTAGAGCTGGTGGCGCCTCTGGTACAATTGCAAAAGCAATGAGTGCTTATGACAAGGATTTCTCAGATTCTATTTATGGTATTCAAGATGACGGACGTTATGTCACAGAGTCGAGATTAGTAAAAATGCTGGATCACGAGTCCAACCTTATTGAAGAAAGGCTTTCTAGAGAAAAACATCCTGAAAAATTATTCTTTACTTATGCTAACACTGTTGCAACCATTGACTTTGCTAAGAGATACTTAGGTCATGGCTGGGTAGGAATTAGATTCCAAGCTTCCCCTGAGGAGGATTATTCAGAAATTATATTACATGTGCGTTTTAAAGAACGCGACGCTAGATTACAGCAAATTACATTGGGTATTCTGGGAACTAACTTGATATATGGTGCTTTTTATAAGCATGATAACCCAAGAAAATTATTGGAATATCTATACGATCATATAGATAAGGATAAGATCGAGATTGACATGATCAATTTTGCTGGTCCTCGTTTTGAACAAGTAGATAATCGTTTAATGAGTTTACAACTCCTTAAACACGGAATGACGGAGGCTGTAATGTTCGGACCTGATGGGAATAATATTTTAAGTGCTCGTATTCTTTATAAGAAAAATGTATTGGCACTACGAGGTAGTTTCCGTCCGGTAACTAAAGTAAACATGGATATGTTTGAAACTGCTCGCCGCAGGTTCTTAAAATCAGGCACAGTTAAAGAAGAAAATGTAGAAACCATATTTGAAATTACACTATCTAATTTAAGAGCCAGTGGAGAAATAGATGAGAAAGACTTCATGCACCGAGCAGAGCTGCTTTGCTCCCTTGGACAAACCGTTATGATTTCTAACTTTAAAGAATACTATAAGTTGGTAGAGTACTTTAATAACTATACTAAAGAACGTATAGGCCTTGTAATGGGGGTCAATAATCTAGTTGAAATTTTTGATACCAAATATTACACCCACTTAAGTGGTGGGATTCTGGAAGCTTTCGGAAAACTATTCTTTAAGGACTTAAGAGTTTATTTGTACCCAATGCTAAATGCTGAAACTGGGGAACTCACAACAAGCGAGAACCTAAAAGTACATCCACGCATGAAGGAGCTTTATAAATTCTTCAAATACAATGGAAAACTAAAAGATATAGAGGATTACAATCCTGATATTCTTCATATTTTCTCAAGAGAAGTACTAAGAATGATCGATGCAGGTGAGGATGGGTGGAAGGCTATGTTGCCCGAAGGAATTCCCGCTTTAATGGAAAAGGAGAATCTCTTCGGTTGCAACAATAACGAGCAAAACTCTAAGAAGGATGCAGCATCTCATACAGAGGACGCACCTTTATAAAATTTGAGCTGCGTGATCTTTGGTTTTTACCTTTTGGATCACATCAGTGATCACGCCATTTTCATCAATCACAAAAGTCGTACGGTGAATGCCGTCGTATTCTTTACCCATAAACTTTTTAGGACCCCAAACTTGAAAAGCATTTAACAAGGTATGATCTTCATCTGCAAGAAGATCGTATGGAAGTTCGTATTTAGTCTGAAAGTTCTTTTGTCGTTTAGGACTATCGGCACTTGCGCCTAAGATCTCATAGCCGCTTGCGCGAAAACGATCTACATTATCCCTTAAGTTACATGCCTCAGCGGTACAACCCGGTGTACTTGCTTTAGGGTAAAAGAATAAAACCAACTTCTTACCGGCAAAATCCGACAAAGAAACGCTTTGTTCCTCTTGATTAAGAATTGAAAAATCTGGAGCCTTATCTCCTACTTTTAATGAAGTCATATCGTATTTTTGAATGAATTAAAGCATAAAGATAGGAATGAACAAATCAGAAAAAGTTGCATTTATCATAAATAAACTGGAAGAGTTATATCCAGAAATTCCTATACCCTTAGATCATACCGATCCATATACTTTATTAATTGCTGTTTTAATGAGCGCACAGAGCACAGATGTGCGAGTCAACAAGATTACTCCGCTACTGTTTGACAGAGCAAATAATCCCTATGACATGGTGAAACTGAGCGTAGAAGAAATACGTGAAATCATCAAACCTGTAGGACTCTCTCCTATGAAAGCTAAAGGAATCCATGGCCTTTCTCAGATCTTGATTGACAAACATAAGGGTATCGTCCCAAGAACTTACGAGGAATTAGAAGAGTTCCCAGCTGTAGGACACAAAACCGCTGCTGTTGTCATGGCGCAATCCTTTGGAATACCCACTTTTCCAGTAGACACACATATTCACAGACTGATGTACCGCTGGAATCTCACCAATGGAAAGAACGTCGTACAAACAGAAAAAGATGCTAAAAGACTCTTTCCAGAAGAAACGTGGAACGACTTGCATCTTCAAATCATCTGGTACGGCCGTGAATACAGTCCTGCACGTGGTTGGGATATAGAAAGGGACATCATTACCAAGACGGTAGGAAGAAAAACCGTGTTGGATGCTTATTATAAGAAATTGAGGAAATAGAAGTATGTTAAATCAAAAAGAATTAGAAAGGAAAGCTGTTGAAAGATATCTTGATAGCTCTAATCAATTATTTGATATTACTGATTTTGAATCTCCTGATTTTATATTAAAAAATGAAAGTCATGAAATAGGTTGTGAGGTAACAGAGTTTTATCCTGACTATGACGTTACAGGGTCTAAGCTGAAGAAACGAGAAAGTTTTATTAAAAAATTACATAAAACTCTAGGAATAGAACTACTAGACAAATATCCTAAGGGATTTGTATTTGATATATATTATGAGTTTGCAGCTACTGAGAAAACATCAATAAAATCGGAAGTACAAGCCGTTATCAATAATATTGAATCCTATTTTTATGAAGGACAAGTAATTCCATCATCAATTAATATCAGAAAATTTTCTATTCGTAAAACTGATTTACTACCTACTCGCCTTATATTAAGCATTCCATCTGATTATAGCGATCTAACTGAAGAATGGTTGCAACCTATCATAAATTCAAAATCGTCAAAAATTAAAGAATGGAAAAGAAGTTTTGATGAAAGGTGGCTTATTATATCCATTGGAATATCAATTTCTGGAGATCTAAATCTTAACAAGGTTAAAAATTTAGAAATTTTAGAGTCAAGAGAATGGAATAAAATTATCTTAATCGATATTCCTTTTGGTGATTATAAAGAAATTAATTCTCCTTATTAATCTGAAGATAACTTATTTCTCGTGCTTGTTTTAAAAGCACATAGTAAAACGCTAACACCCTTTGTCTTTTGAACATTTTCCTAAAGGGAAAACTAAATGCCTTGCTATCTCCAAATGGTAATATAATTCATAAAGTCCCGTCTTTCATTGAGAAAAGATAAGAGTTAGGTGTTGCAGACCTAGAATTAAACAGTTCCTGTTTTTGTTTGCCACTCTTTCGCGCAAGCAAAACCATCATAAAAAAGAAAACCCATTCTCAGTAGCTTTGAGAATGGATTTTCAAATTGAAAACAAATATTGATACCAGGCTGAACTGTATCAATTGTTAAGTGTTTCAAACGTCATGTTCTTATATCGTGTAACACTTAATGCTTTTGAAAAGGCGAGTAAAAATTTTACCGTCTCCTCTTTGGGACCTGTAGGTTTCACTGGCTCAGGAAATGATTCATTGTAAAGTTGTGCCATGTTTTAAGTAAGTTTAGTTTTCAATTAAACGTACTTTTTATGACTATATTATAAGAATCAACTAAAAAACTAAATTTATCTTGTTAATATGATATTATGCTTGTCAATTACCTTGCGTAAATTAATAAGCGCATAACGCATTCTCCCTAATGCCGTATTGATACTTACATCAGTGGCAGTAGCTATTTCCTTAAAGGACATTTCTTTAAAAATACGCATGGTAAGCACTTCCTTTTGATCTTCTGGAAGCTCTTCTATCAGACGTCTTACATCTTCATGCATCTGACTAGTAATCATTTCATATTCCATACTTTCCTCTCCATCACTGATCACATCAAAGATGTCAAAATCATTACGAGACTGAAATTTAGGCATGCGCTTATTACGTCTGAAGTGATCAATAACTAGATTGTGCGCAATACGCATTACCCATGGAAGAAATTTACCTTCCTCATTATATTTCCCCCTTTTAAGCGTGCGAATGACCTTAATAAAGGTATCCTGAAAAATATCTTCTGTGATGTCTCGATCGAGTACTTTGGAAAAAATAAAACTGTAGATTCTTTGTTTGTGACGGGTAATAAGGATTTCTATACCTTTTTCATTTCCCTCGATATACTGCCTTACCAGTGCAGCATCTTGTACGTTTTCTAATTTCATAATATAACAACTTTGGTGACCTCAGAACAGGAGCCTTTGATCGATTTTTAAAGTAATGTTATAGTATACGCAGAGTGTTTAGAGTTTGTTACGGGTTAAATATAGTAACATTTATTCTACATACACAAAAACTAATAATGTTTTTTAACATTTAAATCACAATAAACGATTCTTTGAAGGGCGATCTCCCTCTTATATTTGTATTTATGCCTGAAATAAAATTGTTTGCCAATATAGACCAATTGAGCCCTAAGAAGAATATCCTCATCAAAGGTGCCGAACTTCACAACCTCAAAAGTCTAGACGCTGTCATCCCGCGTAATAAACTAGTTGTCATCACCGGTTTATCGGGAAGTGGGAAGTCTTCTCTTGCTTTTGACACACTTTATGCTGAAGGTCAACGTCGTTATGTAGAGAGTCTTTCTTCTTATGCCAGACAGTTTTTAGGACGTCTCAATAAACCAAAAGTAGAGTACATCAAAGGAATTGCGCCTGCAATAGCCATAGAACAAAAGGTGAATTCTACAAATCCACGATCAACCGTAGGAACCACCACCGAGATTTACGACTACCTCAAGTTGTTGTTTGCACGTATAGGGCATACCTACTCGCCTATTTCTGGCGATGAAGTAAAAAAAGATACGGTAAGTGATGTGGTTAATTATGTAAAAGAGCAAGAAGAAGGTTCTAGGTTATTGCTTACCACAAGGCTTATTGTAAAAGGCAAGCGAGATATCGCGGCTCAATTACAAGTACTGCAACAACAAGGCTTTACTCGTATCAAAATTAACGAGACCGTTCATAGAATGGATGAAGAAAATTTATCCTATTCTAAAAAAGACGAAGTGAAAATAGTCGTGGATCGTATCATCGTGCGTGATGATGAAGATTTCTATAACCGACTAGCAGATGCCATTGACACGGCTTTCTTTGAAGGAAAAGGTGTCGCTTTTATAGAGCACATGGACGGCAGTAAAGTCCGTGAGTTTACTAATAAATTTGAATTGGATGGCATAGAGTTCTTAGAACCTAATCCACATTTATTTAGTTTTAACAATCCGTATGGTGCTTGTCCTAAATGTGAAGGTTACGGTGACGTCATAGGTATAGATGACGAATTAGTTATTCCTAACACCGCATTATCTGTTTATGAACAGGCGGTTTTTCCTTGGCGTGGCGAGAGCATGTCTTATTATAACAACCAACTTATAAAGAACGCTGACAAGTTTGATTTTCCCATTCACAGACCTTGGTTTGAATTAACAGTGAAGCAAAAACAGCTGGTTTGGGACGGGAATAAATATTTTGACGGTATTCATTCCTTTTTTGATGAGCTCGAGGCGAAAGCTTATAAAATTCAAAATCGCGTGATGCTTTCTAGGTACCGCGGTAAAACGAAGTGCAGCAATTGTAATGGTGCAAGATTGAGAAAGGAAACCAACTATGTTAAAATAGCCGAAACCACAATCACAGATCTGGTTACCTTGCCTATCAAAGAACTGACGGTCTTTTTTGAAAATCTAAAACTCAGTGAACACGATCAACAAATAGCTAAAAGACTGCTTATTGAAATCAATAACAGGCTCATTTTCTTATCTGACGTAGGCTTAGATTATTTGACATTGAATCGCAAATCTAACAGTCTTTCTGGTGGAGAGTCGCAACGTATCAATCTAGCAACCTCTCTGGGAAGTAGCTTGGTGGGAAGTATGTATATTCTTGACGAGCCTAGTATAGGATTACATCCACGAGATACCAAGCGTTTGATCAAAGTACTTAAAAATCTACGCGATCTAGGAAATACTGTGATCGTTGTAGAACATGATGAAGAAATCATGCAAGCGGCAGATCAGATTATCGATATAGGTCCAGAAGCAGGAACTCATGGAGGTGAAGTGGTTGCCGCCGGAACACTTGCTGAAATCTTGAAATCAGACAGCCTTACCGCTAATTATCTGAATGGGTCTATGGAAATTCCGCTTCCGCGAAAGCGTAGGTCACACAAATATTATATAGACGTTATAGGCGCAAGACAGAACAATCTTCAGAATATAGACGTACGTTTCCCTCTAGGTGTTCTGACCATGGTTACCGGGGTTTCAGGTAGTGGAAAATCAACTTTAGTAAAGCAGATTTTATATCCTGCCCTCTTGAAAAAGTTAGGTGGCTATGGAAAAAAAGCAGGACAGTTTACTGAAGTAAAAGGAAAGTTTGAAAATGTAAAAACAGTAGAGTTTATTGATCAAAATCCTATAGGTCGTAGTTCAAGATCCAACCCTGTGACCTATATCAAAGCTTATGACGACATCCGTAACTTATTTGCTAATGAAAAAGTCTCAAAAATTAGAAACTATAAACCAAAACACTTTTCTTTTAATGTAGATGGCGGTAGGTGTGAGACTTGTAAAGGAGATGGAGAGGTAACTATCGAGATGCAATTCATGGCAGACGTGACTTTGAAATGTGAAACCTGTAATGGAAAACGTTTCAAAAAGGAAATCTTAGAAGTTAAATTTCACGATAAAAATATCGACGATATTTTGAACCTGACCATCAATGATGCCATCTCGTTTTTTGACGCTAATAAGGAAGTGAAAATCACAAGAAAATTACAACCGCTTCAAGACGTAGGTTTGGGATATGTAAAGTTAGGACAAAGCTCTTCTACCCTATCAGGCGGTGAAGCACAACGTATCAAACTCGCTAGCTTTTTAGTAAAAGGAATAACGTCTGATAAGACCTTATTCATATTTGACGAGCCTACTACTGGGTTACACTTTCATGACATTAATAAATTGCTGGATAGTTTCAATGCACTGATTGATAAAGGACATTCAGTGATTGTTATAGAACACAATATGGACTTGGTAAAATGTGCCGATTACGTTATTGATCTCGGACCTGAAGGTGGAGATGCAGGGGGTCAGTTAGTAGCTAGTGGAACTCCAGAAGAGGTGGCTCAAGTGAAAAACTGTTATACTGCACCATACATCGCAGAAAAATTAAAGTAATGGGGTGCCTCTTTATTCTATAAAGGTGTCGCAGTTACCCAATAAGCATAAATAGTTCAACTTAAACTTCATACATTTGATCTAGATTGAATTCTTATCAATAAATTCATGAAAAAACCTAATTTGAGATTGCGCCCTAAGGCAGCTCCTAAGTCAAGAAATAACGTGTTCCAGCCACCTGGAACAATTTCTTACGTAGGAGAAGATAGAACCGGTGTTGTTACCGCAGAAACCATTCTGTATGATGAAACTCATTTTTCTAAACAAGATGGTATCTTTTTAGATCAGTTGAAAGAAGGTCGCGTTAACTGGTTCAATATTGATGGTGTACATGATATTGATTTATTAGAAAAAATTGGAAGTAAATTCCATTTACACCACTTACTTCTGGAAGACATAGCAAACACCACCCAACGTCCCAAAACTGAATTCTACGGTGATTACATTTATCAATGTATCAAAATGATTTCTTATGATGCCGTTAATCATGAACTCACGGAAGAACAAGTGAGTATTATCCTTACAGAAGATGCTGTCATCACTTTTCAAGAAAAAACTGGAGATGTCTTTGAAAACATTAGAGAACGTATAGAAAATAGCCGTGGTCGTATTAGATCTGTAAAAAGTGATTACCTATTCTATGCCCTAATTGATAGTATTATAGATCATTATTTTATTGCCGTTGAGCAAATAGGCGATTATCTAGACTTATTGGAAGATGAAGTCTTTGAAGACCCTCAGAGGGATTCTTTAAACAAAGCACAGAAAAACAAAAGGATGTTATTAAAATTACGCCGAGCTATTTTTCCATTAAGAGAATCGATATCTAGACTCATAAAAGAAGATAGTAATCTTATTGATACCCGCACTCATGCGTATCTACAAGACGCTTACGACCACTGTATTCAAATCATTGAAACGGTAGAATCTTACCGAGAGATCAACGCTGGATTACGTGACATGTACCTTTCTAGTGTCAGTCACAAAATGAACCAGATCATGCAGGTGCTCACTATAGTGTCTTCGATATTTATTCCAATGACATTTGTGGCAGGAATTTACGGGATGAATTTTGAACACATTCCAGAATTGACTTGGGAACATGGTTATCAATATTTCTGGATGTTGAACATAGTTATTTTTATAAGTTTGATTATTATTTTTAAATGGAAAAAGTGGATCTAAATCGAGTTTATCTTGCTGTGAATTCTTAGTCTTCTTTTCTATTCTTAGTAGTTAACAATAATAAAAAGATACCTAGATCTATAACAAAACAGGCTAATACCGCAGAGGATTATCTTTTACAAATTTCGATAGTACTGTAAATTTTCATTGAAATACTCTCAAAAACAGAAAAGGGAGAGGACACGCTTAATAATATATGCAGCATTTAATGGATCGCTTCAATGCATATTTACAAAGGAATATCTTAGTAAATCAACTGAACTTCAAAACTCTAAGCTTTACTTAGTGACAAGTACTCCTATAAAAATTAATGTCAGAGTGTCATCAAACTGACCTACTCAACTCCTACTGCGGCAATTACAACTCCCTAATTGACTTAGTTGCTTCAACAAGTGTAACTTAAAATGAAATGCCCTTCATGACTTAGTATAAAAACATTTATTAACCCTTGGTAATCAGTATTTAACATAATACGATTCACTATTACAAACCTCATTACACCTCATTTATCTACTCCAAAACATAAGGCTGCCTTCATATTTGTATGATATATCTTAAAGATTTCTGGTAAAACAGAACAAAGCTACAGCGTATGGATAAAATAAAAACACATCTACTGTTATTTATTATGCGCGCATAATAGTTTGGCATAGGTATTGCACATAGTTGATTAGAAAGTTATTAAGAGTAATTTTCAAATAGTATTTTGGTTGGTTAGTTGGAAATCCTAAGGTGTCATCTTTGACAACTTGGGATTTCTTATTTTAGAGAATTAGTTAAAATTCAATGACAAGCAAACCAGATAAATTTCTATTTTTGAAGTATGAAACAATGGACCATAATTGCCCTTCTCCTGCTCTTAGTAAACTGTAAACCCCCGCCTAAAGAACCTTCTAGTAGCCCAGAGTCTATTGTTGAAGCGATTGAAAAAGAGCTTGTCTTTCCAGACGACTTTTTAGGCATATATAAAGGAGACCTAGTGAACACTACAAGCAATGGCGTTGAAATCATTCCTATGGAGTTCCATCTACTCGCCACATCTGATTCTTTTAAATACGATTATAAAATATACTACGGAGCTGAAAGATCTGAAAGAGCCTACACCTTGATCCAGACAGGAAACCCTAATATTTATGAACTGGATGAGAATAATGGCATTTTACTTCCGCTAGCCTATTCTAAAAACACCTTATTCAGCACTTATGAAGTCGCTGGTAATTTATTACAGAACAGCGAAGTTTTTTACAAAGACCACATGGATTTTATGATCACCATGTCGGTGCTAAAGAATAAAGAAGAAACAGGGGAGGCCGCAGGATACCAAGTCAGCAGTTATCCCATAAGTGTCATGCAGCAAGCATCACTTTATAAATTAGCTCAATAAATCCAGGAATATAAGTCACTTACTTCAATAAGCTCAGGACAGGTTACCTAAAGAATAATGACATTACTATTTTACATAAAAAAGCTCCGTAAAAACAGAGCTTTCTTTAATCATTTATATAAGTAATCAGTGATCGGCTTATGCAAAAGCAGCAGCTACACTAGCGCTTAATCTTTTATAAACGCCACTATCTAATCGTTCCCGAATTCCTTCAAATGCGGTTAATGTCTCCTCTATATCTTCCATTGTATGAGAAGCTGTAGGAATCAATCTTAATAGGATTAGACCTTTAGGTATTACAGGATACACAACAATAGAACAAAATACACCAAAGTTCTCACGCAAGTCTTTTACTAGCGCCATCGCTTCTGGGATACTTCCTTTCAAATACACTGGGGTTACACAAGATTTTGTTGTACCTATATCAAAGCCACGATCTTTTAAACCGTTTTGTAATGCGTTTACGTTTTCCCAAAGCTTTTCCCTAAGCTCGGGCATGGTACGCAACATATCAAGACGTTTTAAAGCACCTACTACTAATTGTGATTGCAGTGATTTTGCAAACATTTGAGAACGTAAATTGTACTTTAAATAATCTATTATTTCTTTGTCAGCTGCTATAAAAGCTCCTGTACTAGCAAGAGATTTTGCAAATGTGGCAAAGTAAACATCAATATCATCTTGTACACCTTGCTCCTCACCTGCTCCAGCACCAGTTTTACCTAATGTACCGAAACCATGTGCATCATCTACAAAAAGACGGAAATTGTACTTTTTCTTAAAAGCAACTATTTCTTTTAATTTTCCTTGCTCACCACGCATTCCAAAAACACCTTCAGAAATTAATAGAATTCCTCCTCCAGTTTGTTCTGCTATTTTAGTGGCACGTTGTAAGTTTTTTTCTATACTTTCTAGATCGTTATGTTTGTAGGTAAAACGCTTACCTTGGTGCAAACGAACACCATCAATAATACAAGCATGTGCATCTACATCGTAAACAATGACGTCATCTTTAGAAACCAAGGCATCTACTGTAGACATACATCCTTGATAACCGAAGTTTAATAAATAAGAAGCTTCTTTATTGACAAATTCTGCCAACTCATTTTGAAGTTGTTCGTGTAAGTCTGTATGACCGCTCATCATACGTGCTCCCATAGGATATGCACTACCAAATTGAACTCCAGCCTCAGCATCTACCTTTCTTACCTCAGGATGATTTGCAAGGCCTAAGTAGTCATTGACACTCCAGGTAATCACTTCTCTACCGTTAAATTGCATCCTGTTTGAGATAGGTCCTTCTAGCTTTGGAAATACAAAATATCCTTCAGCTACACTGGCCCACTTACCTAGCGGCCCTTTGTCTTTATAAATTTTATCAAATAAATCTTTCATAGGAATGTTATAATTGCACAAAGATACAATTCTAATCACAATTTGTTTATTAACTATGTATACATGATAAACAAGTTGGTAACAATAATCTGTTGATAAATAGGTGGTTAGAAGTTATTAAGAATATTACTTTCACGAAAGCAGTATAAAAAAACCGCTATATCTCTGTGATACAGCGGTTTATATAATGTTAAATATTCGTCTAACCTACTTAATATATTCTATATGTTGTTGGGTAGCTGTAGATTTTGAATCAAAAAAACCTTGATCCTGCATCCACTCATCGTTATAAATCTTACTCATATAGCGGGAACCATGGTCTGGAAAAATAACAACCACTTTAGAGTTTTCATCAAACTCCCCAGCAGCAACTAGTTGTTTTACCGCTTGCATTGCTGCTCCACAGGTATAACCTGCAAATAAACCTTCTGTTTGTGAAATTTGACGTGCGGTATGTGCAGCATCTTCATCCTTTACCTTGGTAAAACTATCGATCAAATCAAAATCTGTCGCGGTAGGAATCAAGTTTTTACCCAATCCCTCTATACGGTAAGGATAGATCTCATTTTTATCAAATTCTTGAGTCTCATGATATTTCTTAAGAACGCTACCATAGGCATCTACCCCGAGAATTTTAACCTTTGGATTTTGCTCTTTTAAGAATCGAGCAATACCTGAAATAGTTCCTCCAGTTCCACTACAAGCAACTAAATGTGTGATTTCACCAGCGGTTTGATTCCAGATTTCAGGACCAGTAGATAAATAGTGAGCCTCTTTATTCAAGTCGTTAAAATACTGGTTGATATAAATACTGTTCTTGATTTCACTGTGAAGACGTTTTGCTACTTCATAATAACTGCGTGGATCATCAGCACTTACGTTTGCAGGACAAACATAAACCTTTGCTCCCATAGACTTTAACATGTCTATTTTATCTGCACTGGATTTTGAACTTACTGCAAGAATACAGTCGTAACCTTTGATACGGCTTACCATTGCAATGCTAAAGCCGGTATTTCCAGAAGTAGTCTCTATTATAGTATCGCCAGCCTTAAGAATTCCTTTGCGTTCTGCCTCTTCAATGATATGAAGGGCTATACGATCTTTTGAAGAATGCCCTGGATTAAAAGCCTCTACTTTAGCATAATAATTACCTGGAAACGTCTCTACTGATTTAGAAAGTTTTATTAAAGGTGTTTCTCCTATTAATTCCAGTACATTATTGTACGCTTTAATGTTGTCGCTCATATGTTGGTTTTTGCTTGGAACCTTTAGTGTTACTTTAAATATTGAAAAAGCTGATAGCAACTAAAAATGTTCCTGTGTGCATCACTTTTTTTTTGCACAAAACTTGGCAAATTTACATAAAAAAAAACTAGTTGCTGATATTTTCAAGGTCTAAGAGAAAGGCGAAATCTATAGCTACTTCTTTTAGGGCCTCATATCTTCCAGAAGCACCACTATGGCCGCTAGAAAGGTCCGTCTTAAATAGTACTAAACTAGAGCCTTTTTTAAATTCTCTCAACTTAGCTACCCATTTTGCGGGCTCCCAATACTGTACTTGAGAATCGTGATAACCCGTTGTCACTAGAATATGCGGGTAATTCTGAGCAATTACTTGATCGTAAGGGGAGTAACTCAACATATAATCATAACTCTCTTTTGTGTTGGGATTTCCCCATTCATCATATTCTCCTGTGGTAAGTGGTATGCTATCATCCAGCATGGTCGTTACCACATCTACAAAAGGAACAGCACTTAAAACCCCATTATATAAGTGAGGAGCCATATTTATGATTGCCCCCATTAATAATCCGCCAGCACTACCTCCAGAAGCATACAAGTGGTTGGATGAAGTATACTTTTCTTTAATTAAATATTCACTACAGGCTATGAAGTCGGTAAATGTATTGCGCTTTTCAAACATTTTTCCTCCTTCATACCATTGCCTACCTAAGTATTCCCCACCTCTGACATGTGCAATGGCAAAAATAAATCCACGGTCCAGCAAACTCAATCTAGAAATAGAAAAGTAAGGATCAATAGTGCTCCCATAACTTCCATAGCCATATTGCAACAACGGATTCCCTTCAGGTTTTTTCATATCCTTCTTATAAACCAAGCTTATAGGCACCTTCATACCGTCTGCAGCTGTTGCCCATACACGTTCAGAAATATAGTTTTCTGGGTCAAAACTAGGATCCTCAATAGATTGCGTTTTTAAGATCACCTCTTCTCTAGTTTCCATATCAAACTCTATAACCGATGGCGGCATGGTCATCGAGTTATAGTTGTAGCGTAATTTATTGGTCTTGAATTGAAAATTAGCACTAGTAAAAGCCGTATACGTCTCATTATCAAATGGTAAAAAATAATCTACCGTATGGTCCCAAGCCTTGATTCTTATGCGATTCAAGCCGTTAAAACGATCGGAAACAACAAAATATTTCTCAAAAAGGTCAAAATCTTCTAGTAACACGTCTGGATCATGAGCAATAAAATCCTCCCAGTTTTCCATTTCTGGAGTTGCTATGAGAGTTCTCATGATTTTAAAATTAGTGGCCTCGTCTTTATTGGTCATGATATAAAAACTATCTTGATAATGAGACACGCTGTATTCCAATTTTTGCTGACGTTCTTGAACCATCTTAAAGTCACTGTCTGGTAAATCTGCGTCTATATAACGTACTTCATCAGATAAAGTGGCAGAAGATTTAATCATGATAAAACGCTCTGACATGGTCTTGTAAACAAAGCAATTAAAGATTTCGTCTTTCTCCTCAAAGATCATCTGATTAGATGAAGCCGGCTGACCTATTTCGTATTTAAAAATTTTATTAGCCCGTAGGGTTTGTTGATCTTTACGAGTAAAAAAGAGTGTTTTATTATCGTTTGCCCATACAGATTCTCCAGCAGTGAATTCTAAATTATTTTTAAAGATTTCACCCGTTTCTAGATTTTTTATATATATCGTGTATTCTCTTCTACCTTTAGTATCCACAGCATAGGCAACCAGCTTATTATCTGGTGATATATTTAAAGAAGTAAGCTTATAAAAATCATGCCCTATCGCCATCTCATTGACATTAAATAGCAATTCTTTCTCCTCACTGCCGTCTTTACGTCTGTAAAAATAAGGGTAACTCTCACCTGTTTCCATTTTACTGATGTACCAGTAACCATTTAACAGGTAAGGAACAGACTCATCATCTTCCTTAATGCGAGACTTGATTTCCTTAAAAAGATCTTCTTTTAAAGTGTCTGTATGCTGAGTACTTGCATCGTAATACTCATTTTCTTTTTTTAAATAATCAATAACTTCTGGAGCATCACGCTCTGTCATCCAATGGTAATTATCAATTCTTTGATGCCCATGCATATCATGAACGTGTGTTAATTTCTTTGCAATAGGAGCTTGATGAGCCATAGAATTCTTTAAATTTAAAAGCGCCGCAAGATATAAAATTGCAATCCATTTGTTACTATCGTTGTGATATAGTTAATTTTGTTCTCGCTTTCGCGAAAGCGGAATAACCACAAGCACTTTACAACAATACATATAAAAAATAAAAATTATGTTCGGAGATATGATGGGTAAACTCAAAGAAACCCAACAAAAAGTAGAAGAAACTAAAAAGAGAATGGATACGGTATTGATAGATGAGCAATCTAGCGATGGACTGTTAAAAGTGACTGTTACAGCAAGCCGAAAAATTAAAAACATCGCCATTGCAAAAGAACTTTTGGAGGACAAAGAACAATTAGAAGATTATCTAGTGCTCGTAACCAACAATGCCCTTTCTAAAGCCGAAGGGATTTACGATACAGAAGTTGCTGCCGTTGCTAAAAATGGAATGCCAAATATCCCAGGAATGGATATGTTTAAATAGCACCGTTGTTATTACAGTATTCATAGTAGAAGATCCTATTTTTTTTAAAACGCTTCGCCGTCTTTACAAAGCTATGAGTTAATAAAAAGCCACTAACAAAAAATTAGTGGCTTTTAATGTTGTTCCAGCCCCTTAACATTCTTCAACGCCAAAGAGAAAGCTCTACTGAACACCTTCCAGCGCTGAACCTTCTTATATGGAATTGCTTACCGCCTTCTTGCTCTTAAAAACGACAAGAGTTACATACGGTGATCCTAAATAAGTTAAATCCTAAAAAAAGCCACTTGTTTGACCTAGCTTTTTTAGTCTTAAAAGCAACCAAGTAAACCGTTTACTAATAAATAAACAGCTAGTGATAGGTTTTTACCATATAAAATAAATATTGCTTGTCATTGATTCCATATCACTAAAGCAGCTTTAATTAACAAACAAGGGATAAGCCTTCCATATTTTAAACATCAATGTATAGTAAGCGCTGATGGTAAAACTGAAGATGTGCAACGCGGTCAGTCCTTGATCATTTGGGCGATTTCTGAAGGTCGGGAGGCAGCGCATCATGTTGACTCCTATTTAACAGACACTTCTCAGTTACCTCTTATGGATGTAAACAATGATCTTCTTAGAAGATAAAAGCAATTATGAAAGTCAGTCGCACTAAAAAACAAAAAGCCTCGCAAATTGCGAGGCTTTTTGTTTTAAATAGGTTGATGATTACAAATTAGGAATTACTAATACCTGACCTGGATCTATCAAATCTGGATTTTTCAATATATCGATATTGGCTGCAAAAATTTGCTTGTAATTCATTGGGTCTTTAAAATAATGCTTTGCAATAAGACTTAAAGACTCTCCACTTATTACCGTGTGCTTTGCATAGATGGAATCATCAGCAACTTTAATATCTGCCATTAGATCTGATGGGTTATCTCCCCCTGCTTTTTTGATTTCATCCCACAATAAATTTTTATGATAGGGAGTCGCAGCGGTACCCCTTATTTCTAATGTATCTCCATTTACCTGTATGTCTTCGTTTTGGATGTTTAATTTTTCTCCTAAATCCAGTACGCTTTGATATTTTGCTTTTACCATGTTAATATTCGTTTTTAATTGGCTTTTACATAATTGCCGTTTAATGAATTCCATTTATGATCACATGTAAGTGATTTCCAAATAAATCAAAAATGCTACACCTCTTGATACAGAAAAAGCAGCAACATCTTTAGTTACTCCTCTTCCTCTTCTTCTTTTATAGTGGTGTAAACATTATTTACATCATCATCATCATCTAACTTCTCTAATAATTTATCGATGTCCTCTTTTTGCTCTGCTGTTACTTCCTTTTGAATGGTAGGAATATATTCAAAATCTGAACTTAAGATCTCGATATTCATCTCTTCTAGTGCTTTTTGCAAAGCTCCATAATTTTGAAATTCTGCATAAATCATGATCCCGTCTACAGAATTGTTATCTTCTTCATCTTTTTCATCAAAGAACAACTCTTCAGCACCAAAATCTATCAATTCCAATTCCAGCTCTTCTAAATCTAATTCGCCTGCAGGGATTCTAAAATGACATTTATGATCAAACATAAATTCTACCGATCCAGAGGTGCCTAAATTACCATCGCATTTATTAAAATAACTGCGCACGTTTGCTACCGTTCTATTGTTATTATCTGTAGAGGTTTCTACAAGAACTGCAATACCATGAGGTGCATACCCTTCAAAAAGAACGGTTTCATAGTTAGCCGTATCCTTATCGGTTGCTTTTTTAATAGCGCGCTCCACATTTACTTTAGGCATATTGACCGCCTTGGCATTTTGTATGACCGCTCTTAATCTAGAGTTGACATCAGGATCTGGTCCACCTTCTTTTACTGCTATGACTATGTCTTTACCTATTCTTGTAAAGGCCTTAGACATGGCACTCCATCGTTTCATTTTACGCGCCTTGCGGAATTCAAATGCTCTACCCATTGCTATACTTTAAAATTCTAAAGTGTAAATATAAAATCTTGAGACAAGGCTCACAACAGAAAATAAAAAAAGCTCTCTTTAAAACAGCATTTAGCAATGCTTTGTTAAGAACTCTTAGCATTATTTATATGATATTCTGAAAATAAAAGGAACTTGGCATTGCTTACGTCTCTTTTAAGTCATTTGAAATAATACATATTGCTTTTCCTAGAAAGTCTCTAGTAAACAAAAAGCGTCAACAATTATGCTCTTCCTATTTGAAAGCACTCGTACTTATTATTGTTGCCTCTCAGCCTAAAAACATTCCTTCAATAACCCTTGTGGCAAATTCTCCTCCTACAGTAGAAGCACTTATGATGGTTGTGACTAGTCATTTTTCAATCGAGTTATTCTTTAAAAACTCGTGCTTTTTGGAAAGTAGATCATCACCAACAAGCCAAACAGCAAAAAACCAATGTATTTTTTTTCTAAAATGAAGCCATAAAAAAACCGTCTAGCAGCGCTAGACGGTTTTTAAAATATGGTATCTCAATTCCTTATAAAGAACTGTTTGCTTCTTGCTTTTTAAGCTTTGCTTGTTGCTTTAATTTTCTTTTTTCTAATAATGAACCTGTTATCCAGTATGGAATGATAGCAGTCAAGAAAATCATTAGCCAAAATCCTAATGTTAGAATTCCTAAAAATGCTAAAAAGCCTAAGTATTGATCAAAATCGAACATTGTCTATCTATATTTGATTGCAAAGATAGAGACTACAACTTAAAAATTCAAAGACTGGGAGGCATTTATTAACAAAAAACTGTTTATAAGACCAGTTCACGTCTTAATCATCTGTAACTCCGTAGAATTTCTTTTCAAAATCCTGCTTTCGTCTTGAGCTACCCAAGGATAACCTCCTGCTGTATCTGGCGACACCTCTATCCTATCTTGTTATAATTATCTATAATCAGACGATTAAACAAACTGCAGGTTTTATATTTGTTAAAAATTCAACCACATGGAATACAGAATAGAAAAAGATACGATGGGGAACGTAGAAGTTCCAGCAGATAAGCTTTGGGGTGCACAAACACAACGCTCCCGTATGAATTTCAAAATAGGAGCACCTGCTAGTATGCCGCTAGAAATCATTTATGGATTTGCCTATTTAAAGAAAGCTGCTGCGTATACTAACTGTGATCTAGGAGTTCTTGTAGAAGAAAAACGCGACTTAATTGCTCAAGTTTGTGATGAAATATTAGAAGGAAAACACGATGACCAATTTCCATTGGTTATTTGGCAAACAGGCTCTGGAACGCAGTCTAATATGAATGTGAATGAGGTAATCGCCAACCGTGCGCAGCAACTCGCTGGTAAAACAGTAGGTGAAGGTGAAAAGACCATACAGCCTAATGATGACGTGAATAAATCACAATCTTCTAACGATACCTTTCCTACAGGAATGCATATTGCTTGTTATAAAAAAGTAGTAGAAAACACCATTCCAGGGATTAAACAATTACGCAATACACTGCATAATAAGTCTGTTGAATTTACAGATGTTGTAAAAATAGGTCGCACACATTTGATGGATGCAACACCTCTCACTTTAGGACAAGAATTCTCTGGTTATGTATCCCAACTGGATTTTGGAATCATCGCTTTAGAAAATACGCTAGCTCACTTAAGCCAGCTGGCTCTGGGAGGAACTGCCGTAGGAACTGGACTCAATACGCCTAAAGGTTATGATGTAAAAGTAGCAGAGTATATCGCACAGTTTACCGAATTGCCTTTTAAAACAGCCGATAATAAATTTGAAGCTTTGGCGGCTCACGATGCTCTAGTAGAAACTCATGGTGCTTTAAAGCAAGTAGCTGTTTCCTTAAATAAAATCACTCACGATATTAGAATGCTCGCTAGTGGTCCCCGCAGCGGTATAGGTGAATTGATCATTCCAGCAAATGAGCCTGGAAGTTCTATCATGCCCGGAAAAGTAAATCCTACGCAAGCAGAAGCCATTACTATGGTATGTGCTCGCGTGATAGGTAATGACACAACAGTTACGGTAGGTGGTATGCAAGGACATTTTGAACTCAACGTATTTAAGCCAGTTATGGCTGCAGCTGTGCTAGAAAGTGCGCAGTTGATAGGCGACGCTTGTAGAAGTTTTGACGAGAATTGTGCGGTAGGAATTGAGCCTAACAAGGCGACTATCAAATCCTTACTCGACAACTCTTTAATGCTGGTAACCGCCTTAAATACCAAAATAGGCTATTATAAAGCTGCCGAAATAGCAAATAAAGCACATGAAGAAGGCACCACACTTAAAGCAGCTGCACTAGCCTTAGAATACGTTACTTCAGAAGAATTTGACGAATGGGTAAAACCAGAAGACATGGTAGGTCACCGATAAATTAATGGTGTGGAATAAGGAGTAGGCAATCATAAGCTGCACTCCAATATTCAGGAACCATGACTTTCTTTCCATTATAACTATAAAGCCACTTCAAATTGAAGTGGCTTTTTTATAGGAGACGTTTTAAAATGATACAATGCTTACTCTACAAACAATACACTACCAAAAACATCAGCATTAGTGTAGCCTTCATCATTATTGACTCCGTGATTCTTCTTGGAGCCCATAAAATTTTCTCTACTATTATTGCCGTCATTATCTCCATAGCCTATGGAAAAGCCGATGCGTTTATTTTTTAAAATTGGAACTGGTATATTTTTGGATGAATTCTCATCAAAACTTTGATCGTAAAGTCGGATGGCCATTTCCCAAATATGCTTGTTAGCCTCTTGCGACCTAGCAACTTGTATATGCTCATCTAAAAAAATAGTTTCTTCTGAGGTGCTTTTATCAATAGCATGTCCTTCAGTAGAGACATGATATGCAAAAGCTTGGTGATTGAATTTATGATTTCCGCCGGATTGATCTTCGTCAATAAATACCTCTACATAATCCCCTTTCCAATAGTTTTCTATACCATTTTTAAGTGTTGGGTTTAAATATTCATCCACTACTTCTACCAATACATATAAATACTCAGCGTCCCAAGCCAATTTGAAGCGTCCGTTATAATCATTCTCATCCACAGGTTCACCCATCCAAACATAGTTCAAACCATACCAATCTAAGTCAGCCCAAATAGCCTCTTTGCTACACCCATCAATTTGTATTGGTGCGGTGGCTTCTTTTGCTTCAAATGTGCCATCAGGTATAGACAGCGTAGCAGCATTTTCTGAACTGGATGAACAGGCAACAGAGGTTGGTAAGCTTTCTTGATTACCCGTATTTTTTGTCCCACAGCTTACCGAAAATAAAAGAATCAGTACACCTATAAATGTTATGGGAATCAAGTTCTTATTCTTCATAGTAAGGGTTCTGTTTTTTTTACTAAAGTAGTATATAATCCTACAATAGTAAGGCATGGGTCCACTGCTTCCTTTTTGAAGCTTTGACCTAACAAACTTGACATAAAAAATTTAAAGTCTGGCTTTCTATAGCAACTGAAATTCTTTGGCAATCTAGTTGATGTACCAAATTCATCAGCAGCGGGAGTAAAAGAACAGGCAAAGTTTGATTTTCTAAATCATTTGGGGAATAAATTTTTCGCATAAAAAAAGCCCAAACCATAAAGGTTTGGGCTTTTTTATTCCTTTTCAATTACAATTATTTGATCGCAGCAAATAGTTTTTCTGCTACCAATACCGAGGAGGCAGGATTTTGCCCTGTGATCAAATTACCGTCTTGTAATGCGTAAGCTGACCAGTCAGCCCCTTTAGAATAAATACCGCCGTTTTCTTTAAGCATGTCTTCTACTAGAAATGGCACTACATCAGTAAGTTGCACCGCTTCTTCTTCTGTGTTGGTAAATCCAGTTACTTTCTTTCCTTTCACTAATGGATTACCATCAGTTCCTTTAACACTTTTCAATGCTGCTGGAGCGTGACATACAAAGCCTACTGGTTTTTCTTGACTGTTAAAAGTCTCGATCAACTTGATAGATGTTGCGTCGTTAGCAAGATCCCATAAAGGTCCGTGTCCACCAGGATAAAATACCGCGTCATAATCTGCAGCATTGACATCTGCTAGTTGATGTGTGGTATTGATGAGCTCTTGAGCTTCTTCGTCTTTATCAAATCTCTTGGTAAATTCTGTTGCTGCATCTGGAGAATCACTACTTGGATCTATAGGTGCTTTTCCACCTTTAGGCGTTGCTAATGTAATTTCAACACCTTTATCTTTTAAGGTGTAGTATGGGCCTGCGAATTCTTCTACCCAAAATCCTGTTTTTTTACCAGTGTCTCCTAGTTGATCGTGTGATGTTAATACAAATAAAACTTTCATATTGTTTTCTTTTTTAAGATTATTACTGTTATTTAAATCGGCACTAGTTGCCTTTTCGTTTTGATCTTTACAACCTATTGCTGCAAACAAGGCAAGTACAATAACTGTATATTTTAATTTTTTCAATAGCTTATTTTGTTAGATTAGTCTATGTTGGTAACCATCTCTTCGGTACTCTTTCTTACCTTTTCTAAGTTGACCAACCAGTCTTCTGATGGCTTTCTATAACCTATAGGAAGTAATACTGTAGATCTTAAGCCTTTTGCTCTCAATCCTAAAATCTCATCAACAGCGTCTGCATCAAAGCCTTCCATAGGGGTGGCATCTACTTCTTCAAAAGCAGCAGCAATTAAGGCATGTGAAAAAGCGATATAAGCCTGTTTGGCCGCATGATTAAAGTTTACCTCAGCATCTTGTTGTGGGTAAGTGCTTAAAAGTTGCTGGCGGTAATTTTCCCATCCTTCATTTTTAAAACCACGTTTTGTATTGGTTAAATCAAACATGTAATTGATACGGTCTGCTGTGTAGGTATCCCAAGCTGCAAAAACTAATAAATGAGAACAATCGGTTACGGTGGACTGATTCCAAGCTACAGGCCTAATTTTCTCTTTAACTTCTTGGTTGGTTACCACATAAATTTCAAAAGGTTGTAATCCACTAGATGTTGCTGCAAGTCTTGCCGCCTCTAGTATGTTATCTATTTTCTCTTGTGGCACTTTTTCTCCACTCATAGCTTTTGCCGCGTAGCGCCACTCTAATCTTTCTAATAATTCCATTTATTTTATTGTTTTTGTTTTTGTTCTCCCAGTATTCCAATCCATTCTTCCAATAATTCCTTTAAATTGATGATATCTGGTAATTCTATATTTGCTGTGAGCAAGGTTTGTAATAATTTTTCAGGTATAGGAATCGCTTCTTTTTTAAGTTCTTTTCCTTTGTCAGTGAGTTGAATAATCACACGACGTTCATCATTCGTGCAACGATGTCGTTCGATAAGATGAGACTGCTGCATTCGTTTTAATAACGGTGATACCGTATTGGTATTTAAGAGTAATTTATCAGTGATTTGATTGACGGTCACTTCATCATTTTCCCAAAGTACCAACAGCACCAAATATTGAGGATATGTAATCCCCATTTTATCTAAATAAGGCTTGTATGATTTAGTCAATAATCTAGAAACCGAATAGATCGGAAAACAAACCTGACTGCTCAATTTTAATTGGTCTTGCTTATTCATCTTTTATTTATATCGTGTGCGATACAAATGTATAACACTTGATCCCGCCTAAAGAATTTAAAGTGTTTAATAAATGTGAAAGTTTGAAGCAGCTATGCTTTATTGGCGATTAATGGAATCAGGTGTAGCAAATTTTTAATTATTTCGCTTTCGCGAAAGCGAGATAGTTCCAGCTTATTGAATAAAGAAACCCTATAAAAACTCATTTAAGAATGTGATCAACGAGCTACATCCATTTCTCTTCACTACAAATCACTTCATTATTGATCGTGTTGATCAATTTATTTAAAGCAACTTCCTCCAGGTATCTAAGACCTCGTGTTCCAGCGGCACTATGAAGTTTGAAGTGTGCTTCTCTTCTGCGTTTTAAAAAAACACTACGCCATTTTTCTACCGCTTGAGTTTTAAAAACTGGTGAAATAATGATTTGCGGGAAAATCCATCCTTTCTTAAAAACCACAAAATCATCATCTTTAATGACTTTACTATTCTTCCCATACATGAAGGCTGCAAAAACTAAAAAGAATGAAATAGCGATCACCAGCCCTATTCCTGCATATGCTTCAAAATAAACACCAGCTCCTATTAGTGGTATCGCAACTACAGAAATGACATAAAACGCCAATCGAGCATAAGAAAAAGGATTGCAATGAAGTTCTTGCTCCGTTTCTTCCACCGGTTGTTTAAAAATCAAATGTTGTAGTAAAACCCTATGTTCTTCTTTACAAGCGGGTACAGAAACACTGCCCAACTTGTTGTCGGTAGATTGTGCTTGATATATTTGAGCCGTCTGAAAGTTTAGTAGTTTTCTCAATGGATTGGAATGGAATTCTAAAATCTGAACTTTACTCAGTGGTATTTTAATTTCATTTTTATTAAAGAGCCCCATTTTCACTTCGAGATCGGTTCCTTTTTTAACAATACTAAAATCCCAATATTTATTGATGGCCAATAACATGCTGATCACCACTGAGAAAAACAAGAAAGAAATCACAGCGGCAACGGCAAGTCCTATACTTGTTCCTGAAACAACATTTTCAAAAGAGAATTGCTGCAGCCATTCTCCAAAATATTGTTCAACTATATCTTTTATTTTGTACCAACTACCAAAGGCAACTCCAATTGCGAGACCTCCACTTTTCAAATGATTTTGAGTAATTCCTACTTTTAAAAGATCAAAAATACTCAATTGGAGAATCGCAACTTCTGTCTTGTCTTGTAAGGTTTTGTTGGAGTGTACATACGCAGCGCTTAAATGCCCCTCTTCTGTATCGGATTCCTGTTCTCCTTCAGAAGTATGTTTAAAAATACTTCTCTCACTTGCAGTTGCTTCACTAACTTCCTCAACAATCTCCTCTTTGCGTTCTTGAAGCAGCTCCTTGAATTGGCTAGCAAAGGATCGCTCTAGTCCTGGGATTTCCAACTCCTTAGTTTTGGATCCAGCCGTATCTACCTCTAGAGAAACAATTCCTAAAATACGTTGTACCACATTTTGATTGATATTGATAGACTGAATGCGTTCTAAAGGAATTGCTTTTCGTTCCTTTTGCAAGAATCCTTTTTGAATAATCAATTCATCATCTTCTATGTGAAAGGTAAAATAAAGGTATTTAAGAACAGGAGATAGCAGTGACATCACCGCAATAAAAGCGATAAAGGCGTTCATGTACCAGCCATATTCTCCCATGGATTTCGTTCCAATAGCGGCAAACAAAAAGTAAAGAATCAAGCCTTTTATACTCTTGAACAAGTAGAATAGAATGATCTTTTTGCTCTGCCTTTGGGGTGTAGTTAAATCAAGCATGTACCGACAGTTTTCCAGAAATATAATCCTTTAATTTTGCCGCATCTTCAGGGTCCAGCCCACTAATGCTCAAATCACTGGCGCTTCCACCGGCTGTAAATATGTCCAGTTCACAAAGTTTAAACAAGCGATCTATAGGACCGTGTTTGATTTCTGTATGTTGAATTCTATTAAAAGGAACGGTCGTTTGACTGTGGAACAACCAGCCTTTTTTGTAAGTAATATCTTGTTCTCGCAATACATAACCCCGCACAAAATACTCTTTGTACGCTAAAAAAACAGTTGTTAAGAACAAGAATAACCATGCTGCTAGTGCTGCTTTCCACAACCAAGCTTTATCTTCTACTAGAAAGTACAACACCCCTACACCCACTAGCAAGGGCAAGAAAAAGATCACTTTGGAGATCAGTTTTTTGTTTAAAAATCTTTTGGGATGTTTTTGGAAATCAGCTTCTTCTATGTTCGGTAATCGGTCAGCGAGGATTTGGTCGTTTGTCATTATGCTTTGTTAGTGTATAAATGTACTACTAGTTAACCTTTCGCACTGCAATAAGCGCAGTATTAACTTTATTCATTTCAAAATAAAAGAATAAAAGCGGAAACCACAACAATAGCCTTAAAAGAAAAAGCTTCTGTATCCTTTACAATCCGTGTCCTATTTATAAAAAATCAACAATCAGAAAGTGCCACATTAACAGCAAGTCCTCCTTCACTGGTTTCTTTATATTTAGTATTCATGTCTTGTGCCGTTTGCCACATAGTTTCTATGACTTTATCTAATGGTACTTTGGCATTTTTAGCATCTGTATCTAGTGCCATCTCACAGGCATTGATCGCTTTAATAGCACCCATCGCATTGCGTTCAATACAAGGGATTTGGACTAATCCACCTATAGGATCACAAGTTAATCCTAGGTGATGTTCCATGGCGATTTCACTAGCTATAAGTACTTGAGCTGGTGTGCCACCCATAAGCTCTGTTAATGCGCCAGCAGCCATGGCACTGCTCACTCCTATCTCTGCTTGACAGCCACCCATTGCAGCACTGATGGTAGCTCCTTTTTTGAAAAGGGCACCTATTTCCCCTGCAACCAATAAAAACTTCTTGACGTCATCAAAGTTGGCATCGTGATTTTCAATGGTCATATAATACATCATTACGGCAGGAATTACTCCTGCACTTCCATTGGTAGGTGCGGTAACCACACGACCTAAAGAGGCATTTACCTCGTTAACAGCAAGGGCAAAACAAGAAACCCATTTGAGAATTTCTCTAAACTTCACCTCTGTATTGCGTATGGCTTCTACCCACTCTTCTTTATTGGTATAAGGTGTTCCCTTTTGCAAACGCTCATGGGTATCAAAAGCCCTTCTTCGTACGTTGAGACCGCCAGGGAGTATTCCTTCTGTATGACAACCGGTATATATAGAGTCTAACATGACGTCCCAAATTTTACGAAATAGCTCATCTATCTCTTCTGGGCTCCGAAGGTATTCTTCATTTTGCAGAACAACCTGTGAAACTGACATTTGATCACGTTCACAATAAGCCAGTAGTTCGCTTGCCTTTTCAATAGGTCTTGGAAAACACTCAAAAAGAGCCACTTGTTTTGCAGATCTTTTACGCTCTTTTTGAACAAAAAAACCACCTCCTATACTGTAATAGGTTTCAAAAACAACCTTTTCATCATTTAAGATGGCTTTAAAGCGAAATCCATTGGGATGGAAAGGAAGAAAGTTACGATGGAAATGAATCTGTGTTTTAGGATCGAAGGAGATCAAATGAACCCCGTCGAGTTGCAATAACTTTTGATTGGTTATATAATCTATAATTTCAGGGATTTCATCAATCTCACAAGTCTCTGGATCTGCGTTAGTGAGTCCTAAAATACAAGCGAGATCTGTGGCATGTCCTTTACCCGTTAAGGATAAGGAGCCGTAGAGGTCCACTTCTATGGATTTCACCAATTGCAATCTGTTTTTGTCTTTCAGTTTTGCTAAAAAATGACGCGCCGCACGCCACGGACCTAAGGTGTGGGAACTGGAGGGACCAACACCTATTTTAAGCATGTCAAACACGCTGATGGCTTCAATTTTAGCAGGAGAATTTTGTGTCATTATTATACCAAATTAACTCGGTAAAAGTAAACATAAAGCATATAGAAAATAAAAGTATTCTACCTAATAGTAAGAAAGCTTGTCATCGATTCTGCTCTTCAACAGAATGACAATTAAGTCTCGTATCTGTTGCGAAAGAACTGGGAAATCTTATTGTCCTTACATCAATAAAAGCTCCGCAAAGGATGAATTTGCATTCTTCCTTCTCGGCTATCCCCTCATAAACAGATGCATGATAAGGAAAATCAATTCCATTAACTTTTGTAAGAACTCTATGCAATTTAGCCAGGAGGTGCGGTAACCTATGACTTTATTTATTTTGAGTCCTGCAATAATAATTATTTTACCGCCTGCTCAGATTTGAATTGCTGATAGCAGTCAACCTGCTTGCTGCCTGTTGAGACTGTAAACTAAATAGGTTGTCCTGATCTCGCTTTCGCGAAAGCGAAACCATTATAAAAGGCGTCTACCACACTACTATCATGACGATTGTGACAGTCAAAATGACATCATGTCATTAGAATTGTCATGGCACAAACATTGACTTAACGAGAATGTAAATAAATCGAATCTTAATTAAAATAATTTATAATGAGTAAAATAATAGGAATAGACTTAGGTACGACTAACAGTTGTGTTTCTGTAATGGAAGGAAGCGAGCCTGTAGTAATACCTAACGCAGAAGGAAAAAGAACTACCCCATCAGTTATCGCCTTTGTAGAAGGTGGTGAGATTAAGGTAGGTGATCCTGCAAAAAGACAAGCGGTAACCAATCCAACAAAAACAGTTGCTTCAATCAAGCGTTTTATGGGTAACAAATACAGCGAGTCTACAAAAGAAGCTGGACGTGTACCTTATAAAGTAGTAAAAGGTGATAACGATACTCCACGCGTGGATATCGATGGCCGTCTTTACACGCCACAAGAATTAAGCGCAATGATTCTTCAAAAAATGAAGAAAACCGCTGAAGATTATTTAGGATACGAAGTAACTGGAGCAGTAATTACTGTACCGGCTTATTTTAACGATTCTCAACGTCAAGCGACTAAAGAAGCTGGTGAGATCGCAGGTCTTAAAGTAGAACGTATAATCAATGAGCCTACTGCTGCTGCACTAGCTTACGGATTAGATAAAAAAGATACCGATCAGAAGATTGTAGTATTTGATTTTGGTGGTGGAACACATGATGTTTCTATCCTAGAATTAGGTGATGGAGTTTTTGAAGTACTTTCAACTGATGGTGATACTCACTTAGGTGGTGATGATGTAGATCAAAAAATTATCGACTGGTTAGCTGATGAGTTTAAGGCTGCTGAAGACATCGATCTTAGAAAAGATCCAATGGCTTTACAGCGTCTTAAAGAAGCTGCAGAAAAAGCTAAAATTGAGCTTTCTTCAAGTGCACAGACTGAAATCAACTTGCCTTATGTAACTGCTACTGCTAGCGGACCTAAGCACCTTGTAAAAACATTGACCAAGTCTGCTTTTGAAAAATTGATCTCAGACTTAGTAAAAAGAACTATCGCTCCATGTCAGACCGCATTGAAAAACGCTGGCCTTTCTACTGGAGACATTGACGAGATTATTCTTGTAGGTGGATCTACTCGTATTCCTGCTGTACAGGAAGCTGTTGAGAAATTCTTCGGTAAGAAACCATCAAAAGGAGTAAACCCTGATGAGGTAGTTGCTGTAGGTGCTGCTATTCAAGGTGGTGTGTTAACAGGTGATGTAAAAGACGTTCTTTTACTAGATGTTACTCCACTTTCCTTAGGTATTGAAACTATGGGTGGTGTGATGACTAAATTAATTGAGTCCAACACGACCATCCCAACTAAGAAGTCTCAAGTATTCTCTACGGCTGCAGATAATCAACCAAGTGTTGAGATTCATGTAATCCAAGGAGAGCGTGCTATGGCAAATGATAACAAGACCATCGGTAGGTTCCACTTATCAGATATTCCACCATCAAGAAGAGGCACTCCACAAATTGAGGTAACCTTTGATATTGATGCTAACGGTATCATCAAAGTAAGTGCTGAAGATAAAGCGACTGGAAAGAAACAAGATGTACGTATCGAAGCTTCTTCTGGACTAAGCGAGGAAGAAATCGAGAAAATGAAGCAAGATGCTACGGCTAATGCTGATGCTGATAAAAAAGCAAAAGAAACTGTAGATAAGTTAAACGCTGCAGATCAAATGATTTTCCAAACAGAGCAACAATTGGAAGAATTTGGCGAGAAGCTACCTGCTGACAAAAAAGCTCCTATTGAAGAAGCGCTTAACGAATTGAAAGCTGCTTATGAGTCTAAAGACTTAGCAGTAATCGATCCAGCACTAGAAAAACTAAATAAAGTTTGGACAGCTGCAAGTGAAGAAATGTACAAAGCACAAGCTGATGGTCAAGGTGGACAACCTGGCCCAGATGCTGGAGCTGACACTTCTGACGACTCAGACTCTACAAGTGATGTAGAAGATGTAGACTTTGAAGAAGTAAAATAAGTTAACAGTTTTTAGTAACCGTTAAAATTTTATATCAAGAAAGACTCTGATTCATTTCAGGGTCTTTTTTATTTCTACCTATTTAAAGATGCGTTGATTGTGAGTAGTCCTACAAAGAGTCGCATAAAAGTATAACCGTTACCTTAAAGGCAATGGCACTATTCACCAAGAATAACAGTAATTTAGCTCTTGTAATAAGAAACTAGGTTTATCAACTGTATGCAGACACTTCTCCATTATTTTTTACACCTTGTTTTCCCATTGGGAATCGCTTTGGTGTTTTTTAATAAAGAATGGAAGAAAGCCTACTTATTTTTACTTCTAACGATGCTGGTAGATTTGGACCACCTTCTCACCTTTCCGGTTTTTGATGCTGACAGATGCAGTATTAATTTCCACCCTTTACATTCGTACTATGCTATGATTTTTTATGTGGGACTGTTGTTTTTAAGCAAGCCTTTTCGCATTCTAGGAATCGGACTCCTTTTCCACATGTTTACAGATCTAACAGACTGTTTGTTGACTTACCAAAACTGCAAAGACTGTCTGGCAACTTCTCCTGCCCTAAATGTTTTAGAATTTATTTCCAGTTGGCAGAGTAATTAATTTTCATTTCAAGCCACTCTTCCAAACATGTCGAAATTTGCCCTCTTATAAGTCCTAATAAATTAGAACCAAATGAGCAAAGCCTTAAAGAGTAGGATTCAAAGAAATAGACAAGGAATTAAACACATCAGATAAAGCTAATTCCTTAAAACATTGATTAGTTAAGCTTTCGCGAAAGCGGAACCCAACAACTAAGACTTGTACTCTAGTTGTAAAAACAAGTATTATCTGTTTCTTCACAAAGGATTAAGACATCATCGCCCAGGAGAACCATATAAAAACTCTAATTTTACTACTCGAAGCTATTTGACAAAAGAGGAACTATTTTTATTCTTTTCCTTTCATATAATCCATATTCATTTCAACTTTAATACAACATACATGCAAGATTTAAAAGGTAAAAATGCGATCATCACAGGGGGTAACCGTGGTTTAGGAAAAGCTACAGCAATAGCATTTGCTAAAGAGGGAATAAACGTAGCCATTACTGGTAGAGATGAAGTAGCTTTAAAAGCAACGGTTAGCGAGTTAGAACATCTAGGGGTCCAGGCCACTTATGCCGTGTTTGATTTAGGTAATTATAAAGAGGTTCAAAAGCATATCAAAACCTTAGTTTCTGATTTGGGTGGTGTAGATATTCTAGTAAACAATGCGGGTATTGCGGCTTTTGGTACGCTCAACGATATGGATGTGGACCGGTGGAGTCAGATCATACAGACCAACCTTATGGGAATGTATTATGTCACTAAAGAAGTCCTGCCTTATTTGATCGATCAAAACCAGGGTGACATTATCAACGTTTCTTCTACAGCCGGCTTGAGTGGTAATGCCAGTACCTCTGCTTATTCGGCTTCTAAATTTGCAGTAATCGGGATGTCAGAATCCTTGATGAAAGAAGTACGTAAAAACAATATCAGAGTTTGTACGCTTACACCTAGCACCATTGCAACAGACATGGCGGTAGATTTAGGAATAGCAGATAAAGATTCTGAAGACAGTGTATTACAACCAGAAGATTTTGCCGAGTTAGTAGTAGCAGGATTAAAACTACCTAGAAGAGCCATGCTTAAAGCTGCTTCTCTTTGGTCCACAAATCCGTAGTTAGTCTAACTATGGAGAATTTAATTAAAAATCAATAATAACTTTGACCTCTATGGAGATAAAGACAAAGCTTGCCGCAAATTTAGAAGTATCAAGAATCGTTCTAGGAATGTGGCGTTTGCTCGACTGGAATAAAACCGATCAAGAATTACTTTCTTTTATTCAAGAGTCTATAGAAACTGGAGTAAGCACTTTTGATCATGCTGATATTTATGGAAATCATGAATGTGAAGCGGCTTTTGGAAAAGTGATGAAAAATGAAAGCGCATTGCGCGACCAAATGCAGCTGGTTACTAAATGTGGCATCAAACTCAACACCAGTAAATTTCCAGAGCGCAAAGTGAAATATTACGATTACAGCGCCTCTTACATTGTTTCTCAAGTAGAAGAATCCCTTAAAAACCTGCAAACCGATTATATAGATGTGTTGTTATTGCACCGACCATCACCTTTTTTTAATCCTGAAGAAGTGGCAAAAGCTTTTGATCAATTAAAGTCCAGCGGTAAAGTGCTTCATTTTGGTGTTTCTAATTTTCTCCCATTGCAATTGGAGTCCTTGCAAGCCTATGTGGAGGAACCACTGGTCACGAACCAAATCGAGATCTCTGCTTACTCTTTAGAACATTTTGAAAACCAAAACCTAGATTACCTGATCTCCAAAAAAATACGTCCTATGGCCTGGTCGCCTCTTGCTGGTGGTGAACTTCTAACTCCCAAAACCGAGAAAGGAGCCAGACTGCTTCAAGCCGTAAAAATAGTAGCTCAAGAACTAGGGGTTTCCCAAACAGAACAAATCTTGTACCAATGGCTATTGATGCATCCATCTGGTATCATTCCCATATTGGGAACTGGTAAAATCGAACGCATTAAAACAGCCGTAGACTCCTTCCAAATTAAAATGTCACTAGAGCAATGGTTTCAAATTTATATTGCTTCGACGGGTAAAGAATTGCCTTAGGAAAAGTTTCAGGAAACCTATAAACTAAAGGCTTTTAAATGCCGTTAAAGCAATCTGTTGCAGTTTTTGAATACTCGCACTTAATGACGACCATTCATTTCTTTCCTACTTCTCAGTTGTATTCCGATAAAAGAGGTTATTAAAAGTCCGCTTTCGCGAAAGCGAGAACAGCATAAACAATTCCTTGTATCGTACCTTTGTCTTCTAAATCAAAAATGTGGCAAGAGTTCCAGCATCTATAAAAGAACAGAGTAAAAAGGGAAAAACATTCTCTTTCAGCGCCTTAAAAACCTTACCCAGATTCTTTAAAGAAATCTGGCGTGTCAGTCCCAAGCTTTTTGTGACCAACTTTATCGCTAGACTCCTTACTGCACTGAGTCCTGTTATCTTGTTGTGGGTAGGAAAACTGATCATTGATGAGGTTATTTTACAAATCTCACTCGATGAAAAAGACCTTAACCAACTCTGGACTTATGTTGCGATCGAATTAAGTGTTGCTGTCCTAGCCGATTTGTTAAATAGATTGATCAACCTTACCGATGGATTGATAGGTGATTTATATTCCAATGCCTCTTCAGAAAGAATCATTAGGAAAACAAACGAACTGACTTTAGAGCAATTAGAAGATCCTGACTTTTATGACAAACTAGAACGCGCCAGACAGCAAACCAGCGGACGCGTAGGATTGATGAGTGCTTCCTTAAGCCAGATTCAAAGTGTTATTTCCATAGGATCCTTAATCGCAGGTTTGATCTATTTTGAACCCTTATTGATCATCCTTTTGGTATTGAGTATTATTCCGTCCTTTATCAATGAAGCCAAATTTAGTTCTCACCGGTATTCAGTTGCTCGCAGCTGGACCGCCGAGCGTCGTGAACTGGATTATTTGCGTTTTATAGGAGCTAATAATCAAACGGCAAAAGAGGTCAAGCTTTTTGGACTGACCGATTATATCGCCTCGCGATTTAAAAAGCTGTCTGGAGATTACTATGAAATCAATAAAAAGCTTTCTTTAAAGCAAAGTCTGTACGGTTCCTTGTTTAATATTTTAGGAATATTGTCCTATTACGGGGCTTACATCTTTATTATTTTTAAGGTGATTTCAGGGACTCTTTCTATAGGAGAATTAACCTTTTTATCTGGATCATTTAACCGTTTGCGAAATAACCTTCAGGGGTTCTTTTCCAGATTTACTGCCATTTCTGAAGGTTCCCTTTATTTAAGAGACTACTTTGACTTTTTAGATATACAGGTCACAGATCAGGCAATCTCCACTACTCCACTTCCCGAGCGTATTCAAGAAGGCTTTGAAATTAAAAATGTGCATTTTGGTTATGCAGGTAGTGACACAGATGTATTGAAAGGAGTGAGTTTTAAGATCAAAGCAGGAGAGAAAATAGCATTTGTTGGACAGAATGGTGCAGGGAAAACAACATTGATCAAATTGATCTTGCGATTTTATGAACCTACAAAAGGAGAAATATTGCTCGATGGAGTCAACATTGCACAATTTGACAAGCAAGAATACCGAAAACGTTTTGGTGTTATTTTCCAAGACTTCTTTAAGTATGAATTTAGCTTACGCGAGAACATAGCCGTAGGAAATATAGACGAGCTTTCTAATGATTCTATGATCAATGATGCCGCACAACGCAGCCTGGCAGATCAAGTTGTTGCCGTAATGAAAGGCGGTATCGATCAACAGTTAGGAAGACGCTTTGCAAAAGGTCAAGAATTGAGCGGTGGACAATGGCAAAAGGTAGCCCTAGCTCGTGCCTATATGAAGGATGCTGATGTTGTCGTGCTCGACGAGCCTACCAGTGCACTAGACGCACAAGCCGAATACGATGTTTTTGAACGTTTTATTGGGCTTACTAAAGGAAAAACCAGTATCATCATCTCACACCGATTCTCCACAGTACGTATGGCAGATCGTATTTTAGTACTAGAAGATGGGCAAGTCGCTGAAATAGGAACCCATGAAGAACTCATGGCTGCTCCACAGCTGTATGAGAAGCTATTTAATTTACAAGCTGCTGGTTATCAATAAACAGTTCTTTTATTAAAGAATAGCTGCTCAATTTTTTATGTAATTCAATTTATAGAACACCTTTCACTCCATTAAAATGAAAAACACACTCCTTTTGATAGTTATAATTGCAAGCAGTTCCTACGCCAGTTCTCAAAACCTGCATCTCTATGGGGGCGCAGATTATACCGAATATCTAGGCTGTATGGATTGTTCTAGATTTGACAGCAAGTCCATCTGGAATGCTTTTGGGGATTATGGAAGTAGTTTTAGCAAGACTTCCATATGGAACGATTTAAATAATTATGGAAATCCTAATAACCCCCTGTCACCATGGAACAGCGTTTCAAACAAAGCACCAAAAATTATAGACGATGTTGGGAAGTTCCAAGGCTATCTGACCGCAAACCCTTCGGAAAAAGAACGTTCTAACTCCAGACTTGCAACAGAACTGACTAAGAATTATAAAAAGATTCCCGGAGATTTAGGGAAATGGTACAAGAAGCTGGTAGTGGATTATAGTAAGATGTAAGAGGATTTTATGTGAGAGGGAAAAGGTTACCCGATGCTGCCCTAATGCTTAATGATATAAATCAAAAAAGGTCGAGAATTGCTTCTCGACCTTTTTAATCTATTAGAAATTATTTTTAACTACAATTTCTTTGCATTCTTTACCTTTTGCTTAGTAAGGGCTAGTTCTAATACATTGCTCATATCACTTACATAATGGAAGGTCAAGCCTTTGATATAATCGGCTTTGATTTCTTCAATATCTCTTCGGTTTTGCTCACAAAGCAGGATCTCTTTAATTCTAGCGCGTTTTGCTGCAAGAATTTTTTCCTTGATACCACCTACTGGTAATACCTTACCTCTTAGTGTGATTTCTCCTGTCATCGCTAGACTTTTCTTCACTTTACGTTGTGTAAACAAGGAAACTAATGAAGTTAACATGCTCACCCCTGCACTAGGACCGTCTTTAGGAGTAGCTCCTTCAGGCACATGAATATGTACGTTGTATTTTTCAAATACCGAGCTGTCTATTCCCAATTCTTCGGCGTTTGATTTGATGTATTCCATCGCAATGGTTGCGCTTTCCTTCATCACTTTACCGAGGTTACCTGTTATGGTAAGCGTCCCTTTTCCTTTAGAAAGAATGGATTCAATAAAAAGAATATCCCCACCTACTTGAGTCCAAGCAAGTCCTGTAACGACACCGGCAACATCATTGTTTTCATACTTATCACGTTCCATTCTAGGGGACCCCAATACTTTAATAACTGTATCGTTGGTCACTTTAAGATCGTAATCTTCTTCCATAGCAATACTTTTTGCTGCATAGCGTACCATTTTAGCAATTTGCTTGTCAAGAGATCTCACACCACTTTCACGTGTGTAACCTTCCACTATTTTTTCGAGCTGTGGCATTGCAATCTTAAGATGGGACTTGTCTAGTCCATGTTCCTTTAATTGCTTTGTTAATAAATGTTTTTTTCCTATTTCTACCTTTTCTTCTATCGTGTAACCCGTCACATTGATAATCTCCATACGATCACGCAATGCAGGTTGTATGGTATTTAAGCTATTACTCGTCGCAATAAACATCACTTTACTTAAGTCAAATCCCATTTCTAAGAAGTTGTCATAAAAGGAATTGTTTTGCTCTGGATCTAATACTTCCAGCATCGCACTAGAAGGATCTCCATTATGGGAGTTGCTCAATTTATCAATCTCATCCAGTACAAAAACTGGATTTGAAGTTTTGGCCTTTTTAATGCTTTGTATAATACGTCCAGGCATCGCTCCTATATAGGTTTTACGGTGACCACGTATTTCAGCTTCATCTCTCAATCCACCTAAGGAAATACGAACGTATTCTCGTCCTAGCGCCTCTGCTATAGATTTACCTAGAGAAGTTTTACCAACTCCTGGAGGTCCGTATAAACAAAGTATAGGTGACTTCATATCATTACGCAATTTCAAAACAGCGAGGTGTTCAATGATGCGTTTCTTTACTTCGTCCAGACCGTAATGATCCCGATCTAAAATTTTTACGGCGCGTTTCAAGTCAAAGTTGTCCTTAGAAAACTCATTCCATGGCAGATCGAGAATAAGGTCCAAGTAATTGCGCTGTATGGAATACTCTGCTACTTGCGGATTCATACGTTGCATTTTAGCCAATTCCTTTTCAAAATGCTCCTTTACATGATCATCCCATTTCTTTTTCTTAGCACGCTGGCGCATCTCATCCACTTCTTGATGAGAAGAAACACCGCCGCCCAACTCATCTTGAATGGTCTTCATTTGCTGATGCAAGTAATATTCCCTTTGTTGCTTATTGATATCAGTCTGCACTTTAGACTGTATATCGTTTTTAAGCTCCAATTTTTGACGTTCAATATTCATAAAACGCAAGGTTTCCAGTGCGCGCTCTTTTAAATCATTGATTTCAAGGACTTTTTGCTTTTCCTCTACCTTCAGATTCATATTAGAAGAAACAAAATTCACTAAAAAAGAATCGGACTCAATATTCTTAATAGCAAAAGATGCTTCACTGGGAATATTGGGACTTTCTTTGATTATTTCTAGAGCTAGTTCCTTGATCTTTTCAATAATAGCAATGAATTCAGGGTCTTCTTTTACTGGTCGTACATCTGGAAGGTCTTTAGCCACAGCAGTGATAAAGGGTTGCTCTGTAACCATATCGCCCATTTCAAAACGCTTTTTACCTTGAATAATTACAGTCGTATTACCATCAGGCATTTTGAAGATCTTCAAAATTTTTGCTACCACGCCAGTCGTGTGCAGGTCTTCAATGGAAGGCTCTTCGACATCTTCGTCTTTTTGAGCTACCACCCCTATAGATATGCCTTTTTTATTGGCATCCTGTAATAATTTAATGGAACGATCTCGCCCTGCAGTAATAGGAATTACCACACCAGGAAACAACACCATGTTGCGCAAAGGCAATATGGATAAGGTTTCTGGCACGTTTTCGTTATTCATTTCTTCCTCGTCCTCACTGCTCAATAAAGGGATAAACTCCGCATCTTGATCAAATTCTTGGAGTGACAAGTTGTCTATTGTAAATTTCTTTGGTTTGAACATATCTTTTTCAGTCGCCACAATGTCATATAGACTGTTGGCTTTTATTTTTAATAATTAATTTTTGTACGATGTCTGTAACTGTTTCGCTTTCGCGAAAGCGGAATCACAACACATAAAAGCCACATTATCAAACTACTAAATAGTCTTATAGGCTCTAGTAAAAAGCTATTCTACACATTCCACTACATACTACTCTAATAAATTTCAAATTCCTTGCCATGAAGTGTAACATACTGGAATAAATTGCATCTTTAAAGCGTAACACTGACCAAGTGACTTTAACAATAACTGAAATAGAACTTTATAAACACTGTGAACAAGGCGATCGCAAGGCACAAATGCGTGTCTATGATCAATATGCTAAGGGAATGTACCATGTCGCGTTTAGAATTGTCAAAGACAGCGCACAAGCCGAAGATATTATGCAAGACAGCATGATCACAGCTTTTGCAAAGATGTCACAATGGAACCGTGAAGCGACTTTCGGCTGCTGGTTAAAAAGAATCGTGGTCAACAATAGCCTGACACACTTAAAGAAAGTAAAAAAAATGCCTAAAGTAACTTATGATGATGTCGCCTACGAGATGGAACAACAAACAGATGTGCAAATCGATATGGAAGCTGCTGGAATGACTGCTAAAAAAGTACTCCAAGTCATGAAGTTACTAAAAGATAATTACCGACATGTTTTAACGCTAAGCCTAATTGAAGGTATGGATAATGATGAAATATGTGAGATTATGGGAATGTCAAATGCCATGTGCAGAACCACGATCTCAAGAGCAAAAGAAAGCCTAAGAAATAAAATGCAACTGATATGAAAAAGGATATGAAAGAATGGTTTGCAGAACAAGATTTTAACACAGAATCATTGCCTAGCGGCCACAGAAATAGATTTTTAGAAAAGCTGGAAGCAGCTTGTGAAGAAAAAGGGAATCCAGAAAGTGACGTGATCCTCATGGAAACACTCCCTTTTGATAAAGCTAAGAAAGATGTAAAGGTGATCCCTATAAACTCCTGGTTGAAGTGGTCGCTAGTTGCCGGACTGGCTGTTTTATTAGGATTTACAGGAATGCGCCTGGCTCCTACCACAGCAGTAGATAACGGACTTTCTAGTGTGTCACCAGAAATGGCGCAAGCACAAGACTTTTTTACAACAACTATCCAAGAAGAGTTAGAAAAGCTTAACAAAGAACAAACACCAGATACAGAGCGCATCATCGCCGACACTAAAACCGCATTGAATAAATTAGAATTGGATTACCAGTCCATCAAGGCCGATTTTAAAATAAACAACGATAGTAAAGCGGTTATCGCTGCGATGATTCAAAATTTTCAAAATAGAATCGATTTATTAGAAACTGCTCTGGAGCAAATAGAACAACTGAAAAATTTTAAAGAACAAGAAGATGAAACATTTATATAAACTAAGTATCCTGCTGTTTTTACTTCCAGCACTGCTTGTAGCCGGTCCTGAAGACGGGAAATATACCAAGTCCAAAAAAATTAGTAAAACTTTTAACGTCAACAAAAATTGTCTGGTAGCTATTCAAAACGAATTCGGTAGTGTGAGCATTACTACCTGGGATTCTCCTATTGTATCTATTGATATTACTGTTGAAGTAAGTGGTGATAATGAAGATCGCGTTATCGATCAACTCAAAGGTATAGATGTAGATTTTCAAGCTAGTGCTTCTAAAGTAAGTGCTATAACTGATGCTGAACACAACTCTAACAACAGTGGCGGTTTATGGAACTTATTATTTGGTAGCGATTCCAACCGAAGCTCTAATATGAAAATAGATTACATCATTAAGATGCCGGTTACCGCTTCACTAGATCTAAGTAACGACTATGGCGCGGTGATTCTCGATAGATTAAAAGGTCGTGCCACGATCAAATGTGACTTTGGAAGACTGGACATAGGACAACTCCTAGCAGAAAATAATGATCTTAAATTTGATTATACGAATAACTCACACATAGATTATATGAAGTCTGGAAACATAAAAGCCGATTTTAGTGGCTTCGAACTTTACGGAGCAGAAAAAGTAACTTACGAAGGTGATTATACAAAAGCTAGCTTTCACGTTGTGAAAATTCTTGATTTTAATGGAGACTTTTCTACATTACTAATAGATGAGGTGATCAAACTAGTGGGACGTGGAGATTATACTACCATAAAAATAGGAAACATCAATGAGCTAGTGAATTTAAATACAGACTTTGGATCCATAAGTATTGCAGAGCTAGGACGTGATTTTAAAGAAGTCACTATTAAATCAGAATACACAGGAATAAAAATCAACTATCATCCTGAGGCCTCTTTTAGATTTGACATTGACACAGAGTATTCCAGCATCAAACTCTCTGATGATCTAACGGTAACAAGTTCTAAAAGTGGTAGTACCGACAAGCAAAAATCTGGTTATAGTGGTCAGAAAGGCGGCACAGCATTAATAAATATTAGATCTAGCTTTGGCGGGGTCACTCTAAAGAAAGTCAACTAGTTAGTGAACTCAAAATAAAAACTAAGTAAAAGATAACAAACTAAAAAAGGACAATATCATGAAACAAATCCTCCTACTACTTATAGCTATTTTAGCAATCAATACTGCAAACGCCCAATGGTGGAGCAGTAATAAACGCATCGATGGAAATGGCCTAATCGTAACAAAAGTATTTAATACCTCTGATTACGACAAAATCTCTGGCCGAAACAGTCTTAACATTGTCCTTGTAGAAGGTGAAGAAGGAACTATAACAGTGGAGGCAGAATCTAATATCATGGAGCACCTCGAAGTTGAAGTAAAAGGGGACCGACTAGAAATAGGAATTGAAGATGGCTACAATATCAATACACGTAAAGGAATTCAAGTTAGGGTTCCTGTAAAAAATATCAGTAGTTTGAGCATGGCTGGAAGTGGAGATATTAGAAGCCTTGTAAAACTCAAATCTAGAAGTATGCATATTTCTATAGCTGGAAGCGGCGATATTGATGTAGAAGTAACCTCAGAAAAACTTCGTGTAAGCATTGCTGGAAGTGGTGATGTGAAATTGAGCGGTCGTACCGAGCATCTTGATGCAAGTGTAGCTGGAAGTGGTGATATTTCTGCGTTTAATCTTAAGGCAAATAATGTAGATGCTTCCATTGCTGGTAGTGGTGACGTATCTGTCTATTGCAATGGTGGAGAACTTCAAGCCTCCATAATAGGTTCTGGAGATTTAAGATATAAAGGAACTACAAGCAAAATTAAAAAAAGCATTATGGGTAGTGGTGATATTACAAAAATGTAATATACCCGATAAAATAACATGAAAAACCCCCAAATCAACAAAATGATTTGGGGATTTTTTTTTCAAGAATAAAGGTGTTTATTTCAAATCAAAACGATCTAAATTCATCACTTTATACCATACAGCGGCAAAGTCGTTCACCATTTTTTCTTTACCGTCGTTACTGGCGTAGACTTCGGCAATAGCTCTTAATTCTGTATTAGAACCAAAAATAAGGTCTACACGTGTACCTATCCATTTTAAATCTCCAGTCTTGCGATCGCGTCCTTCAAAAAGCAACTCAGCACTTGATTTTGATTTCCAAGTAGTGCTCAGATCGAGAACATTGATAAAGTAATCGTTTGTTAAAGTCCCTGGGGTCTTTGTAAATACGCCGTAGTCAGAATGATCATAGTTGGTATTCATCGCCCTTAACCCTCCTATAAGAACAGTCATCTCAGGAACTGAAAGGGTTAAAAGATTTGCTTTATCAATTAATAAATCTTCTCCAGCTGCCTTTTGCTCATTACCTAAAAAGTTTCTAAAGCCATCTGCTCGTGGTTCTAAGTAACTGAAGGACTCCACATCTGTTTGTTCTTGTGTGGCATCACCTCTTCCTGGATGAAAAGGAAGAGTAATATCGTATCCAGCATCTTTTGCTGCTTTTTCAACAGCGGCATTTCCTCCTAAAACTATAAGGTCTGCCATAGAAACTTGTTTATCTCCTATTTGAGATTTGTTGAAATCAGATTGCACTTTAGTCAGCACATCAAGTACCTTTTGTAATTGTTTAGGATTATTTGCCTCCCATTCATTTTGAGGTGCTAGTCTTATACGACTTCCATTTGCACCACCACGCTTGTCACTGTCTCTATAGGTAGCTGCACTTGCCCAAGCAACAGAAACCAACTCTTGCACCGATAAACCAGACTCCAAAATTTGGAATTTTAAGTGTAAGGTTTCTTTTTCATCTATTAATGCATGAGTGACAGCAGGAATAGGGTCTTGCCATAATTCTTCTTTTTCAGGCACCTCTGTACCTAAATATCTAGAAGCTGGCCCCATATCTCTATGTGTTAATTTGAACCATGCTTTTGCATAAGCATCTTCAAATTCTTCTTGATTTTCTCTGAAATGCTTAGAAATTCTCAAGTATTCTGTATCGGTCTTCAAGGCTATATCTGCTGTAGACATCATTAAATCTTGACGTTTTGAAGAGTCAGCTGCCTTCGGAGCTTGATCGGCATTAGAAGCTGCAGTGGGTTTCCATTGGTGGGCACCTGCTGGACTTTTAGTTAGTTCCCAATCGTAATCTAGTAATACTCTAAAGTAATCGTGATCCCATTGATCTGGGTGAGGAGTCCATGCGCCTTCTAATCCACTGGTAATGGTATCATCACCTACCCCACTTTTAAATGTATTTTTCCAGCCTTTACTCATTTCTTCAATAGGTGCTCCTGCTGGCTCAGCTCCAATATATTCATCAGGATCTGCAGCACCGTGGGCTTTTCCAAAAGTATGACCACCAGCAACTAAGGCTACCGTTTCATAGTCATTCATTGCCATACGGCCAAATGTTTCTCTAATGTCATGTGCACTTCCCATCGGGTCAGGTTGACCGTTAGGACCTTCTGGATTCACATAAATCAATCCCATATGCGCCGCACCTAACATTCCTTCTAACTCACCGTTTTCATACCTATCATCATTTCCCAACCATTTGGTCTCGCTGCCCCAGTAAATATCTTGTTCTGGTTCCCAAGAATCCACTCTTCCTCCTGCAAAACCAAGCTTTTTTAATCCCATAGATTCCATGGCTACATTCCCTGCTAGTATCATAAGGTCTGCCCAAGAGATGTTTTTACCATATTTCTGTTTGATAGGCCATAACAGCAATCTTGCTTTGTCAAGGTTTCCATTGTCTGGCCAACTATTCAAAGGTGCAAATCGTTGATTTCCTACACTAGCACCTCCACGTCCATCGCCTACTCTATAGGTTCCAGCACTATGCCACGCCATTCTAATAAAAAAACCTCCGTAATGTCCGTAATCAGCTGGCCACCAATCTTGAGAATCTGTCATCAAATGAGTTAAATCTTTTCTTAAAGCATTTATGTCCAAACTATTAAAGGCTTTTACATAATCAAAATCAGGGTCCATAGGGTCTGATTTTGTTGCGTTTTGACGCAGGACATTAAGCCGTAGTTGGTTAGGCCACCAATCGTTATTTTTAGTTCCTTGTCCAGCAGCATTGCGAGAAGGGTCTCCCATAAATGGGCATTTTGCAGCTGAAGACTGATTGATATCCCATACAGGAGTTTTATTAGCGTCGTTAGCATCCATAAGGTGAATTTTTACAGTTTGTTATAGGTATAAAGTTAAACAAAATAAAGGATTGATCCTATATCATTTATTATTTTTGACTACGATGACATAACTAAAAACTATCGTTATTAATTATGTCATACGTTATATCTATAATTAGTTACCCCCTTTTTAAAGTTGGCACTCTAGAAAGTAAAATAATTCCGACGATAAAGAAGACGATTAAAAATAAAATAGGCTCTCTCATGGAACCGCTTAATTCTCCTACTACAGCAAAAATGAGCATACCTATAACAATTCCTATTTTCTCTGCAACATCGTAGAAACTGAAGTAAGAAGCGGTGTCCGGATTTCCATCAGGAATCATCTGAGAATAGGTACTGCGCGATAAAGATTGTATGGACCCCATAACTAGGCCTACAAAACCTGCTGTTATGTAGAATTGCATAGGAGTTACCACAAAATATCCATAAACACATATAACAGCCCAAAGTATGTTAATGACGATCAGGGTTTTGATGTTACCTAGTTTTCGCGAAAGCAAACTGGCCAACCAAGCTCCAAAAATAGCTACCAACTGAATCAATAGAATACTTATGATTAATCCCATGGTAGCACCGTCCTCTTCCCATTGCACCTCTTCTGTACCAAAATAGGTGGCCACTAACATAACTGTTTGAACCGCCATACTATAGATAAAGAAGGCTCCTAAGTAACGTTTCATCTGTAAGTTAGCCGATAGGCTTTTCCATATTTTTTTGAGTTCTTTAAAACCATTAGTAAAAATATTTTTAACATCACTGCGATCCTTTTTAGTTCCTAAAGGCAGGTATTTATAGGTGTACTGAGCAAAACCCATCCACCACAGTCCTACAAGAATAAAAGAAAGCTGAAAAGAATAGAGTTTGAAATACTCATTATCTGGCAACAAACCATCTTCTGGGTAAAAACCACCTTCTAATAATGCGAGACAAATAATAAGGAGCAATACACTCCCCAAGTATCCCATAGAAAAGCCCTTAGCACTAATAGCATCTTGTTGATCTGGAAATGCAATATCTGGAAGATAAGAATTGTAAAAAACCAGACTTCCCCAAAACCCAACCAATGCCAGTAAATAAATCAATAAACTGATCCACAAATAATCAAAGCTAAATAGAGACAAGCCCATACAACAAATAGCTCCTAAATAACAGAAGAATTGTAAAAAGCGTTTTTTCTTCCCAGAGTAGTCAGCAATACCAGAAAGAATAGGAGAAATAATACTCACGATTAAAAAAGCGATCGCTGTGGTTATGATAATGATGGATTCATTATTAACTCCTTTAAGCATCTCGGGTACATTTCCGTCTTCAAATGCTTTGATACTAATCGCTGCATAAAAAATAGGAAAAATAGCACTGTTGATTACTAGAGAATATACGGAATTGGCCCAATCGTAAAATGCCCATGCATTTAGTAATTTTTTAGAGCCTCGAGGTAGAATATGTTTCATAAAAAAAGGGTTCATTAAGAACCCTTTAAAAGTATGTGTTTTTTAATCGATTATTGGAAAGAAGTTACTCCGTATTTTGCAGCTTCTGCTTTTGCTTGAGGAGCGAGGTTTTTTAAGTTGGCAATACGGCTGTCATTAGAAGGGTGCGTACTCAAAAACTCTGGTGGTGCTTGCCCTCCGCTATTGGATTTCATACGTTCCCATAATCGAGCACCTTCTTCTGGGTTATATCCAGCAATTGCAGCTAGATAAAGACCTATTTTATCTGCTTCTGTTTCATGTGCTCTAGAGAATGGCAGCATACCTCCTACCTGAGAACCTATACCATAAGCTTGATTGAAGAGCTGTTGAGATTCTTGACTTGCTCCAGCTGCTTGACCACCTACAGCAACTCCTACAGCACCTAATGCTTGTACTTGTGAGGCACTCATACGCTGTGCACCGTGGTTTGCTAAGGCATGAGCTACCTCGTGACCCATCACTATGGCAACACCCGTTTCTCCTTGACAAATAGGTAAAATACCTGTGTAAAAAACAATTTTACCACCAGGCATACACCATGCATTTACGGTTTCATCTTGAACCAATTTATAATCCCACTGGTAATTAGCTAAGTACTTTTCTTCACCGATGGAATTTAACCAACGTTGAGCAGCTGTTTTTATTTTTTGGCCAACTCTAGTGATCATTTCAGACTCTTTAGTCCCTGTAACTACCTTGTTTTCTCCTAGAAACTGATCGTACTGAGTAAAAGCCATTGGAAACAAAGTGCTATCAGACACAAAGTTCAAGGTTTTTTTACCAGTAAATACATTTGTTTTACAAGAAAATAAAACAAAAACTACAGCTATTAAAAGATATTTATTAGGATGCATGATCTATTTCTTATTAGTCACAATTTGTTGAACTTTTTTGATATCAATACCTTGATGAGATTCTGTGTGTAAAATCTCATTATTGTACAGTATAATCACTTGTGGAGATTGGTGTACCACATTGAGCTTACTGGCAACGGCAGCACTTACCTCTTTATAGTTTAATAAATCGAGAAAATAAAAGGTCACCTCGTCATCGTTTTTTTCAAAACCGTTTTCAAACTGCCTTAGGACCATTCTAGAAATACCACATCTTGTGCTGTGCTTAAAAATAACCTTTGGCTTTAAGGTAGAGTTTTTGATCACATTATCTAACTGATCCACTGATTCTAGCGGTTCCCATTGGATGCCGGTTTGTTCTTCATTTACACTATTTTGCTGTGTTTTAAACAGCTTATCCATAAAACCCATAGTATTTTTTTTTGTTTCGCTTTCGCGAAAGCGAAATATCAATAGTATTCCTACTTATAAAGTACTAAATTACAACTATATCCAGTCCCAATAAGCAAAAATTACAAGGCTTTTACAAACATGTCATAATGTCTGTTACGAAACGAGATTAAACTGTCTTATTGACAACTTTTATAAAAGGTATAACAATTGAAAAGAATTTAAAAACCACTATTATGGATCCAAATAAACTGACTATAAAATCGCAAGAAGCGCTTCAAAAAGCGCAACAACTGGTACAAGAGTATGGCCAGCAACAAATAGAGAACGCGCATTTATTTCTCGCAATAACTATGGTAGATGAAAATGTGCTGCCTTTTTTATTTAAAAAACTTCATGTAAAATTAGATCTGGTCTTAAGGTTAATTAAAAGTCAGATTGATTCCCTACCTAAAGTTGAAGGTGGTGAGTTGCAAATGTCTCGGGAAACTAATAGGGTATTAAATGCAGCCGTGACCCTTGCTACAAAGATGAACGATGAGTACGTGAGTATTGAGCACCTGCTCTTATCTATATTTGATGGAAAGTCAAAGACGGCACAGCTGTTAAAGGATCAAGGAATTTCTAAGAAAAACCTAGAATTAGCTATTGAAGAATTGAGAAATGGAAATAACGTTTCTTCTCAAAGTGCCGAAGAAACTTATAACAGCCTTAATAAATACGCAAAAAACCTCAATCAGCTAGCAGATCAAGGGAAACTTGACCCTGTCATAGGTCGAGATGAAGAAATACGCCGCATTTTACAAATCCTTTCTAGACGTACTAAAAACAACCCTATACTTGTTGGAGAGCCTGGTGTTGGTAAAACTGCCATTGCCGAAGGCCTCGCACATCGTATAGTGGCTGGTGATGTTCCTGACAATCTTAAAGACAAGCAAATTTTTTCTCTGGATATGGGAGCGCTTATTGCAGGAGCCAAATACAAAGGAGAGTTTGAAGAGCGTTTAAAGGCTGTTATAAAAGAAGTAACTACTAGTGCCGGCAACATTGTTCTTTTTATTGATGAAATCCACACGCTGGTTGGAGCTGGTGGCGGCCAAGGCGCAATGGATGCCGCAAATATTTTAAAACCCGCTCTTGCTCGTGGTGAGCTGAGAGCAATAGGCGCAACTACTTTAGACGAATACCAAAAGTATTTTGAAAAAGACAAAGCTTTGGAACGTCGCTTTCAAAAAGTAATGGTCGATGAGCCAGATACAGAAAGTGCCATCTCTATCTTAAGAGGGATTAAAGATAAATATGAAACACATCATAAAGTACAAATCAAAGATGAGGCGATTATAGGTGCTGTAGAATTATCACAGCGCTATATTACCAATAGGTTTTTACCAGATAAAGCCATTGACCTTATGGATGAGGCAGCGGCAAAATTGCGTATGGAAATCAATTCAAAGCCTGAAGAACTCGATGTGCTGGATCGCAAAATCATGCAGTTAGAAATTGAACACGAAGCAATTAAAAGAGAAAATGACGAGTCTAAACTAAAGAATCTAAGATCCGAACTGGCTAATCTTAAAGAATCTCGCAACGAACTCAACGCGCAATGGGAAAATGAAAAAAGCGTAGTCGATAATATCCAAAACGCAAAAACAGATATCGAAAACTACAAACTCGAAGCGGAACGCGCCGAGCGGGATGGAGATTATGGAAAAGTAGCAGAGTTGCGTTACGGAAAAATCAAACAAGCCCAAGAAGAACTGGACAAGTTGCTCGCAGATATGGAAGCAAATGACAATTCTAACAACTTGATTCAAGAAGAAGTAACTTATGAAGACATCGCTGAAGTCGTTGCTAAATGGACTGGAATTCCAGTTACTAAAATGCTTCAAAGTGACCGCGAGAAACTTTTAAAACTAGAAGACGAGCTTCACCATAGGGTTGTAGGGCAAAAAGAAGCCATACAAGCTGTAAGCGACGCTGTAAGAAGAAGTCGCGCAGGTTTACAAGATCAGAAAAAACCCGTTGGTTCATTTCTTTTTTTAGGAACTACGGGAGTTGGTAAAACAGAACTTGCCAAAGCACTAGCAGAATTCCTTTTTAACGATGAAAATTCTATGACGCGTATTGATATGAGTGAATATCAAGAACGTCATAGCGTAAGTCGATTAGTCGGTGCTCCTCCGGGGTATGTAGGTTATGATGAAGGTGGACAACTTACAGAAGCAGTACGTAGAAAGCCTTATAGCGTCGTACTACTAGATGAAATTGAAAAGGCTCATCCAGATACGTTCAATATTTTGTTGCAAGTGCTCGATGAAGGAAGGTTGACAGACAATAAAGGTCGTGTAGCAGATTTTAAGAACACGATTATTATCATGACTTCTAATATGGGATCAGATATCATACAGGAAAATTTTGATAATTATCAAAGTGATTTGGCGACACTAACTGAAACGACTAAAAAAGAAGTCCTTGCGGTTTTAAAACAACGCGTGCGTCCAGAATTCATCAACCGTATTGATGATATTGTTATGTTCACACCTCTCAATGAATCTGAAATCAAAGAAATAGTAAGTTTACAATTTAAAGGGATTACTAAATTACTTGAAGGACAAGGGATTGTTATTGACGCAACAGAGCAGGCTATTGAGTTATTGGCAAAGAAAGGTTATGACCCGCAGTACGGAGCGAGACCGGTAAAGCGAGTGATTCAAAAAGATGTTCTCAACGAACTCTCCAAACAGATATTATCTGGTAACATATCTGCAGATAGTATTGTTCTCATAGACGCTTTTGAAAACGAATTGGTTTTTATAAACCAAACCAACAATGTAGATGTATAAAAATAAACCATTTAAGCAACTACTTTTGAAAGATTAGTTTCCAATACAAAAAGATGAAAAAAGCTCCTTCTTAGTTAAGAAGGAGCTTTTTTAATGAATAAGGCTGTTAAAAATTACGCTTTCGCGAAAGCGAGACCCATAAAATTATAATTATCGTAAAAAGAGCTTTTGAAAATTCCCAATGTTTCACTACTTTGCATCTACGAAATAATTAAACATGCAGTATAAAAGACTTTTTGATTTCCCTCATTATCAGCTAGAAACATTCCCTCGTGAAGATGCACTAGTTTCAAAAGTAAATGGTGAATGGATAAAAACTTCTACGCAGTCCTTTGTAGAGCAGGCAAATGCCGTCTCTAGAGGTCTTTTGAGATTAGGAGTTCAGAAGAATGATAAAATAGCTATCATTTCTACCACTAACAGAACCGAGTGGAACATTATGGACATAGGAATTATGCAAACTGGAGCCCAGGACGTACCTATCTATCCAACTATTTCTGAAGAAGATTATGCTTACGTCTTGAACCACAGTGAATCAAAATATGTTTTTGTTTCAGACAAAGAGGTTTATGATAAAGTCATGAAAATTAAAGATCAAGTGGCTTCTTTAATAGAGGTGTATTCCTTTGAAGACATTTCAGGATGTAAAAGTTGGAAAGATCTTAAAGAATTAGGAAAAGACGATAGCAATCAACCAGCGTTAGAAGATATCATGGCTTCTATTGATGTAGAAGATCTTGCTACCTTAATATATACTTCTGGAACAACTGGACGCCCTAAAGGTGTGATGCTATCTCATAAAAATATTTCTAGTAACGCCATGACTAGTGCTGGCAGGTTACCACTAGAATTAGGTGAGTCAAAAGCTTTAAGTTTTTTACCCGTTTGTCATATATACGAGCGCATGCTTCAATATATGTACACCTACACAGGTACTGGGATTTATTTTGCAGAGTCACTTGAAACCATTTCAGATAACCTAAAAGAAATCTCTCCTGAAGTAATGAGCGCTGTGCCTAGATTATTAGAAAAGGTATATGATAAAATTATAACAAAAGGGAGTGATCTTACCGGTATAAAGAAAAAACTATTCTTTTGGGCTGTTGAACTAGGTCTCGAATGGGAACCTTACGGGGCAAACGGATGGTGGTACGAGAAAAAACTAGGTCTGGCAAAGAAAATAATCTTTTCTAAATGGCAAGAAGCTCTAGGCGGTAATTTAAAAGCTATTGCCAGTGGTAGTGCAGCTTTACAGCCTAGATTAGCAAGAGTATTTAATGCTGCGGGAGTTCCTGTAATGGAAGGTTATGGACTTACTGAAACAAGTCCCGTAATTTCTGTTAATGATATGAGAGATGGTGGTTTTAAAATTGGAACCGTAGGTAAAATGCTAGCAGATACCGATGTCATCATCGCTGCAGATGGAGAAATTATGATAAATGGACCGCAACGCATGATGGGTTATTATAAGGATGAAGAAAAAACAAAAGAAGCAATTGATGAAAATGGTTATTTCCATACGGGAGATATAGGTGAAATTGATTCTGAAGGCTTCCTTAAAATTACAGATCGTAAAAAAGAAATGTTTAAAACTTCTGGCGGGAAATATGTGGCGCCACAACTAATTGAAAATATGATGAAACAAAGTCGTTTTATCGAACAGATTATGGTGATAGGTGAAGGAGAAAAAATGCCTGCAGCCTTTATACAGCCTAACTTTCAATTCCTTACTGATTGGGCAAAACACAAAGGAATTGCTTTTGAAAATTGGAAAGATTTGTGTAGCAATGAAAGAGTCATCGCTAGATATCAAAGAGAAGTCGAAGAACACAACCAGAAATTTGGAAAATGGGAACGTGTTAAAACCTTTGAACTCACTCCAGAAGAGTGGACCATCCAGGCAGAACACCTCACTCCTACTCTAAAATTAAAACGCAGAAATATTAAAGCACGCTACCAAGATCTTTACATCAAGATCTATGGTTCAAAGATTTAATAAGTCCTTGCATAAATTACCTAAAGCCGTGTTATACCACGGCTTTTTTTATTAGCTTACGCATAATAATAATAGATCTAATGGTCTTTTAAAAATGGAGAATTGTACGCAATAGTAGATGTAGAAACCACCGGTGGAAAGTATAATGAAGAGGGTATTACTGAGGTCGCCATCTATAAATTTGACGGTCATGAAATAGTAGATCAGTTTGCAAGCTTAGTAAATCCAGAAAAAGAAATTCAGCCGTTTGTGGTAAAACTTACTGGAATTAATAACGCGATGTTAAAACGCGCTCCTAAATTCTATGAAGTAGCAAAAAGAATTATAGAAATTACCGAAGGGGTCACCCTAGTGGCACATAATGCCGATTTTGATCACCGTATGTTGCGATTAGAGTTTGACAGGTTAGGCTTTGATTACATGCGCCCGACACTTTGCACAGTAGAATTAGCACAGAGCCTTCTACCAGAACAACAAAGTTTTAATCTAGGCAAACTGACTAAAGCATTAGGAATTCCTATTACCGATAGACATAGAGCCACCGGTGACGCACTTGCTACCGTGAAATTGTTTCAATTATTACTTCAAAAAGATGTCGATAAAAAGATCATTTCTCAAAGTTTAAAATATTTCAAACCTTTAAAAATAGAGGCAAATCTTAAAGTAATCTTGGAAAGCGTTCCCAACACTACAGGAGTATTTTACATCTATAACTCCAGTAGAGAGATTATTTATATAGGAAAAAGTAAAAATATAAAGAAGAGAGTAACCCAACTCTTTACCGGTTCTAATAAAAAATCTAAAGAAATTCAAAAGCAAGTAGCCGATGTTACTTTTGAAAAAACTGGAAATGAATTAATTTCCATCCTAAAGGAATTTATAGAAGTTAGAAAGCACGAACCTATTTTGAATGGTAAGATTAAAAGAACTAATTTCTCACATGGATTATATATACATGTAGATAAGCAAGATCAACCGACGCTTCAGGTAAAGTCTGCTGTAAAGGATCCTAATTATATACTTAGCTTTTCTTCTTCAAAATCTGGAACTAATTTTTTAGAAAAGCAAGAAGAAGAAAATAAATCTCCTCAAGCTATTATTACTGAAATAAAAGAAAAGTATAGCATCTTAGGGAAAAGTAAGATCATAGTGGATCGAGGTCGCGAGGCAAGCGAGCGCAGTGTCATTCTCATAGAAGAAGGAAAAGTCATTGGCTATGCATTTGTTAGTCTAAGAATACAAATGACAGATGCTTCCATGCTCAAAAGCCTATTAACTCCTATTGACGGAGGTAAGCAAGTGACTCATATTATAAGCAGTTACTTAAGGCATAAAAGAGTCCACCAAATAATTGATTTATAAATACCTCGCTTTCGCGAAAGCGATACAACTATTCAAAATAAACCAAGAGTTCAAACCATGGAAGAAAAAGGTAAATTATTTCTGATACCAGTAACCTTAGGAGACATAAGTCCTTTAGAGGTATTGCCGCTATCTGTAAAAAAGGTTGTAGGAATGGTCGATCATTATATTGTAGAAAATGAAAAAACAGCTAGAAAATTTATAAAGAGTATTTACCCTTCTAAATCACAACCTTCTTTACAGTTCTCCACCATCAATAAATTTACGGAAAAAAGCGAATTACCAGACTTTCTGCAAGCTTGCTTAGAAGGTAAAAACATGGGACTTATGAGTGAAGCAGGCGTTCCTGGAATTGCAGATCCTGGTGCCGATGTTATTGCGATCGCTCATGAAAAAGGAATACGAGTACAACCCCTTGTTGGCCCTAGCTCCATTCTTATGGCCATGATGTCCAGTGGTTTAAACGGTCAGAATTTTGCCTTTAACGGGTACTTGCCTATAGATAAGCAAGAACGACGTAAAAAAATAAAAGAACTTGAAAGTAGTTCTATAAAAAACCAGCAATCCCAATCTTTTATAGAAACACCTTATCGCAATAACAAAATGCTAGAAGAGCTGCTCTTGTCCTTATCTGGAAACACAAAAGTATGCATCGCTTGCGATATCAGTTTACCCTCAGAGTTTATAAAAACGCTGACCGTAGATCTGTGGAAAAAGCAAATTCCAGAACTTCATAAAAGGCCAGCGATTTTTATAATTCAAGGATAACTTATAAATTAACACTTCTACAGTGTAAAATCTCATATATAGTCTAGTTATCGGCTTTTTGTTCAGTACATGGAATCCAATAAAATAGTGTATTTTAGGGCTTCCAAAACAAAAAGTAATGAAAAAACTATTCCTTCTAAGTTTTATATTTATTCCCATAATAGCCTTTGCCCAGCTAGAAGCCGCTTGGTGGTTTTTCGGGACTAATGCCAGCGTAGATTTTAATACTGGCGCTCCTTTAGCTGCCCCTGCTGGTAGCTTAGATACAGATGAAGGTTGTAGTTCTATATCAGACTCTTGTGGAATCCTACAAATGTATTCTGATGGAACCACGATTTGGAATCGAAATGGCTTGCCTATGCCTAATGGTACCGGGCTCTCCGGAAATTCATCTAGTGCTCAATCTGCTATTATTATTCCAGATTTAGGTAGTACCAGCAGGTATTTTGTAGTCACAATTGGTGGATTTCAAGGTCTGAGATACAGTATTGTTGATATGACTTTAAATGCAGGACTTGGTGATGTTTTACCAGGCCGACGAGACATCCTTATACAACAAAACACTCAAGAAAAAGTGACCGCAGCCTTGAGTGATAACGGTAATTTTTATTGGATTGTAACTTTTGAAAATGGAGTATACAGTTCCTATCCCGCTGCTGGTGGTATCATACTTCCTTCCAGAGGTGTGAATTCAACTGTTGCAGGAACAAATGGATTAACTGATGCAAGAGGTTATATTCGATTGTCACCAAATGCAAGTAAAATATCAAACACCTCTATTGGTAATGCCGGAACCGCATGGCTGGCTGATTTTAACAATATAACTGGTGTCGTTAGCAATCCTGTCGCGTTAACCACACCTGGTACTCGTGATCGATTTTATGGTACGGAGTTCTCTCCAAACTCGCAATTGGTTTATTTAAATGCCAATTCAAATGATACTGGAAATGGTTGTGGAGCAACAAACACCAGAGAGATACTACAATACAACATCAATAGTGGTGGTGGATGGAACTCTTCGCCTGTTGCGCTTGCCGCAACTGGAGCAAATAGTGGTCGTGGTGCCTTGCAATTAGGGATTGACGGTAAAATTTACCACGCTCGAGTATGTCAAAACTGGCTAGGAGTGATAAGAAGTCCTGACATAGTCGGTGCTGGAGCTGCTTATACCGATGATGGAGTTGCCCTGAACAATAATTCTCGAGAGGGATTACCGCCGTTTATCACTTCGTTTTTTGAACCTTCATTTAGTTCATTTGTTGCTGGAAGTGCTAGTGGTGGATCCATCAACCAAGTGAACTTTTGTGATCAAACTCCTGTGCAATTTGAAGCCTCTACTGCAGATTTCTGTGTTACTTCAACAGTGACTTGGGATTTTGGTGATGGTAGTCCATCTAGTACATTACAGGATCCAATTCATACCTTTCCTGGCCCTGGAGTTTATACCGTTACCTTAGTTGTACGTAATGGTGGTTTTAGATTTACAGCAACCTCAGATATTACCATTTACCCCAACCCTATTTACAATATAGTGGCTGATGTTTTTCTATGTGATAGCGATGGAGATGGAATAGAAAGTAGAGATCTTGACCTAGTAGAAACTCCTCAAGTACTCAACATGCAAACCAACCCTAGCTATTTAGTTGCTTATTTCTTAACTCAGAATCAAGCAGACAATAACGTAGGTGCTATTACTTTACCTTATGATTTTCCTTTAGGTACTACAACCGTATACACAAGGATTACGAATAATTTAAATGCTATTTCTAGATTGTGTTTTGATACCGGGTCCTTTGATGTAATAGTTGCCAGTGGTGCTGGAGCCACGAGACCTATGGACTTAAATAATTGTGACAATGACAATGATGGTTTCTCTACTTTTGATTTAACATCTACAGAAACAGAGGTTCTTAATGGACTACCTGCCAGTGCCTTTACTGTTTCTTATCACAATACTGCCGCTGAAGCAGGAACTGGAATGAATCCTATCCCTAATCCAGCAACTTACACTAACGGTACGGTAACTACCGAAAGAGTTTTTATTAGACTTGAAGATAATAGTCCTAGTGGTTGTACTTCCACTACTGAGGTAGATTTATTTGTTTGGGATACTCCCATTGCAAATCCAGTAATGAATAGCTCTGTATGTGATGCAGGAAATGACAGCTCTGAAATCATCCTTCTAACTGACTTTGATAGCGAGGTCCTTGCGGCTCAAACAAATCCTGATTATGTAATTACCTATCACTTAAATCAAGCAGATGCAGATGCTGGTGCAAATGATCAAGTGTCCCCATTTGACCTTACTGCAACAACAACTTTCTTTGTTCGTATTGATAACCTCAATAACGAGCCTTGTTTTGATACCATTTCATTTATAGTGACCTTAGATACACAACCAGTAGCTAACCCAGTGGCGACCTACAGGTTATGTGATGATCCATCTAACAATAATTCTGAAGTCTTTGATCTGGTTTCTAGAAATCCAGAAATTCTTCTCACTCAAAATCCAGGAGATTTTAATATCGAATACTTTACCTCTCAAGCAGATGCAGATTTAGGATCTATAGGTGGAGCGACTCCTGTGAGCAACCTTTACAGTAGTGCTGGTCAAATCATGTATGTGCGTATAGAAAACAATACTAATACCGACTGCTTTGATACTACATCATTTGATATCATTGTAGATGATATCCCACTAGCAACAGCTCCAGCAGATTTAATTATTTGTGATGATGTTAGTAATGACGGGACCGAAGATATTGCGCTGTCACAATTTGATGCTAGCATTTTAAATGGGCAAACGACTCCTACTTTTGTAGTATCCTATCATTTAAATCAAGCAGATGCAGATGCTGATACTCCTGGACTTATGAGTCCATTTACCATTACCACTGGTACAACAACCATCATTGCAAGAATAGATAATAGTGA
>TARA_R110000751_G_scaffold135_3_pt1 | contig 116640 bp, 97 predicted proteins | sample TARA_R110000751 | Tara Oceans TARA_R110000751 (sample SAMEA4398001) | marine metagenome | biome: Polar Biome; feature: [MES] marine water layer (ENVO:01000295) within the mesopelagic zone...; material: water (ENVO:00002006), including particulate matter (ENVO:01000060) such as...... | reverse complement strand
TTCTGCTAATGATACTTACGTGATTGATGAAAATAATACAGACGTAATGTTCTGTCCTCCAACAGGCTCAATAAATATTGTTAAAACTGGTGTTTTCAATAATGATAATGACAATGAATGTACTGAAATTGATGAAACTATATCTTATACTTTCACTGTTACAAACACTGGTAATGTTTCATTAGGTAACATTATTATAACGGATTCATTATTAGATAATGCTATTCCTGCGGTAACTATTTCATTAATATCTGGAGACTTAAACAACAATAATATCTTAGAGCCAACTGAAACTTGGATCTATACTGCGACATATTTAGTTACTCAAATAGATATAGATGCTACAGAAGTAACTAATATAGCAACAGTAAATGCTGTTATAATTGTTAATGGTGAAATAGTGACTAATACTGATCAAATAACAACTGAATTAATAGAAGATATTACTCCTCCTGATACCTCTACTTGTGAAATACTAGATGAGACTATCGAATGTAATGGAGATAATAACTTAGAACTAGCAACAAATTGGGATAATGCTAACATATTAGCTTTAGAGAATTGTGCTACTGATGCTTGTGATGATAATATAGAAGTTACTTCTGATTTCGATTATAATAATCTAATATCTACATGTGGAAATAGTGGAACAATCCTAGTAACTTATACTCTTACGGATGCGACTGGAAACTTTAGTATTTATACTGCTACAATCACAATAGAAGACACAACTGGTCCTGACTTAACTGCTTGTACTGTGATTGATGAAACTATCGAATGTGGTGGAACAGATAACCAAACAATTGCTGATGCTTGGAATGCAGAAAACATGACTGCGCTTCAATCTTGTGGTACTGATACTTGTGATGTTGATCCAACTAATACTGTAACGTCTGATTACGACTTTGCTAACTTAGTATCAACTTGTGGTGCTAGTGGTACAATTACTGTTACTTATACTGTAGCTGATGATTGTGGTAACACTTCTCAGTTAACTGCTACACTTACTCTAGAAGACACAACTGGTCCAGCATTATTAAGTACATTAGATTTACCAAGTAGTGTAATATGTTCTAATGTACCAGAGGTACCACAATTAGACTTTGAAGACACTTGTTCTTTAAACCCAGTCACAGTTGAATTTAACGAAACAACTACATTTACTGGTGAAGAAGAGATTTATGATATCATTTGGACATGGACTGCTACCGATGATTGTGGAAATGAAAATGTGATTACTCATACAATTAATGTGATAACAGAAAACTTTACAACACCTTTAGAAGGTGAAAAATGTATCGAAGATGGTTTAATTGATTTATACGATTATTTACCAGAAGTTTCGGATAACACTATAGAATGGGTTGCAGTTACTGAAGGTGTTACAATAATAGATGGTATTTTTGACCCATTAGAAGTTGAGCTTGGTGATTATGTATTCACTTACACTACTTTAAATAACGGTTGTTTAAATACTTTCGAATTAACAATAACTATTCATGATGATTGTACCGTTTTACCATGTGGTGAAGATGATTTAAAAATTTCTAAAGCTGTAACACCAAATGGTGATGCTTATAACGAATTTTTCACTGTAGGTGGTGTTGAAGAATGTGGATTTATTATCGACATAAAAATCTTTAACCGATTTGGAGATATTGTTTACGAATCTAGAGATTACCAAAACAATTGGAATGGTCAAAGCCCAAGCGGTTCAGTAGGATCTGCAGGAAGGTTACCAAACGGAACATATTATTACGTAATAGATATAAAAGATAGTGGTATTAAACCATTAGCTGGTCCTCTTTATTTAGGAACTAAATAACGATTATAAATGAAAAAAATAAATATATTCAGTATTGCTCTAGTGTTTATATGTAGTTCAGCACAACTATTAGCACAACAGTTGCCCCAATTTTCGCAATACATGTTTAATACTATTTCAATAAATCCAGCATATGCGGGAAGTAGAGAAACTATTAGTGTGGTAGGTCTACATAGAAGTCAATGGGTTGGATTAGCTGGTGCTCCAACAACATCAACGGTTTCTATACATGCGCCATTAAAAAATGAAAAAATAGGTTTAGGACTATCTATTATTAATGACGAATTAGGTTACGAAAATTTTGTTTATGCCTATGGTGATTTTTCTTACACTATTGAGCTTTCTGAAAAAACAAAATTGGCATTTGGTTTAAAAGCTGGATTTACTCATTATAACCTAGACCAAGAAGGTTTTCTAGATGATCCAACAGTAGCGATAGACCCTTTCTTTAGTAATTTTACAAATAGATGGAACCCAAATGTTGGTGTTGGTGCTTATTTACATCAAAACAAATGGTACGTTGGTTTATCTGCTCCAAGAATATTGAATACAGATTATAACGAAAGTGCTTTAGATCCAGAAGTAGACTACATCGCTTTAGAGCGTGTTGGGTATTATTTAACTGCTGGTTATGTATTTGAATTAAATGAATCTACTAAACTTAAACCATCTGCATTAGTTAAATTAACTAATGGTGCTCCTGTATCATTTGACCTAAGTGCACATTTACTATTTGACGAAAAGTTTTGGATTGGTGGAAGTTATAGATATAATAGAGATACATCAACTATTGGTGCGTTGGCAGATTTTCAGGTATCACCTCAAATGAGAATTGGTTATGCCTATGAGCATTATATAACAGATCTAAGACCGTACACTGGAGGAACGCATGAAATATTATTAATGTTTGAAGTCTTTAAACCTACAAAACGTGTTAAATCACCAAGATATTTTTAAAATGAAAATGAAAATAACCGCATATCTTATTTTATTTTTATTTGTACAACAAGCTGTTGCACAAACTAAAGTTGCAGATAACTTTTTTAGAGATTTTTCTTATGAAAAAGCTGCAGAGCTGTATAAGGAAGCAATCAAAAAAGAAGATAGTACAGAACATATATTGAAAAGAATTGGTGACTGCTATTTCAATATTAGTAAGCTTGAAAAAGCAGAATTTTGGTATAATAAAGCCATAAACAAATATCCTTCTATCGATACTGAATATATATATAAATATGTACAAACTTTAAGAAGTCAAAAAAAATACGAATTAGCAAACGACTATTTAAGAACGTTTAATAATAAAAACAAAAAGGATAATCGTATTAAAAATATTGACAACTTTAATATTGAAAACTACAATCAATTAACTAATACAGAGAAGGTATATGTCGAACTTGAAAACCTTCCTATTAATACCAGATATTCAGATTTTGGAGGTTATGAGTTTAAAGATAAGTTATACTACTACTCTACTTGGGTTAAAGATTCTATCACAGATGAAAATGAATTATACGATTGGAATAACGAACCTTTCTTAAATATTTTTGAAGCTGATATAAAAATTGAAAATGCTATTAAATCTTTTAACGATTCAAAAAAACTAAACGCTACAGTAAATACAAAAGATGACCATGAAGGGTTAGTAACTATTACTAACGATGGTAAAACTATGTACTTTACTAGAAACAATGTAAATAAAAAAGAAAAAAGAAAGTACTCTAAAGAAGGGACTTCTTTTTTAAAAATATACAAAGCAACATTATCTGGAAGTACCTGGACTAATGTAACCGAATTACCTTTTAATAAAGATTCGTATTCATGTGGTGCTCCTGCGCTGAGTCCGGATAACAAAACATTATATTTTGTGTCTGATATGGATGGTGGATTTGGACAAACTGATTTGTATAAAGTAGCAATTAAAAATGATGGTAGCTATGGCACACCTGTTAATTTAGGTCCTGAAATAAATACTGAAGGGAATGAAAAGTTTCCATTTGTAGCCAAGGATTCTACACTGTATTTTTCTAGTGATGCAAACTTAAACCTTGGTTTACTTGATATTTTTGAAAGTAACTTATTAAAAATTAAAAAAAATGATACCACTCAAGTTTACATTAAAAACTTAGGTGCACCATTTAATAGTCCATACGATGACTTCTGTTTTTTTATTGACAATGAAACTCAAACAGGTTACTTGTCTTCTAATCGAGAAGGTGGTCAAGGTGGAGATGATATTTATGCTTTTGGTAAATACCAATGTAATCAAACTGTTTCTGGAATTGCTTATGACGATTTAACTAAAGAACCTTTAGATAAAGTTAGAGTTGTGATATTGGATGCTAATGGTAAAGTCCTAGATACTTATTTTACAGAAAACGATGGTAAGTATGAATTTAAAGAAGTAGATTGTGATAAAACATTTACTGTTATGGCAGAACGTGTTGTGTATAGACCTGATACCAAAGAATTTACTACAACTCCAGTTAACGGAGAAAATACTGAAATTGATTTATATTTAAAACCATTAATTATCGATAATGAAATTGTAATCAATCCTATTTACTTTGATTATGATAAGTCATTTATAAGATCTGATGCTGCATACGAATTAGAAAATATTGTTGCAGTAATGAGAGAGCATCCAAGGATGATTATTAAAATAGAGTCTCATACAGACAGTCGTGGTCGTGATGCTTATAACCTTAAGCTATCAGATAGACGTGCTAAATCAACAAGAGATTACTTGTACTCTAGAGGTATTGAAAACGATCGTATACAAAGTGCTATTGGTTATGGAGAGTCACAAATACTTAACAAATGTACCAACGGAGTTAAATGCTCTGATGAAGAACATGAGTTTAATAGACGATCTAAGTTTATAATTACCAATCAGTATAAATAAAAAAAAAAGCCTTTCTAAATTAGAAAGGCTTTTTTTTTATGTTACTAATTATTATTTCTAAATGAAAATACGTGGTTATCACCTTTTAGTAACGTCAAGTAAATTTTAATATATATCACACTCTTTAATTATTAATTTAATAAAGTTAAGTATTAAAAGTCTTGTAGTAAACAGTTTCTGATTATATACATAAACATAAAATTTCAGTAAAAAGTTAGACTCACATTTTAATTAATAAAATTAATTTTGAAATCAAACAAAGCTATGATAGTTAAAACCCATGCTATTGCGTAGAACTTTTAAGCCTATTATTAAAAGTATTATTGCTAAGTACATTAACTTTATAAAAGCGATGACATAGAAGATTATTGTAATAAACTAACTAAATTAAAAATTACTTATCACTATATATAAAAAAAGCCTTTCTAATTTAGAAAGGCCTTTTTATATATGTTTACTAGTTTTTATTTCTTTACAAAAATATTTGTAAAGTACCATTTGTTGTTTTCATCTAACTCTGCAGATATATCAAAATCTGTAAAATCACCTTCAATAGTCCTTTTATGACCATCACTATTCAACCAAGCGTTTACTACTGAACTTGCACTTGAAAAACCATAAGCAACGTTTTCTGAAACTTTTAAAGCGTTTGCATTATTTACTAAATAGTTTTTTCTGCTATAAAAATTATCGTGGTTTACTTCATTAATATTAACCATATAATCAGTATGAGAAAATGCTTGACCCTTTATAATATTAAGATTGTCTAAAGTATTTAAACCAAGACTAATCCTGTGTTGATTAATTAATTCTAAAATTTCAATTTCAATAGGTTTAGCATCAGGAATAACTAAAACGCTAGAGTCTTCAAAAGTTTCATCCATTGTATCTGTAGAACAGGATGTTAAAGAAATTGCAATGCAAAAAACAATAAGTAGGCTAGTAATTCTTCTCATTTTTTAAGGAGTTAAGGTTATCTGGGACTCCAAAAATATAACAGCTTAGTCTATTAAACTGTTAAAGAAATGTTAAAATCGATGAAAAACATGCTTTTTAACGAATTACTATGCGTTTTGTCGATGAAATACACAATTTATATGTATTTCAGCGATTATTTTATGGACATAAACGATTTTTTACCCAGTTGAAATCCAAATCTAAGGTGTAAACTACGCGATCATGCAATCTATTAGGTCTACCTTGCCAAAACTCCATTGAAACAGGCTTAACTATATAACCTCCCCAATATTCAGGTCGTTGTATGTCTTTATTTTGATATTCTTCCTCTAATCTTTTTAAATCATCCTCTAACACTTGCCTACTAGCCACTACACTACTTTGTTTAGATACTATTGCTCCTAATTGACTACCTCTTGGTCGTGACTCAAAATAACCATCGCTTAAATTTGCAGCAATTTTTTCTGTTTGTCCTTTAATTATAATTTGACGTTCTGCTCCATGCCAAAAAAATGAAAGACAAACATTAGGGTTATGTTGGATAGCTTTACCTTTTTCACTCTCATAGTTTGTATAAAATATAAAACCTTCATAAGTGAATTTTTTAAGTAACACTACTCTACTTTTAGGAAAACCGTCTGTACCAATGGTAGATATAGTCATGGCATTAGTTTCATCTTGTGGAAAAAAATTATCGACTTCATTAAACCAAGATCTAAAAAGCTCAATAGGATTTTCCGGAGTATCTTCTAATAATAGTGCTCCTTTTTCGTAAGATTTTCTATAATTACTTAAGTCTTTTTCCATAACTGAATTTTTACTGTAAATTTAAGAGATTAAATTATTTTTTTTAGCCTGTAAAGACATCAACTTATTTTTTTAATATGTCAAAACATTTAAAAATTAAGTACAAGTTTAGATGGTTAAAACAAAGTAGTAAAGCCAATTTTAAAAGTCAAAAACTTTACCATCATCTCCTAACATGACATTATCAAAGATGGTTTGAGCTTCTATTTTAAATTGATTTAAGTCCTCGTACCTGGTAGAGTAATGTCCTAGTATTAATTGACCAACATTAGCTTGTTTAGCGATACTAGCTGCTTGTTTTGCTGTGCTGTGCTTAGTAGGTTTAGCTAACTTTAAATGTTGATCTAAAAAAGTGGACTCGTGGTATAACACATCCACCTTATCAATTATAGGTATAATTGCTTCGTTGTAGGCTGTATCACTACAAAATGCGTAACTTTTAGCTTTATTTGGTGGTAGTGTAACGGTATCGTTTTTAATTAAATGTCCATCTTCGTTAACAACATCAAAGCCTTGCTTTAACTTTCTGTAATAGGCAACATCAATATTATTATTTAATACTGCATTCATATCTAATTTACGATCTCCTACTTTTTCTTTAAAAAGAAATCCATTAGTATAAACACGATGATCTAACGGAATTGTATGAACTTCGACCTTATCATCTTCAAAAATTAACTCAGACGACTTGCTATTTAATTCATGAAAATAAAGATTGTAATTAGTCCATGAGTTGGCTAATTTCATTTGAAGTGTAATAACTTCCTTTAAGCCTTTTGGTGCGTGTATGTGCAAGTCTGCTTCGCGTCCTAAAAGTCTAAAGGTTGAAATTAATCCAATCAAACCAAAAAAATGATCGCCATGTAAATGCGAAATAAAAATATGCTTAATCCTATTAAATTTAATCTTATGCCTACGTAACTGCACTTGTGTACCTTCTCCGCAATCTATCATAAAAAGATGATTGTTTATTTCTAAAACTTGAGCGGTTGGATTGGTAAAAGTACGTGGTGTTGCACTATAGCAACCTAAGATATTTAATTTCATTATGTTTAATTATTGATTGGTAGTTTATTACTTTTAGTAAAGTGAAAAACACACGTATTAGAACCCTAAATCGCGTTCCATATCTTCCATTTCAATAATATCTTTAGCTTCTTGCAATGTAGGAACAATGACAATTTCTTCTGGAGTTTTGTCAGTATTGATTCCTTCGTTTACGATTACAAAAGAATGTTTTGCAGCGCGATGTTGATTGGATAATCTTAAAAACTCGATAATTTCTTCTAAAGAAATTGGTTTGATAGTATTTAAATTAATAATTAAATTATTGTTTTTAAATTTTGGATAAAGGGTTTCTATTTTTTTTACTAATTCAATAACCGAAGCATTTTCTTGGGTTATAATAGTTAAATTTTCATTTTGATCTATAATCATAACTATTGTTTTATTTTGGATGCTAAAAGGTATATTACTGCCATTCTAACAGCAACTCCGTTTTGCACTTGATCTAAAATTATGGCTTGTTTTGAGTCTGCGACGTCGCTGGTAATCTCCACTCCTCGATTTATTGGTCCAGGATGCATAATAGTTATTTCTTTATCTAAACTATCCAATAATGCTTTGTTGACACCAAATTGTTGTGTATACTCTCTAGTAGATGGAAAATAACTAATATCCATTCTTTCGTTTTGCACACGTAACATATTGGCTACATCACACCAATTAAGAGCTTTGCGTAAATCTGTCTCTACTTTTACGCCTAATTTATCAATATGCTTTGGTAGTAATGTTTTAGGACCACACACCATTACATTGGCACCTTGCAGTTTTAAAGCGTAAATATTAGATAATGCCACACGACTGTGCAATATGTCACCAACTATAACGACGTTTTTACCTTTTACACTACCCAATCGCTCTCTAATAGAATAACTATCTAATAAGGCTTGTGTAGGATGCTCATGCGCTCCATCTCCTGCATTTATGATACTTGCATTAACGTGTTTAGATAAAAAAACGCCTGCTCCTGGATTAGGATGACGCATAACTACCATATCCACTTTCATGGATAATATGTTGTTTACAGTATCTATTAATGTTTCTCCTTTTTTGACTGATGATTGCGAGGCTGAAAAATTTATCACATCTGCAGATAAACGTTTTTCAGCTAACTCAAAAGACAATTTAGTTCTTGTAGAATTTTCAAAAAATAAATTGGCTATTGTAATATCACGAAGCGAAGGTACTTTTTTAATCGGACGATTAATCACTTCTTTAAAGTGGTCTGCTGTTTTAAAAATAAGCTCAATATCTTGTTTGTTAAGATATTTAATTCCTAATAAGTGATTGACACTTAATTCGCTCATAACTTTAATTATTTATTAGATATACAGTGTCTTCTCCTTCATTTTCAACCCAATTAACTTTGACTTTTTCATTATTAATGGCATCTACCTGTCTACCTCTGTAATCTGGTTGTATTGGTAAGTGTCTGCTAAAACGTCTATCAATAAGTGTTAGCAATTCAATCTCTTTAGGTCTACCAAACGATTGTATTGCTGTTAAAGCTGATCTAATACTACGACCTGTGTATAATACATCATCAATAAACACAATTTTTTTATCTTCTACTTGTACATTAATTTCTGTGGTACTTGCTTCCAAAGGTTTATCACTTCTTCTAAAATCATCTCTATAAAATGTAATATCCAAATGACCTAATTGCAGATTTTTGATTTTATATTCTTCTTTTAATAAAGAAGCTATCCTATTTGCAAGATATTTACCTCTAGGCTGAATACCTATTAATACAGTATTAGAAAAATCGTTATGTTTTTCAATGAGTTGGCAAGCCAATCTATGTAAGATGATGTTGACTTCTGTTGCATTAAGTAGCACTTTTTGACTCATAGTGTTCCAAACGGGTTTGGTAAACAAATGTAAAGTAAATTATGATAACAAGAAAGTTGTTTTTTGTTTTAGCATAAAAAAGGAGTCTTATTTCTAAAACTCCTTTTATAAATTTAAAATATATAGCCTCTAACTTTTTATAAATTTGTGGTGATATTTTGAAGTATCATCCTCCAACAGTAAAACATATACTCCTGTATTTAATGTAGAAATATCTATTGTATCTAGTTGATCTAGACTATTAACTGTTTTTACCTGCTTACCATCTAAACTGTATATTTGATAAGATTCAAAATGTTTATCTGTTACTATCTGTAAATGGTTTGGTTTATTAATAATTTTATACTCTTTAACCTCTTCTGTAGCTATACTTAAAGTAGCATCATATTCGCTATACATCGTTACTGTGGTTGTAGATAATAAACTTGATAATAAAGGTGCTAAAAGACCTTGAGGTGTGTTGACCCTTAGGTAATACACATCGTTTGGATCAAAATTATCAATTACAAAAGTAAAACTTCCGTTAGCAAGTATTAAAACATTGTAATTGCTACAAACTACTTCTTGTAAATTAGACGTATCTCCTCCTGGAGCTAATAGTATTTGGTAATCAAATTGAGATAAAACACTTAACCCCAAACTAAACATACCTATAGTTAACTTATTAGCACCTGAATTAATGGGATGCTTATAAAAAACGTCCTCATTAAAAGGTCCAGAACAACTATAAGGTACTGATGATGCTGTTGCTGAAGTAAAGTTAATAAGATTAACGCTTAGATTTGAACCGTTCACAGGAATGGCTTCAGCCACAGTATTTCCTGTTTGCGCATGTGCAGTAATAAATCCTACTACTAACACTAATAGTAATAATTTTTTCATAATAAAAAGATTTAAATTAATATTAAGCTAACAATCAGTTTAGGGAAACTAAAAACACTTAAAAAATAAATCAATGTATTGCAATACGAAAAATTTGATTCAACATTAAATTAAATATATTATGCTGTTTATCAAAATGTTATCGATGAAATGACCGTAATTTTAACAACTATAGCCATAATATGATAATTTCTGACATAATATTCTTACAGTATAAATTGCTGATTTTAAATGAAAAAGGAAATAATATTACTCAACTTATATATAATAGATGCAACTAGTTAATAAGGCTATAACTAATTAAAACCTCGTAATTAGCAGTATAAATTGCTAGGGATTGATACAATAAAAAAAGCCTCTCATTTCTGAGAGGCTTTTAAATTTATAATAAAAAGAGGAAATTATTTTTTCCCGTCCATTTTATCTTTTAATGCTTGTAAAGCTTCGTTTGCATCACCTAAAGTTGGTTTAGACTCGGCAGCTTGATCAGCAGCTTTCTTAACAGCAGCTTTTACGTTAGCCATTTCTTCAGCTTTAAAGATAGCAGTATGAGATGCTACAACACGTTTGAATTCTTTATTAAATTCAATGATTTTAAATTCAGCAGTATCACCTTTTTTCAACATCTTACCGTCTTCTTTTTCAAGGTGACGAGATGGTACAAAAGCAACGATATCTTCGTTAAATTCAATTGTAGCTCCTTTATCTACAACATCAGCAATTTCTGCAGTATGAGTTGTATCTAAAGCAAATTCAGTTTCATATTTATCCCAAGGATTCTCAGTTGTTTGTTTATGACCTAAAGATAATTTACGTCCTTCAACATCTAACTCTAATACTACTACATCTAATTTGTCTCCTACGTTACAGAACTCAGATGGGTGTTTGATTTTCTTAGTCCAAGATAAGTCAGAGATGTAAATTAATCCATCAATACCTTCTTCTAATTCAACAAAAACTCCAAAGTTAGTAAAGTTACGTACAATACCTGTGTGCTTAGAACCTACTGGGTATTTAGTTGTAATGTCAGTCCAAGGATCTGCAGATAATTGCTTGATACCTAATGACATTTTACGATCTTCTCTATCTAAAGTTAAGATAACCGCATCAATTTCGTCTCCAACTTTTACAAAGTCGTTAGCAGAACGTAAGTGAGTAGACCATGACATTTCTGACACGTGTACTAAACCTTCAACACCTTCTGCAACTTCGATAAATGCACCATAATCAGCGATTACAACAACTTTACCTTTAACTTTATCACCTACAGCAACATTTTCTCCTAAAGCATCCCATGGGTGTTTAGATAATTGCTTAAGACCTAATTGGATTCTAGACTTATCTTCATCAAAGTCTAAGATTACAACATTTAATTTTTGATCTAACTCAACAATCTCATTTGGATGGTTGATACGAGACCAAGATAAATCTGTAATGTGAACTAAACCATCAACACCACCAAGATCAATAAACACACCATAAGAAGTAATGTTTTTAACAACACCTTCTAATACTTGTCCTTTTTCTAGTTGACCAATGATTTCTTTCTTCTGCTCTTCAATATCAGCTTCAATTAAAGCTTTATGAGACACTACTACGTTTTTAAATTCGTGGTTGATTTTAACAACTTTAAATTCCATAGTTTTGTTTACATACTGATCGTAATCTCTAATTGGCTTAACGTCAATTTGAGATCCTGGTAAGAATGCTTCGATACCAAAAACATCTACAATCATACCACCTTTAGTACGACATTTAACAAAACCGTTAACGATTTCTCCAGTTTCGTTAGCTTTGATTACTCTGTCCCAAGCCTTAATTACACGAGCTTTTCTGTGAGATAATACTAATTGTCCTGTTGCGTCTTCACGTACATCAATTAATACTTCTACTTTGTCTCCTACTTTTAAGTCTGGATTGTATCTAAATTCGTTTAAAGAAATAACTCCTTCAGACTTAGCGTTGATGTCAATAATAGCATCACGATCTGTCATGTGTACTACTGTTCCTTCAACAACCTCATCATCTAAAGTGTCTACGAAATTTTCTGATACTAATTTTTCAAATTCTTTTAATTGAGAATCTTCAACCTCATCAATACCTTCTTGGTAGTTGTGCCAGTTAAATTCTGCTAAGAATTTTTCAGGGTTTGCTTGTGCTTCAGATACTACTGGAGCATTTTTTGTGTCTGCTACTTGAGCTTCTACTTCCGCTTGTTTTGCTTTTTCAGCCATTTAAAAAATTTTAATAGTGTACGTTTCGCTTTCGCTGAAATATAAATACACTATGTTTTGTATTCTGTTATGTTTAGAAGATTTAGGCGCTAACACACAGAAGTGTTATAAATAAAATTGTTTGATTCCTTTTCATCTTTCTTGAGTGCGCTAAAAAGGTGTGCAAAAATACTACTTTTTGACAATATTGCCAAATACTATTATAAAAATAATAATTAGCTGACTATCAATACTCTATAAATTATAATTTTTTATCAAAAATTTCACTTTATCGGATATTTAATACACTTTAACTAAGAATATTTGAAATACTATTTTCCTTAAGAAATGTCTTAATATAATTACTATCTTTAAGAAAGAATAACATTTAAAAACAAATTAATTATGGCTGTAAAAGCAAAATATCAAAGTGTACTTGATTTAGGAGAAAAATTAAACATCGCTAACGGAAACGTTACTGAGGAGAATGGTGTATTAAAAGTTAAAGGAACTGCTGCTACACAATATGAAAAAAATCTAATGTGGGACGCTATTAAAGCTGCTGGTGGAGATAGTCCTACTGACATTTTAGCAAATATTGAAGTTGCTGACGAGTCTGTTTACGCAAGACACACTGTAAAAGGTGGTGATACTTTAGGAAAAATTGCTAAACATTATTATGGTAATGCAGGAAAGTATACTGCTATTTTTGAAGCTAACAAGGATATATTAAATAATCCTGATGTAATCCACCCAGATCAAGAGTTAAAAATTCCAAATTTGTAGGAGTTTAATAGCAAACTATGTAAGCGAATTGTTTCAGCGAAAGCTAACAATTCGCTTTTTTTATGATTAAAATTTAAGATTCTATTTTATCTAGTGTTTGCGTAACTAAATTTAATATCGTGTCAAATTGCTCTGTTAACGATAGATCAGAGTTGTCAATTTCTATAGCATCATCTGCTTTAACTAAAGGTGAATCCTCTCTATTAGAGTCTATATAATCACGCTCTTGCACATTACGTAACACGTCGTTATATTGTACATCGTCTCCTCTATTAATTAACTCGTTATAACGTCTTGTTGCACGTTTGTCCGCAGATGCTGTCATAAATAATTTTAACTCTGCATACGGAAACACAACTGTACCAATATCGCGACCATCCATAACAACACCTTTATCCTTACCCATTTTTTGTTGCTGCTTCACTAACTGATATCTTACTTCTGGAATAGTAGATACTTGACTAACAAAACTGGAAACTTCTAATGTTCTAATTTCGCGCTCAATATTTACACCATTTAAATACACCTCTGCAAAACCTAATTCTGAATTAAACTTAAAACTTATAGTTACTTTATCCAAATTAGAAACTAGACTTAAGACGTCAAAATGATTTTTATCAATCCATCCATTTTGCATGGTAAATAAAGTTACTGCTCTATACATAGCTCCTGTATCTACATACACATATCCTAAATGTTTGGCCAATTGCTTAGCTACTGTACTTTTACCAGTTGATGAAAAACCGTCTATTGCTATGGTGATTTTTTGCACTTATTTTTATTTTTAGAATTCAAAAATAAACATTAATTTTTGAACATTTAAAGATGATTAAAGTAATGATTTATAGTTACAGCCTAGAAAAACTTATTATTTAGACTTACTGTAAATCTATATTTAACCCAAAGAAATTTGCGTTACTTGCTGCTGTATATTTAGCATGTGTATAACTAAAACGTAACTTATTAATTTTAAGACCAAAACCTGCAGACAATCCAGAAAAATTACGTTGGTCTACAATTCTAAGTTCTTCTGCACGTCTAAAATTATAACCTAATCTTATATTAAAGCCTTTATCAGGAAATAACTCGGCTCCTATAATAGTGTGACGCATGACATTATTAATAAACCCTACTTTTTCTTGTGTTTGATTACCTTCTAAATCTGTAGTAACTCTAGCAGGATTAGCTTCTCCAATTGGCCACTGTTGTAAGTTTTCAAAAGTTAAGTGCCAACGCAATGGGACATTTTCTAACGTCTGAGACAATCCTAATGTAATATCTAATGGCAAACTTTCGCGTTGTCCTGCGTAAGTGGTGATTTGTGTACCTAAATTTCTGACTACTAATGCTGCTTGAAACTCTAATTTTTCGTCAACATACATTAAACCTAAATCTGTAGCTATACCAAAAGAGCTGTATTGTTCTAAACTTGATGTGATAAATTTTATATTTCCGCCAAAATAAAAATCTGAATACCCTATTTGTAAAGCGTATCCTAACGACAAAGCTGCTTCTGTACCAGTAAAAGTTCCAGTGGATATTCCATTTTCATCATAACCATCAAAATCACCATAATTAATATAGGTCATTCCAGCATGTAATGTTTGTGTGCGTCTGTCCCAAGTGTAAGCATAAGCAGCAGTACCATAAGTAATACCACCCAAATAGTTACTAAAATTTAAAGAAAATTGATTATCCATTTCTGGATTTATTGCACTTGGATTGTACAAACCTTGAGTGACGTCGTAATCTATATTAGTTAAGACCTTTCCTCCTAATGCTGCTTGACGTGGTGATGAGACTAAATTTAAAAATTGATATGTTGATTGTCCACCTAATTGCGCAAAGCAAATAGTACTAGAAAATAAAATTAAAAGTGGGACAATCTTTTTCTTAAACATAGTTTGCAAAGTAAATAAATCTACATTAAAACGTAGTTATTGTAGATTTATTTTTTTACTTCAATTTTAACCTTTGTCCAATCTTTAAATTGTTGAATTGAATATCGTTTAACTTACTTAAGTTTTCAACCGTTGTATTATACCTTTTAGATAAATTATACAAGTTATCCCCTTTTACAACAACATGATATTCAGGTGTTTTATCAGTTTCTTCATTAGTATTTAAAGTATTATTATCTAACACTTCGGTTTCAATGGTTGCCTCTACTTTATCTTCCAAAACAACTTCCTCTGTTTCAAGTTTAGTGTTTTCATTTTCAGTAACGAGCTCTTCATCTTTAAAAACCGATTTAGTTTCTTCTAATTTAACGTTAGCTTCTTCTTTTAAAATAGCTTTTTGTCTAGCTAACTCTAATTGTTTTTTAGCTTCTTCTAATTGTTTTTTTGCTGCAATTACTTCTGCAGAATCTTCTTCTTGTATTATCACATCTTCTTCCACAACTAAAGGCACTATGTTAGGCTTAGAATAGCTGGTGTTTTTTGGAGCAGGCATTGCTACTTTATTGGTTTGTGTTGGTACTGGAGGTGGTGGTAATGTTGCAGGAGATTCTCCTACTGGCAATCTAGCTATTATTCGCTCTTCGCCTACATAACTTATTACAGGACTACTGGATGGTACTAAAATACGTTTTACAATTTTAACCTTTTGTCCTAAGCTTAATGCATTATTTGCTAACTTATTATCATTTACAATTTGATCTACACTTAAATTGTGCTTTTTAGAAATTGCAGATAATGTCTCTCCTTTTACAACTGTATGATAGGATATATCGTTATAAACAACACCACTTGAAGTCGTTGTCAATTCTTCAGGATTTGTGTCTGCATGTGATCTAAACACATACTCACCTGTCTTAGTAGACATAAAGGCTTCCTTACCTTCTACTTCTATAGGTAAAAACTCTTCTTCAATGTCTTGAGAAAAACCAATAGTAACAGTTAATAAGGTTAGAATAAATAGTAATTTTTTCATTATAAATTAAATTAATTTTAACAAATATAAACTATTGATTCAAACTATCTTAAAAATAGTGTTTTTCCTACAATTATTATATTATCCTTTATATTATTAAGGCTTTGAATTTTTGAAATTGGCACTCCTGTTTTTTTAGAAATACTATACAATGTATCGCCTTTTTTTACAATCCACACATTACTAACTTTTACTTTAGCTGAATTAGCATAACCTATTTTTAACCTTTGATTTATTGATATCAGGTTAGTACTTAAGTTATTAATTGCTTTAATATGTGAAATACTTACGCCATATTTATTAGATATGGCGTATAGTGTATCTCCTTGTTCTACAATATGGGTTGTTACTAAATCCGTATCACCATTTACTACCTCTTGATTATTGTCTGAATTATCATCAACAAACTGGGTAATTCCCGTTTTGGTGTTTAAAACTGCTGGTTTACCATCCAGTATAACATTAACCAAGTTTTGATCTTGAGCTGAAGCTATTGCTGAATTTAGTATAACTACAATAAAGAACAACCTTTTAAAAAGACTTGATGTCTTATAATTTTTTAGCATTACTTACCTTTTGATTTGTCACTGCAATTTTAATAACATCCAACATATCTGACACATAGTGAAACGTTAGACCTTTTAAATATTCTGGTTTAATTTCTTCTATATCTCTTCTATTGTCTTCACATAATAAAATCTCTTTTATTCTTGCACGCTTAGCAGCTAGTATTTTTTCTTTAATACCTCCAACTGGTAATACTTTACCACGCAATGTAATCTCACCAGTCATTGCTAAGCTTTTCTTTACTTTACGTTGTGTAAATAAAGAGACTAATGACGTTAGCATGGTAACTCCTGCGCTTGGTCCATCTTTAGGTGTTGCTCCTTCTGGTACGTGGATGTGCACATTATATTTTTCAAATACCTCTGGGTTTATATTTAACTCTTCAGCGTGAGCCTTAATAAACTCCATAGCAATGGTAGACGATTCCTTCATTACCTTACCTAAGTTTCCGGTAATATTTAATGCACCTTTTCCTTTAGATAAAATAGATTCAATAAATAAAATATCTCCACCTACTCTTGTCCAAGCTAAACCTGTGACAACACCAGCAACATTATTGTTTTCGTATTTATCACGTTCTAATTTTGGACCACCTAATATTTCTACTATATCATCGTTAGAAATCTTGATATTATATTCTTCTTCCATTGCAATATTTTTAGCTGCATAACGCACCATTTTTGCAATTTGCTTTTCTAAACCACGTACACCAGATTCTCTAGTATAACCTTCTACTATTTTTTCTAGCTGCGGTTTACCTATTTTAATGTGTTTATCTTCTAAACCGTGTTCCTTTAATTGTTTTGGTAATAGGTGTCTTTTAGCAATTTCTACCTTTTCCTCAATTGTATAACCTGTAACATTGATAATTTCCATACGGTCTCTTAAAGCAGGCTGAATAGTATTTAAACTATTAGTAGTTGCTATAAACATAACTTTAGATAAGTCGTAACCCATCTCTAAGAAGTTATCATGGAACTCGGCATTTTGTTCTGGATCTAAAACTTCTAATAATGCAGAAGACGGATCTCCTTGATGAGAGTTGGATAATTTATCAATTTCGTCTAGTACAAAAACTGGATTAGAGGTACCTGCTTTTTTAAGACTTTGCAAAATTCGTCCTGGCATAGCTCCAATATAAGTCTTACGATGTCCACGTATTTCTGCTTCGTCACGCAAACCACCTAAACTCATACGCACATATTCGCGACCTAGTGCTTCTGCTACAGATTTACCCAATGATGTTTTACCAACTCCTGGAGGTCCATATAAACATAAGATTGGCGACTTCATGTCATTACGTAATTTTAACACTGCTAAGTGCTCGATGATACGTTGTTTGACATCATCTAAACCATAATGATCACGATTTAATATTTTTTCGGCACGCTTTAAATCAAATTTATCTTTACTAAACTTACTCCATGGTAAATCTAAAAATAGGTCCAAATAATTGCGTTGTATAGAATACTCAGCAACCTGAGGATTCATACGTTGCATTTTTGCTAACTCTTTATCAAAATGTTTTCCGACTTTTTCATCCCATTTTTTAGATTTAGCACGCTTTTTCATGTCTTCAATCTCCTCAGCATTACCACCACCAAGCTCTTCTTGAATCGTTTTTAGTTGCTGATTTAAAAAGTATTCACGTTGTTGTTGATTTAAATCACTTTGTACTTTAGATTGGATGTCATTTTTAAGTTCTAGCTTTTGAAACTCGACGTTCATATAACGTAATGTTTCTAGAGCACGATCCTTCAGGTGATTCATTTCTAGAAGCGCCTGTTTTTCATCTACATCCAAATTCATGTTAGACGATACAAAATTGATTAAAAACGAATCACTTTCTATATTTTTAATAGCAAACGTCGCCTCTGTTGGTATATTTGGACTATCCTTGATGATTTGTACAGCTAACTCTTTAATAGATTCAATTATTGCTGCAAACTCTTTGTTTTTTGCTGCAGGTTTTGCTTGTGGTACCTCCTTAACAGTTGCTTTAATGTAAGGCTCTTCTGTTATAACAGTATCAATCTCAAATCGTTTTTTACCTTGTATAATAACTGTTGTGTTACCATCAGGCATTTTTAAAACTTTTAAAATTCTAGCTACAGTACCAATTTGATGTAAATCCTCTGCCTTAGGGTCTTCTACATCTTCATCTATTTGAGAAACAACACCAATGACCTTACCGCCTTTATTAGCGTCGTTAATTAATTTAATAGATTTATCGCGTCCTGCAGTAATAGGTATTACAACACCTGGAAACAATACTGTGTTACGTAATGACAAAATTGGAAGTGTTTCTGGCAATTCCTCTTTTGCTATTTTTTCTTCATCTTCTGGCGTCATTAAAGGGATTAATTCTGAATTTTCATCAAAATCTTGTAATGACAAACTGTCAAGCGATATAAAGTTAGATTTTTTCATAGATATATGTAAGCCAAAATGTCACTGTAATCGTTTCATTTAAGCTATTGTGTTTTAAAATTACAAATTAAATTTTTACTATTACACTGATAAACTTATAGTTAACAATAAGTAACAGCATATTTTCAATTATAAAATTTCAATTAATGTGCCATACTTTAAGATGCTACTCTAAATCGCAAAAAGTTTAATACTATCTTGTTATAATCAATAATAAAAAATAAAAATATTTTTTTTAAAAAAAGTGTAACAAAGTGTTTTAACTTTCCTCTTTATATAAAACAAACCATTTTTTGACACTAACCAAACACAATATTGAAGCGCTTATAATGCTTTGCCTATCTGGTAACCAATTAGCACAATTGGAGATTTACAACAGGTATTACAAGGCAATGTATAATACGTCATTTAGAATTGTGAATAATAGTTTTGAAGCTGAAGACATTATGCAAGAATCATTTTTGACTGCATTTACTAAGCTGAATACACTTAAAGAAATAAGCACATTTAGTGCTTGGTTAAAACGTATTGTTGTTAATAATAGCATACATGCTTTTAATAAAAATAAAAAAAATGAAGACGTAGCTCTGGACGATGTATTATATAAAATTGAAGACCATCAAGGCGTTGATACAACAACCGAGTTTACTTCTGTTAAAGCAAAACAAATTTTAGACACTTTAAATACTCTAAAATCTAATTACAGAATTGCATTAACCTTAAATCTTATTGAGGGTTATGATTACGAAGAAATTAGTGAAGTCATGCAAATTAGTTATGCTAATTGCAGAACAACAGTCTCTAGAGCAAAAGAGAGTTTAAGAAAAAAATTAGAACAATTAAATTAATTGTGATGAAAGATAATATAGAACAATTATTTGAAAATTTAGATAGTCAATTTGATATTGAAGTCCCTAATTTGGGACATCAACAGCGTTTTATTGACAAACTAAATAAAACAGAAACTAAATTAGCTAGTCGTAAAACTAATTATTGGAAGCCTTTATTGGCAGTAGCAGCATCTGTTGTGTTAATTTTAAGTATTGTACTTAATATTAAACCAGATACTACCCAAAAGGATTTAGCCAGTATCTCTCCAGAATTAGCAGAAACGCAAAACTTTTTTTCTAATACTATTGCTTTTGAGTTAAACAAACTTAAAACAGAAAAAAGCCCTGAGACACAAAAACTAGTAAATGATGCTTTATTAAGGTTAGATAGGCTTGAATTAGAATACAAAAACTTAAAATTAAACCTAACAGAAAGTGGCGAGGACCAACGTGTCATTTATGCGATGATTACCAACTTTCAAAACAGAATAGACGTGTTACAAAGCACACTTTTACAAATTGAAGCGCTTAAAACATTAAAACAAAACAATTATGAAACTACTATATAAATTATCCCTTTACCTTTTAATACCTATAGTTTCCCTATCTAATAATGGTGATTTAGATGGTAAGCATACTAAGCAAAAAACTCTGAAAAAAGAATATACTGTTACCAAAAACGCAACCTTGAAAATAGATAATAAATATGGTAACTTGGATATTGTAACTTGGCCAGGTAATACTATTGCTATAGAAGTCAAAATAACTACCAACGGTAATGACTTGGATGAAGTACAATCTAGATTAGATGAAATTGATGTCGAATTTTCTGGTACATCCAATTACGTTTCTGCTGAGACTTTAATTGGCAAAAAGAAGAAAAGCTCTTGGTGGAATTGGTCTAATAACAACGATGTTAATATGAAAATAAATTACGTTGTTAAAATGCCCATTACAAACCATGTAGACTTAAGTAACGATTATGGTAATATAACTTTAGGAACACTTGAAGGTCGTGCAGAAATAAGTTGTGATTATGGTAAAATTACAACCAAAGAGTTGTTAGCAGATAATAATGTTATCAATTTTGATTACACCAACAATAGTTACTTTGAATATATCAAAAGTGGAAAAATTAATGCTGACTATAGTGGATTTACAGTTGCAAAAACTAAAGACTTAACCATTGTTGCGGACTATACAAAGTCGTTAATAGAAATAGCCGAAAACGTAAATTATAACTGTGATTACGGAAGCTTACGTGTTAATAAACTAAATAGCATTTCTGGTAATGGAGACTACCTTACAGTTGTATTAGGTGACGTGTATAAAAACGTGACTTTAAATGCAGATTACGGTTCTATTAAAATTGGAAAAATGACAAAAAATGCTGGAGATATAAATATTGAATCTGATTATGTTGGTATAAAAATAGGTATTGATCCAGAATACGCTTTTGATTTTGATATAAAATTAGAATACGGAAGTTTGACTGGCGAAGATGACTTTGAGATTAACACCAAAAGTATCAAGCATTCTGATAAATACTATTCTGGATATCACAATAAGAGTAATTCAGGGAACCTAATAAAAATAAACTCAGAGTACGGAAGCGTAACCTTTGATAAAAAATAATAATTTAACAAAATCAATCATCATGAAAACATTTAAACAAACATTAGCATTAACCTTAACACTTTTAGTATTTACATCTTGTAATGCGCAATGGGGAAAAGGAAAAACAATTAAAGGAAACGGAAACCTTACTACAATAACTAGAACAACATCAGATTATGATGCAATTAGACTTGCAGGTTGGATGGAATTTGAATTAGTTGAAGGTGAAGAAGGTACAATTACTATTGAAGGTGAAGAAAACCTTTTAGATTATATTTTAACCGAAGTTGAAGGCAACGGGTTAATAGTTAAAACAGAAAACAATATTAATTTAAAACCTAGCGGAAATAAAACTATCAAGATCACCATTCCGTTTAAAGATATTGACAAAGTATCACTTTCAGGCTCTGGTGATGTTACGTCTAATGCAACCATAGTTTCTAAAAATTTTGAAGCTAAAGTATCAGGTTCTGGAGATATTACTTTAGATATACAATCAACTAACGTTGATGCAAATGTCACAGGTTCTGGAGATTTGACATTAACTGGTCAAACAACTAATTTAAATGCAAGTGTGACAGGCTCTGGAGATTTTCATGGTGGACGCTTAATGGCTGACTTTACAGAAGCTAAAGTAACTGGATCTGGTGATGTTGTTGTTTATGCTAAAGAAGCTATCAAAGCAAGAGTAACAGGCTCTGGAGATATTGAATATAAAGGTAGTCCAAGTAAAGTAGACAAAAAAGTTACTGGATCTGGAGATATTAGTAATTAATACAAAACTTAGCTATTAAAAAAGCCACAATTCTAGTTTTAGAATTGTGGCTTTTTTTATTTAAATAAAAATCTTAGTTTAAAATAACATCGTTTAATTCTCCTAAAACATTTGAGGTAATATTATCGTCTGCATCATAAACACTTCCTTCATATTTGATTAACCCAACATCTTTAGCAAAGTAGTAAAAATACTCTGCAGAGCTATCAGGAGTTCCTGCTAATTGGTATGTAGTTGTCGCTTTAACTTTAATTACTGGACTATAACTTGTACCATTGACCTCAACAGTACTATCTTTTTCCATGATTTGGCTAGTATAAATTACGTTTAAATTAGTAGTAGGCACTTCAGGTAAATCTTCAATCAAAACTTCAGTAGTTGTTGTAATTGTATATGTATTAGTCCAACTTTCGCCTACATTTAAATAGTCTTTTAACATTATAAATCCATAAGCTGACTGAGAAATCTCAATAAAGCCACCAACATTAATATTAGTACTTGCTACACTAAAGTGATAATCTCCACCATTTTTACTAGAATATGAGTTTAACTCTACATCTCCAGTTGTTGATCCATCTGTACTTGTAGAATTTTGAAAAAATGAGCTATATAAATATGAAGGAAAACCTAAATAGTCCTCTTGATTAGAAATTTCCATTACAGAATCTTCTTCAGCAACACCATCCACACTGTAGTCGTAAGTCCATTTGTTACCTTCTGCCATAGGCCAATAGTCGCCTGTAGTCTCTCCTCCAGGTTCTCCTATAATAACTTCACCTCCTCCAACACTTCCGCCTCCTGTGCTACCACCTGCAGCATCTAATTCAAAACCCTCTAATGGTTCGTTTTCACAACTTAAAAACACAAAAGCTAAAGATAATAATGGTAGTAATATTTTTTTCATTTTTAATATTTTAGATTATAAACATAATAAAATTAATTTAACTCACCTTGTTTTGGCACTCTAAACAGCAAAAAGATACCTACTAAAAAGAATACAAACAAAAACAATATAGCATTTCTCATACTACCTGTTAATTGATCTATAGTTGCAAAAATCACCATTCCTATAACAATACCAATTTTTTCTGCAACATCAAAAAAACTAAAATACGATGTAGTATCCTCTGTTTCTGGTAAAAATTTAGAGTATGTAGATCGTGCTAAACTTTGTACGCCTCCCATTACCAATCCTACACAACCAGCTGCTATGTAAAATTGAAAAGGTGTAACCATAAAATAAGCGTAAAAACATAACGCCATCCATATAAAATTAACGATTATAAGCGTTTTAATATTACCGAATTTTTCGGATGCTTTTGACGTTAAAAAAGCACCTAATATAGCTACCAATTGTATTACTAAAATACTAACTATTAATCCTTGTGTTTTAGCATCAGAGTTTCCCCAAGCAATTTCTTCTTCTCCAAAATACACAGCGACTAACATAATGGTTTGTACTGCCATACTAAACACAAAAAAGGCTGCTAAGTAGCGTTTTAATCTTAAGTTTTGTTTTAGTTGAATCCATACTAATTTTAATTCTTTTAAACCATTAAGTACTATCGCTCTTGTTACCTTTTCACCTGTTTTAACTCCTTTGGGTAATATATAAAATGAATATTGACTAAACCCAATCCACCATACACCAACCATAACAAAAGAATAGCGCATCATTTGCAATTTAGCCTCTCCTGTCTCTTGTGTCATTACCATAGCTAGATTTACTAGTAATAACAAAACGCTTCCAACGTAACCTAAGCTAAAACCTTTAGCACTTATACTGTCTTGTTGTTCTGGAAATGCAATATCTGGTAAGTAAGAATTGTAAAACACTAAACTTCCCCAATAACCAATTAAACCCATAAAATAAAACAACAAACTAATATGAATGGACTCTATACTAAACCAGTATAAACCAATACAACCTAAACCTCCTAAATAACAAAAAAACTTCATGAAATTTTTCTTGTTACCTACGTAGTCTGCAATACCAGATAATATAGGAGATGTAAAAGCTACTACTAAAAATGTAAAAGCTGTTACATATGTTATTAATGCTGTGCTTTTAAAAACCATTCCAAAAGCAGGAACCGTTTTTTCTACTTGAGAGACAAAAAGCGCTGAGTAAAATATTGGAAATATTGACGATGCTATAGTTAAGGTATAAACTGAATTTGCCCAATCATAAAATGCCCAAGCATTAAGCAGTTTTTTACTTCCTTTTTTAAGATGTGCCATTAAATAGTAATTTGTTAGTGCTTAAAAATACAAAAGCTGCTCTTATAAAGAGCAGCTTCGAAAGTAATTAAATATTTTTAAAAAACTAGTATTTACCTAAAGGTCTAAAACTAGTTACACCAAATTTTTGTGCTTCTGCTTTAGCTGAAGGAGATAAAGCTGTTAAATTATCAATACGTGTTTGATTTGCTGGATGCGTACTTAAAAATTCTGGTGGTGCTTCTCCTCCACTTGCTTGTGCCATACGTCTCCATAAATTAGCTGCTTCATCTGGATTGTAACCAGCAATAGCTGTAAGATATAATCCAATTCTATCCGCTTCAGTTTCGTGACTTCTACTAAAAGGTAACATACCTCCTACGTTAGAAACAATACCATAAGATTGATTAAAGATTCCTAAAGTTTTTTCATCATTTGCCAAAGCTACATTACCAACAACTCCTAAGCCTTGTTGTATCATTCCAGCACTCATACGTTGTTGTCCGTGATTTGCTAAAGCATGCGCTACTTCATGACCCATAATTGCAGCAATTGCAGATTCGTTTTCTGCTACTGGTAAAATTCCGGTATAAAACACAATTTTTCCTCCTGGCATACACCAAGCATTTACAACATCTTCTTCAATTAAATTGTATTCCCACTTATAATCATTTAAATAACCTTGTTGTCCATTAGCATTTAACCAACGTTCTGCTGCGACAGATATACGTTGACCAACACGCTTAATCATCTCTGCTCTTGTTGTTCCTGTTTCTACTTTACTTTCTGTTAACACTTGGTTATATTGCGCGAAAGCTGTTGGAAACAATTCTGCATTAGACACAAAAGCTAATGTTTTTTTTCCTGTAAATGGATTAGTAGAACATGACAAAAACATTACTAATGTTAAAGCAAGCGCTAAACTATTTTTTAATTTCATATTGATTATAATTTATTCTTTTTATAAATCTACAAAAACTTAGCCATATTTTAACAAACGGTATTTTTATTTGCTAACAAACCATCGATTAAAGTCACATATAGTCTTTAAACAGTATATTACTTGTATTTATTTTCCTATTAAATGAATTTCAGAAAAGTTTTTATCAATAACCATAGACACTATTCCGCTGTCTTTAATTTGATCAATAGCTACAGTTTCATTATCTATTTGAATCTCATTAATTTCAAATGGTAATGCGTGAATATTTAATTTGAAAGTCTTATAGGTAGCTTCGTACTTCCCTTCTTTATGCTGTTGAATAATTAATTCCTGAGACTTACCTGTTAATTTAAATGTCCTGAAACTATAACGTCCCTTAGTATAATCATAACCATCATGAGCATCATCAAATAACTGTGACGACTCTTTACCTAACTTAAAGTACACGTCTAATGATAACTCTTCAATTATTGTTTGGTCTACATATTGCTGAACTGGAAATTTAGGTACGATTGCACCTTCTTTTATAAAAATAGGCATACTATCTATTTCTGCATCAACCCATTTTTCTTTTCCTCCTTCTACTAACTCATCGGTCCAAAAGTTATACCAGCTACCTCTAGGTATGTACATTCTGCGACCTTTAGCATTAGGTTCTTGTATTGGGCAAACTAAAATTTGATCTCCATAAACAAACTCATCTGTTCTATAGTGTGTTTGATTATCCTCTTGATCGTACATGACTAGAGACTTTAATATAGGTGTACCATGCTCTACCAAGTTCCAAAAAGCGGTATATAAATAAGGTAAAAGTTGATATCTAATTTCAATAAATTTTCTAACAACATCTGTCACGTCTTCATCAAAAGCCCAAGGTTCTTGATCTCCATGATCTCCAGAAGAATGCACACGACAAAATGGATGAAAAATTCCTAATTGAATCCAACGTGTAAACAATTCGCCTTGAGGCTGTTCGGCAAAACCTCCGATATCACTTCCTGCAAAACTAAATCCTGACATTGCCATACGTTGTGCTTGTACATTTGCTATCCAAAGATGCTCCCAAGTAGCCACATTATCTCCTGTCCAAGTAGACGTGTATCGTTGGGTACCAGAATAAGCTGCTCTAGTTATTACAAAAGGACGTTTAGGATAGTTAAACTTTTTCATTCCATGATAAGTAGCTCTAGCCATTTGCATACCATAAACATTGTGTGCTTTTCTGTGACTACAGGGATTACCATCATAATCATGACGCACATCATCCGGAAACGTTTTATTTGGCACTTCCATTACAGCAGGCTCATTCATATCATTCCAAACGCCTTGTATACCTATGTCTTCAACTAATTCTTTAAATAATCCTGACCACCAATCTCTAACTTCTGGTTTTGTAAAATCTGGAAAATAACATTCTCCAGGCCATACTTTACCTTTCATGTATGGACCATCAGCACGTTTACAAAAATAATCCTTGTCTAAAGCTTCTTTAAAAACTGAATATTCGTTGTCTATTTTAATTCCTGGATCAATAATAGCTACGGTTTTAAAGCCATCCTCTAACAACTCTTTAACTATGCGTTTTGGGTCTGGAAAGTGGTCTTTATTCCAAGTAAAACATCTAAAACCATCCATATAATCTATATCTAAATAAATGGCATCACATGGTATTTGAAGCTCTCTAAATTTTGAGGTTACCGCTTTAACCTCTGCTTCGGGATAATAACTCCATTTACATTGATGAAACCCTAAAGCCCATAATGGTGGTAATTGATGTGGTTTTCCTGTCAAGTCTGTGTAATTCTCAACAACATCCTGCATTTTTGGACCATAAATAAAATAGTAATTCATCTCACCTCCTTGAGCCCAAAAACTGGTTACGTTACGTCGTTCTTGACCAAAATCAAAATACGATCTAAAGGTATTATCAAAAAAGATTCCGTAAGCTTTACCATGGTGTAAACCTGTAAAAAATGGAATTGCTTTATAAATAGGATCTGTTTCTTTACCAAAAGCATATGAGTCGGTTACCCAGTTTTGAAATCGTTTTCCTTTTAAATTTAAATGGTCAGGCTTATCACCTAAACCAAAGTAACTTTCACGTTCATTAACTGTTTTACTCATTTTAACGATGTTACCACCAAACTCATAGCTTTCTTCCCAATGAAAACCTATTTCATCTTGGTTAATAAGCTCGTCTGTTATAGCATCATAAATAGAGACTCTGGCATCTTTTTTAGAGACTTCACATCTCAATTTAGAAGTGATTATAATGTAAAACTCATCATTTTCTACAATTTCTAACTTATTATAACCTGTACTTGCGTATTTGGTTATAGCATAAGAAAAATCGTTATCAAACGTTCCTGTTGTTGTGTATCTAAATCTTAGGACACTATCCCTTAAGACTGTTAATTGAAGTACTACGTTATTTTCTGTATAGAAATATAATGTGTCTACATCTTTTTTAAATTTTATTATTTGTGAAGGAAATAAGTTTCCTTTTTGTTCTAATTCTGTATTTACAATCATAATTGAATGTCCTAATTATTTATAGTAAAAAAACGCAAAATAAACCTGTTACAAAAGCTTTGCTATTAGATATTGTTACAAATTATTAACTATAACGTTTTCGATAATTAAATTTATTAAAACCTTAATTATCAAACAGTAAAAATGAGAATTACATATATTATATAATCGTAATATTCTTTTTTTTAAGGTTGATATTTTAAGGCTATCATACCCAAAGGTGGTATTGTAATTTCAACTGAATTTTTTCTAGAATGCCATAGTTTTAATTGGCTAACTATTGACTTATTTTGAAAATCTCCTGTTCCAAAGTATTGCTTATTATCGCTATTAAATACTTCTATTAATTGTCCTTTTTTAGGTAGCCCAATTCTGTAATTATTTAGAGGTACTGGTGTCATATTACAAGCTACAATAATGTTGTCTTTAGGCTTATTTCCTTTACGCATAAACACTATTACAGAATGTTCTGAATCTCCATAATCAATCCACTCAAAACCATCACTTGAAAATTGTTTTTGATAAAGTGCTGGTTCTGTTTTATAAAACGTATTAATATCTTTTATAAATCTATTTAACCCTTTATGCGATGGATAATCCAATAAATGCCAATCAAGACTAGTTTCAAAATTCCATTCTTCACTTTGACCAATTTCAGCACCTTGAAACAATAATTTTGTACCTGGATGAGCAAACATATAACTGTATAACAATCTAACATTAGCAAAACGTTGCCACTCATCTCCTGGCATCCTTCCTAAGATAGATTTTTTACCATACACCACTTCATCATGACTTAAAGGCAGCATAAAGTTTTCTGTAAATGCGTAGGTTAATGAAAAGGTAATATCATTTTGATGGTGTTTTCTATAAATTGGTTCTTTTGAAAAATATTGTAACGTATCATGCATCCAACCCATCATCCATTTCATTCCAAATCCTAAACCATCTAAAAACACAGGTTTTGAGACACCTGGAAACGCAGTAGACTCCTCTGCAATAGACTGTACATCTGGATAGTTTCCGTAAATTGCTTTATTTAAATCTTGTATAAAAGCTATGGCTTCTAGGTTTTCTCTACCTCCATGTATATTAGATTCCCACTCACCATCTTCTCTACTATAATCCAAAAACAGCATAGACGCTACAGCATCCACACGTAAACCATCTGCATGGTATTGATCTAACCAAAATAAAGCATTGCTTATTAAAAATGATTTAACCTCGTTTCGACCATAATTAAATATTAAGCTTTTCCAATCCTGATGATACCCTTTGCGCTTATCAGGATGCTCATACAAACATGAACCATCAAATAGTCCTAATCCATGGGCATCTTCTGGAAAATGAGAAGGTACCCAATCCAGTATAATTCCGATATCATTTTGGTGTAATGTGTCTACTAAAAGTTTAAACTCTTCTGGATAACCAAATCGTGACGTTGGTGCAAAATATCCTGTGATTTGATAACCCCAACTTGGATCGTACGGAAATTCCATTATTGGCATCAGCTCGACGTGCGTAAAATTCATTTCCTTGACGTAATTTACTAAGTCGTCTGCCAACTCTACATAAGAAAAAAAACGATTGTCTTCAACCTGCTTTTTCCAAGATCCTAAATGTACTTCGTAAACAGAATAAGGCGCATCTAAAGCATTTTTTTGCTTTCTGGAGGCCATCCATTTTTTATCTTTCCATGTATAATTATCTTCCCAAACTATAGAGGCTGTACTTGGATTATGTTCGCAACGTCTAGCATAAGGATCTGCTTTTTCTGTCACGCTACCATTAGTGCTATTTTGTATTTTATACTTGTACAAACTGCCTTTACCAATGTTTGGTATAAACCCTTCCCAGATTCCGCTTTTATCCCATCGTACATTTAAAAGATGGTCACCTTCTGTCCATGCATTAAAGTCACCTACTACAGACACTTGTGTCGCGCTTGGTGCCCAAACAGCAAAATAGGTGCCTTCAACATTATTAACCGTAGTTATATGAGATCCAAATTTCTCGTATAATCGATAATGTTTTCCAGCTTTAAAAAGATTAATATCAAAGTCCGTAAAAAGACTAAACACAGTGACTTCTGCCATAAGCTATATTACAAATCCATTAGGTATTACAGCTCCTTTTTTAATAACCACAATACCATCTTTAATAACATAGGTATCCGTTTCTTTATTTTCTAAATGCTTTCCACCATTAATTCTAACATCATCTCCTATTCTTATATTTTTATCAATAATGGTATTTTTTATAAAACAACGCTCTCCTATTCCCATTAAAATATTAATCTTATTAGACTCTATTTCTTCTAAAGATTCATAGGAATCACAACCCATCATGTAGGTATTAATAATGGTGGTTTCTTTACCTATTCTAGATCTAATACCAATGACTGATTTTTCAATTTTAGCAGCATGCACAATACAACCTTCTGCAATAACTGTTCTGTCTAAAGCAGTTCCGGATATTTTAGATGTTGGTAATATCCTAGCACGTGTATAGACGCTTTGATCTTTATCGTATAAATTAAATTTAGGTATATCATCCGTCAAGCCTAAGTTAGCTTCAAAAAAAGAATCTATGTTTCCTATATCTGTCCAATATCCTTCAAATTGATAACTAAGTGTTTTATGCTTTGCAATGGATTGCGGAATGATTTCCTTTCCAAAGTCATTTGTATCTGGATTACTCATTAGCTCTACCAATAAATCTCTATTAAAAATATAGATTCCCATTGATGCTAGGTGGTTTTTACCTTGACTTTCCATTTCTGGACTAACGGTTGATGTCCATTCTGGTAGCAATGATGCATCAGGCTTTTCTATAAAAGAAGTAATTACATTTTTATCATCTGTTTTTAAAATCCCAAATGACGTTGCATCCTTAGCATTTACAGGAATAGTTGCTATAGATATTTTTGCTTTAGCTTTAATATGTGCATCAATCATCTCGTTAAAATCCATTTGATACAATTGGTCTCCAGACAAGATTAAGGCATACTCAAAATCATGACTTAAAAAATGATGCATGCTTTGTCTAACCGCATCTGCTGTACCCTGAAACCAACCTTCGTTACCTGGTGTTTGCTCAGCAGCTAAAACATCTACAAAAGCCGAACTAAAAAAACTAAAATGATAGGTGTTTTTAATATGACGATTTAAGGATGCCGAGTTAAACTGTGTTAATACAAACATGCGTTTGATATCTGAGTTAATACAATTAGAAATAGGAATATCTACCAATCTATACTTTCCAGCAATAGGCACTGCAGGTTTAGATCTAGTTGCAGTTAATGGATATAATCTGGATCCTTGTCCTCCTCCTAAAATTATAGATAACACTTTATTATTAATCATAGTTATTTTTTTAAAGATTGGTATAAATTAATATATGCTTTTGCAGAAACATCCCATGAATGATCAATGGTCATAATATGCTTTCTTATTGATTTAAAGATAGTTGTTTTATTATATAAATCGACACTTCGGGTAATGGCTTTGTAAATTTGCGCTACTGTGACTTCTTTATGACTAATTCCAAAACCATCATTTTTGTCAATATCTACAATGGTATCTTTTAAACCTCCAATACTTCTCACTACAGGAATTGTTCCGTAACGCAAAGCGTATAATTGGTTTAATCCACAAGGTTCAACCCTTGATGGCATTAGTAAAAAGTCTGCTCCTGCATAAATATTATGCGACAGTTTTTCGTCATAGCCAATAAATACATTGTAAAGACCTGTATTATTTTCTTTTAACTGAAGCAAAGCCTGTTCAGCTTCGTCATGTCCAGAGCCTAAAACTAAAACACTACAATTTTCGTCTTCCAATGCTTTTTTTATTGCCAAAGGAAAAACGTCTGCACCTTTTTCATGCACCAATCGTCCAATAAATGTAATTAACGGTTTGCTTTCATCTAAATTAAAGGTTTTACACAACGCTAATTTATTAGCTAATTTACCAGCTTCTAATGTTTTTATATTATAATTATGATCTACATAATGGTCTGTTTCGGGATTCCAAACAACTGTATCTATTCCGTTTAATATACCTATACATTTATTACTTTCATGTTGTAATAAATCTTGTAGTCCATTGGCCTCTAGTTTTAACTCGTCCATATAACTAGGCGATACAGTGGTTACACGCCAAGCACATTTTATTGCTGCTGCCAAAGGATTTATACAATGGTCCCAATCTAACAATCCTGTTTTTGTAGACTCAAATTCTGGTATTAAATGTAATTTATCATAGCCAAACCAACCTTGGTATTGTGCATTGTGGATGGTAGTAATTACCGGAATTGTATTTAAGCTTTTATATTTAAAACTCTCTTGACACATAAAGGGTATTAATCCAGTGTGGTGATCATGACAATGAATAATATCTGGTAAATCTTTAAATGATAATATCCAATCTAATGTCGCAATCTGAAAGGCTAAAAAGCGATCTGTATCATCTGCAGAATACACATAATTTTTGTGCAAAAGGTTTGGGATATCCACAAAATAAACCTCAAAATCTAAAACTGCAGCTTTAGTTTTTAAAATATTGTAACCTATTTTATGACCATTAAAGTCTAATTTACTTTCATAAATTGACTTAAAATTATTTTTTTGGGTGAAAGCATTATCATAATAAGGCATAATTACACTAGATGTTGCTTCTAGGTTGTTTTGATATTTTGGTAACGCTCCAACAACATCTGCCAAACCTCCAACTTTAGCTATAGGATAACATTCTGCGCTTATATGAAATATTTTCATGTATTACATTTTTATTAGACGTTGAAAAGTTACACTTAAAATCACAAACAGTAAAATGTTATTTTTAAATTAAAATTACGACTGTATTAATTCTATTTTAAGATTTTAGGATATCTTTAAAAAAAAGAAGAAAATATGAAAAAAATTGCATTATTAGTATTTGCATGTGCCTTATTTAATTGTAAAGGCAACGCGCAAGACACAAAAGAAAAAGAAAAAGAAAATTTTGAAATCACTAAAACAGATTCCGAGTGGAAAGCAGAATTATCTGATGCTGAGTATTATGTTTTACGACAAGCAGGAACAGAACGTCCCTTTTCTAGTGCTTTAAATAAAGAGCATAGATCAGGAACTTACCATTGCGCTGCATGTGATACACCTTTATTTAAAAGTGAAAACAAATTTGATTCCGGAACAGGATGGCCGAGTTTTGATCAAGAAATTAAAGGAAATGTAGCATTTGGTACAGATACCAAAATTGGTTATACTAGAGATGAAGAACATTGCGCAACTTGTGGTGGACATTTAGGTCACGTTTTTAATGATGGTCCTAAGGAAACAACAGGAGAAAGACATTGTATTAACGGAGTTGCATTAAATTTTAAACCAGATAATGAGTAATTATAAAGTCACAAAATCAGAACAAGAATGGCGTAATGAGTTAACGGAAGAACAGTACCGTATTTTACGCAAAAAAGGTACAGAAATGCCACATACTGGAAAATATAACCTTCATTTTGAAAATGGAGCCTATGCATGTGCTGCCTGTAACCAACAACTTTTTGAAAGTAACAGTAAGTTTGAGTCTAATTGCGGTTGGCCTAGTTTTGACGAAGCTATTCCAGGTAGCGTTACCAATATACTAGACAAGTCTCATGGGATGATTAGAACAGAAGTAGTTTGCTCTAATTGTGGTGGTCATTTAGGTCATGTATTTAATGATGGTCCAACTGAAACTGGAACCCGATTTTGTATCAACTCGGCAAGTGTAGATTTTAAAAATGAATAATTACATTACAAGCCTAATCAAACAATTTGATTATTATAAAACTGCTGGAGACAAAACCCTTCAGCAGTTATCATTTAATGAAATGAATTGGCAATCTCACGAAAACTCCAATAGCGTATCCATAATTGTAAAACATATGGTTGGAAATATGTTAAGCAGATGGACCAATTTTTTAACTGAAGATGGCGAAAAGCAATGGCGACAACGCGAACAAGAATTTGAAGCCACTTATACAAATAAAGCTGAATTAATTGCTGATTGGGAAAAAGGTTGGCAATGTCTTTACGATGCTATTACACCATTAAAAAATAACGATTTAGAGCGTATTGTTTATATAAGAAACGAAAGTCAAACAGTCTCTGACGCTATTTTTAGGCAACTAGGTCACTATTCATACCATATTGGTCAAATAGCCTATATTGGCATTATAATTAAAAATGAAGATTGGCAATCTTTATCCATACCAAAAGGGACTTCTAAAGCATTTAATGGCTCTAAATTTAATAAGACTAAGAATTAGACTTTATTTCTTTTTTAAAAGGCCTAATAATTAAACGTGCTTCACGATCAAACCTAATGTAATTATACACCCAATTAATAAAAACAATCATTCGGTTTCTAAAACCTATTAAAAAAAATAGGTGAACAAACATCCAAACAAACCAAGCAAAAACACCCTGAAATTTAAAGTTTGGCAAATCTACTACAGCCTTATTACGTCCTACTGTAGCCATAGAGCCTTTATCTTTGTAAGTAAAAGGTTTCATTGGTTTATTTTCTAGCATTTTAAGTAAATTATCACCTAGTAACCTACCTTGTTGTATTGCTGGTTGTGCCATCATTGGATGACCATGAGGCGTATTTTCTGTTTCCATTTGTGCTACATCTCCAACCGCAAAAACATTATTTAAACCTTTAACTTGGTTAAACTCATTAACCATAATCCTATTACCTCTAGACACAAACTGGTCTGAGTCCAACCCTTTTATAGCTGCTCCTTTAACTCCTGCTGCCCAAACAACTGTTGCTGCATCAAAGGTTAAATCACTATTTGTAGTTACTGTTTTACCATCATAACCAGTTACTCTTACATTTTTCCAAACATGAACGCCTAATTTTTCTAAAAAATCTTCTGCTTTTTGAGACGCCTGAGGGCTCATTTCTTTTAAAATCTTATCACCAGATTGCACTAAATTAATCTGTGCCAATCGTGTGTCCAAATCTGGATAATCCTTGGGTAAAATACCTTTTTTAATTTCGGCTAAAGCACCTGCTAACTCTACTCCTGTTGGACCTGCACCAACAATAACAAAATTCATTAAAGCTATTCTTTCATTTAAATCCGAAGTTAAAAGTGCGTCTTCAAAATTTTCAAGAATTAGACTTCTAAGATTTAAAGATTGTGGTACGGTTTTCATTTCCATACTATTGGCTTCGATAGATGTATTACCAAAATAATTGGTTTTAGAGCCTGATGCTACTACTAAATAGTCATATTTAAGTTCTCCAATATTAGAAATAACTTTATTTTTTTCTGTATTAATTTCAGAAACATCTGCTAACCTAAAGAAAAAGTTAGGAAAATCTCCTAAAACCTTTCTAATAGGATACGCAATGGAGTCTGGTTCTAATCCTCCAGTTGAAACTTGATATAGCAATGGTTGAAATGTATGATAATTGTGCTTATCTAAAAGAACAACTTGTACTTCTTGTTTAGATAATTTTTTAGCTAACGCAATGCCAGCAAAACCACCACCAATTATTATAATTCGAGGAAAACTAGATTTAGGTATATTCATATAAAAAAACTTGCATGACAAAGGTAATATAAAGTTATAATTTTTTAAGAATCTAAATTCTTTATTCAAATTTGGTTTTGTAACTTCGTAACTTCTTAAAACTACAAAAAATAATAGAATGAGTAAATACGATGTAATTGTTCTTGGAAGTGGACCTGGAGGTTATGTAACCGCAATTCGCGCTTCACAATTAGGCCTTAAAACCGCTATAATTGAAAAAGAAAGTCTTGGTGGTGTATGTTTAAATTGGGGTTGTATTCCAACTAAAGCGTTACTAAAATCTGCTCAGGTTTTTGAATACTTAAAGCACGCAAGTGATTATGGTTTATCCGTAACAGATTATGATAAAGATTTTAATGCTGTTGTTAAACGTAGTCGTGGTGTTGCTGAAGGCATGAGTAAAGGTGTTCAGTTTTTAATGAAAAAAAACAAAATTGAGGTAATCAATGGTTTTGGTACATTAAAACCAGGAAAAAAAGTTGAAGTAGACGGAACCGTTTATAGTGCTGATCATATTGTAATTGCTACTGGAGCACGCTCTAGAGAGTTACCAAGTTTACCACAAGATGGTAAAAAAGTGATTGGTTATAGAGAAGCAATGACATTACCAACACAACCTAAAAAGATGATTGTTGTTGGATCTGGTGCAATTGGTGTTGAGTTTGCATACTTCTACAACTCTATGGGAACTGAAGTTACTGTTGTAGAATACTTACCAAACATTGTACCTGTTGAAGATATTGACGTGTCTAAGCAATTAGAAAAGTCATTTAAAAAGAGTGGTATAAACGTAATGACATCTGCAGAAGTTACTAAAGTTGATACGTCTGGAGAAGGTGTTAAAGCAACAGTTAAAACTGCTAAAGGTGAACAAGTTTTAGAAGCTGACATTATTTTAAGTGCTGTTGGTATTAAAACTAATATCGAAAACATTGGATTAGAAGATGTAGGTATTGCGGTTGATAGAGACAAAATATTAGTTAACGATTACTACCAAACAAATATTCCTGGATATTATGCAATTGGAGATGTAACTCCTGGTCAAGCTTTAGCACACGTTGCTTCTGCTGAAGGAATTTTATGTGTCGAAAAAATTGCTGGTATGCATGTAGAAGCTTTAGACTATGGTAATATACCTGGTTGTACTTATGCAAGTCCAGAAATTGCAAGTGTTGGTTTAACCGAAAAGCAAGCTAAGGATCAAGGATACGATATTAAAGTTGGAAAATTCCCTTTCTCGGCATCAGGTAAAGCTAGTGCTTCTGGAGCTAAAGATGGTTTTGTAAAAGTGATTTTTGATGCTAAGTATGGTGAGTGGTTAGGTTGCCATATGATTGGTGCAGGAGTTACTGATATGATTGCAGAAGCTGTTTTAGGACGTAAATTAGAAACTACAGGACATGAAGTATTAAAAGCAGTACATCCACACCCAACAATGAGTGAAGCGGTTATGGAAGCTGTTGCAGATGCTTATGACGAAGTAATACATTTATAAAAGTTTTAAAATTTATTTTAAACACTTTAAAACATAAAAAAAGTTCCAGAATTATCTGGAACTTTTTTTATTTATATAGGTTGTATAGGATTAAAACATAAATCCAATACCAAATTGCCACACGTTATTTTTAGCATCGACACCTTCAAATGGTGTACCATCTTCAAAAATATCTGTCACACCTAAGTTATAACGTCCACTTAAGAAAAAGCCATTATCAAACTTATAAGCTGCACCTAAGGCGATACTTGTATCAAAGTCTTTTACGTATGAGTCATCAGAATCAATTTCGATATCTCCACCATCGCTGTTTGGTTGGTAATCAAACTCTTCGTGGATCTTAAATCCAAATTGTGGTCCAGCCTCTACACTAAGACCTTTAACAATATATGCTTTTAACAATAATGGTACTTGAATGTAATCTAATTGATACTCGATATTTTCGTCAGTATCCACTATATTATCTTGGTCAATCTCTCTAACATCAAATCCTTGACCAGAATACAATACCTCTGGCTGGAATGATAATCTTTCAGTTAATGGGATTTCTGCAACTAAACCAGCATTAAAGCTAGTTCTAGAATCTAAATCACCTAAATCATCTCCACTAATTGTTGATGAGTTTAATCCACCTTTTATACCTAATTGGACTTCTCTTGAATCTGATTGTGCATTTACCAATGCTAATCCAGAAACAAATAGTGCTGTACTTAAAATTAATTTTTTCATTATATATTTTTTAAGGTTAATACATCTAAATTACGAACTGCATCTAAGTACAGATGTTCTGTTAACAACGTTTAACAGCAATATGGCTGTATTTAACAGTATTTAATAGAAACCTTATTTTATACTAAAAAATTAAATTTATTTTAAGAGTTATGATTTTAAAAGTTAAGTAAAACCTAAATTATTAACGCGCTTTATATTACAAAAAACTTTGAATGGCTAACTCATAGCTTTGCAATCCAAAACCAAGAATAATCCCTTTAGCATTTGGAGACACGTAGGATTGGTGTCTAAACTCTTCCCTACCAAAGGTGTTAGAAATGTGTACTTCGACCACAGGAGTCTCAATAGCTTTTACAGCATCACCAATACCAATAGAGGTATGTGTGTAAGCTGCTGCATTTAAAATTATACCATCATAACTAAAACCAACCTCTTGCAATTTATCAATTAATTCGCCTTCAATATTAGATTGAAAATGCTGTATGGTTGCAGATGGATATTTAGATTGAATTTGATCCAAAAATTCGGTAAAAGATAGGCTACCATATATGTTTGGTTCTCGTTTACCTAATAGATTAAGATTAGGTCCATTTATTATAATTAGTTTTTTCATAAAGTAAAAATACAAAAGTTATGGCATAAAAAAACCGAAGCGATTAAGCTTCGGTCTTTTTATAATAAAGTTTTAAAAACTTAGAATTTGTAAACGATACCAAAGTTGATATCACTTAAGTCTAATCCGATATTAAAATTGTTTCTTGCTTCTGCACCTTCAGCATCAGCTTTATTAGTACTGTAATTTAAAACACCAACTGAAGCTTCTAATGCGATACAGTTAGATACAAAATAGCTAACACCTGGAGTAAATCCAAAGTTTAAGCCATCAGCTTTTTGATCTTCTTCAACAAAAGCTTCGTCAAATTTAGAAGCTACAAAGTTTGCAGATAACTCTCCGAAGAAAGAAAATTGACTAGAAGGAGTTGTGTAGTAACGACCAAAAACACCAGCACTTAATGCAGATAGTTTGTTTTCAGCAGTAACTGTTTCTAAAGATGTTGGATCAAAAGCTGGTCCTTCTTCAGTAAAAGAAGTATAACCTACTGACGCACCAACAGCGATGTTATCACTTACAAAAAATCCAACTTTAGGTGAAATTTCAAATTGATTCTCTTTAAAATCTCCTTGAGAACTAGTTCCAAAACCTACAGCTCCAGAAACGAAAACGTCTCCGTTAGCAAAACCACCAGTTGTCATTTCTTCTTGTGCGTTAACACTTGTAAATCCTAATACTGCGATTGCAGCTGTAAATAATAATTTTTTCATAATTAAATTTAAATTTTAAATTATTTGAGCTTACAAAATTAGGAGCAATTAAGAGTTTAAACAAGAAAAATAACACAAAAGAAACACGGTTATTAACAAGTATTTATAAATCAAAACATTAAAAATAAAATTTAACGTTTTATTTTGATAAAATTTATGTTAAGCCTTGCTATCAGAAAGATTACATAAAAACTAAACACTAGTTATTGTTAAATAAATACGTCCTAATTCAGCATTAAAATCACTTTATTAACAATTTTATGAACAATATTATTAAAAATTAATTAGATATATTATAATCATTAAAAAAGTATTAAAATCACATATATAATACAAGATTTAAAATCATTTATAAAAGCCAAAACTTATAATTAATTAGGATATTAAATATGGAACAAAAAAAACCGAAGCTATAAAGCTTCGGTTTGATGTAATATATATGTTATGTTTTCTTAGAAGAAAAATCCAACTGATACTTGGAAAACAGCATTTTGATTTTTTAAATCGTCAGAACCTTCTCCATCGTTAACGTTAGATAATCCTAAGTTATATCTAGCTCCAAAATTAAGTCCACTTTCTAATTTGTAACCTAATCCAAAGTTTACACCAAAATCAATTGAATTTGTAAAGTCTTTTATGTCATTTGTTTCAGATTCATTAAATTCTGGAAACTCTTTGTTAGTATATTCATATTCAGCTTCAGAATTAATTAAGAAACCAATTTGTGGTCCAGCTTCAATACTAAATCCTTCAGCAACATAATATTTAGCCATTAATGGAAGGTTAATGTAATCATATTTAATTGTGTACTCTTCTTTATCAAATTCATCCTCAAATGTATCTGAAGCTCCTTGAGCAGAATACAGAAGTTCTGGTTGGAATGAAAACTTTTCAGAAATCATAATTTCAGCAACAACACCTACATGAAATCCAGTTTGAGATTCTATCCCATCAGTTTCATCACCAGTAATAGTCGCAAAGTTAACACCTGCTTTTGCACCAAAATTGATATCTTGTGCATTTACACTTGTCATCCCTAATACAGCAACTGCTGCGATTGTAAATAATTTTTTCATAATTAAAAATTTGTTTTGATTAATACCTTGGCAATTTAGCAATTCTTTAACAAAACAAAAAATAGCTTTAACACACTATTAACACTTGACGCAAGGTTTAAAGTTTTAATCATTAATATTCAAACACTTACAAAAACAAGAGTGTTTTAATATAACATGATTATTAAATTAATACCTTTAAACCCTATGAAATGGCACCAAGCATTAGAGGATTATTCCATGTATTTAAAAATAGAAAGAGGACTTTCTGTTAATTCTGTCAATAGTTATTTATTAGACGTAAAAAAACTTATTAAATATTTAGAAGCTAACACAATTAGCCACTCACCTATTACCATAGATAACGCTATAATAAAAGCCTTTATTTATGATGCTGCCAAAAATTTAAATCCAAGGTCACAGTCTAGATTAATATCTGGTTTAAAAGGTTTTTTTAATTATTTAATTTTTGAAGATTACAGAAAAGATAATCCGTTAGATACCATAGACTCACCCAGAATTGGACGTAAATTGCCTGATACGTTAAGCGAGAATGATATTAATAATTTAATTAGCGCAATTGACTTAACACATCCACAAGGTCAACGCAATAAGGCCATATTGGAAGTATTATATAGTTGTGGTTTACGTGTTAGTGAACTTACTAGTTTAAAAATTTCTGATTTATTTTTTGATGAAGGGTTTTTAAAAATTACTGGTAAGGGTGACAAGCAACGTTTTGTGCCAATATTGGAGGACACTCAAAAATATATTTTGATTTATAAAAACCAAATTAGAAATCATTTAACCATAAATCCTGACCATCAAGATATTTTGTTTTTAAATAGAAGAGGTAAACAATTAACTAGGGCTATGATTTTTACGATAATAAAAGATTTAGCAAAAAAGATTAAGTTGGATAAAACTATTTCTCCTCATACATTTAGACATTCATTTGCAACACATTTACTAGAAAATGGTGCAGATTTAAGAGCTATACAATTAATGCTTGGTCATGAAAGCATTACCACCACAGAGATTTACACACATTTAGACCGATCGCATTTAACAACTGTGATAAATAATTTTCACCCAAGAAAATAAAAAAAACTTTTAAATATGTTGTTAAAAATCAGTATTTTAACATATATTTGTGCTGTTGATTAAAGCAAATTGACTGAATCCCTTTGTAACTAACTATTTAATAAACACTACTTTATGTCAGAGTTAATTAAGGGTATTCTAAACAATCAAAATTCTTTTCAAATTAGAAATGAGAACTGGGAATCTACATTAGAAATATCTAAGGTAGGCATCTGGGATTTTTGCGCGTCCAGTCAATCCGTTTTTTTTTCTAAACCATCTAAAGCCATTATAGGCTTTGAAAACGACGACACATTTGGGCAAAATATAAACGATTGGAATGATCGTGTACATCCTGAAGATAAAGAACAATACCATAAGGATTTTCAAGAGCACATTAATGGAATAAAACCCTATTACGAAAACAAACATAGGGTAAAACATAAAGATGGATCTTATAGATGGGTTTTAGATCGTGGTAAAGTTATCGAAAAAAATAAGCAAGGAGAAGCCTCTAGATTTATTGGAACACATGTAGATATTACAAAATATGCTTTAAATGAATTAAAAGTACAAGAAACTTTAGACTTAGTAGTTAAGCAAAACAGTAAACTGCAAAACTTTGCACACATTGTGACTCATAATCTAAAACAACATGCAGGAAATTTTGAAAGCCTTTTAGATTTTTATAAAGAAGCGCAAACTGTGTCTGAAAAAGACCAAATGATGGAGTATTTAATTACATTATCTAAATCTTTATCTAAAACTATAAGTAATTTAAACGAAATAGTTACTGTACAATCCAAGCAAAAAACAGATACTGAAAAGCTATGTATTAATACTGAAATTAATACCGTTTTAACGGACTTAAATTATCATATATCAGAAAACCACGCACTGATACATAATAATACAACACCAGACTGTTTTTTAAATTTTAACACCTCTTATTTTCACAGTATTATACAAAACTTAGTATTAAATGCTATAAAGTACAAGCATCCACAACGTCATCCAGAAATACATATTAGTAGCACATGTACGGAACAGTCTATTGAAATACAAATTACAGATAATGGCTGTGGTATAGATTTAAAAAAGTTTGGTAAGGATATCTTTGGATTATATAAGACGTTTCATAAAAACCATGACTCTGAAGGTGTGGGATTATATTTAGTAAAAAATCAAATTGAAGCTTTTGGTGGAACAATCACTGTAGAAAGTACTGTAAATTTAGGAACCACGTTTACTATAACGCTACCTAATTAACAAGAATAATCTTTATAAACAAAAAATAAAATCACATTTAATCGATGATATTAGTGTTTAATCTAAAAAAAATGCATTTTATCGATATAATTATTTATTTCAACTAAGTAACTTATAACCAATCATAATTTTAGATATTTGTTTGCACGCCAAATACTGTTTAAAATGAAGATCAATGAAAATGCTAAAAATGAAGATTCAACTTTTGAGGAGTTGAAATGGAAATTTGCCTTACAAAATTCAGGTATAGGACTTTGGGATTGGAATTCTAAAACAAGTAAAGTTTTTTACTCAAAAGAATCCAAAAAAATTATAGGTTTTAATGAAGACGAAATAAGCTCTGAAGCTTCAGAATGGGATAAGCGTGTGCATAGAGATGATATTGATGATTACTATGAAGACTTCAATAATCATATTAATGGAGATAATCCAGAATATAAAAACATCCACAGAATACTGCATAAAGACAATACCTATAGATGGATTTTGGACCAAGGTAAAATTATTGAGTATGATGATAATGGTAAACCGGTCAGAATAATTGGGACACACACTGATATTACCAAACAAAAAGAAACGGAACGCTCCTTAAAAAAGTCTATAGATTTAATAACAGTACAAAACAATAGACTGCAAAGTTTTGCACATATCGTCTCTCATAATTTAAAAGAATACGCTAGCAATTTTGAAAGCATTATCACATTTCATGATGAAGCAGACTCAGAAGCGGAAAAGCAAGAGATGTTTAGACACCTAAGAACAGTGTCTAAGGCGTTATCTAAAACATTACTTAACCTACGTCATATTGTAAGCGTACAATCTAAAAAGCACATAAAGGGTAATGTAATGTCTGTTGGTCGTGAGGTAAATTTAGCAGTAAACGATTTATCATATCTTATAGCCGAAAGTAGTACTATACTGTACAATAATGTCGAGCATGATTGCAATATTTGTTTTAGTTCATCCTACTTCCAAAGTATTATGCACAACTTAATTACTAATGCTATTAAGTATAAACATCCTGATCGTAAACCGGAAATAACAATATCATCTAATTGCACAAAAGACAATTTGGAGTTAACTATTACTGATAATGGTTTAGGATTAGATTTAGATAGATATGGTAACGAGGTTTTTGGATTATATAAAACGTTTCATAAAAACAAAGATGCCGAAGGTGTTGGCTTATATTTAATTAAAAGCCAATTAGAAGCTTTTGGAGGTACAATAACCATAAACAGTACTAAAGATGTAGGATCTACATTTAATATTATTATACCAAAGCAAAAAAAAATCCAGCTATAAGCTGGATTTTTTATTTAAACTATATTAAAACTACTTAGCAATATTAACTGCTCTAGTTTCTCTGATTACTGTAACTTTTACTTGTCCTGGATAAGTCATATCAGTTTGTATTTTTTGAGAAATACTAAAGGATAAGTCTGCAGCATTTTGGTCACTTACTTTTTCGCTTTCAACAATTACACGTAATTCTCTACCAGCTTGTATAGCGTATGCTTTTTTAACACCATTAAATCCAAATGCTATTTCTTCTAAATCTTTTAAACGTTGGATATAACTATCTAAAACTTGACGTCTTGCTCCTGGTCTTGCTCCTGATATAGCATCACAAACTTGGATTATAGGAGATAATAAAGATTTCATCTCTATTTCATCGTGATGGGCTCCAATAGCATTACAAACCTCTTCTTTTTCGCCATATTTTTCTGCCCATTGCATACCTAAAATAGCGTGTGGTGTTTCCATATCTGCTTCTGCATCTGGTACTTTACCAATATCATGTAATAAACCTGCACGTTTAGCTAATTTAGGATTTAAACCTAATTCTGCTGCCATAACACCACATAGTTTAGCTACTTCACGCGAGTGTTGTAATAAATTTTGTCCGTATGAAGAACGGTATTTCATACGACCTACCATTTTAATTAATTCTGGATGCAATCCGTGAATACCTAAATCGATAACTGTACGCTTACCTACTTCAATAATTTCTTGTTCTATTTGCTTAGTTGTTTTTTGAACAACTTCTTCAATACGTGCTGGATGTATACGACCATCTGTAACTAATTTATGTAATGATAAACGGGCTACTTCTCTTCTAACCGAATCAAAACATGATAAAATAATTGCTTCTGGTGTATCGTCTACAATAATCTCTACTCCTGTTGCAGCTTCAATTGCACGAATATTACGACCTTCACGACCAATAATACGTCCTTTTACATCGTCGCTTTCAATGTTAAATACAGATACGCAATTGTCTACAGCTTCTTCTGTACCTATACGTTGAATGGTATTAATAATAATTTTTTTAGCGTCTTGTTGAGCAGTCAATTTAGCCTCTTCCATCTTGTCCTGTACGTAAGACATAGCTTCACTTTTAGCTTCACCTTTTAAAGACTCTACTAATTGTGATTTAGCTTCTTCTGCAGATAAACTAGAGATAACTTCTAATTGCTCTACTTGACTTTTATGTAGCCTATCTAACTCTTCTTGTTTTTTTTCTAAAACATCAAGTCTATGGTTATAATCTTTTACTTTTTCTTCTATGTCTGTATTTAGTTTTTTGTTTTTTGATAACTCACTAGATACTTGAGACTCTTTATCTCTGATACGTTTTTCTGTATCAGCCATTTTTTTATCACGCGACAAGATTACCTTTTCGTGTTCTGCTTTTAATTCTAAAAATTTTTCTTTTGCTTGAAGTATTTTGTCTTTTTTGATGCCTTCTCCTTCAACATTTGCTTCTTTTAAAATGCTAGCTGCCGATTTTTTTGCGCCTTTAATAAGTTTAGAAGCGTTGTTTTTTTCAAGCACTTTAGCAATTATAAAACCTACTATGGCTCCAATAGCAAGACCTGCTATAATTAAAATTGTATTATCCATTTTTGATTGTTTATGTATATAAAAAAAGCCTACACTAATTTAGTTTTGTATAAACTCCTTAAAAACAAGTTTAGGGCTAACAAGCTGATCAAGGATCTGCCCAAACAGTGATAAATCACTATTAGCAGCATGCTTTTACAACTTAAAACTCACCCTTTTTAAAGAATTAACGTTGAGTTTATCAAAAAAATAATTAATGTAGGCAGTAACCTAATATTGTTATGTTATAAGAACGTATTATAAACTAAGATGCGATTGCAACATGTCATTTAAAGCTTCTAACTTATCCTGAACATGCTCTTCCACATGGTTTTTATCTAAGGCTTTCTGTTCTACTTGACTAGCAAATTGTAAAGCGCACATGGCTAAAACATCTTGCTTATCTCGCACAGAATAGCTTTGCTCAAATTTGGTAATCATAGCCTCTATCTTCTTTGCTGCTAAACGCAGTCCTTCTTCTTGACTAGGTACAATAGTTAATGGGTAGACTCTATTTGCAATAGATAACTTTATTTTAAGCGTGTCTGCCATAAAAACTATATAATATTAACTAGAAAGTTGGCTTATACAATGGTCAATCTCTCTAATTAATGTGTTTATTTTGAGCTTTGTTTCTCGTTTATCGTTGTCACTGCCTAGTATGGTATTAGCCATTTTTAAAGTGTCATACTTTTCTTGCCAACTCTTTAATTCTAAATCCTTAGCAACTATCTTAGATTGTGATTGTTCTAAAGCTTCTTTAAGCTTTGCGTTTTCTAGTTTTAAAACTTGTTGCCTTGATAAGACCTTTCTAATTTTATTTTCTAGCGCATCAACAATGGTTTCAATCTTACTCATTAACTAATACTATACTTATCTTACAAAGTTAATCAAACCTTAACACTTTGCAATTAATTTTTCATAAATTTTTATTATATCTTAAATTTAACTCATTATCAATTAAATGGCTTAGTCTTTGATTTTACTTTGGTAATTAAAACCTAATTTATATTTTAGCAGTAACCATTTATTTATGCGACACATACTTTTATTACTCGTTTTTTTAACAACATCGTCTATTGCGCAAAACATTTATCCACAGGATTACTTTAGGTCTCCTTTGGATATAGAGTTGGTCTTATCAGGGACATTTGCTGAGCTTAGAAGCAATCATTTTCATTCTGGATTAGATATTAAAACTAAACAACGAGAAGGCTTAAGTGTCTATGCTGCTGCTAGTGGTTATATAAGCAGAATTAAAATTTCGCATTACGGTTATGGTAAAGCTATTTATATTACACATCCTAATGGTTATGTTACTGTCCATGGACATTTACAACGTTTTTCTGACAAGGTTGAAGCCTATGTAAAAAAGCATCAATATGAAAAGGAAAGTTTTGAAATAGAATTATTTCCGGACATGAACGATTTAATAGTTACTAAAGGCGAGGTCTTTGCTTATTCCGGAAATACAGGTGGTTCTGGTGGACCACATCTTCATTTTGAAATTAGAGATAATCAAGAACGACCTATTAATCCATTACTATTTGGATTAAAAGTTAAAGACAGTAAAAAGCCAATTGTAAAAAGCATGTATGCTTATCCGATAAATGATTTATCACATGTTAATGGTAGTAATTTAAAACAAAAACTGCGCGTAATTCCTCAAAAAAATGGAGATTATAAAGTAGAAGATTTAACTGCTTACGGAAAAATAGGCTTTGCTGTTAACACTATAGATCAACAAGATTTGGCTGCTAATAAAAATGGTGTTTACAAAATTGAAACCTTTTATAATGGAGCACAAAATTTTACAATTGATTTTAGAAAATTTTCTTTTGACGAAACTAAACATCTAAATAGATTAATAGATTACACACATTATAAAGATGAAAAAGAGCGTCTTCAAAAATTATTTTTAGACACCAATAACCCGTTAAGCTTATACAAAGACAAGATTGACGATGGGTATTTAGTTATTTACGATACTGTTTCTAACGTTTATAAAGTTAAAATCTCAGATTTTGAAGGTAATGAAACTAATATTGATATAAACATTAAAGGTGAAGATAAACAACCAAATGATGTTTCTAAAAACTTTACATCTCCTTATTACATCAAATCAGGTGAAGCAAACGTTTTAGAAAACCAAAATATAAAAGTAGACTTTCCTAGAGAGACCTTTTATGACGATTTTTTTATAGACTTTAGAGTTAATGGTGATACTTTAAAATTACACGAAAACAACCTAGCGTCTAAAAAATATTTTACCATAAGCTACGATGTAAGTAATTACAATCCTGAAGATTTAAAACAAGTTTATATTGCCAGATTAGTTGGATGGAATAATTTTTTAAGCTACTCCTCTACCCAAAGAAAAGATAATATCCTTTTTACTAGAACTAAAAATTTAGGAACTTACTGTTTAGCTAGAGACACTGTTAATCCAACAATAACACCTATTAGTTTTAAAGATGGTCAGTGGTTAAGTAAATACCGTTTTTTAAAAGTTAAAATTGACGACAAACATACAGGTATATCCAATTATAGAGCAACCTTAAATGGTCAGTGGATTTTAATGGAATATGATTACAAAAAGAAAACCTTAACATACGATTTTAATGATAAAGTCGTTACAGACACTAAGAACAATTTAAAAATTATTGTAACAGATAATGTAGGAAATAGCAGTACATTTGAAGCAAGCTTTTTTAGAAAATAACACACCTACCCTTGGACAAACCTAACTATACCATTAGATTACTAGCTTTTTTATTCCCTTTATTTTGTTTAGCGCAAACAGGAACTATAAAAGGCGTCATTTTAAACGAATTTAATCAGCCTATTGATGCTGTTAATATTAAAAGTGATGACAATGGAGTGCAAACCAACGACAACGGGTTTTTCGAAATTAAAATTCCTGCAAATAAAAATGTAAAAATTATATTTTCTCATGTTTCGCATAAAAATATCATTGCCACCTTCAATTTAAAAAATGGAGAAACATTAGAGTTTAATCCCGTTTTAAAAGAAAATGTAGAGCAAATAGAAACGGTCGTTATTAGTGGAAAAAGACGAAAGGATGTGGAAGGTATTGTAAATATTGATCCAGCCACCTTAAAAAAAATACCTGGTGCTCAAGCAGGTGTAGAAAATTTACTTAAAACATTACCAGGTGTTAGTAGTAATAATGAGCTAAGCACACAATACTCGGTTAGAGGTGGGAATTATGACGAAAACTTAATTTATGTAAACGGAATTGAAGTGTATAGACCTTTTTTAATAAGATCTGGACAACAAGAAGGCTTAAGTTTTGTTAACTCGGATTTAGTACAAAATGTAGATTTTTCAGCAGGTGGATTCCAAGCTAAATATGGAGACAAATTATCGTCTGTACTAGATATTACATATCGTAAACCAACAGACAACACAGTAGCAATTGACGCCAGTTTATTAGGTGCAAGTGTCGCTTTAGAAAACGTTAGCAAAGATTCAAAATTTACAAGTATCGTTGGATTACGTTACAGAGATAATAGCTTATTGGTAAATGCTAAAGAAACCGAAACTAATTTTAATCCAACCTTTGCAGACGTGCAAAGTTATTTAACTTACCAATTTACAGACAAGTTAGAAGTTAGCTTTTTAGGTAATGCATCACTTAATAAATACAATTATATTCCACTAACTAGACAAACTAACTTTGGGACCTTAGATAATCCTCAAGCCTTAATTGTGCAATATCAAGGTCAAGAAAAGGATAGATACCAAACACTTTTTGGTGCTTTAAGTGCTAATTACGATGTAAATGACGATTTATCTGTAGCCTTAGTAACCTCTACTTATCATACTACTGAAGAAGAATATTTTGACATTTTAGCGCAATATGCTTTAGGAGAAGTTAATAGTAATATTGGTGACGAAAATTTAGGTGAAGTAGAATTTGCAGAAGGTATTGGTAGCCAATTAAATCATGGTCGTAACGATTTAGATGCATTAATTACTAATGTTGAAGCTAAGGGTACTTATACTAAAAATGAAAACGAGTTTAAATTTTCTGTCAAGTATACTAATGAAGATATTAGAGATCGGTTAGTAGAATGGGAAGTTATCGATTCGGCAGGATTTTCTATAAATCCACCAAGTTCGGACGCTTTTAATGACCAACCCTACACGCCATATGAAGGTCCTTTAGAAGCTTACCAAAATGTTAAAGCCAGAAACAATACAACTATAAGTAGATTACAAGCTTATGTGCAATGGAGTAAAAGATCCACCATTGGAGAACATGATGTTTGGTACAACGCTGGTGTTAGAAGTCATAGTTGGACTGTCAACGACCAAGGGACCAATCAAGACGTATCACAATCTGTTTTTAGTCCTCGTGCGCAGTTTGCAATAAAACCAAACTGGGACAAAGACATGTTATTTAGACTAAGTGGTGGTTTATATTATCAGCCTCCTTTTTACAGAGAGTTACGCGATCAAAACGGAGTTGTACAATCTAACGTTAAAGCTCAAAAATCTGTACATTTAGTATTAGGTAACGATTACAGCTTTAAAATGTGGGACAGACCCTTTAAATTAACTAGTGAGGCGTATTATAAAAAACTTACAGACGTTAATCCATATACGTTAGAAAACGTGCGTATTAGATATCGTGCTACAAATAATGCTGAAGCCTATGCTTATGGATTAGATTTAAGACTAAATGGCGAGTTTGTTCCTGGTACCGAAAGCTGGTTTAGCTTTGGATACCTTAAAACGGAAGAGAACATAAATGACAGAGGTTATATTGTTAGACCAACAGATCAGCGTCTTAAATTTGCTGCATTGTTTCAGGATTATGTACCAAACATACCAAGCATGAAAATGTATTTAAACTTAGTTTATAATACAGGATTACCAGGTGGATCGCCAAGTTATGCAGATCCGTATGTGTTTCAAAATAGATTACCAGATTATAAACGCGCAGATATTGGATTTCAGTTTGTGTTAGTAGATAAAGACAAGCAGTTTGATAGCGGTTGGAAAAAAGCGTTTAAGGAATTGTCTTTTGGATTCGAGATTTTTAATATTTTTAATGTACAAAACTCAATTACCAATACTTGGGTAAGAGATGTGTACAGCAAGCGTCAATATGCAATACCAAACTATTTAACTCCTAGAGTATTTAATGTAAGAACAACGATGCGTTTTTAAAATGAAAAGTTGCTTCGTTTTTATTATTGGTCTTTATAGCATCTTTTGTGTGTCTCAAAACAAATTAGCACAACAAGCTATTGATGAATTAAATGAACAATTAAAAACTTACGAAACCTTGTCACCTTTTGGCAATTTGTATTCAATTAAAGATTTAAAATTATCTAAATCAGATATTAAATCTTTTGAAGACTCTGATGATATCATCAATGATTCTTTACAAGCCTATGCAGCTATTGAAACCATCCAGCACAAAATTTCAACTTTAATAAATATTGTTTTTATTTTAAAATCTACAGAGGACTTTGATTTAACAAACAAATTATATGATGAAATTAGTTATCAAAAAAGTGAAGACGATAAGTTACACAACTTGGTTTTATATGCAAAATCCGGTGGCTCTTATCAATCCAGACTATCTATTATTTACTATAAAGAAAACGCTAACTACCAAAAAGTGTACGAAACTTATACAGATGAAGGTGATGGCAGCCTATTTCATCCAGATGGCTATGACAGTATAAAAACGCTAAACACTTCAACTCATATAAAATATTTACTCCAAGGTAGTGTCAAAACGTGTGGCATGTGTTTTTATAATTACATTCTTTTAATTCATCATAACAATAAGGCGTTTGAAGTCGATTTTAGTTACGCAACAAATTCTAGATCGTACGACACCCTTTTAGATTATAACGACAGTAATCAAACAATAACCGTAAATTATCAAACGGATGATTTAAGTGGCCCTGATTGTTTTTGCGAACAAAATAACGAAGAAAACATTGCGGTTTTGGATGAGAATCTTAACTTAGAAAAAGAATGTAAATGCCTATTTAAATTTAATGGTGATACTTTTGTTTTAAAAGAAGAGAGTGAAACCGTTTTAAAAAGAAATTAAAAATAGATACCATGAAAACCGTATTACTACTTTTATCAATACTAGTCTCTAGTTATAGTTTAGCTCAGGATAAAAACACACATTACTATACTTTTAATTTAGAGCAAGAAGTATCTAAACAGGAATTTGAAAAAATATATTCTAACTATGACACATATCAGAATATTGTTGAAATAAAAAAAAATGATAGTACTATTATTAAAATGTTTCATCCCAGAAAACAATTTGATGTATTAGACCCTATAGTTTTAGACTCCTTAAAAGGGTATTTAAACTATCTAACTGGTAAAAAAAACGTCTTTAAAGATTATATTGTTATTAACTACTTTTCTGGTGACGAACCTTTTAGAGAGTTTCCTGCTGAATCAAATCATTATGTAGAAGATTATAATTACAGAAAAAAAATAAATAAACTATTAAATTGTAATCAGTTTGCTATTTATAAAGAAAGAAAAAACATAAAAAATTTTAAGAATAAAAAACTCTGGATAAAAGATGATTTAGGTGTTATTAAAAACTTATTTTTTTATTATCAAATCCCTTACGGAAGCTTTGTAATAATACGATCCGATGGTAGCTATATATCTTTACATGGAGAACACAATGCAGAATCAGTTTACAAGATTGCTGAAGAAATAAAAAAAGACATTAAAAAAGTAGAACATTACACTTATGATTTTAAACAAAAAATAGAACCTTCTGAATTTGACAGCCTTTTAAGTTATAGCAATAATAGCATTAGAAATTTTGAATTAAATTTTGAAAGTGACAGCATCTTTTATAAAATGGCACATCCAAATAAACGCTATGGTGTGTTAAAAACCCATCAATTAGACTCGGTTAAAAATTACATAAACAAAATATCAAAAACTAAAAACACCTTTAAAGACTATATTGTTATAAACTACAACTCAGGTGATGCACCTTATAAAGATTTAAATAAAGAAAGTAATGCTTACATATATAAACCCAATTATCAAAATCAACTTAATCAAATTATCGATTGTAATCAGTTTTGGGTGTACAAAGATGCTAAAAACATAAAGTATCGTAATAAAAAAAATCTAAATTGGATACCAGACCATGCCTCTATTTTTAAAAACCTGTTTTTTAAATACCAAATTCCTTATGGTAGTTTTGTAATCATTAAATCCGACGGAAGGTATATAGTTAACTATGGAGAATATAGTCCAAAAATGGTCTTTGATGCAGCTAAAGAAGTTTCTGGTCAAACTAGTAATCAAACAACTGACGCTTCTAAGCTATCCATAATTGATAGGTTTAAAGCCAATCAAAATTTTACGATTACTAAACCACTAAATTGGTTTGAAGTTTTTCATCATGGCTATGTTGGTTATACTCCAGTACAACCAAATGACAATCATTTTAAAACCATTGTGTCTGTTTTTCAATATAACTTAAATACAAAACCCATATCCTTTAAGGCTTTTGTTGATAAGCAAATTAAAGATTATAAGCGTGAAGTAAATATTTATAAATCGACCTTAAAAGAAACAAATAATCATTTAGGATCTGCTTATTTCCATGAGTATGAAACAGAAACACATCAAGTCATTGAAGTGTTTTTTAAAAACAACGAAAACTATTATCATTACAAATATTCGGCTTTAAATAATAGCTTTAAAAAATACAAGGCAGATGCTTTGTTAATGCTAGATAGTATTAGTTTTAAATAGTTAATTTACAGTATAACCCAAAAAAATAACAATTGGGTATTTAAAACTATTTTACTGTTTCCATTGCCATTAAGTTTGACATATACTAAAACAAAAACTATGTCTTACACCACTTTAATGTATCTTCATTTAACAACTATACTTCCTGCTTTTGTTTTAGGTACAATAAGCTTTGTTTTAAAAAAAGGAACTAACACTCATAAAATAATTGGCAGACTGTACATGCTACTAATGCTATTTACAGCAATAGTTACATTACTTATGCCAGCACATGTTGGTCCTCAACTACTTAATCATTTTGGATGGATACATCTGTTTAGTTTACTAACTATTTACACAGTACCTACTGCCTATTTTGCTATTAAAAAAGGGAATATTAAAATACATAAACATAAAATGATAGGCTTATATATTGGTGCTATACTTATTGCAGGAGTCTTTACCTTTATGCCTGGACGCTACATGCACAGTTTGCTTTTTGGATAGTATTAAAATTAACAAAACCTTATCAATTTCAATCCTAAACAACCATTATCTTTGAAATAAAAAGCTATGTTTGGATTATTTAAAAAGAAAAGCGAATTAGAAAAACTTCAAGACCAATACAAAAAATTATTAGAAGAATCCTATAAACTGTCTACAATTAATAGAAGCGAAAGTGACCAAAAACAAGCAGAGGCACAAGCTATATTAGATAAAATAGAGTTACTACAAAAATAGTTATTGTTGCGTATTTATAAATTGAATACTAGTTGTATTAAACAGTTTTGATTGCTCTACATTAACAACATGTCCACATTTTTCTACAACATATAATATTGATGTGGTATGCGCATGAACTATATTTTTTATAGAAGGTAAAAATAGGTGGTCTTGAGCTCCCATAACATAAAGTGTAGGTATTTTAATATCCTTAGTTCTAAAAAAACGTAATAATGGATTTAGCTCAGAGGTTAATTTAAACCATCTTACAAACTCTTTTTGATAAAGTTTTTTGGCTTCGTTAACAAAAAGCATTCTAGATTTTTTATGATTTTTTCTAGGCATTATTATAAAAGCAAAAAGACGATAAAGATACATGTAAGGCACAATGCTTTTAAACGTTACGCCAACCTTAATTAATATTTGAGATCTTATATCTAGCTTCATTATAGCACCTCCCATAATCATACTTTTTACACGATTAGGATGTTTTTCGGCTAAATTTCTTATTAAAATTGTACCTAATGATATGCCAACAAAATGCGAAGTTTCAATTTTTAAATAATTAATAACTTCAACAATATCGTTTGTAATAGAGTCAAAAGTATACTTATTATTAAATGTGTCTTTTAATTTTGGTTTACTATTTCCGTGTCCACGTAAATCCAAAACTAGCACATTAAAATGAGCTTGAAAATCTCTAATTTGTTTGTACCATATGGAGCTACTTCCTCCTGCACCATGAACAAAAGTAACCCATTGGGTTGCTTGCGAATTTAAATATGTAGTATAGTTTAGCAATTATTTTTTTGTGATTTGTAAAAATACAACATAAAAATTTTAAATAAATTCTTTTAACATCTCTATCACATAATCTATCTCCTGTTTAGTATTGTATTTACTAAAAGAAAACCTAATTGATGGTTTTTGCATATCCTCTGGACATAATATCTGAGATAAAACATGACTACCCTTTGTACTTCCACTTTGGCAAGCACTACCTTTTGAACAAGCAATACCTTTTAAATCTAATTGAAACAGTAGTATTGGTGCTTTTTCTGGTGCAATTGGCAAGCATACATTTAATACAGTATAAGTGCTTTTTTCAAAATCTGCACTGCTTCCGTTAAATGATACTCCAGAAAAGTTTAAAACTAACTTTTCAATAAAGTATTTTTTTAGGTCAGTAATATAGGCTCTTTCTTCTTCTAAATTCTCATAGGATAATTTTAAAGCTTCTTCTAAACCAACAATATTGTGTACCGCTTCTGTGCCTGCACGATAACCACGTTCCTGCTCTCCTCCAAAAATTAAAGGTTTTAAGCCTGAGTTTTTTCTTATAAAAGCAAAACCAACACCTTTTGGTCCATGAAACTTATGTCCACTAACTGCCATAAAATCTATTGCTAACTCTTGTAAATCTAACTTGTAATGACCAACAGATTGTACAGTGTCACTATGGAACATGGCATTATTAGCTTTACATAATTTACTAACTTTATCCATATCTAGTATATTACCAACCTCGTTATTGACGTGCATAAGACTGACTAAAGTCTTTTGGGATGATTGTAATAAACTTTCTAGATGCTTATAATCCACATGACCATGATTATCTAAATCTACATAATCTACGCTAATACCATATTCTTTTTCCAATTGTTGTACTGTATACAACACTGCGTGATGCTCAATCCTAGAAGTAACAATTTTTTTAACACCTAAATCTCTAACAGCACTTAATAAGGCTAAATTATCTGCTTCTGTACCTCCTGATGTAAAAACAATCTCTGATGCAGACACATTTAAATATTTAGCAACCGTCTTTCTAGCTTGCTCAATCATTGCTTTGGCAGAACGTCCAAAACTATGTGTCGAGGAAGCATTACCATAACATTGTTGCATGACTTGCGTCATTTTTTCTATTATTTCTGGTCTTAACTGCGTTGTGGCAGCACTATCAAAATATACTGGTTTCATTGAGAATTTTGCTATTAATGGGCACAAAAATAGTTTAAATAAAATTAATTGCCTTAAGCAGCGTTATAAGTTTGACAATTCTATTATTTTTGTCTTTCAAAATTAAATTATAATGCGTAAAATTTCTGTTTTATTTACCTTGTTTTTAAGCTTTTTATCATGTGATGATGGAGATATAATAACTACTGAGTTAGAATTTGGAGACACCTTTCAAACTTGTGGTGATTTAGTACTTTACAAAGTAAAAACGGATCCTAACGAAACCTTATCCATACAACTTACAGAACCTGGTTTTACAATTGCAGATTTAATTGAAACCGAAGCCGATCCAGACAATGCTTTGTTACTTAATTTAGTAGCTGAACAAACTACTGATTTTAGTATCGCTAATTTGTTTAAATTTAGAAGTTATACCAGTAATCCTTCTAACTTTTTTTGTAACGATGTGCCTCCAAGTGGGATACAAATAACTGAAGAGTTTACAGCTAGTAGTGGTAGTGCCTATTTTACAATGGAATTATTGGAGGATGATAATGATGGTATTCCTGCAGCATTAGAAGATTTAAATGGTAATGGAAACCTTTATGATGATGATACAGATGAAGATGGTTTACCTAACTTTTTAGATGCAGACGACGATGGAGACAACGTCTTGACAATTAGTGAAGGGGTTAATTATGTTGAAGGAATGACGTTAGCCGAATTAAATTTAAGTGCTACAAATACTGATTTAGATTTACCTAATGGAGATAATATCCCTAACTATTTAGATAGTGATGATGATGGTGATGGTGTACCAACTAGAAACGAAGAAATTAATTCTTTTGATAATAATCCAACTAATGATGTTTCAGGTAGTAGCACAGTTGCAGATTATTTAAATCCAGATTACACCAACGATAATGCACCAACATCATTTAGAAGTCATACTATCACACAAACATTTACTATAACTTTATTTTTAGAAGGTGTTGAGTTTCCTACAATATTATATGAAGAAACTGTTTTTGGAACTTTAGAGGACTCATCTTTATCAACTACTAGAACCTTAACACCACCATTTATTTAATTTGTATTTGGGTTTTGTAAGATATATACTTCTGTTGCACCTAAACCATACTTTTTATAATCGGCTTCATAGTACTTTACGTTATCGTATCTGCTAAATAGGGTTTCTAATTCCATTTTTAAGACACCTTCTCCAACGCCATGAATAAAAACAATTTTTTGGATGCGTTTTCTTATCGCAAATTCTAATTGTTGTCTTGCAGTATCTAACTGTATTGACAGTTTGTCGTAGCTTGTCATGCCTCTTTCATTATCCACTAAATGGTGCAAATGCAAATCCACTTCCATGGTAGGTTGATAACGCTCTTTAGCTTTAACTCTTGTGGTAGAATGACGCTTTTTCTCAGTTTTTTCAGATAAAACTTCGTTAATGGAAGCCGAGTCAAAAATATTATCTCTCAACGTAGAAGATTTAATTTTCACTAGCTCTGAAGCATTAAAATCCAAATCAAAACCTTCATTGGTTTCAATAGTAACAACATCTCCTTTTATTAAGGTTACAATTCCAGATAAAACATCATCCAAAACATCTACTGTATCTCCTATTTTAAATTTCATTATTTTTCGTCACTTGGTTCCGTTTCAACAAACGATTCTTTTTCCCTTTTACTAGGTATGGTAGCCTGAACTTTAAAAAGACCAAACATCAAAACAATAATTCCAATAATTAATATCAGAATATTTTGTTCCTCATTGGCATTAGCATATATCGCTACTACAGCACCAATTACAATTAAAAAGTAATATATTTTAGGCGATTTAAACATAGTTTAGTATTCAAGTTATATGTCGCAAATTTAAACTTTTATTTATTTCTTGATAAAAAAACACAGTCTAAATACTAACTGATTTATTAAAAAAGACAGAAAAAAACTACACCTTTAAAAACCTGATAATGAACAAATAACAATGTTAAATTAAACTATATTGTAACAATAGTTTAACTTAAATCTTTAGCTTTGTCAAAAAATAGAATATGAAACCTACTTTCTACCTATTAATACTAACTTTATTCGGCCAACAATCTTTTGCGCAGCTTACGGTTAGAAACGATTCGTACATTTTTGGAAATGACGTAGTAATTTACGTCGAGGATGATATTAATTTAAAAGAAGTAAACTCCAACCTATATTTACGTAATGAAGCACAAATAATACAAGGTGCTGGTAATACTGGTAATTCTGGCTTAGGTAGACTTAGTGTTTATCAAGAAGGTACTGTAAATAATTACGCTTATAATTATTGGTCCTCTCCTGTTGGAAATGTTGCTACAAATAGCATTGGAAACGCTCCTTTTATACCCAATCAAAACATTTTTGATATTGTAGATATAACCAACAGTAATTTAGCAGGTTACAGTACGTCTGGTTATAATGGTACAAGTAGTCCTTTAAATATAGAAAGTTATTGGCTTTGGAAATATAATCCAGGAGCTGCCTATAGCGATTGGGATTTTGTAGGTCAATCAGGAACAGTAAATGCTGGATATGGTTTTTCCATGAAAGGAACCATAGGCTCAACTGCTGCTGCTGGTCAGCAATATGATTTTAGAGGTAAACCTAACGAAGGAGAAATTAATACAGCTGTTGTTTTAGGACAAGAAACCTTAATAGGTAACCCTTATCCTTCTGCTCTAGATGCTCGTGCTTTTATACATGACGCTAATAATACGCCTTTATTAGACTCTGGTACACTTTATTTTTGGGAACAAGACCAAGCGATAAGCTCTCATATTTTAGAGGCTTACAGAGGTGGATATGGGTCATTTACCATTACCGCTTCCGGAACTGTTGGATCTTATGTACCTCCAACCTTTAACGCTTACAATTCTGACGGAACATTAAATACTACAGGTACTTCGTCAACATCAGGAAAACAAGTCAGACGCTATATACCAATTGGACAAGGCTTTATGGTAAAAGGTGCAGCTACTGGCTCACTTTTAACCTCTGATAGTCATCGTGTTTTTTACAGAGAATCAGCAACCAACAGTGAGTTTTATAGAACCTCAGTCCAAAATCAAACAAATAATGAAGACCAAGTATACGAAATCCAGTACGATAGTAATGGATTACAAATACTACCTTCAGATTATAAAAGATTTAGATTAAATATTGATTTTAACAATCTTTATACTAGACAGTTACTACATAACTTTCATGAAACAGCAACACCTAATTTTGATTATGGTTTGGAAAGTAAGGTGTTTTCTGCGTTAAATACTGATGCTAATTGGATACAAAATGAAGAGGCTTACAATACTAAAGCAGATAACTTTGAAGTTGAATTGACTATACCTATAGGTCTTAAACTAGATAATCAACAATTAATTAGGTTTAGAATATTTGATATTCAAAATTTTGAAAGTGCACAACCTATTTTTTTACGTGATAAAGTACAAAACCTTTACGTTAACCTAAAAGTGCAAGACTTTGAAGTAAACTTACCACAAGGAAACTATAATGAACGTTTTGAGATTGTTTTTCAAGAAGCACAAACATTATCTAACCAAACATTTCATGAAGCTTCGTTTGTAATTATTCAAGAAAATAATTTAAACCAACTAATTATTAAAAACCCTAATGCTATTGCATTAAAATCGGTTAAACTTTTTGATATTACTGGAAAGCAGATTTTTGACAAATCAGATATGGAAACCAAAACAAGAGTTACTTTTTCTACCAAAAACTTAAGTGATGGTGTTTATGTTACTAAAATAGAAACTAAAGATGGAAGTACTATTAGTAAAAAAGTAATCATCTCTAATAAATAGATTAAAATATTATACTAAACAAAAAAGACTGTCAATGACAGTCTTTTTTTTATTTCAAAAAGTATTAAAATTACTTTTCAAATTGTTTTAAAGTACTTGTAATGATACTAACACAATCTAATAATTGCGCTTTAGTCATTACTAAAGGTGGAGCAAATCTAATAATGTTTCCGTGTGTTGGTTTAGCTAATAAACCATTATCACGTAAAGCAATACAAATGTTCCATGCAGTGTCACTATCTTCTGTATCGTTAATTAAAATAGCATTAAGCAACCCTTTACCTCTAACCGAGTTTACAATATTTGAGGTCTCGATAAATTTAGATAATTCAGCTCTAAATAATTCTCCTAAATCAAAAGCGTTTTGTGCTAGTTTTTCGTCTTTAATAACCTCTAAAGCTGCAGTACCAATTGCTGCTGCAACAGGATTACCTCCAAATGTACTACCATGGTTACCAGGTTTGATAACATTCATTACATTATCATTTGCTAATACAGCACTTACAGGATATGCACCACCAGATAACGCTTTTCCTAAAATTAAAATATCTGCTTTTACTTCTGGTGTTCCAGAACAATGTTTGTCTACACAAGTACAGTTACCACAAGTTGCTAATAAACGTCCTGTTCTAGCAATACCTGTTTGCACTTCATCTGCAATAAATAAAACGTTATGTTTTTCACATAGTGCTTTTGCTTTTGCTAAATACCCTTCACTTGGCACATAAACTCCAGCTTCACCTTGGATTGGTTCAACCAAGAAACCTGCAACATTTTTGTTACTTGTTAATACATCTTCTAAAGCTTGAAGATTATCATATTCAATTTTAATAAATCCATTAGTATAAGGTCCAAAGTTTTTACGTGCTACAGGATCATTAGAAAATGATATAATTGTAGTCGTACGACCATGAAAGTTGTTTTCGCAAACAACAATTTCAGCTTCATTTTCGTCAATTCCTTTAACTTCATAAGCCCATTTTCTACATAGTTTTAAAGCAGTCTCAACTGCTTCAGCACCTGTATTCATTGGTAATAACTTATCGTAATTAAAGGTTTCTGTAGCAAATTTTTCAAATTTTCCTAACATGTCGTTATAAAAAGCACGTGATGTTAACGTCAATGTTTGTGCTTGTTTAACCATTGCTCCTACTATTTTTGGATGACAATGTCCTTGATTAACTGCAGAGTATGCAGATAAAAAATCATAATATTTTTTTCCTTCTACGTCCCAAACATATACACCTTCACCTTTGCTTAATACAACTGGTAATGGATGGTAATTGTGTGCTCCGTATTTGTTTTCTAAGTCCATCGCTTCTTGCGACGTTAATTGGTTTAAAACAGCCATTTTTTTTAATATTTAAAAAGTTATAAAGTAGCCATTCCTTCTGTACCTTTATCCTTTCGAAAGCTCGAAAATTCAGCGTGGGAGAGAAATCATCCCTAAGAAGTTGCAAATTAATAAATATAACTTGCTAATTAAAATTATTGTGTGTAGTTTTTTACTAATAAAAAAGAAAGTACTTTTGCCACATGGCTAGAAAAAATACAAGAAAACAAATATTTACCAATGTCGAGGTAATTGATGCAGCTGCAAAAGGTAAAACTGTAGCAAAAGCACCTGATGGACGCGTTATATTTTTACCAAATGCAGTACCAGGAGATATTGTAGATGTACAAACATTTAAAAAACGTAAGGCTTATTTTGAAGGTAAGGCTACCGTGTTTCATAAACTTAGTGATAAACGTACTACTCCAGAATGTCAACATTTTGGTGTTTGTGGTGGTTGTAAGTGGCAAGATATGGGTTATGAGCACCAATTATTTTACAAACAAAAGGAAGTTACCAATAACTTAACAAGGATTGGTCACTTAGATTTACCAGAAGTAACACCTATTTTAGGTTCTGCAGAACAATATTTTTACAGAAACAAAATGGAATTTTCTTTTAGTGATTCTAGATGGTTAACCTTAGAAGAGGTCCAATCTGATCAAGACTTAGGAGACAGAAATGCATTAGGTTTTCATATTCCAGGAATGTGGGACAAAATTTTAGACATTAAAAAGTGTCATTTACAAGCAGATCCTTCTAATGCTATTAGAAATGCAGTCAGAGATTTTTCGATTAAAAATGATTTAGAATTTTTTAATACTAGAAATCAAACTGGATTGCTTCGTACCATGATGATTCGTACATCATCAACTAAGGATATTATGGTTGTTATTCAGTTTTTTAAAGAAGATAAGGCTAAACGTGAACTATTATTAGATTATGTAGCTAACACATTTCCTGAAATTACTTCATTACAATATATTATTAACGAAAAAGCGAATGATACTATTTACGATCAAGATGTGATTTGTTATAAAGGTGAAGATCATATTTTTGAAGAAATGGAAGGTTTAACATTTAAAATTAATGCTAAATCTTTTTACCAAACTAATTCTAATCAAGCATTTGAATTATATAAATTAACTCGTGAATTTGCCGATTTAAAAGGTGACGAACTAGTTTACGATTTATATACAGGTACTGGTACCATTGCACAATTTGTGTCTAAAAAAGCAAAAAAAGTAGTTGGTGTAGAGGCTGTTCCAGATGCTATTAGTGCTGCAAAAGAAAATGCTAAACGCAATAATATTACAAATTGTGAGTTTTTTGTAGGAGACATGAAAAATGTATTTAATGAACAATTTATTAAAACACATGGTCATCCAGACGTTATAATTACAGATCCTCCAAGAGATGGTATGCATAAAGACGTGGTACAACAAATATTAAATATTGCTCCTCAAAAAGTAGTATACGTAAGCTGTAATAGTGCTACACAAGCCAGAGATTTAGCTTTAATGAAAGAACACTATGTTATAACTAAAGTGCAAGCAGTAGATATGTTTCCACAAACACATCATGTTGAAAATATTGTACTTTTAGAAAAGAAATAGCTTTTTAAGTTTATGAAAAAAATAAAATTAATTCTACTTACACTTTGTTGCATTAGTCTTTTGACTTGCGAACGTGACGATTTGTGTCCAGAAACCACACCTACAACACCTAGCTTAGTTATTGGCTTTTTTAATAATGCTTTACCAGAAAACCCAAAAACTGTAATTGATTTATACGTTATTGGTTTAGATAACGACAATGTGTTACCAGGTTATAGTGTTGTTGATGTAGATGAATTAATTTTACCGCTACGTACAGACACAGATACTACTACATTTTTTTTAACAAATAATACGGTTTTAGATGACGATGGTAATATTACCTCAGGTAACACAGATACAGTTACTATAACTTATGACCGTAAAGATATATATGTCTCTAGAGCTTGTGGTTACAAAACTATCTATGAAAACGTTGACGTAACAATAGATGGTGGAACAGACGGAAATTGGATAATACTTGCGCAACCAGAAAACGATAATTTAACAATTGAAGATGAAACAACAACACACTATTACTTTAACCATTAGTCTTTTATTGTGCTTATGTTTCTCGCTGCAAGCACAAGAAGAAGATCCTACTATTAAAAAAGATACAGTCAAGTTAAAATACGGTTTAAGAATAGGAACTGACGCTAGTAAATTAATTAGAACTGCTTTAGATGATGATTATTCTGGGTTTGAACTAAACGCGGATTACAGACTTACTAGAGATTGGTTTTTAGCTGGAGAAATTGGTACTGAAGAAAAAATCACATCTAATGATTATTTAAGCGTTACTGCTAAAGGTAGTTACTTTAAAGCAGGTGTTGATTATAATATGCATAACAACTGGGATGGTTTAGACAACATGATTTATACAGGGTTTAGACTTGGTGCAAGTACATTTAGTCAAACCAGAAATAATTACACCATATATAACACTGATCAATATTGGCAACCTCAATTTTCTAGTACAGAAACAGAAGAATACAGTGGACTGTCTGCCATATGGTTTGAATTGATTATTGGTATTAAAGCCGAAGTTTTAAACAACTTATATTTTGGAATAAATGCACAACTAAAAGGTATGATAACGCAAGATCAACCTGTTGGTTTTGAAAATTTATTTGTTCCAGGCTTTAATAAAACTTTTGATTCTGGTCGTATTGGTGTTGGATATGGCTACAGTGTATCCTATTTAATACCTTTATTTAAAAAGAATAAATCTAAAGCTGTTAAAAAGAAAGACGAGGAAAAGGAAATAGAATAATTAATTTTCTAGTGTTTTCAGTCTTAAATCATAATCTTCATTATCCCTGATTAATCTCGGTTTTCTTAAAAAACGGTCACTAAAAATACTTTTAGTACTATCCATTTGATTAAATTTTATTTTAGCCAAATCAGCGAAGCTATAGATAAAATCTTCCAAATTATAAGCACGCTTTGTAAAGTTATTATATTGCTTGGTTGGGTTAAAATCTAATTTATATTCATCAGATAACCATGCTATAAATGGTACTTCGTACATTGGTCTAGTCGCTTGATATTCATTATGACCAATAAAATCTATAGTATCAAATAACTCATCTCCATGATCAGAAAAGTAAAGGACAAAACTATTTGTGTTTTGCTGCCTAACTTTATCAATAACTGAATTAACTATATTATCATTATATCTAATCGCATTATCGTATTCATTAATTAATTTAAATGCTTTGTCATGCTTAAATTTAGAATTTAAACTATTATCCTTAAAGTAATTATACGATTCAGGAAAACGACTAGAATAACGACCATGCGTACCAATTAGATGCAGGAATATTATTTTTTGCTTACTAGGCTTTTTTAATACTTTATCTAATATTGGTAAAAGCGCTTCATCATAAATAATGTCATCAGAATTATCCGTAGCGACAAAATATTTTTCCTTGGCTGCATTAGCGATAATTGACGAGATACGCTCATGCAAACCTACTGGTCTTTGATTAGAAATCCAATAGGTGTCATATCCTGCAGCATTTGCCAATTGCACAATAGACGTATTATTTTTTTTATTAGGAGCTTGCATATCAGAAAGTGTCAATATCTTATCCAAAGACATTACTGTGTGTACATGAGGAGAAATAACACTATCAAAAACAATTAGCTGTTCTCTAATTTTAGATAATTTAGGGTTGGTTGGTCGGTTATAACCATACAATTGCATATGCCAATTTGAAGTCGCCTCTCCAATAATTACAACATGTGTTTGTGCTGTTGTGTCAATTTTAGTCACATTAACATAGTTAGAAACAGGCTTAGCTAAATCTGTTTTTAAATCTTTACGTAAACTAATAAACTCAGAATAACTTGTAATACTGGTTACAACAATATTTTCAGCATCAAAACGCTTGTTTATAGCATAACTTGAAGCGACAACTGTACTAATAGCTAAAACACTTATATATCTAAATCGTCCAGAAATATTAGTTTTATTTAATAACAATTTAGCCAATATAGGTACTATTATTAAAAATAGAATGGCTAGACCAAATACAAATCCATCAAAATAATTTGATAAAAAATCAGAACTTTCAGTCGTGTCTGTTTCAAAAATTACAAAAAGTGCCGAAGCACTAATTTTTACACCATAATTGTGATAAAAACTAAGCTTTACAAATACTAAAAATGACAGTAACGTTAAAAAAACTAGACTTAAAAATTGTCTCATTTTATTACTACTAAATATAACTGTAATACTAAAAACAATAAGCGTCAAAAACCCAAACCCAATAACTTCTTTTATATAAATAAGACTTTCTGGTATTACAAAAAAACCTAATAAAATCAGTCCAAAGTAAGGGATGCTAATAATACTTGCTAACTTAAATAGCGATGTGATATTTTTAGTTAATGCATTTACCATTAGTCTTTATCCATGTACTTTCCTTTTTTACTACCTGCGTAAATTTCGTATTTAACTAAACGCGAGTCTAGCATTGCATTCATTAAATGAATTTTTCTAGACGGTCGTAATCCAACATGTTTTAAGGCGTCTAAATTTGAAGTAATAAACCAAGCATTGGTATTAGGATAATTTTGTTTTAAAGTATCTCCAATGTTTTTATAAAAACTTTCCATTTCTATATCTAAACGCTCTCCATAAGGCGGATTAAATACCATATGCAGTTTAGCCTCTCCTCCCCTTTGGGTCTTAAAAAAGTCCTCGTGTTGTATGGTTATAAAATCTTCTAAATGTGCATTTGCAATGTTTTCTTTAGCTTTAGCTACTGCACTTGGAGACTTATCGTAACCAATTATTTTATGATGAAAATCTCTAGTTTTTTTAATTAACGATTCCTCTATTTTTTCAAATAAATCAACATCCCAATCGTTCCAACGCTCAAAAGCAAATTCTTTTCGCATTAAATTTGGTGGTATGTTACATGCAATCATTGCTGCTTCGGCTAAAATGGTACCACTACCACACATAGGATCTATTAAATCTGATTGTCCATCCCAACCTGACAACATAATAATTCCTGCTGCTAAAACTTCGTTAATTGGTGCAATGTTAGTTGCTAATTTGTAACCACGTTTGTGTAGGGAATCTCCAGAAGAATCTAACGAGATATTACATTGTTCTCTATCTATATGAACATTAATTTTTACATCCGGAAATTTTAAATCCACACTTGGACGCTCTCCTGTATCATCTCTAAATCTATCTACAATAGCATCTTTAGTTTTTTGAGCAATATATAACGAGTGTGTAAAAACGGTCGAGTTTATTGTTGCATCTACTGCTAAAGTACCTGTAGGCTTTAAATAAGGCGTCCAGTCCATTTTGTAAACTTGATCGTATAAATCTTGCTCAGTTTTAATCCTAAAGCTATGTATTGGTTTTAATATTTTAGTGGCTGTTCGTAAAGCTAAATTTGCTTTATACATAAACCCTTTGTCACCAGAAAAACTAACATTACGCACACCTATTTTAATGTTCTGTGCGCCAAGTTGTCTAAGTTCTTTTGATAGTAACTCTTCAAAGCCAAATAAAGTTTTGGCAACCATATTGAAATTTTCTTCCATTCTTTTCGTCTATTACCTTGCAAAAATACTCTATTTTTGTCGGAAATATAACCTTTATAAATAAATGGGTTAAGGATGGAGCAATTTGTTTGAGCTCCTCGCAGAGAGCGAGTTGCGAGAGCCTGTTAAACTGGAGCTTAAGCGGAAGTTTAAACCCCAAAAATAATATATGAATAAAAACGAAAATAAATGGTACGCATCTTGGTTTGATAGTCCATTTTACCACATACTTTACAAAGACAGAGATCATACTGAAGCTGAGGCTTTTATGTCTAATTTAACGGATTATTTAAATATTCCGGAACAAGGAAAAATTTTAGATTTGGCTTGTGGAAAAGGTCGTCATGCTGTGTATTTAAACTCCATTGGCTACAATGTTGTTGGTGCAGATTTGTCTGAAAACAGTATCAATTATGCAAAACAATTTGAAAACGATAGCTTGCACTTTAAGGTACATAATATGTGCCAGCCTTTTGGCGAAACTTTTGATGCTGTGTTTAACTTATTTACCAGTTTTGGATATTTTGAAAACGAATCTGATAATTTAGCAACGATAAAAGCGATTAAAGCTAATTTAAACGATTTTGGTTTTGGTGTTATTGACTTTATGAATACCGAATATATTATTGAAAACTTAGTACCTGAAAATACTAAAACGGTTGAAGGGATTGACTTTTTACAAAAAAGACGTGTGGAAAATGGCTACATAATTAAAGACATTAGCTTTAGTTTTGAAGGTGATGACTACCAATTTCAAGAACGTGTTAAAGCGTTTAGTCTAACAGATTTTGAAGCGTTATTTGAGCAAGCTGGTGTTTATTTATTAGATGTTTTTGGAGATTATAAGCTTAGTAAGTTTCATAAAAAAACGTCCGAACGTTTAATCATGATTTTTAAATAATTAAGGACATGAAAAATTTTTTATTACCAATTATCGCTGTTGTTTTAGGCTTTTTAATTGTCCTAATTTTTAAACCAAAACATAACCGTAATCTTAAATTACTACTAGCGTTTAGTGGTTCTTTTTTATTATCTATAACTGTATTTCATTTTTTACCAGAAGTTTATAATAGTCAAGGCAAGCCTATTGGTTTGTTTATTATGATTGGTATTTTGTTGCAAATAATTTTGGAATTTTTCTCTAAAGGTGCAGAGCATGGTCATGTGCATATTAATAAAAACAGTGTAGAGTTTCCGTGGTTATTATTTATTAGTTTAAGTATCCATAGTGTTTTAGAAGGCATTCCAATAGAAGCTCATGATCACTTAATTTACGGAATTATTATCCACAAATTACCAGTTGCTATTATATTATCAACCTTTTTTTTAGCGTCTAATTTAAGTCGAAATAAAATTATTTTATTTTTATTATTATTTGCCTTAATGACGCCATTAGGTGTGTTTTTATCAACACAATTTCAGTTTTTTGAAAACTATTATTACGAAGTTTCTGCCTTAGTTATTGGTATATTTTTACATATTAGTACTACCATTTTATTTGAAAGTAGCGAAGGTCATAAATTTAATTTAGCCAAACTAAGTACCATTATTTTAGGTATTGTAATTGCTTATTTAATTTAAAATAATAGAGGTTTTCTGTTTTATAAATTTGAAATCATATCAAGAAAGATTTCATCCAATAATGTATTAAAATTATGTTTTCTAAAGAAGAATCCAGACAAATTAAAGAACTATTTTGGACCAGTTTTGGGAAGTCATTTCCTAGAAAATGGATTTTATATAATACTAAATTAAAAGGCTTAAGCTTAAAGTTTTATTTTGATAATAAAAAAGCCTTGATAGCGCTTGACTTAGAAGACGACTTAGAAAACCGCATTAATTATTGGGAAAAACTAGTGGCTTTAAAGTCTATTTTAATAGACGATTACTTACCTGATGCTATTTATGATGAAGAATTTTTATTAGATAATGGTAAAGAAATATCACGTATTTATGTGCCTTTAGGTCACAAAGTATCCATCCATAATAAAAACACATGGCAGGAAGTTATGGTGTTTTTTAATACACATATGTCGCTTCTAGAAGCTTTTTTTGAAGAATATAAGGATGTTATTGAAGGTTAGTCTACCTTATTAATTTTACTTTCTATAGGTTTTTTATAAAATATATGAACCCAAATAGCTCTAGAAATTTTATAATTTAAGGTGCTCAATAATAACGTGATTAATGCTATTATTAAAAAGACTTTTAATGGCGAAAAGTCTATTAGGTGCCAGAATACAACTAAACTTATAATCATTTGTCCTACAGCAAGTGCGTAACTAACAAACATAGCTCCAAAGAAAAAACCTGGTTCTTTTTCAAATTTAAAATCACATACTTCACACCTAGTTTTCATTTCAGGAATTTTAAAAAACAATATATTACCACGAGTGCTAAACATTTTTCCTTTTTTACAATTAGGACATTTACATTGTATTACATTTAAAACGGTACTCATAAAACTTACATATTTATAGCGCAAAATTATGTATATGTTATATATTTAAACCTATAATAAAAACGCTATTTTTTGTACTTTTAAGACATTTTATATGAAAATTCCTGTTTTAAAAATAAATCAGTTTAAAAAAATTAAAACCTTTAATGACCTGTATGTTAATGATTTTTTAAATCATATACAGATAAATAAAGACTTGATAACAAAACCACATAGTCATAATTTTTATTTGTGTGTCTTATTTACTGAAGGAACAGGAACGCATGAAATTGATTTTAATAGTTATAGTGTTTTACCTGGTAAGGTGTTTTTTTTAAAACCAGGTCAAACACATGCTTGGAAGTTTGACACTAATCCGGAAGGTTATATCTTTTTTCATACACAGGATTTTTATGATCTTAATTTTTTAAGTCATGCATTGCAAAATTTTCCATTTTATTACTCCTATCAAAATCCACCAACACTAAAATTAGACGCAAAGCAAACTTTGGATTTAAGCACTAAATTTGAGGTATTATACAATGAGTATTCTAGCAATAATCTATTAAAAGAATTAAAACTAATTACGTTAATTAGTAGTATTTACATTGATTTGACTAGAGCATACACCGCAAATGTAAAACCTGAAAACTTAATAACATCTAGCTATTCTAAAATTTTAGAGCAGCTAGAAATCTTGATTAATCAATATTTTTACACGCAAAAACTGCCTAATTTTTATGCTAATAAACTAAACATTACAACTAAACATCTTAACCGAGTGGTCAAGCAAACCTTAAATAAAACCACTAGTCAATTAATTTCTGAGAGGTTATTATTGGAAGCCAAACGACTAATTGTACACTCTAAAAGTAACTTAGCTGAAATAGCAGATACTTTAGAATTTTCTGATTACGCTTATTTTTCTAAATTTTTTAAGTCTAAAACAGGCATAACACCTATGGCTTTTAAAAAGCAATACTAAATTAAGTTACATATTTTAAACATCACAAGTTTAAATGACGTAAAATAACACCATAAAAAAGTGGCAAATAGCTCCAGCTAACACAAACAGATGCCATATTACATGATTATAAGGTATTTTTTCGATAGCATAAAAAACAATTCCTACGGTATAAGATAATCCTCCAGCCATAAGTAAAACAATACCATTAGCATCCATTAAACTAGATAGTGTTGAAAAATCAAAAACCACTAACCAACCCATTACTAAGTACAGTAAAGTTGAAAAAGTGTTAAAGCGTCCAGTAAAAAACAATTTTAATACCACTCCAAAAGCAGCGATTCCCCAGACAATATAAAACAGCATCCAACCTAAACTTTGCTCTAAAGTAATTAGCAAAACAGGTGTGTAAGTTCCTGCTATTAATAAGTAAATACTAACATGATCAACAATTCTAAAATAGTGTTTCTTTTTTTCGTCAGTAATAATATGATATAAAGTTGATGCTGTAAATAGGATTATTATGGATAGTCCATAAACCACGACACTAAATAAACTAAATTCAGTTTTCTTGGTTTCAAAAACAATTAATAATACTAAAGCTACAATCCCAAAAGCAGCACCAATACCATGTGTCAGTGCGTTTAGCTTTTCTTCAAAAGGAGTTTGTTTTCGCATTTTATAAATTTTATTCTGTTTTTGACCATTTATTATTCAACTTAAAATATTCAAAATCTAAAGGTGATTTTACTAATTTTAATTGACCGTTTTGCCAAGCGCGTATTAATATATCTTCAATTAAATAATCCTCTTCTACATTTTCTGGGTCATACTCGCGCTTTAATGAGATATTAAATAAATAGGCAGTGCTATTAAACCAAAAAGCTCTCCAACCGCTACGTAATTCTTTAATTAAATCAAAAGTCGTTTTACCAGTTTGTCTATGTATTAGTTTTACTAAAATTTGACCTTCTGTTCGTGTTAACTTTTTAAGCTCTTCAGAAAACTCTTCTTCAATATATTTTTGAACTTTTTTGGCATACTTTTTCTTATCACGTTTTCTATCTAAAGACTGCAATCTTGTATTTAAAGCATTTAACCTATCTGCTGCTAACTTAGCATAAGGGTAGACTTTTAAGGTTTTGCGACCTAAAATAAGGTAACGTCTTCTGTCTTCTTTAGATTTAAATGAAAGCTTATCCAAAATCATTACTTCGTCTAAATAAATAGATTTTTGGGGTATTGAATCACCTTCTATTATAATATACTCAACTTCTGTTGAGTCTTGCTCTATAATATTAACTTCTTGTCCAACAAGAAAAGTAGGTATGCATAATAATATAAAAAGGATGTATTTCATAATTAAATAACTACTAAAACTATTCCAAAACGGAAACTTATACTGTAAAATTAAGAATTAACGTATTGCTAACTATTAAATAAGTGTGAATATTGTTATTTTAGACAAAAATTAAATTAAATGGCAACAAAAAGCATACTAAACAAAAAGTCTATGGACTTTTTAGAAACATATTTAAACAATGCATCACCAACTGGCTACGAATGGGATGGTCAAAAAATATGGATGGATTACCTAAAACCTTATGTAGACACGTTTTTTACAGACACCTACGGAACTGCTGTGGGAGTTATAAATCCTGATGCAAAATTTAAAGTGGTAATTGAAGGTCATGCTGACGAAATCTCTTGGTACGTTAACTATATTTCTGATAATGGATTAATTTATGTAGTAAGAAATGGTGGTAGTGATCATCAAATTGCACCTAGTAAAATAGTTAATATTCATACTAAAAATGGTATTGTAAAAGGGGTTTTTGGATGGCCTGCAATACATACACGTAATAAAGCTAAGGAAGAAGCTCCAAAACCAAACAACATTACAATAGACGTTGGTGCAAAAGATAAAGAGGAGGTAGAAAAAATGGGCGTGCATGTTGGCTGTGTTATTACCTATCCAGATGAGTTTCATATTTTAAATGGAGACAAATTTGTTTGTCGTGCTTTAGATAACCGTATGGGTGGTTTTATGATTGCTGAAGTCGCGCGTTTACTTAAAGAAAATAAAAAAACGTTACCATTTGGACTTTACATTACTAACTCTGTTCAAGAAGAAATTGGTTTACGTGGTGCACAAATGATAACAGAAACTATCAAGCCTAACGTAGCAATAGTAACAGATGTAACACATGATACTACAACACCAATGATTGACATGAAAGTACAAGGTCATGTAGAAATTGGTAAAGGTCCTGTTGTTGCTTATGCACCTGCTGTACAACAAAAATTACGTGATTTAATTACAGACACTGCAGATGATAATAAAATACCATTCCAACGTGCTGCTTTAAGCAGAGCTACTGGAACTGATACTGATGCGTTTGCATACAGTAATGGTGGTGTTGCGTCTGCATTAATCTCGTTACCATTACGCTACATGCATACTACTGTAGAAATGGTACACCAAGATGATGTAGAAAACGTAATTAAATTAATTTATGAAACATTACTTAAAATTGAAGATGGCGAAACATTTTCTTATTTTAAATAATCAGTTTAGATCATTTAAATACAAATAACCTAAAATAATTAAAGCCTCTTTTTGAGGCTTTTTTTATCTTTATACTATGACTTTAAAACAACAAAAACACTTATTTGATTTACCAGAAGACGTCACGTATTTAAATATCGCATCACAATCGCCTGCATTTAATACGATACATCAAGCCGGTTTAGATGGATTACAACAAAAAAGAAGACCTTACTTAATAACAGGCTCTGATTATTTTGAACCCGTTAAACAACTTAAATCTTTATTTGCAAAACTTATTGATGAAGACGATTATAACCGTATTGCTTTAATTCCGTCAGCATCTTATGGTATTGCAACAGTGACAAATAATATTGTTTTAAAACCAACCGACGAAATTTTGATTATTGACCAGCAGTTTCCTAGTAATTACTATTCCTGGAAAAGATTAGCAGACCAATATCAAGCAACTATTAGAGTTGTAAAAGCACCTTTAGATGCAGAAAACATTGGTCAACAATGGAATTTAGATATCATAAAAGCTATAAATACTAATACCGCTGTGGTAGCCATAGGACATATCCATTGGTCTAACGGAACGCTATTCGATTTAAGAACAATACGAGAAAAATCTAAACAACACGAAGCCTTATTAATTATTGATGGTAGCCAGAGTATTGGCGCTTTACCATTCTCTGTTAAAGAGTTACAACCTGATGCATTGATTTGTGCAGGCTACAAATGGTTATTTGGTCCTTATGGTTGTGGTTATGCTTATTTTAGTAAAACGTTTGATAACGGAATTCCGCTTGAAGAAAATTGGTATAATCGTATAAATAGCGACAACTTTTCAGGCTTAACAAACTACCAAGAACAATATAAGCCATTAGCCAATCGCTATTCTGCAGGAGAAAGTGCCAGCTTTATAAACGTAAAAATGCAAATCGCAGCACTACAGCAAGTTTTAGAATGGACACCTGAAGCCATACAACACTATTGTAAAACAATAACACAAAAAGCTGTTCAAGAATTAAGAGCATTAGGATTTCAGATTGAAGATGATGATTACAGAACGCATCATTTATTCGGCATTAAATTACCTGAAAACATAACACCCGAAAGTGTAAAACAAACATTGGCTGATCATAATATTTATGTTTCCTTCCGGGGAAATTACATTAGATTGTCTAGTCATGTTTTTAATACAACTGAAGATTTTAAAACATTAATCGCTTGCTTTTCTTCTTTAATTAAAACAACTTAACATGGACGAAACAATTGATATTGTTGACAAAAATGGACTTCCAACTGGAGAGACCGCTTTAAAATCTGTCATTCATACTAAAGGTTATTTACATAATACCGCACACATTTGGTTTTATACTAATGATGGTAAAATATTACTCGCACAACGCGCAGCTTCAAAATCAATCTATCCATTACTTTGGGATGTATCTGTTGCTGGGCACATAGATGCAGGAGAATCTATTGAGGTTGGTGCTATTAGAGAAATTAAGGAAGAAATTGGATTACAAATAAACTTTTGTGATTTACAAAAAATTGGTGTTTTTGAGTGCTTTCAAAATTACCCTAACGGAATAAAAGATTACGAGTTTCATCATACATATATAACCCCTTTAACAGTGCCAATATCTATACTAAAACCGCAGTTAGAAGAAGTTGAAGCACTTAAGCTAGTCACTATTTCTCAGTTTAAATCGCTTCTAGAGAATAGTAAAGAAAATGGTCATTTTGTTGCAAGCAATAAAGATTATTATGTAAGCGTGCTAAACCAAATTTCTGAAAAAATATTATAATTTAGACCTATGCAACTACTATTAATGGCTTTAGCGCCAATTGTTATCATTATATTTTACATTTATCTAAAAGATAAGTACGAGAAAGAACCTAAACGCTTATTAATAATTTCGTTTTTATTAGGTGCTATTGTTAGCATCATAATTACTACACTACTCTATTCTGTTTTTAATATACTTGTGCCATTAGAAGATAAACTAAGTGTTTGGGAACAGTTTAAACAAGCCTTTTTTGTTGTTGGCTTTTCTGAAGAATTAAGTAAATTTTTAATCGTTTTACTTTTTGCACAACGCCATAAAGAGTTTAATGAGCCCTTTGACGGTATTGTATACGCAGTGATGGTGTCCATGGGATTTGCAGCAACCGAAAACATCATGTACGTCATGCAAAGTGGACCAGCAACAGCAATTGCCAGAGCTTTTACTGCAGTGCCTGCTCACGCTACCTTTGGTATTTTAATGGGTTATTTTATGGGTAAAGCAAAATTTGCACCTAACAAACTATACTTAAACTTATTAGGCTTATTTTTTGCTATTTTATTTCATGGTGCCTACGACTTTTTCTTATTTATAGACTATGTCCCAGGTATTTGGGTTGGTGCTTTTGTATCTCTAGCTATCGGAATCTTCCTATCTAGAAAAGCCATTAGATACCATCAAAACAGTTCCGTTTTTAAAGACGATTTTAATTCTATTTCTTAACAAATTTTATAGCATCTAAAGTACTTTCATTATTAAAAGTTACAAAATATAAACCATTAGCTAAGGCGCTAACATCTATTGTTGCATTGTTATAAAAGCTAGCATTATGGACTTGCTTTCCTGTAATATCTGTAATAGAGAATTGTATGGTTCTATTTAAATCAGACTGTAATTGTAGTGTGTTATTAACTGGATTTGGAAATAGAGCTATTGATGTAGTAGTCGCTACAACCTCTGCAGTTGATAGCGTATAACTATTTAATTCGGCTATATAACTATCTACAGAGTCTCCGTCTTCTGTACCACTCCAATCACTACCAAATAATAATCTAGTACCTGTTGGGCTAATTGTAACGTGTGGTTCTGTAAAATATCCAAACTCATCAGGATCACTTCTGTGATGAGCTACTCTATAAACATCTGCATCAAACGCATTAACCTTCGCGATAAATAATTCTTGATCTAAAATCTGTACACCATCACGCTGAAAACCTAAACAAGAAACTGCAACCCAACCATCTTCAGTATTTTTATGCGCTAAAGACGATATGTGCGTTCCTGATTTTGGATATGCATAATCACTATAAGTTGTAACAGCAAAACAGTCTCCTGTTGTCGCATTGTGCGCCACTAAAGTCCCTTGACAACCACCATTTACACCTTCTTCAAAATTAACATTGTAATAAGCATCGTCTCCATTACTTAGTTTACCTAAGCAAGAATGTTGTACACCGTCAATATTTAAACTTCTCACAAAATCACCATTAACATCATAAACATCACCTCGATGAAAAAACAAATTACCACTAGGAAAAGGCATTGGCGCTGTATAAGCAACGTCTGACAGATTAAATTGTGTGAGCGTTCCTGTCGAGATTCTGTAATAATATGCAGCAGTATTTCCGCATCTAAAAGCAAATACATCATCATCCCAAGACATCATTTGGATATCGTTACCTCCTGTTAAACCGTTACTAGCAATACAACCACTAATTGTTCTAATATTAACCAATACCGTTTTTACTTGGGTTTGTACATTGTAACTAATCAAATCATCCGTAGTGCCATCCATATAAAAGAATATATCAGGATTAGAAAACGACCAAAAAATAGTCTCGATATCATCGGGATTGACATCTGTTAGGTTTCTTATAAAGGTATAATCTTGACCATTTAATAATTGGTGATTTCCACCACCATAAACTATCATTAAACTTTCATCTGCATTCCAAGCTTGTATTGTGCTATACATAGGCTTAATAGAATTACCTGTTCCTGCATTAGTAATACGTCGTATTTGGGTTGCTGGAAAAGATGGGTCTGCTGCAGATTGCAAATAACCTGGTTTAGCCAAATCTTGCATTGGATGTTGTGCTAAGTCGTTTGCACTATATCCTAAGGACAAGTCTTGAGCGTTACCAACCTGAAATAATAAGCATAATAAAAGAAGTAATTTTATTTTCATAATCTATGAAGTATATAACTTAAGTACGTAAAAATAAACCTAATGGATGTAATTGTTAACTATTAAAGAATAATATATTGTATTTCTGTTTTACTAAAACGTTATAGTTACTTATCTTTATGCCTCATAATTTTAGACAAAATGAGCCAAAAATTTAATGTAAAAACAAATGGTTTTAATCAATTTGAAATAGACTCAGATGTTATAAAAAGCATTGATTCTGTTGAAGTTAAACAGAATACATTTCATCTTTTAGACAACAACAAACCTTTTAAAGTCGAAATCACAGATAGTGATTTTCTAAAAAAAGCGTACTCCGTAAAAGTTAATAATAACCTTTATAGCGTTCAAATCGAAGACCAATTGGATGCTTTAATAAAAGCAATGGGATTTGAGGTTGGTGCTTCCAAAAAAATTGATAACATAAAAGCGCCAATGCCAGGATTAATCTTGGATATAATGGTTAAACCAGGAGACGAAGTTACTGTAGATACACCATTACTTATCCTTGAAGCCATGAAAATGGAAAACAGCATTGTATCACCTAGAGATGGTGTTATAAAGTCTGTGACAGGAACAAAGGGAAGTACTGTAGACAAAGGTGAATTGTTAATTGAATTTGAATAACATGAAAAAAATACTAGTCGCCAATCGTGGCGAAATCGCAATAAGAGTCATGAGTACAGCCCAGAAAATGGGAATTAAAACCGTAGCAGTCTACTCTACTGCAGATCGTAATGCACCTCACGTAAAATTTGCTGACGAAGCTGTGTTAATTGGAGAAGCACCTTCTAATCAATCGTATTTATTAGGCGATAAAATTATAGAAGTGGCCAAAAGCTTAAATGTTGACGGTATACATCCTGGTTATGGTTTTTTAAGTGAAAACGCAGATTTTGCAGAGCTTTGCGAAAAAAACAACATCATCTTTATTGGCCCAAAATCGCATGCTATTAGAGTCATGGGAAGTAAACTTGCAGCTAAAGATGCTGTTAAAGATTATGATATACCAATGGTGCCTGGAACGGATCAAGCAATTACAGATATTCCTGAAGCTAAAAAAATAGCTAAGACTATTGGCTTTCCTATTTTAATAAAAGCCTCTGCTGGAGGTGGTGGAAAAGGAATGCGTGTGGTAGAAAATGAAGATGAATTTGAATCTCAAATGAATCGTGCTATTAGTGAAGCAGTTAATGCTTTTGGTGATGGTTCTGTTTTTATTGAAAAATACGTTGGATCACCACGTCATATCGAAATTCAAGTCATGGCGGATATGCATGGTAATGTCATACATCTTTTTGAGCGAGAATGTAGTATACAACGTCGCCACCAAAAAGTAGTCGAAGAAGCGCCAAGTGTTGTTCTAACGCCGGAGTTAAGAGAAGAAATGGGACAAGCTGCTATTAAAGTAGCTAAAGCATGTGATTATGTTGGTGCTGGAACGGTTGAGTTTTTATTAGATGAAAACAAAAATTTCTATTTCCTTGAAATGAATACAAGACTACAAGTAGAACATCCTGTTTCAGAAATTATAGCAGGTGTTGATTTAGTAGAATTACAAATAAAAGTGGCTCGTGGCGAAGCTTTAGACATACAACAATCTGATTTAAAAATTAATGGTCACGCTTTAGAATTACGTATTTATGCTGAAGATCCTTTAAACGATTTTTTACCTAGCGTAGGGCATTTAGACGTGTACAAACTTCCGGAAGGAAAAGGGATTAGAGTGGATAATGGTTTTGAACAAGGTATGGATATTCCTATCTACTATGATCCAATGTTAGCCAAGTTAATTACTTACGGTAAAACACGTGAAGAAGCCATGCAATTAATGCGTCAAGCGATAGCGGATTACGATGTTAAAGGTATTGAAACTACGTTGCCATTTGGTACGTTTGTGTTTAATCACGATGCTTTTAAATTGGGTGATTTTGATACACATTTTGTTAAAAAGTACTATTCTCCAGAAGCTTTAAAACAAGATGCAGAACACGAAGCTAAATTAGCTGCTCTTTTTGCTGTAAAACAGTATTTAGAGGATCAAAAGCAATTAAGACTACCAACTAATTAGATAATTACATAACGTATAGCATTTACGACCATACGTGATTAAAATAGAGATATGGAATCTAAAATAAAAACCCTAAACGAAAAAATTGAGCTATCCAAATTAGGAGGTGGTCAAGCAAGAATAGATAAACAACACCAGAAGAAAAAATTAACAGCCCGAGAACGCGTTACTTATTTAATGGACGAAGGTTCGTTTGAAGAAATTGGTGCATTAGTAACCCATAGAACTGTTGATTTTGGAATGCAAAACCAAAAATTTTATGGTGATGGTGTTATTACAGGTTACGGAACAATAAACGGAAGATTAGTGTATGTTTTTGCACAAGATTTTACAGTATTTGGAGGTGCTTTGTCTGAAACACATGCCGAAAAAATTTGTAAAATAATGGACTTAGCACTCAAAGTTGGTGCGCCTTTTATTGGTCTTAACGATTCTGGTGGTGCACGTATCCAAGAAGGTGTAAAATCCTTAGGTGGATATGCCGATATTTTTCATAGAAATGTAAAAGCATCTGGTGTCATTCCACAACTATCTGCAATTATGGGACCATGTGCTGGAGGTGCTGTTTACAGTCCTGCAATGACGGATTTTACTATGATGGTAGAAGACACCAGTTACATGTTTGTAACTGGTCCAAACGTCGTTAAAACAGTAACAAACGAGGAGGTAACTAGTGAGGAACTTGGTGGTGCAAGTACGCACTCTACTAAATCTGGTGTAGCCCACGTCACATCATCAAATGATATCGAATGTCTTGAAGATGTTAAACGTTTACTTAGTTATTTACCACAAAGTAACTTAGAAAAACCAAAAGATTTACCGTTTAAATTAGGTGAGGAAATTAGAGAAGAACTAAAAACAATTATTCCTACTAATGCCAATAAACCATATGACATGCATAATGTTATAAAAGGTATAATTGATGAAGATAGCTTTTTTGAAATCCATAAAGATTTTGCTGAAAATATTATTGTTGGTTTTGCAAGAATTGGCGGAAAAAGCGTTGGTATTGTTGCCAACCAACCATTATTTTTAGCAGGTGTTTTAGATGTAAATAGTTCGCGTAAAGCAGCACGTTTTACACGTTTTTGTGATGCGTTTAATATTCCGTTATTAGTTTTAGTGGATGTTCCAGGATTTTTACCAGGAACAGATCAAGAATGGAACGGAATTATAGTACATGGTGCAAAACTATTATACGCTTTAAGCGAAGCTACAGTGCCTAAAGTAACTGTAATTACAAGAAAAGCTTATGGTGGTGCTTATGATGTCATGAACTCTAAACACATTGGAGCAGACCTAAATTACGCTTGGCCTAGTGCTGAGATTGCAGTTATGGGAGCAAAAGGTGCCAGCGAAATTATTTTTAGAAAAGAAATAAAAGAATCAGACAATCCTGAAGAAAAACTTTTAGAAAAAGAAGCAGAATATGCTGAACTGTTTGCTAACCCTTATAAAGCTGCAGAACGTGGTTTTATAGATGAAGTTATTCTTCCTGAAAACACAAGACGTAAATTAATAAAAGCGTTTAAAATGTTAGAACATAAAGAAGAAGTATTACCAAATAGAAAACATGGTAATATTCCTTTATAAAAACGACTATTTTATATAAAAAAAGAGCCTCAATTGAGGCTCTTTTTAGTTTCCCTAAAAAATTAGAGATTACTAGCTATTATTTATTCTATAATCACTTTTTGAGAAGATACTATTGTACCATCGGTCATTCTTACTACATAAATCCCTGACGCTATTGTGCTAACATCTAAAGTATTTAATCCTGTTGTTAAGATTCCTTTTTTGACTAAACCTCCAATCACATTGTACATTTGGTACTCATAATTACTATTAGCAGTGTTTAATTTAATATTTAAAAGTCCTGCATTTACTGGATTTGGATACACTAAAGGTGCAGCTTCATTAGATAATTGTACTTCTTCTACACCTAAGGTTTCATTAAAAATACTAATTTCCCAAAGTCCTCTTCCATATGTTCCAACTACCAATTTATCTTGTGTGTAGTTAATTTCTAAATCATTAATAACCACATTTGGCAACCCTTCGCCTAACTTAGCCCAATCTTCCGTTCCTGTTTTAAAATACACGCCAATTTCGGTTCCTAAAAATAAAATCTCTTGACCTTGATTTTGTTTTAAAACCACTTGCTTTGCAACTATGTTTGGTAATCCTGCTGAAATATTAGTCCAAGTTGATCCACCATCGATAGATTTAAAAACTTTTGATCCGTCTACATAACCATTTACTGTTGCATATAAAATATTAGTATTGTTTTGATTTAATGAAACAGAATTCATTTTAGCACTAGCTTCAGGTTGATTAATTGTGGTCCATGTACTTCCATCATTAATAGATTTTCTAGCAGAAGTTTCGCCAATAACAATTAAATTATTTCCAAAAGTTTCGATATACTCTATAGCTCCTGCTCCAGAGTTTAAGTTAGTCCAAGTGTCTCCTTTATTAGCCGATTTATAAACATCTGCAAAACCACCATATAATATTGAAGAATTTGTGGAGTGCATTTTTAGCGTCCAAACAAAAGGAGCTCCTGCAGTTGGTGTTGTTAAACTTGTTCCCCAAACATCGCCTAAAAAGCCATTATTTGCTCTTGTTAACCCACCATTTTGTGACCCTAAATATCTAATTTGAGGATTTGTATAATCTACTGCTGTACAAGTACCATCTCCTGCTCCTGCTGTTACCCATGTTGGTACACCTCCAACTAACTCTAAACTGTAACCATCATTATCTTGGTTTCCCATAATCATGTTATCTGTTGTGGTTTGTGGTGTTATTGCTACTGAATAAAGCTGCGTTACTATTACTCCGTTTGACTTATATTCTACCGTAGGTTTTTCATCTGCAATATTGCTATAGGTTACAAAATTTAAACCACCATCGTTTACATTCCAAAAAGAATAGCCATCATCTAAAGGTCCAATTTCATGTATATCTGCATGTCCATAAGAACCTGCAGAACTATTATCAGACCATGAATTGTTTAAAGTTACATACCAAGTATTACCTAAGTCATCAGAATTTATTCCATCCACTACTCCACTAATAATCAATCCATCTTTTACAGTTAAACATTGGTTATAAGAACCTTGGGTATTATATCCTACTGCTGGCACACCAATGGTAGTTAAAACTGGTGACGCTAAAGTGGTATTATATGTAGAAATCTGTCCATTTTCGCTTTGTACATAAAACACGCCTAATTGATCTGATGTAATAGCATGACGTTGACTATTGTTACCTTCTGGTATTAAAACACTCCATGTACTTCCATTATTTGAAGAGAAAAACAATCCACCCCAACTATCCGAACACATAATATTATTACCATTTCTATGAAACTTACCTATTACAGCATCGTCATAATTATGAGTATAAACATTGGTCCAAGTGATACCTCCATCTGTTGTTTTTTTAATGTGTTTATTAGTTCCAACAATTACTGTATTTGCATCAACAACTATTAAATTAGAGGTTGACTCTTGTTGGTCTAAACTAAATGTCAAATTTGTTGGCAGATAGGTTTCGCCAAAATCAGTTGATTTATAAATCCCTATTGATTTAATATGCTTAGCGTCATAATCTCCTGTAGATATGTATATAGTTCCAGGATTATTAATATCTGTAGCACTACTTTTAATATCAGTAACACCAATACCTGCTAAATGATCTAATTTAGGCGTCCATGATGTACCATTATCTGTAGATTTCCAAACACCACCAACTGGAGCACTTACAAATAATACGTTTTGATTTGGATCTGTAGCGTGTTTATATCTTAAAAAATTAGTTAACCTTCCAAGCTGCGGATAATTAGGATAACCATTAGCATCTGGGACTTGTTGTGGTCCAATATTAGTCCAGGTTTGACCAGTATTTAAAGATCTGCTACTTTGATTAAATACATTTGTGTTGTTTTCTACTTTTCCATTGGCATCAATAATACCTGCATTATAATACCCTGAGAAAGCGTTAGGGAAATTTCCGTTAATATCTACTCTATCTTTCCAAAAATAAGCCCAACGTTCAAATTGTTTATGCTTTTTAATTTCGGTTTTAGATGCATTTTTATTAAATGCTCCCAATTCCTCTCGGACTTGTTTAATAATTTGATAATAATTACTCCCTTTTATATAAGGTGTCGATTTATAGTCTATAGATTGAGCATAGGATACAATCGTGAAGACCAATAATAAAAACGTAATTGTTTTTTTCATGTTTTTCTATTTAATGGTTAGAACAACACAAATATGCTATATCCTTTACATAGTTGCGTTAAGAAAGACTACGCAATAACTACGCAGTTCTATTTTAAACAAAAAAATCCCCAAAAGCAGCTGCTCTTGAGGATTCCTAACATAGTTAATTATTGCTATTATTTAACTATCAACTTATATGTAAATATTCCGTTTTGATTATTGATTCTAACAAAATAAAATCCCGTTTGATACTGCGAAATATCAATTTTATAATTTTCGATTAGGTTAAGATTCTTTTTAAAGAACATTAATTTTCCTAAAGCATTAAATACTCTAACATCTACTGTTTCATTTGAATTAGATACCAAATTAAACGTTTGTGATGCTGGATTTGGATACATTTTTATACCAGATATTTCTGTTGGGCTTTCTGATATTCCTAATGTTGTAATATCATATCTAGGCGTGCGCCAAACACCACGACCATAGGTAGCTGTATATAACTTATTGTCAGCATAATTAATTTCTAACTCGCTAATTTTTACATTAGGTAGATTATTAATAAATGGTTTCCATGAGTTACTTGTTGTATTATCAATGTAATACACACCATAATCCATACCTAAATATAATCCGTCGTTACCATTGTTATCCCATACTAATGCTAAAGCGCTAAAATCTGGTAAATCATATTTGTAGGAGTTCCATGTTGTACCTCCATCATTTGTAACATATACCTTTTCTGTACCTACCGTTGCTATTGCAACTTTATTAGGATTAGTTGGATGTATAGCTATAGAATTGATATAGTCTCCAGAGTAACTAGTTACTTCTGTCCAAGTACCTGATCCTGTTGTTGTTTTATAAAGCTTATTTAAATAAGCAGCATACATTGTATTTGGTGTGGATTCTGAAATTTTAAGATGGTTTAATTTAGAAGCAAAAACCTGAGAAATAGCGGTCCAATTTGAGCCACCATCTAAAGATTTATATACTTGATCGTAACCAGCATAAATAACGTTTACAGCAATTGGATCTTGCTCAAAAGGTGTAATCCAATTTCCTGTTTTATTATCCGGAATAGTGATTGCTGCTAATGTTTGACCGCCATCAATAGATTTATTTAAGCTTCCATCTTGAGCTGTACCATAAATAATTTGACTGTTAGTTTTGTCTACAAAACCTTCCATACCATCTCCACCAATCCAGTCTCTCCAAACACCTGTTGCTGTTAATGTAGCACTTCCATTATCTTGAGCACCTCCTGTAACTACAACAGGATTAGTTTGGCTAATACCAAAAGCGTAAAACTGTCTAATCCCTAATCCTGCTGTTATATCTGTAAAATAGGTTGTACTTATTGGTCCTGCGCTGTTTGTAGCTTTAAACACACCTCCATCAGTTGTTGTATACAATGTACTTCCAACAAACGTCAGTAAATCGACATCTGCATGAGAATAACCTAAATTATTTGATTCCGTATCAGAAATATTCCAGTTAGTTGTTGGATTAAAGGTAACACCACCATCTAAAGATCGCCAAGTATTAACACCTGCAATGTGCACTTCGTTAGCATTAGTATGACTTACTGCAATATCCATATCTCTTGGTGCTTGACCACTTGTTGCATCACTTAAATCTGTAGCCACAAGATTATAGCCAAAATAATTTTTACCAGAATGCTCTAATGTAGTAAACGTATTTCCGCTGTTAGAAGATTTATATAATGCTTTAAAATAAGCTCCTGACGTCCCACTTGCCTCTACCATATAAACAGCAGATGGATCAGCATTTGTAACTGCAAGCATTTTTGCTCCAACACTAAACACATTAGGTGTTGCAGACTCAAAGCCATCATTAAACACCGTTCCTAAATTGGAAGTTTCGACCTTAATGTCATCTAATGTAACACCTCCACCTCCTGCGTTTGTAACAGCTCCTTCAAAAGCAATATGATAATTGGCAGAAGTATTTGGTAAACTTATAGTAATATCAGACCATGCTTCTTGAGCGGTTGTATAACTAGCTAACTCAATCCAAGAACTTGCTGAGGTTGTTTTGTAATACACTTTTAAAGCATCAACATCTCCAAAATAATCCGGTTGCGCATATGAGAATTTTAAAACTGGATTAGTTGCTGTCCCTAAATTTAAAGCTGGTATCACTAATTTAGTCTTATTACCAGTAGCTCCAGATGTACCTTTTTCAAATAATCCTAATCCAGAACCTGTTTTTGGCGTAATTAACGTGACACCAAAATGTTGCGAACCTTGATTTATGGATTTCCAATTTAAAGTCCCATTTACATACTCAGTGTCATAATTAGTTACGCCTGTTGGTGCTTCAACTTTAGTAAAAGTTACACCTCCATCTGTAGATTTAAATAAAAAGACTCCAGAAGCATAAATTGTATTAGAATCAAAGGGTTTAAACTCAAAATCATAACCTCTAGAATCTGCTTCTAGATGAATTAATGACCACGAACTGCCAGAGTTAGTAGACTTAAAAAGCCCACCATGCTCAATACTACAGTACATTTTTGAAGGTGTAGTTGGATCAATCAAAATTCGGTTTACTTCTCCACTACCTATTGTACTAGCTACTAAATTCCAGGTTGCTCCAGCATCTGTAGATTTAAAGATTGTTCCGTTATCTGATCCCCAAAAATAAGTTGAAGGGTCTGATGGATGCATAGCTAAGGCATAAACCTTCATGTTAGAAAAATTATCACATAAAGGCGTCCAGTTGGTTCCTCCATCTATTGTTTTCCAAACACCTCCTGTTTCGGCACCTACAATAATATGGTTTTGGTTACCTGTTTCAAAAGCTATAGAAGTAATTCTACCTGTTCCAGGATTCCAACCCGAAGTTGCATTCCAAGAATATGGTCCTAATTGCTCCCAGTTTCCGTTGTCAGAAGATGCGCTTCTGCTGTTAATTGCTTTTTGATTAATATAATTATTATAACGCTCTAATTCATTATAATAAAATTTATTAGATCTTAAAACTCCATTTTGTTTAATGGATCTTAAAGCCTGATATTCCCATCGTTTATATTGTTTGTAACCAGTACCTCTTCCTTTGCCTTTATTTTCAAAATGGGCTTGAGCTGCTATCTGGATTTCTTGGACTGTATAAGTTCCTTTATTAATCATTTCACTATAATCATTGGATTGCGAAAACAATGATCCCGTTGATAATAGTAATAAAATTAGGTAGATTTTTTTCATTAGTAATTTAGAGTTATAATTTATATATCTACAAATAACTAAAGGCTAATTGCATTAATAAAATTATAAACTACGCATTAACTACGCACATCTTAAAAACACTAAAAAACAAGGTTTTACTAGGTTAAAGTACACTAATTTTAGAATCCTTAAACGTGTCATTTAAGTAATCTATTAGCGTAAGTGTGCTGTCTAATTCCTCAATTTTTTTGGAAATACGATAGCGTTTACTTTCTACAGCACGAGTAGAGGTATTTAAAAAAGCTGCGATTTCTTTATTTTTAAAACCTAAAAACAAATAATAACAGATGATGATTTCAGAATCATTTAAATTAGGATGCATCGCTTTTATTTGAGTAAAAAACTCGATATTAACATCATTAATTAGCTCTAAATAATTTTCTTCTTTTGCTAAAAATGTTGACGATTGATGATGTATGTTTTTATATAATGCTTTAGTTTTTTCTTTTTGTTCCGAAGAATTATCTATAGAAGAAATGGTTCTCAACTCTCTTTTAAGTTCAGTAATATAATCCTCTAATCCTCTAACTTTAACTTTCAGTTTTTCATGATTGGTTTGCATAAACTGATATTCGTCTTTGCGTTTAGTAAACTCGATAATTTTAAGTTTAATTTTCTTGTAGCGTAATGCTATAAAAGTACCAAACACTATTATAGCACCAATAAGTATTGCAATCCATATTCTGTTTGTATTTCTTTTTTTGGTAACCTCTAGCAATGCTTCATCAGTGTTAACCAATGCATTATTTAATTCTAAACTTGCGTTAGATGCTTTTTGTAATAACTGGTCATTAAAAACACTTAAAGAGTCTAAATAGTTATTTTTAGCAACGTCGTTACCCAATTGTCCATAATAGTCAGCATATAGTTTAAAATACTCCTTAACATCATAGCTATTCATTGATTGACGCATTTTAGTAGATGCATCAAGATAAAATGCTACCGAATCCATTGCTTTTTGTTTGAACTGAATGTGTGCAAAACAATTATTAATTGTTACTATATGTGATTTGTATAATGCACTTGCTATTGTATTGTCATTTTCTAAATTTTTAAGTAAATTAAAATAATAATGTGCTGTATTTAAATTATCTAAATGAGCGTAATTAGAGGTCAACATAAATAAGGCATACATGTAATAATATTGATCCTCTATAATATTTTTATATTGCTGTAAATTAGATAATAATAAGGCGTTACTTTTGGCGTAATCACCTTGATCAAACGGAATGTAAGCGTACATTTGACTCACTTCTGCTAAGCCATTTACATTATTAGTTTTAGTATAAAATGATTTAGCATCCTCTAAATATTTAAATGCAGTAGAGTCCTTATTAATTAGGTACGAATTATAAAAAAGCTCAACAGATACCATGCCTGCAATATCGTAATCCTTCTCTAATTTAGCATGTTTTAAAGCTAAAGCAAAATTTTGAAACTGCTTGATAGGTTCTTCATTTTTATCATTTAAAAGTCCCTTTAATTGATAATAATACGCTAAACGTCCTGTTATATTAGAAGTAATCGGATTAGGAATACTATCTAAAAACTGAGCAGATATTTTTGGGTTTACATCTAAATATGTTTGTGCAGAGTCTAATAAGCTGTAATAATTTTGCTGCTTTTTAGATTGACCAATTGCAAAACCACAAAATAGAATTAACGTTATAAATAAAGTAAAAAAGGAATTAATTCTGAACTGCTTAAAAATCATTAAAATCTAACTTTGATATCGTGTTTCAAACAAATTTAAGCAAATTAAAATTCATAAAAAATGGATTGATTACTTTAAAAAAAATATTTAAAATTTAAGCCTAGTAAGGATTATTTTTCAACTTCAATTATAATAAATTAACTAAATAATTATAATAATTATCAGACAAGTACTGCAAATGCTGATAAATATAAAAATGTTCAATATTAAAAATTAACACTTTAACTACTAGTTATTTATATACATTTGCTATATTATAATTACTGTGTTATTTTAAGATGAAAACAAAACTTTTTTTTCTTGCCTTAGTTACTTTGTTAGTAACCAATAGTTTTGCTCAAGATGAGTTGCCTTTACCTACAAGTGATGGCAGAATTGCATTACTGACTTCTTTGGTTGATAATAATCTTCAAAAAACATTAGAAAAAGAAATTAATTCTAATCCGTTATGGAAAACCTTAATTAATCAGAAAAAAATGGCAATTGGTTTAGTGGACTTAAGAGACACTAATAATGTAAAATTTGCACGACTTAATGGCAACCACATGATGTATGCTGCAAGTTTACCAAAAATTGCTGTTTTACTTGCTGCAATGGATGCTATTGATAAAAAAGAATTAATAGAAACTAAAGATATTAGAAAGGATATGCGACTAATGATTAGCAAATCCAACAATCAAGCAACAACCAGAATGATTGATCGCTTAGGATACGATAAGATTGAAGCGGTTATGAGAAGCCCAAAATATAAGTTTTATGACGAAAACTTTGGAGGTGGTCTTTGGGTTGGAAAACGTTATGGTGGTGGCGGAAATACTAACAGAGAACCTTTAAAAAACCTTAGTCATGCTGCTACAGTTACACAAGTATGCAGATATTATTACTTACTAGCCAATGGTAAATTAGTAAACAGAAAACGATCTAAACAAATGTTAGATATTATGGAAAACCCAGAGTTACACCATAAATTTGTAAACACTTTAGATAAAATTGCACCTGAAGCTAGAATATTTAGAAAATCTGGCTCATGGAAAAATTACCATTCAGACTCTGTTTTAGTTTGGGGAAAAGACGACAATAGACGCTATATTTTAGTCGCTTTAATCGAAGATTCAGCTGGAGAGCAAATTATTAGAGACTTAATAAAACCTATTGAAAAAGTTTTAAGAACACAATAGCTAGCCTTTAAATTAGACAAATTATTGCCTATAAAAACTTAAAAAGCAATACCTTTATAGTGTTATTTGACAATAATTTTTGACCTATAAACACCATCTTGAAAATCAAACTTCCTATTAATAAAAAGCTTAAAACATTTATTTTAAAAGCATTTGATATTAAAGAAGAAGAGTTAAACAAAACGCTCCTACTTCAACTCAATATCTTTATTTTAATAACCACATTGTTGGTGATTAAGCCTACAATAAATTCGCTGTTTTTATCAGAGCTTACCTCTAGCGCTTTACCTTTAGGTTACGTACTAACAGCCTTAATGGCTATAATTGGATCTTTTTTTTATACCAAAGCTCTAGAAAAATACACTTTAAACATCATAATAGATAGGACGTTAATAGCCTCTATAACCTCATTAATAGCGTTTGGTATTTTACTAAAATTTAATGTCATTTCAGGCGTTTTCTTATACATTCCGTATGTATGGGTCGCTATTTACGGATTACTTACTGCGTCTCAATTTTGGTTATTAGCTAATGTGGTTTACAATGTTAGAGAAGCTAAACGTGTGTTTGGATTTATTGGTGCAGGTGCTATTGCTGGTGGTATTTTTGGAGGTTACCTTACTTCTTTTTTAACTAAAATTTTATACACAGAAGACTTACTTTTTATAGCTGCAATACTAGTTTCAATATGTGTACCATTATCTAGATATATCTGGAAAAATGAGGTTAAAAGTTTAAACGAGTTTCAGTTATCTATAAAAAATGAGACGAATACTAAATCGCCTTTTAAACTAATAAGACAATCCAAATTATTAAGCTTAATTGCATTAGTCATTGGGATGAGTGTTTTAATTGCCAAGTTAATTGATTATCAATATAGTGATTATGCCTCTAGATTTATAGCTACGGAAGATGAGTTAACTTCCTTTTTTGGTTTTTGGTTTTCTACTTTAAGTGTTATTTCATTATTAATTCAACTTTTTTTAACCAAACGCATTGTAGGTACTTTTGGTGTTGGTAAATCCCTTTTATGGCTTCCTGCTGGTATTTTAATAGGCTCTATTTTACTACTTTTTATTCCAGAGTTATGGGTTATTGTATTTATAAAAGTAGTGGATGGTAGTTTAAAACAATCTGTAAACAAAGCCTCTACAGAGTTATTGTCCATACCTATTCCAATGGATATAAAAAAGAAAACTAAAACCTTTACAGATGTTGTTGTGGACAGTATAGCTACAGGAATAGCAGGTTTTATTTTAATATTTTTTATTAACGGTTTAGATATTTCATCTACATCTATTAGTATTATTATTATCGTCTTGATTATTATATGGTTGGTTTTAATCTATTTTTTAAGACAGCAATATGTCATCGCATTTAAACAACTTTTAGATAATGCTGAAGTCAAAAAAAGCAAAGTCCATAAAGAGGAACTTAAAGTCACCTCAATCATTGGTTCCGTTTTACGCGTTTTAAATACTGGTAAAGAAAACCAAATAATTAACATGCTTGAAAAAACACTTGAAGTTAAAGACGAACGTTTTTTTACAGCCATTAAAACACTATTAAACCACGACTCTCCTAAAGTAAAAGCCTTAGCTATTGATAATTTATATTTTTTGAAAACGGAAAATTTATCAACACAAATTGAAGCTATGATTTATGACGATAACCAGCAAGTTACAACGTCTGCCTTTAGATATCTTTTAAAAAATTATAAACAAAATACAATCGTTTTATTTGAAAACCATATTAATAGTACAGACAACACCATTGCTAATGCAGCTTTAGTAGGCTTATCCTTGGAGTTAAGAAACAACCAACTATTACAAAATCGTTTTAACTTAGAACAAAAAATAGAATCTGCTTTAAATAAATATTTAGAGCTTACTGATGCCAATTTAAAAAACAATACTATTAAATCTGTTTTAGAAAGTATTGGTAACGCAAAAATCAGTACCTACTACAATGTGCTTAAAACGCAACTACTTTCCAAAGATTTAGATGTTGTAAAGACCGCAATAATCAGTGCTTCCAAAACTTTAGATCCTGAATTTATCGACCATATTATTTCGCATTTATCAATAAAAGAAACCAGACAAATTGCTGTAGACGCCTTGTTTTTTTATAACGATCCTGTTATAGACGTCCTATATCAAAAGGTTATAAAAGAAACAATAGATTTTGAAGATGCTGCTTATGTAATATTGGTTATCGAAAAGTTTAAATCTCAAAAAGCCATTAACACATTAATGTTGCTAACTGGTGATACAGAACATACAGTTAAAATTGAGGCTATTGAAGCCTTAAAACGATTAAAATGGAAATATCCACATCTAAAAATTAAAGATCGCTTTATAGTGGATAAAATTTTAGACGAATGTCAATTATATCAAAATACATTAGCTGTTATACACACTCAAATTGTGTTACAATATAAAATGAAATCGGTAACCATGGAGTCTAAAGATGAAAACGAAGCCAGAAACGGACTTATCCATTTGCTAGAACAACGATTGGACAGACAACTGCAACGTATTTTTAGGTTTTTAGGCATTAAATATCCTCCAAATGATGTTGACCCAATCTTAAACACCATCATGCATGGTAAAGAAGAGCAGCGCATTCATGCAATCGAGTTTTTAGATAACATTCTAAACAGTCAGCTTAAAAAAGAATTAATTCCAGTAGCCGAATCTGTATTATTAGATTCTAATCAAGAAGAAAAATTAAAAAAATTAAACCTTAAAGTTTTTAGCGAAATTGAATGTTATAACGAGCTTTTAAAACGAAAAGACGTAAAACTAAAATTTGCTGTTTTATATCTTATTGAAAAATCAAATAACACCAACTTTAAACCGCTTTTAGAATTGGTGTTAATTAATGAAACTAATAAAAAAATTAGAGCAAAAACCGAAAGTCTTTTAGGCCTTACTTCCTGATTAATTTATCAATATTTGCTGCTAAAGTCATATGGTCTGTTGCCGAGTTTTTACGCAATACATTAGTCATTAATACAACCATATAAGTTGTGTTATCAGGATGCTCTACAATTGCTACAGAGTTCATAAAATTTTGAATATTACCCATATACTTTCCACAAACCTGACCATTACTTCTATCACATTTATATAAACTTCCAGATTTAAAATAGACTGCTGCTTCTTTTAAAGTAGGTGCTTGTGCATATCTAATACGTCTGTCTGTCATGTACATCAAACGTTTCATCTCTAGACTAGACTGCGCATCAATAACATTACCTTGCTCTAATTGTACTAAAAATTTCATAACACCAAATGGCGTTCCAATACTTCCTCCTTTATCACCAACGTAAGTATTTGCTCCTCTAGTAAAAAAACTCCCTAAACGCCATTCTTCTGCAGTTATTCCCAGGTTTCGTAACGGTAAATTTACTACATCGTTACCAAGGTCTGTTAGCACCTTTTTTTCTGTGGTTTTAAAATAAGTTAAGGCATCTGCTTCAGTTAATTCTGGATATTTTTCGCCAAAAGCTTGCATTAATAACACTTCGCGCCAAACAATACTTGCTGCTCCATTATTACTAACAGATAACATATGGTCAGCCCACTCAAATAAAGAAAACTCGTCACTAGCTATAACCTGACGTTTTACTAATTTTTTAGTTTCAATGTTATAAATAGGTATAGTATGCTCATCTGTTAATCCCCAAACTCCTGCTTTAACTACTTTAGTTTTTAATAATGCAATGCGTTTTTCAAAATTATCTGGATAAATTTTAGATAATTGATCAAATAACCCTAATAATACAGCTAGTTTACCTACGCTTCCAGGCTGATAACCAGCAGTTTCATTACGATGTGCATATTTAATATCGTTTAAATCTGAGATATCCATTACAGTTAACGAGTAACTTTTATCTAATCCTCTAAACAAATTATTAATGTCTTTTTGAAAAGCTTCATTCTCTTTAAAAAAACAATGTAAACTGTCTGCTGCTTTTTCTTTTAAATTTAATTTAATATCCAAATAGGATTTAAACGCTCCTTCAGGTAAGGTTTGTTTCTCCACTATTTCGCCACTTTTAATTAATTCTAAACGTTTTAAACGCTTAATACCTGTGTACTCATATCCATCAATTGGATATAACGTTGCTGTTGTAAAAGCAGAACATATTAGTACTAAAACTAGAACAATTAATACTTTTTTCATTTATATTTTTTTTGAAAGCGCAATCGCTTTATTAGTGTTTACTGTTGGTGTAATGGATTGTAAATACGTAGAACTTAATGCTTTTTTATTTTCTACAAAAGGTCTAATTTGAAACAACCATAGTTTGTCATTCTTAAAGCCTAATTCAACGTCATATGCGCCTTGATAGTCTACATCTGTAGCACTTGGCATAGTTTGTCTAATAGTTTTAGCTAGCGCTTTAATATCTGCCATATTTTGAGCGTTTAAAATAGGCTGCTCAAAGGTTGCAGACTGTTTAAGCGTACCACCTGTGGTTGGTAAACTATTGTAATAACGCTCTCGCGAAGGTGCTAAAAATTGATAACCACCATCATCCTTTAGCAAATAGGTTTCAGACGATTGTCCATCTACAGCTCCACCTGCTCCTCTACTAAAAGCAATAGTTAAATCTTGATCGTTTCCAGACGTTAATCCTTTTGTTATTAGCACTCCAGAGTAATCAACATCCACACTAGGAATTACTAAAATTGATGGAAATACATTTTCTGGATTTAATAAATATTTTTGTCTCCATTTAAAACTACGTTCTGTGTAAGGTGATGCCCAAACATCTTTAATACCCTCTAATATTTTGGATTTATCAACCACATTAAACAGTGTTAGGTTTAATCCTGCTCCTGTAAACTCTTTTAAATCTTCCATATTAGTATCACTTCTTAAAAACACAGGAATGGCACCTAAATCTTGTCCTAAAACAGTTTTAAAATCATTTTCCATTTGGGTTATAAACTCTGTTTTTAAAGGCATTTTTTTAATAGCAGCACGTAATGTTTCTAATTGTCTTAACTGGTAGTGTTCAATTTCTTCTTCTGTAATACCTTTAGATTCCATAGCAATTGCTTCTTTAAACATTGCTTCTAAAAACTGCCAGTAAGTTTTACTTTGGTCTGGCATATCTTGATTCATATGATCTCTAAATATTCCAAACGGAATTACTAAACCTTCCACAACTTGCTCTGGAAACATTTTTTTTAATTGTCCTAAATTAGCTGCTTTTGGACCACAAATCTTACCCGAATTACTGGCATCGACACTTCGCAGATTTAAAACGTTATGTTCGTTTAAAATAATGGTTTCAACAGGGACTTCTATTTTTTCATCACGACGTTCTTTTTTAGCAAATAAAGCACGTTCTTCTTCAGACATGTCTTGTTCTACTTTAATAATTACATTGCCTTTATTAGATACTGCATAAAACACTTTTTGACCGCTAAAAGCAATTAAATCCTCTAGATTTTGATCAGATAAAGCTGCATTTGGTATGCCTAAATTACGTGCTAATAATTGTACATGAGACACCATATTACCTTCAGATACTGTTGCAATTCCTGCAACAGGTTTTAAATCTGCTGGTGGACGCTGGAAAATATATATTTTATTTGAAGACACCTCAATATCATCGGGAGATCCTGCTATTACTACTAATTCACCAAACGCATAACCAGGATTTAAACCACGTATTGTACTTTGATTTGGAATACTTAATACTTTATTTGTCAATGAAGACTCATTGGCTATAAAATCACCTAATTCTCCAACCGCTTTACCTAAATGCAATGCAATGGACCCTCTAATTTTATCATCAATAAAACCGTATGCTAGAGGCTCAAAAGCAGTATAGGTGTTTACAGTTTCTTGATAAGTAGCTTTAACCATTCCAGAACTCCATTCCACCAAACTTCTTCCGTTTTGTAAAACAGTGGTTAATTCGCCTAAAGTAGTATCGTTTGTTGTGTTGCCAGATAATGTTAGATTTAGCGCTTCCCACTCATGCTGTTCTATATAACCAGTTGCAGCAGTTGCCATACCTAAATAGCATATTTTATCCACTAATTGTGCTACGGTTTGTGGTTGCCAAAGAGGTGCATTTTTAAAAATCATCTCCTCTAATTTTAACGATATATCTAGTAATTGCAAACGTGCTAAAGGACGTTTTTCCTCCAAAACAGTGGTTTTTAAAAGCGTTAATACCTCTGCTGTATTTTGGATTAAATCCGAAGTGTTACTTGTTTCATTCTGTACAGATACATAATCCTTAAATGCTTTACCAAAAGTAGTCTCTTTTAATAAGGTCGCCTTTTGCAATAAAGCAGTTAAATCTATGGGTTTAAAAAAGGTGGTCATTGTAACTATTAAATCGTCAATCATCTTGATTTGATTAACCGATAATTTTGTTACGTGTTTTGCTTTAAAAGTTTTCACTTTTTCAATATCACTAATTTCTGGTTGTGCGTGAATTTTTACACGTAAATCCATAAATGGTAAATAAGCATCCGATAGCACTTTGGATTGACTACGCATTAATTGCGCTAAATTATCGTCTCCATTATGCGGAATATCCTTTAAGGATTGTCTAACTAAAAAGAAATTTTGCTTTATAACATCGTCTTTTGATAGCAACCATTTGTAAAAATCAATTCCCCAAGCCTCTTCATCTTCCGACTGAATGGCACCTCTATAAAATTGACTTTTTCTGTTAATCCAACCATCGTCAACGCCTCTTAAATACTTATCTAATTGGTATTGTTTTAATCTTGAATGGCTTGCTGATGCATCCCAAAACGCTTCAGTTTTAGAAAATGACAAAATTTGACCTAAAAAAATATGATTACTTAAGGCTAATTTTTCGACTTCATCTTTATATCTAGCATGTTGATTTCCTGGTCCAACATTATCTGGACAAGGATCTTTGGGTTGCCTTACGCTACCATCAGTACAAAACCAACGAATATCCTTGTAAGGACCACGTAAATCGTTTTTATACTTAGTAATTTGCTCCTTTATTACATCCGAAGCAATTTGTTGCGCTGATAATTGATTAGAAATCATCACAAAAATCAGGCTAATTATTACACTATTTCTCATTGAAAATCAAAGGTTTGTTACAAGATACAACATACGAATATAATTATTTATTCAATATATAATTGTTTTGCAAAGTTGTTATAAAAGTTTGATAATTATCAAATTAATTGGGTCTATTTTAACACCTATTTCACACTAATAAAACCAATGATAATTCTTTTTTAAACTACTTTTGCAGCATGCAAAAAAATCCACCTGTTAAGTTAGAGTTTATATTACTAATGGCATCTTTAATGTCTATTGTTGCCTTAGCGATTGATGCTATTTTACCAGCAATGTCAGCTATAGGAATCACAGTTAATAGTTTAGACACTAGTAACAACCAATTACTAATAACCATGATTTTTCTAGGTTTAGGATGTGGACAGCTACTATTTGGACCTTTATCGGATAGTTTTGGTAGAAAACCCATTGTTTATATTGGTTTTACTGTATTTGCAATAGGAAGTATAGTTTGTGTTTTATCACATAGTTTAGAAATGATGGTTGTTGGTCGTATCATTCAAGGTATTGGATTAGCAGCTCCAAGAACTATCGCTATTGCTGTTATTAGAGACATGTTTAAAGGAGATTATATGGCCAAAATAATGTCGTTTGTTACGACCTTCTTTATTTTGGTTCCTGTTATTGCTCCTGTAATGGGTAAATTTATTTTAAACCATTACGATTGGACAGGAATCTTTTATGTTCAATTAATAATGGCTTTAGTTGTTGCTATTTGGTTTTGGAAACGTCAGCCTGAAACCTTAAAGCCTGAATATAAAATAAAGTTTACTAGACATGTTTTTATTGATGGTTTAAAAGAATTATTAAAATATAAAGAAACTATAGGATTTACCATTATTTCTGGTTTTATCTCTGGTGCATTTATTGTTTATTTAAGTGCTTCTCAGGTCATTTTTGAAAATCAATATGGCTTAATAGACGAGTTTCCATACATCTTTGCTGGATTGGCATGTGGTGTTGGTTTATCCACTTTTTTAAACGGAAGCTTTGTTATGCGTCTTGGTATGTGGCGTTTATCCTATTTAGCTATCATTGTTTTTAGCGTTAATGCGTTACTGTATGTCTTATTATTTTGGAATGCTACAACTAATCCTGCATTACCTATTATATTAATATTTATGGCTATTCAATTTTTTACCATAGGCTTTATCTTTGGAAACCTACGAGCTATTGCTATGGAGCCAATTGGACATATTGCTGGTATTGGAGCTGCTATAACAGGATTTATATCTACAATAATGGCTGTACCAATTGCAAATTACATTGGTAGTTTTGTTGACACAACAGCGTTACCATTATTTATAGGGTTTACGGTTTTTGGTTTTATGTCTCTATTTTTATTTTTATTTATTAAAAGAACAAGAAAACGAAATATCATTTTATAACCGTTACTATATTTTAATTGTTGAAAGTATATCTACTACCGAAGATATTATATACTCAACACCTATTGCTATTACAATAAAACCTATAATTCTGGACAGTGCATTAATACCTGAAGCTCCTAAAAACTTAACAATAAAATAAGCACTTTTAAGTATTATATAAATAGTAATTGCTGCTAAAAACATAGCACCAACTATGGTAAATTTTTCTGCAGTTAAAACAAACTCTTGATTATAAGTAATTAATAACGAAATTGTACCAGGACCAGCTAACATAGGTATTGCTAATGGTGTTAAACTTATTCCATCTCTAGTATGTATATCTTCTTGTACCTTTTTACGTTTCATCCCTTTATGTTCTCTAAATTTTCCGGTCAACAACGCAAAACCAGAGGATGTAATTATTAATCCTCCTGCTATTTTTAAAGCATTAAGACTAATTCCAAAAAAAGATAAGATATACTGACCTGCAAAAAACGAAAGCAATAAAATAACCAAAACATCTATTGCTGTCCAAAATGCTGTGACTGATCGTTCTTTTTTACTGTGCTCTCCTGTTAAGCCTACAAATACAGGAACGGTTCCTAAAGGATTCATAATTGAAAATAATGCTCCAAATACTGCTAAAAATAATTCCATTGTTTTTTCTGCAAATTCCGTACTTTTTTGACGTTTAAAAGTTATCGCTAGATTAACTAATCTTAAATAAAACGTAAAACAAAAAAAGCACACAAACCACAAGTAAAGCATTGTAAAACAACATATTAACACCTAAAAAATACCACTTAACATAAAGTTTACATAGTAACATTAGCGTAAAGTTTTCTTAAAACTTCAATCATTTTAAGTTAATACTCTTTAAATCTCTTGACCTTAGTTTTGTTCAAAATTAACCACTTAAACAATCAAATACAATGAAATTATTTAAACAACATTTTTTTCAAATATGCATAATTACCAGTCTAGGATTTGGATTAGTAGGCTGTGAAGGAGAAAATGGATTAGATGGAACAAACGGTCAGGATGGTCAAGATTTTACGCCTACCGATGAGCTTTTTAGTAACAAATCGGCTTTAGATCCGTTAGTAGATATTAGCGCTAACTTTAACAATGTAAAAGCTTACTCATTAATTAGCTCGACAGATTATTTACCAAATGGATTCCGTTTAGTTGGTGCACAAGATGGTGCAGGTTTATTAAAAGATGGTAACGAATATATTTATGTTGTCAATGCAGAAGACGATTATAGTGTCTCTAGAATTAGATTTGACGAAAACATGAGACCTATAAAAGGAGAATGGTTGTTAAACGCTGGAGTTGCAGATTTTGCAAGACAATGTTCTGGTACAATGTGGGAAGCTGCAATACATGGTGGCTCTCAAGATTTCTTTTTATCTGCTTCAGAAAGTATCGCATACGATGTTAAAGCAATAGATCCTTGGATAGAAACACCTACGCCTACTGCCGATTTTGGTTTGGATGCTTTAGGTGAATTTTCTTGGGAAAATGCAGTGCCATTACCTCAAAATTCATATGCAGGAAAAACTGTGATTATTGGTGGAGATGACGATTCTAGTGGCTCTGAAGGTCAAGTAATCATGTATTTATCAGAAAATGGAGATGCAGATTTAACTAACGGTAAAATATATGTATTACGTTTAAAAGAAGTATCTGATGGTGCCAATGGTATCCAAAATGTTGCTCCAAATACAGTGTACAACGAAGGAAGCTTAGATTTTGGAGCAACCTATAATGTTGAATTTGTTGAAATAGAAAATGGTGCGTCAATGACCAAAACAGAAATGGAAACAGCTTGTACTGGTGTTTTTGCTTCACAGTTTATGCGTGTTGAAGATGTTGACTACCAAAAAGGAAGTGATGAAAACGCTAGAAACGTTTATTTTGCAGTAACAGGAAGAGGTCCTGGAGCAGGAACTTATAATGATTGGGGAACCATTTACAAATTAAACCTAGATGCCAACAACCCATTACAAGGTCAATTAACACAAATTGTAAGTGGTAACACAGACACAAACAACCAAGATGGTAACTTATCTAGCTTACAAAGTCCGGACAATATTTGTGTAACAGAAAACTATGTGTACATTCAAGAAGATCCTAACTCTTTTGATAGAGGTCATGCAGCTAGAATCTACCAAACAGACTTAAACGGAAATAATCCAACAGACGTATTAGATTTAAAAATTGAAAGCAACTTATCTCCTACTGGAAGCTCTTCTTTATCTGGAGAGTTTGGTGCTTTAATTGACATTTCTGACAAAGTTGGTGTGCCAGACACGTTTATTCTAAACTTACAACCACACTACTGGAAAAGTGACGATTTTATATCTACAAACTTACCACACAACCAAGGTGGCCAAATCGTATTACTACAAGGATTACCTAGATAAAACGACGTCTTTTATTATTAATAATGAATCTCCATTTTACAATGGAGATTCATTTTGTTTATTACAATCTCAACATGAAATCACACCATTCATTTTTAATTATAATAGTATTATTAGTAACATTATCAGCTTGCAAATCGGATAAAACCGAAACCGTAGACGTCATAAATTGGGACATTGCTCAAAAGTATTATATAAACAATATAGATCTTGCTTCTAATTACTTAGATAGTTTAAAAACCGAAGGTCTTACTGGTAAAAACACCAAACACTACTTTATATTAGCAAGAGAAGCTTTTAAAAAAGCAGAACCTTTTGCCTCATATCTAAACCCTGAAGTTGGACACAGAGCTAATGGTCCTGCGCTTCCTGTTTATAAAGAAGATACTGGTAAAATTTTAAAACCAATTGGTCTTCAAAAAATAGAAGAAAGTATTTATGAGCAAGAGACGTTTGTCACAGATTTTAATCAAGAAATCTATGTTACACAAGGGTTGTTAGCCATATTAAAAGCAAATATGGAAAACAGAGCATTAACACCACAACGTTTTTTTATAGCTACACACCAACAGCTTTTGCGCATTGTAAGTTTGGGTATGTCAGGATTTGATACTCCTGTTAGTCATTTAGGTATAAAAGAAAGTGCTGTTTCATTAAAAAGTCTTCAAAACGTATATAATAACACCTTAAAATCTTCGATTATAAAAAAAGACAAATCCTTAGATGATGCGTTTAACAACTCGATTATAAAAGCAATTAATTACATTAATCAACATCAGGATTTTGATGCTTTTGATAGGTTTACGTTTACCAGAGATTACTTAAATCCAATCACGCGTCAATGGGTTTCTATCAGGAAAACAGCTAACATTTGGGAACCTACTAATACAGAAGCTTTTAATTTTGATGCACCTACTTTTTTTGAAAGTAATAGTTTCAACTTAAACTATTTTACAACAACAACAAACAGAAATCCTAGTGATAAACAAATTGCGTTAGGCGAAAAACTTTTTTTTGACACACAACTTTCTGCTAATAACAGTATGGCTTGTGTTACCTGTCATAGTCCTGCTTTAGGATATGCGGATGCTATGACTGTTAACTTAGATAATAACGGTAAGCCATTACAGCGCAACACACCAACTTTAATAAATAGTGCCTTTCAAAAAAGCTTTTTTTGGGATGGTAGGTCTGAAACCATGATTGAACAAATTTCATCTGTATTTTTAAATGATAAAGAATTTAATACTAATGTTCACACCTTTTCTGAAGCTATTTTACAAGACTCAACTTACGTTACATTATTTAAAGAAGCCTATGGACAAGTTCCAAAAAACAATACCAATGTTATTAAAGCATTGTCTGCTTATATTTCTACTTTAAACGGTTTTGACTCTAAATTTGATAAAAATATTAGAGGAGAACTTAATAATTTTACAGATGAAGAAACCTTAGGTTATAACCTATTTATGGGCAAAGCCTTATGTGCCACATGCCATTTTATGCCTTTAACTAGCGGAACTGTACCACCTTTTTTTACTGAAACAGAAAAAGAAGTTATTGGTGTTCCAAAAACAGCCCAAAATAAAAAACTAGATGACGATTCTGGTTTTTATTATAAATATAAAGAAGCCTTACATAAAGGTATGTTTAAAACGCCAACGGTTAGAAACGTTGCTATAACAGGTCCATATATGCATAATGGCGTCTATACTACTTTAGAGGAAGTCCTTAATTTTTACAACCTTGGTGGAGGTGGTGGATTGGGTTTTGATTTGGACCATCAAACGCTTCCTTTTGATAATTTAAACCTTACAGAAACCGAGCAGCAAGCCATTATAGCTTATCTAAAAACCTTAACTGATGTACCTGACACGTATTAAAACGCACCAGAATCTACATCTTTAATAAAACTAATTAACCCTTTAAAAAACACCTTTTGATCATCAAATTGAGATAAATGACTGCCATTTGGGCAAAGCAAAAAACGTCCATTTTGGACTTCGGTACTAATCCATTTCATGTGTTCTGGGTCCATGGTATCATGCGTTGCTCCAATGGTAAGGGTTGGTGTTTTAATTTGTTTTAATCGGTCTTTTACATCCCAATTTTTAAGCGTAGCATTACCTTTAATACCAAACTCACTTGGTCCTTGCATTGTTACATACACATCAGGATTTAAATGCTTAAAGCTTCTGTTAATTGGTTCTGGCCAATCTTTGACTGGCATTCTTATAACATGCTTGGTGTAATAATTTTCGACAATTAAATCTAAATATCTTTGATTTGTGTAATCTTCTTTATCCTCATAGCTCATAATTTCTTTTAAAACTTCAGGATCTAATTTTGGTGCTAACACCTGGTCAGAATATTTTTGATAGTCAGGTATTGAAGCTACCATATTAGATATAATTAATCCTTTTAAATTGTCTTGATATTTTAAGGCATATTGCATGCCCAAAATTCCTCCCCAAGATTGACCATACAAGTAAAAATTATCTTTATTTAAACCTAAAGCAATTCTAACTTGTTCCACCTCTTCTACAAATCTATCTAAATCCCATAAACTTAAATCTTTGGGTTGATCGCTGTAATACGATCCTAATTGATCGTAGTAGTAATACTCTATATTTTCCTGCGGAAAGTAGCCATCAAAACATTCATAAATTTCATGCGTCATTCCTGGACCACCATGTAATAAAAGCACCTTCATTGTTGGGTTATTTCCAACGCGTTTAGTCCAAACCTTAAATTCGCCTTTAGGTGTTATAATTGGTATCATTTTTATACCTCCTAAAAATTGATCTTCAATATTGGGTTTTAAATAATTTTCTGCAGTATTAGTAGTCTCAACCTTTTTTGTTTCTTCTATCTTTTTACAATTAAAACATAATAAAGACAAGACACTTAAAATAAATAGTTTGGTTTTCATAAACTTGATAATTAGAACACTAAGTTAATCAAATAAAATGTCTTTTTATCTTGCTAATTATTTTAACAAAATGATAGTAATAGTCCAATTTTAACCTATTAATTTTGCATAAATTAGTAAGATGAAAAACGCCATTACAGAACGTATTTTAGATTTCATAAAAGACTTTCCTCCTTTTGATGCTTTAAGTCATGAGCAATTGTTAGCTATTGTATCTGAGATTGAGGTAATTTACATTGAAAAGAATAATTTTATTTTTAAACAAAATGAAGCTTTACAAGAGGTATTTTACGTGGTAAAGGCAGGTGCAATTGGTATTTTTAAAGATGATAAATTAGTTGATAAATGTGATGCTGGAGATATTTTTGGATTACGAGCATTAATACGTAAAGATCATTATTTATTGGATGCAAGAGCTATTGAGCAAAGTATTATTTATAGTATTCCTGCTAAGGTTATTGAAGACATTATAATAAATAACCCAAAAGCCAATCAGTTTTTAATTGCAAGTTTTGCTACTAATACGCGTAACCCTTATAGTGATGAAGACAAGGGTACATTATTTGCTAACATTGGTGTTTTAAAACCTGAAGCCTCTAGTTTTACCGAAATGCAATCGGCAAAGTTTTCTAAAAACCCTGTGGTATGCAATCCATTAATTAGCATACAAGAAGCTTCGCAAATAATGAGCACTAAAAAAGTGGGATCTATTGTAATAACTGATAACAAACAGCCAATTGGTATTATTACAGACAAAGATTTACGTAATAAAGTGGCTACTGGATTACACACCATAACAGACACTGTGGAAGCCATTATGTCTTCTCCAGTTATCACGTTTCCTGACAGTATATCTGTTGCCGAAGCACAAATTGCAATGCTAAAAAATGATATTTCACACCTATGTATTACCAAAGATGGGACACCATATTCTGAGTTAATTGGTATCCTATCAGAGCATGATATTATTGTAATTTATGGTAATAATCCTTCGGTTTTAATTAAAGAAATAAAACGAGCAAATTCTGCTGAGTCATTAAAATATATTAGAGAAAAAGCGCAAGATTTATTAAAAGGGTATCTTAAACAAAGTATCCCAATTAGTTTTATAACCAAAATAATTTCTGCAATAAATAATGCAATTACATCGCGTATTTTAGAGTTAACTATTGCTGAATTTAACCAAGAACCACCTGTATCTTTTGCTTGGTTAGCTATTGGAAGCCAAGGAAGAAAAGAGCAACTATTATATACAGATCAAGACAATGCTTTGGTGTATGAAGATAGTACAGAAGACTATAAAACTAAAGCTTACTTTTTAAAATTAGCAACTGCTGTAAATAAAAAACTGGCTATTGTTGGCTTTAAGTTTTGTCCTGATAACATGATGGCAAGTAACCCAAAATGGTGTTTAACAGTCTCTGATTGGAAATCTCAATTTACCAATTGGATTACCCACTCTGACGAGGATAAAATGATGTTGTGCAACATTTTTTTTGATTATAACTTTGTTTATGGAAACCAAAGTTTAGTTAGTGGTATGTCTGACAATATTTTTAGAGCCATACATAGTCATGAAATCTTCTTAACTTTTATGGGTAGAAATGCTTTAAAAAAACCTGCACCTTTAAGCTTTTTTAGAAGCTTTTTAGTAGAGCATTCTGGAGAACATAAAGATCAATTTGATATTAAATCCAGAGCTATTATGCCACTTGTTGATGCTGCACGTGTTTTAATTTTGTCGCATGATATTAAGGATATAAACAATACTATAGCACGCTACCAAAAACTAGTTGAAATCGAACCTCAGCACAAAGATTTGTTTGACTCGTGCATAAACGCATTTAGAGTATTGCTACGCTTTAGAACAAAACAAGGATTGAAAAATAATGATTCTGGTCAGTTTATTGATGTAAAAAACCTTAGTAAAAATAACAAGTTAAAACTTAAAGGTTGCTTTAAACCTGTTAAAGAAGTACAAGATTTATTAGCTGCGCGATATAAAGTATCGCAATTACCTTAAATTATAGTAGTAATAATTGTGTGAGTAATTATCGCTTTCGACCTTTAGGTTTTACCTCTTTAATTCTGACATAAATTAGCTTCATGCGACCTCTAGTGTCCTCACGACTATCTATTTCAAACGCTGGAATACTATTAATTAAAGGTGTTAGTTTTTGAAAACCATAATTTCTAGAATCAAAATTAGGTTGCTTTTTTTGTAATAAACTTCCAACATCACCTAAAAATGCCCAACCATCGTCATCTGCAACATCGTCAATAGTTGTAGCAATAAGCTTAATTTCTTTTTGTGTGATGGTGTCATAATTATTTTTGGACTTAGAAGATTTGGTTGAAGGTTCTAATGTACTGTCTTCGGTTAGGTTTTTAAGTATTTCTATGTAAATAAACTTATCACAAGCGACTATAAAAGGGTTTGGCGTTTTCTTTTCTCCAATACCATAGACTTTCATTCCAGCTTCACGTAAACGCGTTGCAAGACGTGTAAAATCGCTATCACTAGATACTAAGCAAAAGCCATCTACTTTCTCTGAATATAAAATATCCATTGCATCAATAATCATGGCAGAATCTGTAGCATTTTTACCAGTAGTATAGCCATATTGTTGGATTGGAGTTATAGCATTTTCTAATAGCAAACTTTTCCATTTATTAAGATTTGGTTTGGTCCAATCTCCATAAATACGTTTAATTGTTGGATTACCATATTTAGCAATTTCTTCCATCATCTCCTTTACATATGCTGAGGGAATATTGTCTCCATCAATAAGTACTGCTAATTTTATATCCATAAGTGCTAAGTTGAAATTTATAACGTAGCTAAAGGTAATAGCTTTAAATTAAAAAACCACTCATTTTTGAGTGGTTTTAACAGTCTATGGATAAGCTATTATTTTCGTGTTGCTTTTTTAGCTAGTTTAGCAGCCTTTTTTTCTTTAGGAGATAAGGTCGCTTCCTTTTTTACATTTTTTTTTGCGTCTTGTGATTTAGCCATAATTATTGTTTTTAATAATGAATTACATATTAATTAAATGTAATGAAAAGTAGCATACAAATTAAAATTAAAACCATTAATTGAATTTTATTTTTAATTACAAGATTAATACAAAATAAAAAAGCCCTACAAAAAATTTGCAAGGCTTTAATCGAGAATACATAAAGTCAATTAGCTATAATTATTCCTGTAAACTCTAATCAATTTACTTGGTTATAGTAAATTATAAAAAAGGCAATCACTAAGGATTGCCTAAAGTTTTTTCCCTTAGAAAAAACATTATTAATTAATTAGCATACAATTTTAAGACTTGTTAGCTTATGTATTTTACGGTTTCCCGTAAAGACTTGTTTTTTTTTAAATTAAACCTAAATCTTTTACGATTGCAACAAGATGTATGGCATTGTTAGCCTTAAATTGTATACGTAGTTTGTTTAGCTTTTTTTCGATAGTACTCAAGCTATTAGGCGAAATATTATCTATTTTTAGTTGTTCTCTAATTTGTTCTTGCGACAAACCATTAGATAATAATTTAATTAATAAAATGTCATAATCATCAATCTCTAAATTAGACTTTGGACTTAAAGCTTGTTGCACTTGAGGTGATAAATATTGACCATTTTGATATGTAGTTACAATAGCTTGATCAAGTTCTATCAAACCACGTCTACCTTTACAAACATAACCATCAATGTTATGTTTATTAACCAATACTCTTACTTTTTGTAATCTATCTTCTACCGAATAAACAATAATTTTTAAATCAGGATTCTGTTGCTTTAAAGCAGCAACAAGCTCTTCTCCTGATTTATATTTCTGGTCTCTATGATCTGCAATAAACGATAAATCTGTAATTAACAATTCAAATGGTTGTTGGTCGAGAATTGCTTTAGATATTTTAAGATAAGCATCATCACAATATTGTACTTGTGTGACATTAGTTATGGATAATTTACTTAAGACAGATAAAACACCTTGACTAATACTACCTAAATCATCTGATATAATTACTTTACTAAACATACTTTATAATATAATGTTTGCTTTAAACCCTTTATTGACTGTGGATGTAAAAGTAATTGTTCCATTAACAGATTGAATACGGTTTTCCACATTTTGCAAACCATTATTCTTTTTTAATAGTGTTCCTACACCATTATCGTTGTAATTAATAGTCACTTTTTTATTGTTTTGACTAAAAACTACGACTACAATATTAGCTTGGCTATGTTTTTTCATATTGGTCATTAACTCCTGTAACACTCTGTAAAGTGCAGTCTTTTTAACATCTGACACCTTTTTCCAATCTACCTTTGCAATGTCCTTTGTAATCACATTAACCTGATTACTACTATAATTAGCTAATAAGTCTGTAAGTAGGATTTCAAAATCTTGATTAACATTTATTGTGCTATTTTCTTTAGAAATATCTCTAGTTTTAATGTAAATTTTTTCCAGATCGTCTAAAAAGTCTTCATTTATAGTGGCTTTACTCTGTAATTTTGTCATTATTTGATAGACATCATTTGCTACCTCATCATGTACTTTTTTAGATATTCTAGTTTCTGTTGTATAAACCTCTTTTAATTTTTCTTTTTTATGTTTTGCTCTAAAAAAATAGAGTAATCCCAAAGCTAAAATCAATATTACAACTGCTAATAATTGGTAGATTTGTTTTTGAGCTTTCTCTATTTGAGACTGTAATTGACTTTTACTAACGTTATATTTTAGCAAAGCAAACTTATTTTGACTTAGTTTTGTCGCTTTTAATAAGCTATCGTTTAAAAATGAATACTCCTTAAATACCGTATTATCTCCTAAATTATACCTTGTTTTAACTGCATCTAATTTGTAGGACAAACTGTTTACCTTATTAGCAACGTCATAGGCTTTTATTGCAAAGGATAAAGCTTGGACTGTATCCTTTTTACTTAAGTAATATTCGGATAAATTTTTATAACTTGGATATAACTCGGCTAAATTATCAACATTTTGACGTATGGTGTAGGCTGTCTTAAAATCGTCAAACGCACCATGATTATTTAATTTAAATTTTATAAACCCTAAATTATCAATAACTCTGGCCTTTTCTATTGAGTCTTCTACCCTATTAAATAAATTAGTTGCTTTTATTAATGTGCTCTGAGCTTTATTATATAATTTTTGATTTTTATAAATATTAGAAATGTTATTATACAACACCAAACTATCTCTTGAAGTCGAAGTAATAGATAACGCTTTTAAATACGTCTCATTAGCTTTATCAAACATGTTTTTTTGATTATAGACTTGTCCCAAAAGGTTTAAAACTCCTGTTGTTAGTTTAGTATTATAATCATTAACTTTTAGACCATCTAATATCTTTAAAGCTTCAACAGCACTTACTTCACTATCATCATAAAAACCTACTTTGTAGTCTATTCTTGCTAAAAAGTATAAATCATAAGCTATACCTAATTTGCTGTTTTTTTTCTTTTTAATTTCTAAATGCTCAATTAAATATTGATACGCCTTAGCTAGCGTTTCTTCAGAAGTTACTTTCTCTATAGCATTTGTATAGTATGATAAGCTATCTGTTTGATGCTGCGAAAAAGCCTTATTACTAAAAAGACAAGTAACGCATATATATATAAGAAGAAATAATTTTAGGTTGGTTTTCATACCTCTAAAATAGAAACTTATATTTAGTTATTTTAGTACTAAATTTACTTTTTAGTCACTAAAGCTTAATAGCCTATTTTACTTTTAATTTAGCTAAACCCAAGCCATTTGTAAAACATTAAAAAACAGCTCTATATAAAAATTAATCATTTTGGATTAAATATTTATGCAAAAAAAACTGCTAATTAATTAGCAGTTTTTTTTATTTTTATAATATGTAGTTTATCTAAAACATACATTATGCAGTATGTAAAATCAATTTCAAACCAACGTACACCAAAATTAGCACGTCCACTATGCGAGTGGTGGTTATTATGGTATCCTTCTCCCATCATCAAAATATCTACAGGCAGTAAATTTTTAGACGTGTCACTAACTTTAAAATTACGATAGCCATAAATATGCGCAAACCAATTTATAATAACTCCGTGGATTGGTGCCATAAAAAAGGCGATAGGTAGTAATAACCATTGCCACCAAGCAGTTGCAAAGACACTAAAAAACACAATATAGGCTGCAGCCCATGATAATCTTGAAATTCTAGAACTTGCTATCTTATCAAATGCCTTCCATTGTGGTACATTTTTAGTAAACTTATCTGCTACTGCAATTCGTTTTTTATTAATATCCTGATAAATATTTTTTGTGCGCCACATCATAGTAAATAAATTACTATCGTATTTAGGTGAGTGCGGATCTTTTTCAGTATCTGCATAAGCATGATGCATCCTATGCATTACTCCGTAGCCATAGGCACTTAAATAATTTGATCCTTGAAAAACCCATGTTAATACAAAGCAAACACGCTCTGTCACTTTGGACATTGTAAAGGTTTGATGTGCTGCGTAACGATGTAAAAAGAAGGTCTGAAAGAACAAACCTGTATACCATAAAATTATGATAAATATTAAAATAGCCATAGACTTTGCTTTATTTACAAAGGTCTACATACTATTATGCTCATACAATGAACCTAAGTTAAGAAATTCGCTTTCTAATCCTACTTAAAGCCTGAGGAGTAACACCAATATAAGATGCTATATATTTTAACGGAATCTCTTTTATTAAGTTTGGACGCTCTGTAAACAAATTTAAATAACGCTCTTCAGCAGTTTCGTTTAAAAGCGATTGCTCGCGTTTTGATTTAATTAAAAACAAACGTTCTGAGGATAAACGACCAATTACATTACCTGCAAAACTTTTTTCGTACACTTCCTGCAGATCGTCATAAGATATGCTCCACATGGTAATATCCGTTAACGCTTGTAACTTATATAATGAAGGTTTTCTGGTCAAAAAAGAATCGTAAGCACTTACAAACTCATTTTTAAAACAAAATCCAAAGGTCAAATCTATTTCTTTTTCTTCCTTCGGAATTAAAAAACGAGCGATACCTTTTTCTATAAACGAAATATAGTTTTCTGTATCGCCAACGTCTAATATTGTACTTTTCTTTTTAAAAGTTCTATTTTCTAATTTAGACGAAAACAGTTGCCAATCTTGATCAGATATTACCACTGTTTTTTCGATATATTCTCTAATATTAATCATATTTGCATGTACACTGCAAATATCGCGAATTAATTTTATTATTCTACGCGCTGACCTGGTAATACTTGACCATTTTGAAATAAAATCATTTGGTTTATTTTACCTTCCTTGTTTGGCTTAAACTCCACTTTAGCCTCCACAACTTTTAAATAAAATTGATTTACTTCAGATGGATAAATTTCGAATTTTGATTGGTTAGTTGCTTGTAAAAATAAACGTCCATCGTTTGTTGAAATAGTAATAAAAAAATCTGGTGCTAATTGATATTTACCAACATAAGTTTTTAGTATTTCTGAAGATATAACAACCTCTTCCAATACCACATCTAACGATTTTAAAACGTCTCTTGCATTGTCATTTGCTGGATTTAATGCTAAAGACTTTTTGTAGTTAGTGATAGCTAATGTTTGTTCTCCAGATTTTAAATATGCTTCACCTAATGAGTCGTATGGGTTTGAAGCCTCCGGAAATTGTGCTACATTTAATTTAAATAATGCTAAAGCAATTTCTTTTTGGTCTTCTTCTAAAAACTGATAACCTAAAGTGTTAAGCTGGTCTATATCAAAATTAAAAGTATTGGCTTGACTTACCTTAGCATCTTTATAAAACATGATAGCCTCATCTATATTACTATCCTTAATTTTTTTAGCCATCATCTTTGCTATCGATGGTTTGACAGGTTGTAATGGATATGATGGTACCATTAATTTAATAGCAATAGCATCCACGTTTTCATTACTATTTGTCAATACTATTACGCCTTTTTTATCCGCTTTATCAATAGCTGACATTGCACAATAACCACCTGTTGCACCATTATGCATTAAAAATTTACCATTTTCAATATGCCAAGCTAATGCCATTTCTATACGCTGTTCTTCACTTTTAAAAGTAGACTGATGTGCTAGCTGCATCGCTTTATCTAATGGCGTGTTTCCAGAAGCACAGTTTAAATTTGCTTGGATATATTTTACCATATCACTAGTAGTTGACCTTATTCCTCCTGCTCCAGCTAAGGTGATAATATCCCAATTATTAGTTTCTGATAATCCTGCATGTCCTTTTGCTAAACGAATTTGCATTTGCTGTGTTAATACTATTCTGGTATCATCCATTTGTAAGGGATTAGCAATATGTTGTATTACTAATTCCTCAAAAGTTTGACCACTTTGAAGCTCTAAAATGTGACCTAATAATCCCATTCCTAAATTTGAATACTCACTAAAAACACCAATATCTCTAGTTAACTCGTAATTAGAAATAAAGCTATATAATTGTTTATAGGTATAATCTGCAAACGGATTGTTTACATCTTTTGGAGCCATATTATCTGGCATACGTGGTAAAGCTGACGTGTGTGTTGCTAAATGTTGCAATGTAATCTCTTTGCCATTTTTTGTAGGTACTTTAACTGTTTCTGGTAAGTATTTTGAAATTGGGTCGTTTAAACTCATTTCGCCACTATTAACCTTTAATGCTAAAATGGTGGTCGTAAATGTTTTTGAAATAGATCCAATCTCAAACACTGAATTTTTATTTACAGGTGTTCCATCCTTTATTGCAGTGTTACCAAAGCTATAATAGTCTATATTTTGACCATCAATATATCCAACTACAATACCAACATTAACTTGATTATTAACTCTTGATTGAATGTATGTTTTAACTTCATCTGGAATTAGAACGTCTTGTGATTTAGCTTGAAAGCTGACGATAAATACGATAAGAATTACTATTAGTTTTTTCATTTTGGCAATGGTTTTGATTTATGCTAATAATTAACTTGAATATAGGCTAATGGTTAATTTATCCTAAAAATAAGACGTTTTTAATCTGTTTTTGTTACAAAAAAGTAATTTTTTAATAAATTATGCAGACTCAATTATTGCGTTTTTTGCATTAGGGATTGCAGTGGCATCCTTTTGCTTTTTTTGCAAAAGATATAACGGAAAGCCCGACACTTTGTAGCTTAAGCGGAAAAGTGTAATGCCCAAATAAATAATTATATATTACTATTTAAGTTTGCTTTGTCCTACTTTTTTACAATGATACTACAGTACATTATCCATGATTTCTTGCACACATTCTGGGTTTAATAATGTACTTGTATCTCCTAAATTTTCTGTCTCATTACTTGCTATTTTACGTAAAATACGACGCATAATTTTACCACTTCGTGTTTTAGGTAATCCATTGGTAAACTGTATTTTATCCAACTTAGCGATTGGTCCTATTTGCTCAGTAATTAACTGATTAATCTCTTTACGTAAATTGTCTTGATCCCTACTTTCTCCTGTTTCTTTAAGGGTTACGTAACCGTATAAAGCGTTTCCTTTAATATCGTGTGGAAAGCCAACAATTGCACTTTCTGACACAGCTGGATGCTCGTTAATAGCATCTTCTATTGGTGCAGTTCCAAGGTTGTGTCCTGAAACAATAATAACATCATCCACACGACCAGTTATCCTGTAGTAGCCAACCTCATCACGCAATGCGCCATCTCCTGTAAAATATTTACCCTCGTAGGCAGAGAAATAAGTGTCTTTATAACGTTGGTGATTACCCCAAATGGTTCTTGCCATACTTGGCCAAGGGAATTTTATGCATAAACGTCCATCGACTTGATTTCCTTTTATTTCTTGTCCATGCTCATCCATTAATGCTGGCTGAATACCAATAAATGGTAAGGTTGCATAGGTTGGTTTTGTTGGTGTTGCAAATGCGATTGGAGTAATCATTATCCCTCCAGTTTCTGTCTGCCACCAGGTATCTACAATTGGAGCTTTACGTTTTCCAACGTTATCATCGTACCAATGCCAAGCCTCTTCGTTAATTGGCTCGCCAACTGTACCCAATACTTTTAATGAGGATAAATCGTGTTTTTCTAGATGCTCTACGCCTTCTTTTGCTAAGGCACGTATTGCTGTTGGTGCTGTGTAAAACTGATTGACTTTATGTTTTTCGACAATTTCCCAGAAACGTCCAAAATCTGGATAACTAGGAACACCTTCAAACATTACGGTTGTCGCTCCATTACATAATGGTCCATATACAATATAACTGTGTCCAGTAATCCAACCAATATCTGCTGTACACCAATACACGTCTTGTTCTCTATATTGAAATACGTTTTTAAATGTATATGCGGAATACACCATGTAACCTCCTGTGGTATGCACCATTCCTTTTGGTGTACCTGTGGATCCTGAGGTATATAAAATAAATAACGGATCTTCTGCATCCATTATTTCTGGTACACAGTCATGGTAGGCTTCGTCCAATAATGGTTGTAACCATTGGTCACGACCTTGTTGCATATTTATGTCTGAGTTAATACGTTTTGCTACTAAAACAGTATTTACACCAGGACAATCCTGAAGTGCCTCGTCCACAATACCTTTTAAATCTATTGTTTTTGCACCACGATAAGATCCATCACTTGTAATTACCATTTTACAATCACTATCATTTATTCTGGTTGCTAAGGCTGTTGACGAAAATCCTGCAAATACAACAGAATGAATTGCGCCTATACGTGCACATGCTAATACAGAAACTGCCAATTCAGGAATCATTGGTAAATAAATACAAACTCTGTCTCCTTTAGCAACTCCGTTTTCTTTTAATACGTTTGCAAATCTACAAACACGATCGTGCAATTCTCTGTAGGTTATATGAAGTGCTTTTTCGTGTGGACTGTTGGGTTCAAAAATAATAGCTGTTTTATCACCTCTTGTATATAAATGTCTGTCTATACAGTTTTCGGTTATATTTAATTTTGCACCTTCAAACCATTTAACTTCAGGTTTATCAAAATCCCAGCTTAAAACGTTGTCCCATTTTTTACGCCACATAAAATGCTCTTCGGCTATTTCTTCCCAAAAACTCTCTGGGTTTCTGACGGATTTACGGTAAACTTGGTAGTACTCTTCTAAATGTTTTATGTGATAATTACTCATAATTAGTTTAATTTATTAAACACTTTACTTGTGTTTATTGGGATATTTATATTATTAATTTAGTTTTTATTTCTGTTTTTTCGAGACACTTTAACTGCGCTAAGTTTGACAAATAGCTATTTATCTTTTTACATCTCGATACAATTTTCTCGTATCTCAAAAATCACTCGATGTGACGTTCTCTTTAGGTATCGTTAGTTTAAATGGTATATTTTTAAAATTATTACACCAATAGCTTATTTATGAATACCAATACTGTGGGTTTTATATACTATTTTTATTTCGTCTATAATTGTAACATCATCAATGGTTGACGGTATATTATACTGTTGCTCATCAGCGATATTACGTAACAATTTACGAAGAATTTTTCCACTACGTGTCTTTGGCAATCGGTTTACGACTAATACCTCTCTAAAGGAGGCTACTGCGCCTATTTCGCGACGTACATCTTGTATAATTTCATTTTGAATGGCATCGTTATTTAAAGTTGTTTCTGTTTTTAAAACCACTAAGCCTAATGGCTTTTGTCCTTTAAGTTGGCAATGCACACCAAATACAGCGCATTCTGCTACAGATTTATGTGAGGATACAATTTCTTCCATTTCTGCGGTAGATAATCGATGTCCAGCAACGTTTATTATATCGTCTACACGACCTGTAATAAATACATAACCATCTTCGTCTTTGTAACCACCATCTCCAGAAAAATAATAACCAGGAAATCGGTCTAAATAGCCCGATTTAAAACGTTGTGGATTCCCCCAAAGGTTACTTAAAGTTCCTGGTGGTAATGGTAATTTAATAGCAACGTAGCCTTCTACACTAGATTCTACTTCCTCTCCTTCTTCGTTTAATATTCTAACATCGTAACCTGATACAGGTAATCCAGCCGAACCTGGTTTTATGTCTTGCAAAGCAACACCAACCATATTTGCAATCATTGGCCATCCACTTTCGGTTTGCCACCAGTGGTCAATTACAGGAATTTGAAGTTTTTCTTCAGTCCAACTTAGAGTTGCCACATCACAACGCTCTCCTGCTAAAAACAAATATTTTAAACAAGACAAATCGAAACGTTTTAACATCTGACCATTAGGATCTTCTTTTCTAATAGCTCTAATTGCTGTTGGAGCAGTAAACATTGCTTTTACATTATGCTCGTTAATAATGCGCCAAAACGTAGATGCATCTGGTGTTTTAATAGGTTTTCCTTCAAAAACTATAGTTGTATTTCTATTTAATAATGGTCCGTAAGCTATAAAACTGTGTCCTACTACCCAACCAACATCACTTGCTGCCCAAAAGGTTTCACCTTCATCTACTCCATAAATATATTTCATAGAAAATTTTAAAGCAGTTGCATAACTACCTGTATCTCTAATAATTCCTTTAGGTGTTCCTGTGGTTCCTGAGGTATATAATATATAAGAAGGATGTGTGGAATTTACCGAAATCGCTTCGATTGATGGAGATGCTTCGACTATCGTTTGATAATCTACATCGTAGTTTTTCTTCGGAATCTCAACACCTAATTGTCTATCAAAAACTATAACATGTTCTGGCTTGACTTCCGCTTTAGCGATTGCTTGATCTACAAAAGGTTTATAAGGAATAATTTTCTGGATTTCGACTCCGTTTGATGCAGTAATAATTGCTTTTGGCTTACAGTCATTAATTCTAATTGCTAATTCGTGTGGTGCAAAACCACCAAACACAACCGAGTGTATTACACCAATCCTAACACACGCCAACATAGCGTATAACGCTTGCGGAATCATAGGCATGTAAATAATACACGTATCGCCTTTTTGCAGTCCTAATCCTTGTAATCCACCCGCAAGTCTTGATACTTCGTGATGTAATTGATTAAAAGTAATATGCTGTTTTATATTGGTAACTGGCGAGTCGTAAATGATTGCATTTTGATCTCCAAATCCTTCTTTGATATGTTTGTCAATACACAAATAACTTAAGTTAAGTTCTCCATCTTTAAACCATTGATCATAGTCATATTTATCTTTAGACAATATGCTTTTTGGTACTTTAAACCACTCCAAATTATTGGCTTGTTCAAGCCAAAATTGCTCAGGTTGGTCTATACTTTTTCTATAAAATTCTTGATAATACATAGCTAGACTTTTTTAGAATTAAATAAGCCGAACCAATTGGGATTAAGTACTTTTAATTTGACAAGTGCATAGATTATAAGCACAAAACAAAGTCCCAAAACAATTGAGAGCATTGGGCTTGTATAGGTTTGACTTTCAAATTTAAACCTAAGATAAAGCGTAGCGATAATATAAATACTAATTATAATATCTGACGCTAATGGGTTGATGTGAAATTTCATGTC